>Ga0326726_10000560_pt1 | contig 34589 bp, 40 predicted proteins | sample MHFenrmetagenome_2_FD_207603 | JGI IMG/M metagenome (GOLD analysis project Ga0326726, IMG submission 207603) | Lab enriched peat soil microbial communities from Michigan Hollow, Ithaca, NY, United States - MHF15MN | ecosystem: Environmental > Terrestrial > Soil > Wetlands > Peat | place: USA...
CCGGCGTACGGCCGCGACACGATCATGGAACGTCATCGGCATCGTTACGAGTTCAACAACCGCTACCTGGAGCGCCTGACGAAGGCCGGTCTCAGGTTCTCCGGTTTCTCCAGCGACGGCCTGGTGGAGCTGATCGAGCTGCCGTCTCATCCCTGGTTCATCGCCAGCCAGTTCCATCCCGAGTTCACGTCCACGCCCCGCGACGGCCACCCGCTGTTCGCCGGGTTCATCCGCGCCGCGCGCCAGTACCGGGCGTCGCAGCTGCCGGTCGCCGCCAGCGCATGAGACTGCATGATTTCGACGTCGGCCCCGATCAGCCGCTGTTCCTGATTGCCGGACCCTGTGTTGTCGAGAGCGAAGGGCTGGTGCTCGACACCGCGGGACGTCTCAAGGAGATCACGCGCCGTCTCGGCATTCCCTTCATCTTCAAGTCTTCCTTCGACAAGGCCAATCGCTCCTCGGGCGCCAGCTTTCGCGGCCCGGGCCGCGAAGAAGGCTTGCGCGTACTCGCGGAAGTGGGCCGGCAATTGCACCTGCCGGTGCTGACCGACGTGCACGAAGACACGCCACTGGCAGAGGTGGCCGAGGTCGTCGATGTGTTGCAGACGCCGGCGTTCCTGTGCCGGCAGACCAACTTCATCCGCAACGTCGCCTCCCAGGGCAGACCCGTTAATATCAAGAAGGGCCAGTTTCTCTCGCCGTGGGAGATGAAGAATGTCGTCGACAAGGCGCGCTCGACCGGCAACCAGCAAATCCTGGTGTGCGAGCGCGGCTTCTCCTTCGGCTACAACAACCTGGTCTCGGACATGCGCGGCCTCGCCGTGATGCGCGAGACGGGCTGCCCCGTGGTTTTCGATGCCACTCATTCCGTGCAGCTGCCCGGAGGCAAGGGATCGGCGTCCGGCGGTCAGCGCGAGTTCGTGCCGGTACTGGCGCGCGCCGCCGTGGCCGCGGGCATTGCAGGGGTGTTCATGGAAACGCATCCTGATCCAGACAAGGCTCTTAGCGACGGCCCGAATGCCTGGCCGCTGGGACACATGGAAGGACTGCTCGAAACGCTGCAGCAGATCGACCGGACAGTAAAGGCGCGGCCCTACGCGGAGTCGCAACTATGAGCCGCATTGCTGATATTCGGGGACGCGAGATCATCGACTCGCGCGGTAATCCGACCGTTGAAGCTGACGTGTTCCTCGACAGTGGCGTGATGGGACGTGCCGCGGTGCCTTCGGGAGCCTCGACCGGAACACGCGAGGCGGTCGAGCTGCGCGACGGCGATCCCAAGCGTTTCCTCGGCAAGGGCGTGCTCAACGCCGTCGCCAACGTGAACGGGCCGATCCGGCAGGCGCTGCTGCAGTGTGATCCAATGGATCAGGAAGGGCTGGACGGGCGCATGCTCGAGCTCGACGGCACCGATACCAAGTCGCATCTCGGCGCCAATGCCATTCTCGCCGTGTCGCTGGCCGCTGCCCATGCCGCTGCCAACGACCGCAAGCTGCCGTTGTTCCGGCACCTGGCCAGCGCTGAGGATTTCGCTTTGCCCGTGCCGATGATGAACATCATCAACGGTGGTGTGCATGCGGACAACAGCGTGGACATTCAGGAATTCCTGATCCTCCCGGTGGGCGCGCCCTCACTCAGCGAAGCGATCCGCCATGGCGCGGAAATTTTCCACACGCTCAAGAAGGTGCTGCACAAGAAGGGGCTGGCAACGACAGTGGGCGATGAGGGTGGATTTGCGCCCGATCTGCCCTCGAACGAAGCGGCGCTCGAGGTCATCATCGAGGCGATCCAGCTCGCGGGCTACACGCCCGGCGGCGACGTGCTGCTGGGCCTTGACGTGGCGAGCTCTGAATTTTTCAGCGAGGGCGTATACACGCTGAAATCCGAAGGGCGCCAGTTCAGCGCCGCACAGTTCGTGGACTACCTGGCGGATCTCGTTGGCCGCTACCCTATCATCACGGTCGAGGATGGCATGAGCGAGAGCGACTGGCAGGGCTGGGCGTTGCTCACCCAGCGGCTCGGCCGGCGCGTGCAACTGATAGGCGATGACCTGTTCGTCACCAACACGCAGATCTTCAAGCAGGGCATCGAGCAGGGCATTGCCAATTCCATCCTGATCAAGGTCAATCAGATCGGGACGCTCACCGAGACACTGGCCGCCATCCGCATGGCGGCTGATGCTGGCTATTCCGCCGTGATCTCGCATCGGTCGGGTGAGACCGAAGACTGCACCATCGCCGATATTGCCGTGGCGACCCCCGCGACTCAGATCAAGACCGGATCGATGTCGCGTTCGGATCGGGTGGCGAAATACAACCAGCTGTTGCGCATCGAAGCGGAGCTGGGGGCGCATGCACGCTACGCCGGTCGCCAGGCGTTCCCGGTGCCGGTGCCATGAGTGACGCTCGAGCGCACGGGTGAGGCCGATGGCAGTACGACTGTTTGCCGCCGCCCTGCTGCTCGCCGTCCTGGCACTGCAGTACCGGCTGTGGCTCTCCGATGATGGAATCCGCGAGGTGCATCACTTGCAGGACGCGGTGACTGCCCAACAGCAGCAGAATTCCGAGCTCAAGGAACGCAATCAGCAGCTGGCTGCCGAAGTCAAGGATTTAAAGGAAGGACTCGACGCCGTCGAAGAGCGAGCACGGAGCGATCTGGGTATGGTGGGTGCGAACGAGACTTTCTACCAGGTCGTAACGCCACCGCCGGCCGAACACAGCCCGCAGCAGGAAGCGGCGCCGAGCGAGTCGTCGAGCGTGGCCACGACGCCGCAGGCGAGTCAGCAAGCTGCAGCGAGATGACAGGACCGGCCGCAGCGCCACGTCACTGGGCTATCGTCGCCGCCGCGGGCCAGGGACGGCGCATGGATGCCGAGAGGCCAAAGCAGTATCTGATGCTCGCCGGCGCGACGGTGCTCGAACATGCGATACGTCCCTTGCTGGCGCACTCGCGCATCGAAGGAATCATGGTGATGCTGGCCGCGGATGACGAGTTTTGGCCAACGTTGCCGCTTGCCAGCGCGCCGCGGGTGCAAACAGCGCTGGGCGGCGCTGCACGCCAGCACTCGGTGCTGAATGGTTTGGTGGCGCTCGAGAGCAAGGCAGGTCCCGAGGACTGGATCCTGGTGCACGACGGCGCGCGCCCCTGTCTCGGAACGGACGAGCTCGACACGTTGATGGCCGCGGTGGAGCACGATCAGGTGGGCGGGCTGCTCGCTGTGCCCGTCGCCGATACGTTGAAACGAGCCGATGAGACGGGACTGCGCTGCGAGGCGACGCTGGAGCGCAAGGCGCTGTGGAGTGCGCAGACACCGCAGATGTTTCGCTACCGGCTGCTACGCTCGGCCCTGGAGCGAGCGCTCGCGCAGGGCGTCGATGTGACGGATGAGGCTGCGGCCGTGGAATTCATGGGTCATCGGCCGCGATTGGTGCGCGGCTCGTCTCGCAACATCAAGATCACGGGTCGTGACGATCTGATTCTTGCGGAGGCGCTGCTGCGCTCGGCGGTGAAATGAGCACCAGCACCAGGGTGGGCATGGGCGTTGACGTGCATGCCTTCGGGCCTGGCGATCACGTCATGCTGGCGGGTGTGCGCATTCCGCATGATCACGGCGTGAGCGCACATTCTGACGGCGACGTCGTCATGCACGCGCTGTGCGATGCGCTGCTCGGAACCGCGGGGCTGGGTGATATCGGTCAGTTCTTCCCAGATACCGACCCAAGGTGGCGCGGCGCTCCGAGCTCCAACTTCCTGCGGGCGGTGACCGAGATGTTGACTGCGCGGGGATATGCGCCGGTCAACGTCGACATTACGGTGCTGGCCGAGCGTCCGCGGATCGGACCACACCGGGAGGCGATGCGCCATCGGCTCGCGGAGTTGTTGGGACTGGACGCCGAGGCTGTCAACGTCAAGGCGACGACCACGGAACAGCTCGGGTTGATCGGGCGCGGCGAGGGTATCGCCGCGCTCGCGGTGGTGCTCGTCGATTCGATCGCCCGCGACGCATGACCGACGTGGTGCCGGAACACTGGCGCCGCGTGGCGCTGGATCCGCCACGTGCTTACGGTGAGCCTGTTGCGCAAGGGAGTTTGCGTATCAGCGTCGAGGATTTCGAGGTCTATGAGGAACTGCCGTTCGAGCCCGATGGTCACGGCGCGCACTGGCTGCTCCGGGTCGTCAAGCGTGGCGCGAATACGGAGTGGGTGGCCGGGCAGCTGGCGCGGCTCGCCGGCGTACGAGCGGCCGACATCGGCTTTGCGGGCCTCAAGGACCGGCATGCGCTGACCTCACAATGGTTCAGCGTGCCGCAGTCAACGCTGACGGCCGACGCCTGGCTCGCCGTCGAACACCCCGAGTATCGAGTGCTCGAAGCTTATCTACATGGACGCAAGCTCCGACGCGGTGCGCTGGCCGCCAACCGCTTTCGCATTTGTGTGCGCCAGCTTCACGCAGACGCGCAGGCGCTGCAGGCGAGGGTCGCGAAGGTGGCCGGGCTCGGCGTGCCAAACTACTTCGGCGTGCAACGGTTCGGACGCGAGGGTGCCAACCTGGCGCGGGTGCACAGGTGGAGCGCGACTGGCTCTCTGCCCGGCTCGCGCAGTGAACGCAGCTTCACGCTTTCAGCCGCGCGCAGCTTGCTTTTCAACGCGGTGCTGGCCGAGCGCGTCGATAACGGGACCTGGGACACCCTGTTACCTGGCGATGTCGCCAACCTCGAAGGCAGTGGCAGCATCTTCGCGGTTGCCGAGCTGACGCCGGATCTGGCAGAGCGATGCAGGGCGCGCGATATTCACCCGACCGGGCCACTCTGGGGCGCCGGCGAAGTCAGAGCCAGTGCCGGTGTCCGCGCGCTCGAGAACGCCGTGGGGACGCGCTTCGACTCCGTGGCGGCGCTGCTGGGTGCGGTGGGGCTAAAGCAGGAACGCCGTCCGTTGCGCTTGCGAGTCGCGGACTTGAAAGCGCAGGTAGACGAAGCCGCGCTCACATTGGAATTTCGTCTCGGCGCCGGTGCGTTCGCTACTACGGTCCTGCGCGAGCTGTTGCAGCCGATCACGGAGGCCTGAGAAATGCTCGAAATCTTCAATCACGAGTCCGTGCGTGAGATTCGTCTCGCGCGCCCGCCGGTGAATGCGCTCAACGCCGCGCTCCTCGAGCGCCTCAGCAACGCGCTTGACGATGCGCAGACGGCGGGCTGTTCGGCCATTGTACTTTCTGGCCGACCCGGCATGTTTTCGGCGGGCTTGGACGTGCCCGAGCTGCTGACGCTCGACCGTGCCGACATGCTGAGGCAGTGGCAGGTATTTTTCGGCATCCAGGCGCGCCTCGCGGCCTGCCGCTTGCCGATCGTGGCTGCCATTACGGGGCACAGCCCGGCAGGTGGTGCGGTGCTCGCGCTGTACTGCGACTATCGCATCATGGCGAATGGAAACTTTCGCATCGGTCTCAACGAGGTTCAGGTCGGGCTGTTCCCAGGACCGGTCATCTACGGCGTATTGCGGCGCCAGGTGGGTGCCCGCGTAGCCGATCGCCTGATCAGCAGTGGCATGCTGCTCAGTCCCGACGAGGCCCAGGCGGTGGGCTTGGTCGATCGGGTGGTCGAGGCGGGCGTTGTGATTGCGGCTGCGCTCGAGTGGGCACGTCACATCTCGTCGCTTCCACCACTGGCGGTGGCGCGAACGCGCGCCCTGGCGCGCGCCGATCTCGTCGGCCTGGTAGCCAATCTGAGTCGGACCGACTACGAAGCGATGAACGAGGCCTGGTTCAGCACTGAGACACAGGCGACCCTACGCCAGCTGGCCGAGCGTCTACAGGCGAAGCGTTGAGCGGCGGTTTCAGCGCCAGCGCAGCAGGACGTAGATTGCGCCGGTGCCGCCATCCACGGGCCGCGCCGAGCAGAATGCGAGGACCGCATCCGTCCGCTGCAGCAGCGCGTTGACGGCGTTCTTGATGACTGGCCCACGGTGACCTGAGCGCAGACCCTTACCGTGCACGATGCGCACGCAGCGCGCCTGTGCGCGCAGCATGCCTTCAAGGAATTCCCGCAGCGCCAGCTTGGCCTGGGCTACCGTGTGGCCGTGCAGATCAAGCTCCGCCTCGACGCGATACTGGCCGCGACGCAACTTGCGCAGCACGGAATCCTGTACGCCGCCGCGGCGAAACGTGAGCTGATCGCCGCTCTCGCCGTACAGATCGCCGGTTCGCAGCTCCAGGCTTTCGCGGAGAACTTCGAGATCGTCGAGCCGCGCGAAACGCGCCTGTGGTCGTGGTTTCGGCCGAGCGGGCACGTGCGCGCGGTGGCGCAAGCGCTTCACATCGCGAACCGCCTCACGGAACAGACGCTTCTCTTCGCCGTCGTCGCTCACTGACATCTCCACTGCGACCTGCCTACCCGCCGCCGGCTGCCATCCAGTATAGTGATGTGCGGATTTCTCTCGCCAGCCAACTCCCATAGTGAAGATATTGTTGAGCAACGATGACGGTTACCGCGCCGAGGGTATCCGTCACCTGGCCGCGGCATTGCAGGGCCTCGCGGAGCTCACGATTGTGGCACCCGAGCGCAACCGCAGCGGAGCGGGTCATTCCCTGACCCTCGAAGTGCCGCTGCGCGTCTTCCAGGTGGAACCGAACATCTACTACGTGAACGGTACGCCCACCGATTGCGTGCACCTGGCGATTTCCGGGCTGTTCGCCTACGAGCACGATATGGTCGTCTCCGGAATCAACGATGGCGCCAACCTGGGCGATGATGTCCTGTATTCGGGTACCGTAGCCGCGGCTATCGAAGGCCGTTTCCTGGGCCTGCCGACCATCGCGGTGTCGCTGTGCACCGAGCCCGGCAGCGCGCGGCATTTCGCCACGGCGGGCACGGTCGCGCGTGAAATGGTGTCGCATCTGACGCGCGCCCCGCTGCATGCCTCGACGATATTGAACGTCAATGTGCCGGATCGCCCCTACGATGCGCTGAAGGGTATACAGGCTACGCGGCTCGGGTTTCGGCATCGGTCCAAACCCATTGTCCGCGCCGAGGACCCGCGAGGGCGGCCGATCTACTGGGTCGGGTCGGCGGGATCGCAGCAGGAGGCGGGACCGGGAACCGATTTCAACGCGGTGGCCAACGGTTTCGTATCCGTCACGCCGCTGCAGATCGATCTGACGCGACATACCGCACTCGATGGCTTGGGCGAATGGTTGCGGGGCCTCGATGGTTGACACACGTCTCGACGGCATCGGCATGACCTCCGCGCGCACGCGCGAACGGCTGGTTCAGCGTCTCAAGGAGGGCGGCATACGCAATCCCGCGATACTCGACCGCATTCGTAACGTGCCGCGACATCTGTTCGTGGACGAGGCGCTCGCGAGTCGCGCGTACGAGGATGTAGCGCTGCCAATCGGCTTCGGTCAGACAATTTCCCAGCCGTGGATCGTCGCCCGCATGACCGAGGCGCTGCTCGAGGGCGGACCCCTGCAGAAGGTCCTTGAAATTGGTACGGGCTGCGGTTACCAGACCGCCGTGCTGGCGCCTCTGGTTGGCAGGGTGTATTCAATAGAGCGCGTGGGGCCACTGTACGAGCGGGCGCGCGAGCGACTCAAGGTACTGGGGATCCGCAATGTACGTCTTCGACACGGCGACGGTGCCAGTGGCTGGCGCACGCAAGCGCCTTTCGATGGCATTCTCGTCGCGGCGGCACCGCATGCGGTTCCTGATGCGCTGCTTGAGCAGCTCGCCCCGGGAGGACGAATGGTCGTTCCGATCGGCGCTGAGGGCGAGCAGGAGCTCGTACGCATCACACGCGAGGAAGGTCGCCTGAAACGTGAACGCCTGGGCGCTGTCGCATTCGTGCCGCTGATTCAGGGACCCGTCTCTACGGCGTGACCAGGCTGTGATGAGTCGGAGAGGGTGCGCGCCTCAGCCGGCGCACCGGCCGCAATGGCTGACGATGCTCGCCGTCACAGCTTTGCTCGGCATGGCGGGCTGCGGTGAGCCGTACCAGAAAGCGGAGGCGCACGCCTATACGGTCCGCAGCGGTGACACGCTGTACTCGATCGCATGGCGACATGGCGTCGACTATCGCGACCTTGCGCGCTGGAACAAGCTGGCGGCCGACTATCGCATCCATCCGGGGCAAGTGCTCAGGCTCACCGGCTCCGGCGGCACGGCGCGTCCCGGCTCGGCGTCGACCAGGGCAGGCGCATCGCTGGTCGGCAGACCACCCGCACCGCCTGCCGAGGACAACGTCACGGCCTGGGTGTGGCCCGCCGATGGGGAGATCGCGGCGGTGCGTCATGCAGCTACCGACTCGCAGGGACTGACAATCGCGGGCAGCGAAGGCCAGACCATTCGAGCAACGGCGGCCGGCAAGGTCGTCTACACGGGCGGCGGCATGCGCGGCTTCGGCAACCTCCTCATCATCAAGCACAGCAACGTGTTTCTGAGCGCTTACGGACACAACCGCGTGCTCAACGTGAAAGAGGGCGATCAGGTGGCAGCCGGTCAACCGGTCGCGCAGATGGGGTTGGGACCCGGCCGGAAGCCTATGCTGTACTTCGAAATTCGGTACAACGGCAAGCCTGTCGATCCCCGCTGGTATCTGCCAGCGCGCGCACGATAGGAAAGAGTTAGATCCGTTCTAGCCGCGAGCGCATCCGCACATTCCTTTAACAACCGGCACTTCCGCGTGATTCCGAGGTTGCTTCTACGTAATCGGTACGTTTACCATGTCGCCAAACAAAGACAGCGCACAGGAGCCAGAGCGATACCGGGAGAAGACACAGGGGCGAAGGGGGAAGTCAGGAATACAAAAAGAACAAGGGAGAATAAGAAGAAGAAAGGCAATTGTTCGAATGTGTCAGCTTCGAATGATTGGTTGGTTGATTGAAGCTTTTGTTCCCTGTGTCTTCTCCCGGTCTCGCTCAGATGACCTCTTCATGCTCCGTCATCCCGGCGGTGCATTGCCCACGATCAGGGCCGCCGCAACGTGTCGACCCTCCTGCACCAGGACGTTGTAGGTCCGGCAGGCAGCGCGCGTATTCATTACCTCGAACCCGATTCCTGCGGCTTGCACTGTGGCGCCGATCTCCGCGGCGGGAAAGACCTGCTGCTCTCCCGTGCCGAGCAGGACGATCTCCGGCTGCAGGGCCAGAATGGCCTTGAGGTGATGGGTGCGCAGATCTTCGATCGCCAGCGGCGGCCAATCGAAGATAATCTGACTCGCGGTCAGGATTACACTGCGCCGGATCACATGCTCGCGCACGCGCACCTCGCCAGCGGCGCAGGCGCGTACCAGGTTGGTATCAACGCTCGATTGGAGGGTGAACTGCACGCGCAGGAGCTTAAGCGATCAATCGATTCTGAGATACTTCGCGCCCACCGTGCGCGAACTCATCTTGATCGTTACCGATCTGTTCATCGCCAAGGGTGCTGCAGAGCCGCAGTCCCTGCCGGCACTGCCGGCATTGAGCCGGTTGCTGATGTATGCCCGGGTCGAATCGACCGGCGACTGGCGGCGCTGGGTCATGCGTGAATTTGCCGCCGTGCGCGCCGGACAAGCCGCAGTGGCGGCCGTCTCTCATCGTGCGACTTCGGCTCGTGAGCCCGATCCCGATTCGCAGCGCCACTGGTGGCTCGCCACACCGGTTCACCTCGAGGCCGACCTCACGTGCGTGCGCATGGGCGCGCGGCCACTGGAATTGAGCGAGGATGAGTGGCACACCATCAGGACCGAGTTCAACCAACTGTTCGGCGCAGACGGCTTTCAACTGGACGCTGCAAATGGCACTGGGGCATTTCTTGCCGCATCGGGACCGATCGACGCGGTCACCACGGATCCCATGCGAGTCCTCGGGCAGGACATCGCCCCCTCCCTACCATCGGGTGCTGCGGGCTCAGTACTACGCCGGTTGATGACGGGAGCGCAGATGTGGCTCTACGGACATCCCTTGAACGAGGCACGTACGCAGCGCGGCGTGCCGACGGCCAACGCGCTGTGGATCTGGGGTGGCGGGGAGCTGCCGGCAGCATCGCCAGTCCCGGCGCAGCTGCCGCAACTGTTTGCGGGCGAGGCGTTCTTGCAGGGTCTGTGGAGGATGTTGCAGGGGACCATAGATGCGCGGCCCCCATCTTTCGCGAGCCTTATGGCGGCGTCCTGCAGCCACGCACTCGTCGGGTTGTCCGCTGCCAGCGGTACGCGCTCGCCCGTAGAGCTGCTTGAGGCCATGGATCGGGACTGGATGGCGCCGGCGCTGCATGCGCTGCGTCGCGGGCGCATCGGGTGCATCGCTCTGCATTTCAATGATCGCCTGTTCCGCGTGACACAGCTCGACACATTCCGCCTCTGGCGTCCCCATCGATACTGGCTGGAGACGGCAGCGTGAGGACGGGCGAGATTCGGCGACGCATGAGCGACCCACCCGGGGACTTCGGGCGCAATCTGCACCCGGTATTGCGACGCGTCTATGCAGCCCGCGGGCTCATCAGCAGCGAGGATCTAGCGCTCACCCTTGATCGGCTCTTGCCGGTAAGCACGCTGGAAGGCCTCGAGGTCGCAAGCGATGTGCTGCTCGGGCACCTCGACGCTGGAAGGCGCGTGCTAATTCTCGGTGATTTCGACGCTGACGGTGCAACGAGTTCGGCACTCATGGTGCGGAGCTTGAAGCGGCTAGGTTTCGCAAACGTCGGGTTCCTGGTGCCGAACCGGTTTCGCTACGGCTATGGGCTCACGCCCGAGATCGTATCGCTCGCGGCGGAGCAGTCACCGGCCCTGATCGTGACGGTCGACAACGGTATCTCCAGTCACGCCGGTGTAGCCGAGGCGGCGCAGCGCGGCATCGAGGTATTGATCACGGATCATCACTTGCCAGCGCACGAGCTGCCCGCCGCGCGCGCCATCGTCAACCCGAACCTGGCCGGTGCTCGCTTCGCCAGTCACGCGCTCGCCGGTGTCGGGGTGGCGTTCTACGTGCTGGCGGCGCTTACCCGGCGTCTGCAGGCGAGGGGACTGGCGCACACGTTGAGCCCCGCAGAGTATCTCGATCTGGTGGCGCTGGGCACGGTCGCGGACCTTGTGCCGCTCGATCGCAACAACCGCATCCTTGTTTCACAGGGCCTCAAACGCATCCGTGCCGGCCGCTGTGTGCCGGGAATCACGGCGCTCTTAGAGCAAGCGAACCGCATAGCTTCGGACGTCGTAGCCCAGGACCTGGGTTTCGCAGTGGCGCCGCGACTCAATGCGGCAGGCCGGCTCGATGACATGAGCCTGGGGATCGAATGCCTGCTGGCGGACGACATGACAGTCGCTCGTCAACTCGCGGCGCGTCTGAGCGAGCTCAACGAAGAGCGTCGCGAGATCGAGCAGCGAATGCAGGCCGAGGCTCTTGAGGCCGTGGCGCGCCTGCACCTGGACGATCCAGATGCGACCAGGTATGCGCTGTGTCTGTTCGACGAATCGTGGCACCAAGGCGTTGTCGGTCTCGTGGCTTCCCGGGTCAAGGAGCGGATTCATCGGCCAGTCATTGCATTCGCACGCGCGGAGGACGGAACGCTCCGAGGGTCGGCAAGATCGGTGGCTGGTGTTCATATCCGCGATGTCCTCGACGCGGTGGCGGCGCGCCACCCGGAACTGCTGGACCGGTTCGGCGGTCACGCGATGGCCGCGGGAGTGACCCTCCAGCGCGATCGGCTCGAACGGTTCCGACAGGCATTCACGGACGAGGTGGGGCGGTGGCTGGACCCGGTTGCCCAGGGAATCATCGAAACGGACGGGGAGCTGGCGCCGGAAGAAATGACGCTCGCGACTGCGCTCGAACTGCGCGCAGCAGGTCCATGGGGACAGGCATTTCCGGAGCCGTCGTTCGACGGGGAATTCGAACTGTTGGAGAGCCGCGTGGTGGGCGACCGTCATCTGAAGCTGCGGGTGCGCCCGCTCACCAGCGGTGAGAGTCTTGAGGCGATCGCCTTTGGCTACCTCGATGATTCTGCCGAGCTGCCGCGCGGCCGTGCGCGGCTCGCCTATCGCCTCGACGTCAATGAGTACCTCGGCGTGCGTCGGTTGCAGCTCGTCATCGAGCATATGGCGCGCCCACTGCAGGGCTCGTGATAGCATGCTCGCCCTTTCCAGTCCGGTCGCCATCACGATGGAAGTCAACCAGCTTCGCCGCACACTGAAGGACCTCGAAGAACGCGCGAACTCGTTACGGGGGTATCTTTGAGTACGATCGCAAGAAGGATCGGCTCGACGAAGTGACTCGTGAGCTGGAAGACCCAGGGATCTGGAATACGCCGGAGAAAGCGCAGGAACTGGGTCGGGAGCGGGCGCAGCTTGACGCGCTGATTGGCGCGCTCGATCGACTGAACTCGGGCCTGAGCGACGCGAGCGAGCTCCTCGACCTTGCGGTCGAGGAGGAGGACGCGGCGGCAGTCAACGGACTCGAGGCCGATGCCGCCCGCCTCGGGGAAACCGTGAGCCAGCTCGAGTTTCGGCGCATGTTTCCCGGCGCGATGGACTCGCACAATGCCTTTCTCGACATCCAGGCTGGCGCCGGCGGAACTGAAGCGCAGGACTGGGCACAGATGTTGCTCAGGATGTATCTCAAGTGGGGCGACGCGCGCGGCTTCCGCACCGAGGTGATCGATCAGAATCCGGGTGAAGTCGCGGGCATCAAGAGCGCGAGTGTGAGCTTTGCCGGTGATTACGCCTATGGCTGGCTGCGCACCGAGACGGGCGTGCACCGCCTGGTGCGCAAGTCGCCCTTCGACTCGGGCAACCGGCGCCACACCTCATTTGCTTCGGTGTTCGTTTCACCCGAGGTTGACGAGGACATCAACATCGAAGTCAATCCGGCAGACCTGCGCGTGGACGTGTACCGCTCGAGCGGTGCCGGAGGACAGCACGTCAACAAGACCGAGTCCGCCGTGCGCATCACGCATCTGCCTACCGGAATCGTTGTCGCCTGCCAGAACGAACGCAGCCAGCACAAGAACCGTTCTACGGCCATGAAGATGCTGAAGGCCAAGCTCTACGAGCTCGAGGTCAACAAGCGCAACGCCGCTGCGCGCGTCCTCGAGGAGTCCAAGTCCGACGTCAGCTGGGGCAACCAGATCCGTTCCTACGTCCTCGATCAGTCGCGCATCAAGGATCTGCGGACCGGCGTGGAAGTCGGCAACACGCAGGCGGTACTCGACGGTGATCTCGATCCGTTCCTGGTCGCGAGTCTCAAACAAGGCCTATGAAGTAAGAGCACCATGAGCGAACCGACTGATGGCAACGACGAAAACCGCCTGATCGCGGAACGCCGGGCGAAGCTGCAGCAGCTGCGCAGCCGGGGCGGCGCATTTCCCAACGACTTTCGCCGCGATGCGCTCGCGGGCCAGCTCCACACAGCCTTCGGCCAGAAGAGCGCCGAGTGGCTGGAGAAGAACCCGCAGCCCGTGAGCGTGGGCGGACGCATGATGCTCCGGCGCGTCATGGGCAAGGCAAGCTTCGCGCAGTTGCTCGATCGCACCGGCGCGATCCAGCTATTCCTGCAGCAGGATGCTCTGGGCGAGGCCTACGACGCGTTCAGGGGCTGGGACATCGGCGACATCCTCGGCGCCCAGGGCACGCTTTTCAGGACCAAGACCGGCGAGCTGTCGGTACGGGTGAATAGCCTGCGGCTGCTGGCGAAATCGCTGCGGCCGCTTCCGGATAAGTGGCACGGACTGGCCGATACCGAGTTGCGCTATCGCCAGCGGTACGTCGACCTCATCATGAGCGAAGACAGCCGCGAAGTGTTTCGTGCCCGTACGCGCATCGTGCGCTATCTGCGTGACTTTCTCGATGCGCTCGATTTTCTCGAGGTCGAAACGCCGATGCTGCAGGTCGTTCCCGGTGGCGCAGTGGCGCGCCCATTCGTCACGCACCACAACGCACTTGACCTGCAAATGTTCCTGCGCATCGCTCCTGAGCTCTACCTGAAGCGCCTCCTGGTCGGCGGCTTCGAGCGCGTCTACGAGATCAACCGCAATTTCCGCAACGAGGGCCTGTCCACGCAGCACAATCCAGAGTTCACGATGCTGGAGCTGTACTGGGCCTACGGTGACTATCGCGACGTGATGGGTTGGGTCGAGAAGGCTTTCCGTGGTCTGGCCGATGCGATCCGTGGCACGCGCGAGGTCAAGTACCAGGGACGCGCCTACGACCTCGACACACCGTTCCGCCGCGTCACGCTCGAGCAGACGCTGCTCGAGCACAATCCGGACCTGGACCCGATGTCGCTGCGCGAGGAGCACTACCTGCACCGCATCTGCGACAAGCTTGGCATCGCGTATGCGAAGACCGACGGCGCCGGGAAATTACAGATGGAGTTGTTCGAGAAGACGGTCGAGGACCGGTTGCTTGATCCGACCTTTGTCTACGCCTATCCCACAGAAGTCTCCCCGTTGTCGCGCGCCAACGATCAGGATCCGTTCATCACCGATCGCTTCGAGCTCTTCGTTGCCGGGCGCGAGCTCGCCAACGGTTTCTCGGAGCTCAATGATCCCGAAGAGCAGGCGCTCCGCTTCCGCGCGCAGGCCACGCGCAAGGCGGCGGGCGACGAGGAAGCCATGTACTACGATGCCGACTACATACGGGCACTGGAGTACGGCATGCCACCCGCGGCTGGCCTCGGAGTTGGCATCGACCGGCTGGTGATGTTCTTTACGGATTGCGCCTCCATCCGCGACGTTCTGCTGTTTCCACACCTGCGGCCGGAATAAGCCGCGTGCCGGCGGGTCGACCCATCGGCGTCTTCGACTCCGGCATCGGGGGGCTGACCGTCCTGCGTGCGCTGCGCGCGGCGCTGCCACACGAGGATTTCATCTACCTCGGTGACACGGCCCGCCTGCCGTACGGCACCAAGAGCCGCGAGTCCGTGATCCGCTATTCCATCCAGGCTGGCGATGCACTGATTGGGCGCGAAATCAAATGCCTGGTAATTGCCTGCAACACTGCATCGGCGGTGGCGCTCGATGCACTGCGCGCGCGCTATGCGCCGCTGCCAGTGATCGGAGTTCTGGAACCCGGTGCAAAGGCTGCCTGCGCGGCATCCAAGAGCGGTCGGATCGCAGTGGTGGCAACCGAGGGAACGGTGCAGGGTGGCGCGTACCAGACCGCGATTCACACGCTGCGCCCGACGGCCCGCGTGATTGCGCAGGCCTGCCAGTTGTTCGTCGCGCTGACGGAAGAGGGCTGGATCGATGGGCCGCTGGTCACCGGCATCATACAGCGCTACCTGGAACCGATCTTTGGCACGCCCGCAGAGGAACATCCGGATTGCCTGCTGCTCGGCTGCACGCACTTTCCGGTGCTGCGACCGGTTTTTCGCTCCGTACTCGGGCCGTCGATTGCCATCGTCGATTCGGCAGCGACCACGGCCGCAGTGGTGCAGCGCATGCTCGAGGAAACGCACCTCGGGCGCAGCGGCGAAGCCGGCGGCACGCGCCTCCTTGCGACGGACGGGCCCGAACGCTTTGCGCGGGTGGGGGGAATATTCCTCGGCGAACGGATCGAACTCGGGAGGGTAGAGGCGATCGATCTCTAATCGAAGCCGGGTATGGCGTAGGGTAATGGCAGGGCCGTGACGCCCGCTGCGAAAGAGACAGGCTCGGCTGTGACTTCTGCCGCGAGCGGCACGACTGCGAGTACCTCGCGCTCTCCCGCCTCATTACGCGCACTCTCGACGACGCGACCCGAGCGGCCCGGACCAACCGTCACGCTGTCGCCGCGCTGCGCTTCAATTCCAGATGGCAGGCGAAAGCGCAGCATGCGCCGCTTGATACGGCCGAGGTGCTGGGTGCGCGCGATGATTTCCTGTCCGGTGTAGCAGCCTTTCGTGAAGCTGAGAGCCTCGAGCAGGTCGAGGTTGAGCATCTGCGCGACGAAAACCTCGCTCGTCGGCAGATAGATCTGCGGCTCGCCCGCGGCGATTGCCGCCGCGCGCCACGCCTCGTTCGAGAGCTCTCCAGGCAGGCGTTGGCGTACGCGCACTCTTTCCTCTACTGGTCCTATCAGCAGGTGGCGGGCGGTCCCGCCGGCGAGACGCAGACTGCCGAGGGTCGCATCGTGCGCGTACGCGCCCGGAAGCAGCGCGCAGGGTATATCGCCGCTCACCGACGACGTTTCGACGTCGAGCATGCCGGCGACGAAGAGCTCATCGCTCGCGTCGCGGAGCACGACCTTCGAGCGCAGCACGTAGCGGCGCAGCCGCTCCACGACGTTGCCGAGCAACTCGCGTGGCAGGATGGCAAGCACTTGCTCATCGCGCTGGATGAGGCGCAGCAGCGCGATCACGCGGCCCTGTGATGTGTTGTAGGAGGCAAAGAGCGAGACTCCCGCGGTGAGGGAGCGCAAGTCACTGCTCAGTTGCCCTTGCAGGAAGGCGCGGGCGTCGACGCCATCAACACGTATGACGCCCAGCTCCTCGAGCCATGTCATCCTGGCGCTCAATTCAACCCTTTCTCCAATAAACCCATATGGTTATGCATGGATGATTCTGGCAGACTTGTCTCATGTCGGGCAGCCCGAATCCAACGGAAAGTCCCAATCCTGAGGCAACGACTCCGCAGGCGCCGGAGCAGTCGGTAGCGCCTCTCGATCGCACCCTGATTGGCGAGATCGGGGGCAGGCCGGGCCCGGAGCCTACTCGCTACGGCGATTGGGAAAAGGCCGGTCGCTGCATCGATTTCTGATCCTGCCGTAAGCTGAGCTCGCGCCGCCGGTCCGGCCGGGCACGCCAGCAGTGTGGCCGAAGCTTCGAGTGGTTCGACAAGAATTTATGACACCTCAGGAGCGACCGCTGTCGCCTCATGTTGGGATCTACCGGCCCATGTACACCATGGTGCTGTCAATCTCCCATCGTCTGACAGGCGCCTTCCTGTCCATTGGTCTGTTAGCGCTGACGTGGTGGCTGGTCGCACTCGCTAGCGGGGCTGGCGCCTATCGGAGTGCGGTCGATTGCCTGCGCTCGCCGCTGCTGCAACTGCTGCTGCTGGGCTGGCTGTTCAGCTTCTTCTTTCACCTCGCCAACGGCATTCGGCACCTGGCGTGGGACTGCGGATTCGGCTTCGAACGCCGCCAGGCTCGGGCGAGCGGCTGGACGGTGCTCATCATCGCCATCCTGCTCACGCTGTTGTGCGCGTTGTGGATCTTGCGCGCGCGCGGAGGGCTCATATGAGCTTGCGCACGCCCATGGGTCGCGTGTTGGGTTTGGGCACAGCAAAGGACGGTGTATCGCACTGGTGGGCACAGCGCCTGAGCGCGATCGCTCTGGTTCCACTCACAGTGTGGTTCCTCGCCTCGCTGATCCGGGTTGGACCTGCTGATTTCGAGTCGGTGCACGGCTGGCTCGCGCAACCCTGGCACGCGGTCGGTGCGCTCCTGCTCGTTCTCGTGTTGTGTCTGCACTCGCGTCTCGGCCTGCAGGTGATCGTCGAGGACTACGTGCATCAGGCGGCGACCAAGCTCATCACTCTGGTGATCATCGATTTTGCGCACGCCCTAGCCGCCGCCGCCAGCAGCTTTGCGATTCTCAAGGTCGCCTTGGGAGGTTCCGCTTGAGCGCGGCATATTCCTTCGTCGACCACACCTATGACGTCGTGGTCGTGGGCGCGGGCGGCGCAGGGCTGCGCGCCACGCTGGGGCTGGCGCAAGCGGGCCTTACGACCGCCTGTATCACCAAGGTGTTTCCGACCCGCAGCCACACAGTGGCCGCACAAGGCGGAATCAGCGCCGCGCTGGGCAACATGGGTGAAGATGACTGGCGCTGGCACCTGTACGACACCGTCAAGGGCTCCGATTGGCTCGGCGACCAGGATGCGATCGAGTTCATGTGCAAGAACGCCTCGAGCGCGGTAATCGAGCTGGAGCACTTCGGCGTACCTTTTTCACGCACCGAGGACGGCCGGATCTATCAGCGTCCGTTCGGCGGAATGACGACCCATTTCGGCAAGGGCGTTGCGCAGCGCACCTGCGCCGCCGCAGATCGTACCGGGCACGCCATGCTGCACACGCTTTACCAGCAGTCGCTACGGCACAAGGCGGAGTTCTTCATCGAGTTCTTCGCCATCGACCTCATCATGGAAGACGGCGAGTGCCGCGGCGTGGTGGCGCTGAATCTTGCGGCGGGCACACTGCATCGCTTTCGTGCACATGTCGTGATCATCGCGACCGGCGGTTACGGGCGCGCTTACTTTTCCTGCACGTCCGCGCACACGTGCACCGGCGACGGCAACGGCATGGTGCTGCGCGCGGGCCTGCCGTTGCAGGACATGGAGTTCGTGCAGTTTCACCCGACCGGCATCTACGGCGCCGGCTGCCTGATCACGGAAGGTGCACGCGGCGAAGGCGGCTACCTCACCAACGCGGTGGGAGAGCGCTTCATGGAGCGCTATGCACCGAATGCCAAGGATCTCGCCTCGCGCGACGTCGTGAGTCGCGCCATGACCATTGAGATCCGCGAAGGGCGCGGCGTCGGCAAGCGCAAGGACCACATCCATCTGCACCTCGAACACCTCGGCGCCGACGTGATCCACGAGCGGCTACCCGGAATCGCCGAGACCGCGCGCATCTTTTCCGGAGTCGACGTGCACAAGGAACCCATCCCGGTGCTGCCGACGGCTCACTACAACATGGGGGGAATTCCCACCAACATGCATGGCGAAGTCTTGGCCCCGCGCGGCACGGACCTCGAGGTGGTGGTGCCAGGGCTGATGGCGGTGGGCGAAGCCGCGTGCGTATCCGTGCACGGAGCCAATCGGCTCGGCTCGAACTCACTCCTCGACATCGTGGTATTCGGGCGGGCGGCGGCGCAGCAGTGTGCGCGCATCGTACGTCCCGGCGTCGCCCATCGGCCGTTACCGAAGGACGGCGCGGAGCTGGCCCTGCAGCGGCTGGACCGGTTCCGCAATGCGCGTGGCGGGCGCCGCACCGCCGAGATTCGCCTCGAGATGCAGCAGATCATGCAGGCCCATGCGTCGGTCTTCCGCTCGGGCGAGGTCCTGCAGGAGGGAATCGGGAAGCTGGCAGCGACTCACCGCGCGCTCGCAGACGTCGGCGTGTCCGACCGCTCCCTGATCTGGAACACGGATCTCGTCGAAACATTCGAGCTCGAGAATCTCCTGCTGCAGGCGGAAGCGACTATTCACGGGGCGGCTGGTCGTACTGAGAGCCGTGGCGCCCATGCGCGCGAGGATTTTGCGCAGCGTGATGATGAGCACTGGCTGAAGCACACGCTGAGCTGGGTCAGTGGACCGGGCTCGGTGCGTATCGCATACCGGCCGGTCCACCTGAAGACACTCACCGCTGACGTCGAGCCGATTGCACCCAAGGCCAGAACCTACTAGGAACAGTCATGACGCAGTTCCGCCTGCCCCCCAATTCGCGCGTCCGACCCGGACGTGTGCACGAAGCGCCCGCGGCAGCAGGCAACGTCAAGACATTCCGCATTTACCGTTTCGACCCCGACGCGGGCGAGAACCCGCGCATGGACACATTCCGCATCGACATGGACGAGTGCGGGCCGATGCTTCTCGACGTGCTGATCAAGATCAAGAACGAGATCGACTCGACGCTGACCTTTCGTCGCTCCTGCCGCGAAGGCATCTGTGGGAGCTGCGCCATGAACATTGATGGCGTCAATACGTTGGCGTGCACGCTCTCGTGCCGCGACGTGGGCCGCGCAGTGCGCATCTATCCGCTGCCGCACCTGCCGGTCGTGAAGGACCTCGTGGCGGACCTCACGCAGTTTTACGCTCAATACGCGTCGATCAAGCCCTGGCTGCAGACTCGCACGCCCGCGCCGCCCGACCGGGAACGACTGCAATCGAAAGTGGAGCAGGAGAGGATCGATCGCCCGAGCGCCTGCATCCTGTGCGCCTGCTGCTCCACCAGCTGCCCGAGCTACTGGTGGAACAGTGATCGCTACCTGGGCCCGGCGGCACTGCTCGCGGCCTATCGCTGGATCATCGACAGTCGCGACGAGGCCACCGGTGAAAGGCTTGACGCGCTGGAAGATCCGTTCAGGCTTTATCGCTGCCACACGATCATGAACTGCACGGAGGCTTGCCCCAAGGACTTGAATCCGGCCAGGGCAATAGGAGAAATAAAGAAGCTACTGGTGGAGCGGCGCCATTGAGTCGCCTGGCGTGGCAATGCCGGCGGGGCATGCGGGAGCTTGATGAGCTGTTGCAGCGCTATCTCGTCCAACGCTACGCCCAGGCGCCGGCCAGCGAGCAGCGCGCGTTCGAGCAGTTGCTTCAGAGCCAGGATCCCGAGCTCCAGGCTTACCTCTTGAGTGACGTCGAGCCGCGCGATCCGGAGCTGCAGCGTGTCGTCCATACCATTCGCAAACCTCGCACTTGAATTGAAGCCGCCCTGGGCCCTGCTAGGACTTATCGGTGGCTGGCTCCTGGTCTTGACAGAGGCCCTGGCTCAGCTCGACTCGGCGCCGGCATCTCGCCTGCTGCTCGCGCTCGCGGCCCTGTCGACCGGCGGCTCTGGTCTCGCCGTCCTGGCCACGGGTATCGCCCCCGAAGCTATTCAGCGCGCCACTTGGTCAGCCGACGGGAGCTGGCTACTTGTGCTCCGGAACGGCCACACGGGAGAGTCGCGGCTTGCCGCGGACGCCCGGTGCTGGACCCGACTGTGCATTCTCGTGTGGGACGACGGATCGACGCGTCGCGTGGCTTTCGTGACCCGCAGATCGGTGGGTGCAGACTTATTTCGCCGGCTGCGTATACGGCTGCGGTTCAGTCTTCCCTGCGATTTGTCACCAAGCCGTAAAATGTGAACTCAGTTGAACTTTGTAGAGTGAATCCAATCACAGCCGGCTGCAGCGCATGCCTTGGGCGAACTTTCCCGTCCAGGCAGAGTCACAGGGGGTGCTCAGGCTGGCTCGGACACCGGAGTGACGAGCCTCGATGGGCAACGACGCCAGCGATCTGATGCTCGTCGAGCGCGTGCAACGAGGCGATGCGGGTGCTTTTGATTACCTGGTGCTCAGGTACCAGCACAAGGTGCTCAAGCTGATAATGCGGTACGTGCGTGACCCGGTAGAAGCCGAGGATGTGGCCCAGGAAGCTTTCCTGAAGGCCTATCGCGCCCTCCCTAGTTTCCGCGGCGACAGCGCTTTCTATACCTGGCTGTATCGCATCGCCATCAACACCGCCAAGAATGCCCTGGTGTCTAACCGCCGCCGGCCGGTCGACTACGACCTGGATCTGCAGGATCCTGAACAGTACGACATGCAGGCGCGTCTGAAGGACTCGGAGACGCCGGAAGGGCTGCTGCTCACCGACGAGATCCGTGAGACGGTCAACGCAGCCATTGCCGATCTGCCTGAAGACCTGCGTACGGCGATTGTCTTGCGCGAGATCGAGGGGCTCAGCTACGAGGAGATTGCAGCGGCGATGGACTGCCCGGTGGGTACCGTGCGTTCGCGGATCTTTCGCGCGCGTGAAGCGATCGACAAGCGCCTGCGGCCGATTTTTGAGGGCGGTCTGGGGCGACTAGAGGAATGAACACCGATGAGTGAACATCTTCGCGACCAGCTGTCTGCGTTTCTGGACGGTGAGCTGCCACGCCCGGAGGTGGAACTGTTGCTGCGGCGCCTGGCGGGCAATGACGAACTGCGCCTCGCACTGACTCGTTATGGGATCATCGGCGAATGCCTGCGTAACGTGCCCGGGCGCAGCGTGACCCGTGGATTCGCCGCGCGCGTGAGCGCTGCGGTGGTCGCGGAGGGCGCTGGCAAGGGCGCCGTTCGATCGCACGCTTTCGGGCGCTGGCTGCGGCCGCTCGGCGGTCTGGCCATTGCGGCCACCGTTGCGACTGTGGCGATTCTCGGTCTGCAGCGCACCCAGCAGAGCGGTCCGCCAGCCGCGGTGCAGGTCGCAACGAATGCGGCGTCGACGACTTCGATTGGCGGGCCGGCGATTGAAGAGCCGGAGAGCTACACTGTGCCGGCTCCGAGCACCGGCGGGCCGTTGATTCCAGCCGGACGTCTGACGAGCTACGTCGTCGCTCACAGCGAGTATTCCTCGCCGCTCGGGCGACGCAATGTGCTTTCGGGCCTGGTTGCGGAGGATCCGACGCCGATGGACGAGCCGCCACCCGCACCCGGCGACAGCAAGAGTCCGCCCTGATCCATGCGCGCGCGCCTCGCTACTGGCTTCCTGCTGCTGCTTTCCCTGAGTGTCGCCTGGGCCGACGATGACGATGCCCGCGCCTGGCTCGATCGCATGAGCCGTGCGCTCGCGACGCGCAATTACGACGGCACCTTCTTCCACCTGCGCAACGGCAAGGTGGAGACGCTGCGGATCGTGCACCGCGTGGCGGACGGCAAGGTCGTCGAGCGACTCGTGTCGCTCGACGGCAGCGGGCGCGAAATCATCCGCAACGATCAGGAGCTGACCTGCTATCTGCCGGATCAGCGACGCGTGCTGGTTGAATCGCGCCCGGAAGGCGGATCGCTGCTGGCAGCGCTGCCCACGTTCGATGCCAGCCTGGCGGATCACTACCAGGTTATAAAGCTCGCACCCGGCCGGCTGCTGGGTCGCTCGACCCAGGTGATTGCGGTAAATCCGCGCGACGCCTTCCGCTTCGGCTACCGGCTGTGGATCGACGAGGGCACTGCGCTGCCGCTCAAGACGCAGCTGTGTGACGAGAAGGGCAACGTGGTCGAGCAGATCCTGTTCGCGAACATCGTGGTTCCGGACAGCCTGCCTGAGTCCGCGGTCGAGCCACGCGTCAACACGGAAGGGATGCAGTGGGTCAGGCAGCCGGCGCCGAGCACGAGCGGCGCGACCTTTGCGTCGAACTGGCGTGCCTCCAAGGTGCCACCGGGCTTCAGGTTGACCGCTACCGGCACGCAGTTGCTGGAAGGCTCGACGTCGCCTGTGACTCACCTCGTGTACTCAGATGGGCTGGCTTCCGTGTCCGTGTTCATCGAGAACCGTCCGGCACAGCCCGATCAATTCAATGGGCTCGCCAAGGTCGGTTCCGCGTTTACCTTCTCCACCACCACGCAGGGTCATCAGGTGACCGCGGTCGGGGAAGTACCGCCGCAAACAGTCCAGCTGATCGCGCACTCTACACAGCCGGACAGTCCACCCCCGGCTCCTGCTTTCGGCCCAAAACCCTGATTCGAGCTCCGGGCGATCCTCGAAGCGTCACCATGAGCACGGTGCCGCGTTTCACACTTCTCGGGCGTGCAGACTGCGAGCTGTGCGAAGAAATGCTGGCAGAGCTGCGCTCTTTCTGCGGGTCGCGCGCGGTCGTGATCGAGGTCGTCGACGTCGATGCTGATCCGAAACTGAGACGCCGCTTCGGCCACAAGGTCCCGGTTCTGCTCTTCGACGGCGAGCCCATTTGCCACGGTCGCTTGGACGCGCCGGAAGTTGAGCGGTTGCTGCAGCGTGCGACGTAGCCCGGTTGTGCAAGGCCTCCTGGTCGGGTATGTCTTGAGCTCGTGAGCGCAAATACACGGGCGGCATCTCGCCAGCGACAGCCGCGGCCAACCACGTATAATCCGCGCGCCGAAGCCGGCGCCTCCGATGCAACATATCCGCAATTTTTCCATCATCGCCCACGTTGACCACGGCAAATCGACGCTCGCCGACCGCTTCATCCAGCTCTGCGGCGGCCTGCAGGCGCGCGAGATGCAGGAGCAGGTGCTCGATTCAATGGACCTGGAGCGCGAGCGCGGCATCACGATCAAGGCGCAGAGCGTCACGCTGCATTACGATGCCAAGGACGGCACACGCTACCAGTTGAACCTCATCGATACGCCCGGCCACGTGGACTTCTCGTACGAGGTGTCCCGCTCCCTGGCAGCCTGCGAAGGTGCCTTGCTCGTCGTCGATGCCGCCCAAGGGGTCGAGGCGCAGAGTGTTGCGAACTGTTACACGGCGCTCGAGCAGGGGCTCACCGTGGTTCCGGTCATCAACAAGATCGATCTGCCCTCTGCGGACCCCACGAGGGTGATCCGCGAAGTCGAGGAGATCATCGGCATTGAAGCGCACGACGCCCTGCGCGTGAGCGCCAAGACCGGCGAGGGCGTGCCTGAGTTGCTCGAGGCGCTCGTGCGCCGGGTGCCACCACCGCGCGGCGACCCCGCTGCGCCGCTACAGGCGCTGATCATCGATTCCTGGTTCGACAATTACGTCGGCGTCGTCTCGCTGGTGCGCGTGGTCAACGGGACGTTGCACAGCGGCGAGAAGATCCGGGTCATGTCGACGGGCCGCAGTCATCTGGTTGATCGCCTCGGCCGACGTACGCCCAAATCCGAAACCTGCGAGACGCTGGGTGCCGGCGAGGTCGGATTCGTGATCGCGGGCATCAAGGAAATCGACGGCGCGCCCGTGGGCGACACGATCACACACGAAGCACGGCCCAGCGCGACCGCTCTTCCGGGTTTCAAGCAGATCAAGCCACGCGTCTTCGCGGGTCTGTTTCCGGTCAACTCGGAGGACTACGAGAGCTTTCGCGATGCGCTGCAGAAGCTGCGGCTCAACGATTCGTCGCTGCATTTTGAACCGGAGGTCTCGACCGCGCTCGGCTTCGGGTTCCGTTGCGGTTTCCTCGGGCTGCTCCACATGGACATCGTTCAGGAGCGGTTGGAGCGCGAGTACCAGCTCGACCTGGTCACCAGCGCACCCACGGTGGTCTACGAGGTTGCGCTGCAGGACGGGAGTACACAGTACGTCGACAATCCCGCCAAGCTGCCGCCGGTTACGAGCGTGGCTGAGATCCGTGAGCCCATCATTACCGCCAACATCCTGCTGCCGCCAGCGCATGTCGGGGCGGTGCTGCAGCTGTGCGAGGAGAAACGCGGCGTGCAGAAGAAGATGCATTACCTCGCCAGCCAGGTGTCGCTGCAGTACGAACTGCCGCTCGCCGAGGTGGTGCTCGATTTCTTCGACCGGCTGAAGTCGGTGAGCCGTGGCTACGCCTCCTTCGACTACGATTTCAGTCATTTCCAGGCCGCGCCGCTGGTCAAGCTCGATATCCTCATCAACGGCGAGCGCGTCGACGCCCTTTCCATCATCGTGCATCGGGAGAACGCCTACGCACGCGGGCGTGAGCTGGTCGACAAGATGCAGGAACTGATTCCGCGGCAGATGTTCGAGGTCGCGGTGCAGGCAGCGATCGGCGGCCAGATCATCGCCCGAGCGACGGTCAAAGCGCTGCGCAAGAACGTGCTGGCGAAATGCTACGGCGGCGATGTGACGCGCAAGCGCAAGCTGCTCGAGAAGCAGAAAGAGGGTAAGCGGCGCATGAAGCAGGTAGGACAGGTCGAGATTCCGCAGGAAGCATTCCTCGCGGTGCTGAAGGTCGGGCGCAAGTAGCCGCGCCATGGCTCTGAAATAGTGTCGCAAGTGGTTGCTTGGGCAATAGAAATCAACAATACTGCGCGCGTTTTTTCCGGGTGCACTGAATGATCGTCGACTTCGCGCTGATTCTGGTTATCGCCACGTTTGTCACCGGTGTGATCTGGGCGCTCGATGCTTGGGTCCTCAAGCCGAAACGGCCGACAAATGCACCCGAACCTGCGGTGGTCGATTACGCCAGATCATTCTTTCCGGTCATTCTGCTGGTGCTGCTGATTCGTTCTTTCCTGTTCGAACCGTTCCGCATTCCCTCCGACTCGATGATGCCCACGCTGCTCGACGGGGACTTCATCTTCGTCAGCAAGTTCGCCTACGGTCTCAAACTTCCGGTGCTCAACACGCGCGTCCTCGACCTCGGCTCGCCACAGCGCGGTGATGTTGTCGTTTTCCGCAAGCCATCTGACCCGGGCACGAACTACATCAAGCGCCTCGTCGGGCTGCCAGGCGACACGGTGGTGGTGCGCGACAAGCGTGTATCGATCAACGGTACCGAGCTGCCCGTAACGCTCGACGGAGTGTATGAGGGCCATGGCCACGACGGGGCGCAGATCGGCGTCGAGGACATTGGCAGCGTCGAGCACCGCGTGCTCTACCTTCCGGGTCGTGACAGCCGCGAAGGCACCTATGTCGTGCCGCCAGGACATTATTTCTTTATGGGCGACAACCGCGACAACAGCCAGGACAGCCGCTACGAGGGCGTCGGGTTCGTGCCGGAAGGTAATCTGGTCGGCAAAGCGGTGCGAATCTGGTTCAATTGGGATGGTCCGGGTGGACCGATCTGGGCCCGGATCGGGTCGGCCATTCGGTAACGGCAGTTTCTGACAACAGGGGGCACGATGCGACGGCACCAACGCGGAGTCACGTTTCTCGGCTGGATCATCATCCTGTTTCCCGTCGCCCTCGTAGTGTATGCGGGGATTCGCCTCTCGACGGTGTATCTTGAGTACATGAAGATCACGCGCACTCTGGAGCAGGTGAGCGAAGAGCTCAAGGGCGACCAGGCGGACGCGGGGGCAATACGCACGGCGATCGAGAGGCGTTTTGACATCGAGGACGTGAATGTGATCGGCGCGCGCGACCCGGACAAGCTCAAGATCTCCAAGGTGGCATCGGGCTACAAGGTCGAAGCGGTCTACCAGGCCACGGTGCCGTACATCTCCAATGTTTCATTGCAGGTCAACTTCGACAAGGTCGTGCAGATCGAGTAGCGTGCTGCGGCGGGCGCCGTGACCACGGATCTCGCCCGTCGCACCGCCGACTGGCTGGAGCGCACGCTCGGTTACCGCTGTCGGGACGCGGAACTGCTGGTTGCGGCGCTCACTCATCGCAGCGCCGGTGGCGACAACAACGAACGCCTGGAATTCCTCGGTGACGGCGTGCTGAATTGCGTCATTGCGGATTACCTGTATCGCGCGCATCCGCAGGCGCGGGAAGGCGAGTTGAGCCGCCTGCGAGCACGCCTCGTGCGCCGTGAGTCGCTCGCCGCCATCGCGGCGCGGATCGGCTTGGGCGAGCAGCTCATTCTCGGTCCGGGGGAGCTGCGCAGCGGCGGCTTCCGGCGCGGCTCGATTCTCGCGGATGCATTCGAAGCGCTGATCGGCGCCATCTATCTGGATGGTGGGTTCGACGCGGCGCGTGCAGCGATCGAGCACGTCATGGCCGCGCAGATGGCGCAACTCGGGGCCGTGGCGGAACTGAAGGACCCCAAGACGCGCCTGCAGGAGTATCTTCAGGCTCGCGGCCTGAAGTTGCCTGTGTACGTAATCGACCAAGTGAAGGGCGAAAGCCACCAGCAGATGTTCGTCGTCAGTTGCGATATTCCACCGCTCGGCCTGCGTGGCACGGGAACCGGCCAGAGCCGCCGTGCCGCGGAACAGGAAGCGGCAGACCAGGTGCTCGCAGCCATAGCGGACACGACGGCGCGCGCCACATGAGTGCGAGCAGCTCAGACAAGCCGGGCGGGCAAGCCGTACATCGCTGCGGTTTTGCTGCCATCGTGGGGCGGCCCAATGTCGGCAAATCCACGCTGCTCAATGCGCTCGTTGGCACGAAGGTCAGCATCGTGGCGCCCAAGCCGCAAACCACGCGTCATCGCATCCTGGGGATCCTCACCCGTCCAGGAGCGCAGATCGTCTTCGTGGATACTCCCGGGATTCACTCGCAGCAGCGTCGCGTGATGAACCGGTATATGAATCGCTCGGCTCTGAGCTCCCTCGACGACGCCGATGTGCTGTTGTTCGTAGTCGAGGCGCTGGTGTGGACCGAGGACGATGAACGCGTGCTCGAGCGCGTGCGGCGTGCTGGACGGCCGGCGATCGCGATCATCAACAAGGTGGACCGGGCTCACGACAAGCTGCAGTTGCTGCCGTACATGGACGCACTGGCGAAGCGGGCCGAATTCGCCGCGCTGGTGCCGCTATCGGCCGAGAAGCGTGAGAACCTGGAGCAGCTGCCGCAGCTCATCGCGGGGCTGCTGCCCGAGTCCGAGGCGCTGTTTCCCACCGACCAGGTCACCGATCGCAACGAGCGCTTCCTGGCCGCGGAAATCGTGCGCGAGAAGCTCACCTGGCGTCTGCGCGAGGAGTTGCCTTACGGCCTGACGGTGGAAATCGAGACGTTCGAGCGCAGCGACCATCGCCTGCACATCGGTGCCGTCATCTGGGTGGAGCGCAGCGGTCAGAAGGCGATCGTAATCGGCGCCGGCGGCGAGAGGCTCAAGGAGATCGGCCGGCTCGCGCGGCTTGAGCTCAACGAGCTGCTCAAGGCGAGCGTGCACCTGGAGCTGTGGGTGAAGGTCAAGGAGAACTGGTCAGACAGCGAGCAGGCCCTCAAGTCCTTCGGGTACGAGTCCCCATGAAGGCGGGCGGCCGCGTCAGCCTCGCCTCGGCCTATCTGCTGCACCAAATGCCGTGGCGGGACTCGAGCCGCATCCTGGAGTTTTTTGCCCGCGATTACGGACGCGTCAGTCTGTTTGCGCGGGGCGTACGCCGCGAGGGCTCGCAGGCCCGGCCGCTGCTGCAGCCGTTCCAGCGGCTGCTCATTTCATGGACCGGGCGCGGCGAGGCCGGATCGCTCGCCGGCGTCGAAAGGGACGGCGACTGGACGGCTTTGCCCGCGCCGCAGGTCATGAGCGGGTTCTACCTCAACGAGCTGCTGCTGAAGCTTCTCGCGCGCCACGACGCTCATCCGCGGCTCTTCGATGATTACGACGCGGCGCTTAGCGGCCTCAGGTGCGGGGCGGCCGCGAGCCGCTGCCTGCGTATCTTCGAGAAGCGTCTGCTTCAGGCCCTTGGATTGTGGCCCGACTGTGAGCGCGAGACGACGAGCGGCGTACCCCTCGAGGCCGGCAGGCATTACTACTTTAGGCCCGATCGGGGCGTGGAGGCTGCGGTCGCGGAGGCGCCGGCAACCTACCGTGGAGCCTCGCTTCTGTCGCTCGCGGGCGAAGAGCTGGCGGATGAAGGCAGCCTGCGCGACGCGCGCCGGTTGCTGCGTGCGGCCCTGGATGCATGCCTCGACGGGCGCAGTCTCAGGAGCCGCGAGGTGCTCACGGCGTTACGCCGGCAGGAGATCAAGCTGTGAGCCCGAGCGGGTGGATCGCGCTGGGTGTGAATATCGATCACGTCGCGACGCTGCGGCAGGCGCGCGGAACGCGTTACCCGGATCCGGTGTATGCGGCGCTGATGGCCGAACAGGCCGGCGCCGACAGCATCACTCTGCATCTGCGCGAGGACCGTCGCCATATCCAGGACGAGGATCTGACGGCCATTCGAGCCGTCATCCAGACGCGCATGAACCTGGAGATGGCGGTCACGGATGAAATGCTGGCGATCGCTTTGCGCGTGCACCCGGAGGACTGCTGCCTCGTGCCCGAGAAGCGTAACGAGGTCACCACTGAGGGTGGACTCGACGTCGCCGGCCAGGTGGCGCGCGTACGCGATGCCTGCGCCGCGCTCAAGTCCCACGGCATCCGCGCGTCTCTGTTCATCGATCCGGATGCGCGCCAGCTCGAGGCGGCAGCGCAGACTGGCGCGGCGGTAGTGGAACTGCATACGGGAGCATACGCGGAGGCGCGCGCGGGGGAGCGTGCGGCGGAACTACACCGGATCCAGGATGCAGCGCGCCAGGCCGCGAGCCTCGGCATGACGGTGCATGCGGGGCACGGGCTGCACTATCACAACGTGCAGCCGATCGCCTCCATCCAGGCGATCGTCGAGCTCAACATCGGCCACGCGATCATTTCGCGCGCGGTGTTTCACGGACTGGCCGCGGCGGTGAGTGAGATGAAGCACCTGATGCTCGCAGCGCGCAGCGCATGATCTTTGGCATTGGCATCGATGTGCTGGAGCTCGAACGTGTCCAGCGCGTGTACGACAAGCACGGCGAGCACTTCGTCGGGCGGCTGTTGTTACCCGACGAGGAGCGCCAGTTCCGGCGCACCGCTCGCCCGGTGCGCTTTCTCGCGATGCGCTTCGCGGGCAAGGAAGCCGTGGTGAAGGCGATGGGCACTGGGTTCGCCCACGGCATGTGGATTCGCGACGTTGGTGTGGTGCAGAACTCGTGGGGCAAGCCCGAGGTGATCTATTCCGAGCGCGGCCGGCGCCTGTGCGACCAGATGGGAATCGGCAATTGCCACATTACCCTGACAGACGAGGCCGGGCTGGTGGTGGCGATGGCGCTGCTCATGAAAGCGTGAGGCCCAGGTCGGCGTATGCACTGCCTGGTGTTCGACATTGAGACCATCCCGGACGTCGATCTCGGACGACGGTTGTATGGACTCGAGGACCTTCCTGACCAGCAGGTGGCGCAGATCATGTTCACTCACCGGCGCCAGGAGACCGGAGCGGAGTTCCTGTCCCTGGAGCAACACCGCATCGTGGCGATCTCGGTGGCGCTGCGTACGCGCGAGACCTTCCGGGTGTGGAGCCTGGGCGAGCCCGGATCGGGCGAGCGGGAGCTGATCGAGCGTTTCTTCGACGGCATCGACCGGTATACGCCCGACCTCGTTTCCTGGAACGGCTCGGCCTTCGACCTGCCGGTGCTGAACTACCGCTCCCTGTTGCACGGTGTTCCGGCACCGCGCTATTGGGAAGTGGGCGACGAGGAACCGGCGTTCCGCTACAACAATTACCTCAACCGCTATCACTGGCGGCATCTCGATCTCATGGATGTTCTGTCGGGATTCCAGGGCCGGGCGCGTGCCAGTCTGGAAGATGTGACGATGCTGCTGGGCCTGCCCGGAAAGATCGGCATGCGCGGCAGCGAGGTGTGGGAGCACTTCATCGGGGGCGATCTCACAGGCATCCGTAACTACTGCGAAGTCGACGTGCTGAACACGTACCTCGTGTACCTGCGCTTCGAGCTGATTCGCGGCCGGCTGAGCGCCGAGCACTACGCCCAGGAGGTGGCGCGAGTGCGTGAATACCTCGTGCAGCACGACGCCCAGCACTTCCGGGAGTTCCTCGTCGCCTGGCCGGACCCGAGCGTGACTGCCGGTCGATGAGCGCGGCGCCGGGTGCAGAAGCAATCCTCGCGGTTACCTCGCTCTCGCACGACGGACGCGGCGTCGCCCACCGCGACGGCAAGACTCTGTTCATTCAAGGGGCACTGCCCGGAGAACGGGTCAGCGTGCGCAAGCTGCGGCGCAAGCGCAGCTACGACGAGGCCGAGCTCGATCAGGTCCTGGAGAAGTCCGCCGACCGCGCAACGCCTCGCTGTGCCCATTTCGGCGTCTGTGGCGGCTGCTCGCTGCAGCACGTCGATCCTGCGGCACAGCTGCGCTTCAAGCAGCAGCACCTGTTGGAAGAACTGCGCCGCATTGGTCGCGTCGAGCCCGGGGAGGTCATGGAGGCGCTTACGGCTCCGCCGTGGCAGTATCGCCGGCGCGCGCGGCTGGGGGCACGCTTCGTGCCGCGCAAGGAAAAAGTGGTCGTCGGCTTCCGTGAGCGTGCTGCTCCGCTGGTTGCCGATCTCAAGCGCTGCGAAATTCTGTGCGAACCTTTCGATACCCTGATCGCACCGCTCTCTGAGCTGCTCACGGGCCTCAGCATTCGTGCACACATTCCGCAGGTCGAAATCGCCGGGGCGGACAACGCTGCAGCGCTGGTCCTGCGGATCCTGCAGGAGCCGACCGCAGCCGACCTGGATTCTCTGCGCGCCTTTGCCCTGCGGCATGCAGTGCAGCTGCACCTTCAGCCGGGGGGCATCGAATCGGTGCGGCCGCTGGCGGAGTATCCGCCGCTACTTTATCGGCTGGACGAGTTCGCGATCGAAATCGAGTTCCGTCCAACGGACTTCGTCCAGATCAACCCGGTGCTGAACAGTCGCATGGTGTCGCGGGCGCTCAGCCTGCTTGCGGCCTCGACCCACGACAGAGTGCTGGAACTGTTCTGCGGCCTGGGCAATTTCACGCTCCCCCTGGCGCGCAGCGCCGCCCACGTATTGGGCGTTGAGGGCGATCCTGGTCTGCTGGAACGCGCCCGCTGCAATGCGCAGCGCAATGGCATCGCCAACGTGGAACTTCACGCGGCCAATCTCGAGGCGATCGATGCAGATTTGCCCTGGACCCGGCGTGCGTACGACCGGGTCTTGCTCGATCCACCGCGCGTGGGGGCCCGCGGGGCACTGTCGCTGATCGCCCAGTCCGGGGCGCAGCGTGTCGTGTATATTTCCTGCCATCCGGGTAGCCTGGCGCGCGACGCCGGCATCCTGGTGCACGAGCTGGGCTTCAATCTGCGGTCGGTGGGCGTCATGGACATGTTCCCGCACACTAGCCACGTGGAATCCGTCGCAGTCTTTGGGCGCTGAGAGCGCCAGAATCATCATCCCAGAGGTGGGTAGTCCGTATGTCACTCGGACCCTTGATGATCGATATCCGCGGCCAGGAGCTCGAAGCAGCGGACCGCGAGCTGCTCCGGCACCCCGCCGTGGGCGGAGTGGTGCTGTTTTCGCGCAACTATTCCAGCCCCGAACAGGTCGCGCGGCTGGCGACCGATCTGCATGCGCTGCGGGACCCGCCCCTCATCGTCACGGTCGATCACGAGGGTGGTCGGGTGCAGCGCTTTCGCAAGTCTTTTTCAGCGCTGCCGCCCGCGCGGTTTCTCGGTCATCAATATGACCTCGATGCCGAGACCGGCACTGAGCTGGCGCGACAGTGTGGCTGGCTGCTGGCGGCCGAACTGCGCGCGGTCGACGTGGACCTCAGTTTCGCGCCCGTGGTTGATCTGGACTATGCCGTGAGTGAAATCATCGGCGATCGCGCCCTGCACCGCGATCCCGAGGTCGTGGCCAGTCTCGCGCTTGCCTTCATGAGCGGTATGCGGGAAGCGGGCATGGTCTCAGTAGCCAAACACTTTCCGGGTCATGGAGCGGTGGTGGCGGATTCGCATGTGGCCGTGCCCATGGATCGACGCGAGTTGATCGACCTCGATGGCGAACTGTTGCCATATCGGCGCCTGATCGCAAACGGCATCTCAGGCGTGATGGCGGCGCACGTCGTTTTTCCGGCCGTCGACACGCTCCCTGCCAGTCTGTCGAAGCGCTGGATCACGTCGATTCTGCGCGGTGAGTTTGGCTTTCACGGCGTCATCTTTGCCGATGACCTGAGCATGGCCGGCGCGGCGGTGGCCGGGAACATGCTGGAGCGCGCGCACCTGGCGCTGGCCGCGGGCTGCGATGTCCTGCCGATGTGCAATGATCGACCCGCGGTGGAGCGGCTCATCGAGCAGCTCGGTGACGTCAGCGATCCGGCTCGCCAGGCGCGCCTCGTGCGCCTGCACGGGCGTGCCGCGCCTGACCGCAAGGGCCTATTGGCATCTGCGCGCTGGCAAGAGGTCAACCAGCGCCTGCGCCGCAGCTTCGAGCCCCCTCAACTGAGTCTTGAGGCGGGAAGCGCATGAGCAACTCTCTCTCCGGCGAGTTGCTGCAGAAGCTGGTGCAGATGAGCCCGGACGGCATCGCCGTGTGCGAGAAGGGCACCGACGGCTGGCCGGTCGTGTTCGTCAACGAGGCCTTCGAGCGCCTGACCGGGTACAAGGCCGGGGAACTGCACGGCCGCGACTTGCGGCTGCTGCAGGCCGAAGATCGGGAACAGGAGACGCGCCAACGCATCCGCCAGGCACTGGCCGACGGAGCCACCTGCCGCGTGCTAATGCGCAATTATCGGAGCGACGGCACGCGCTTCTGGAATGAAATGACCCTGGTGCCGATCAAAGACGGCCGCGGCGAGATCACCCATTGTGTGGGTTTTCATCGCGACGCGAGTGAACGCATGCGGATCGATAATCGCGGGACGCTGCCACGCGAAAACGGCAGCCCTGCGGCCGGCGCCGGGGCGGCCTTCAGCGTCGCGCGCGATGACCGCCTAACGGGCCTGCACAATCGCGTTTATTTCGAAGAACTGCTGCGGCGCGACTGGGCTATCGCGCAGCGCGATGCCCGACGGCTGGCGCTGCTGATCTTCGATATCGATGCGCTCGGGGCGTACAACGACACTTTTGGGCGGACCGCCGGCGACTCGTGCATCAAGCGCGTCGGGCGGGCCATTTCCGGATGTCTGAGACGCAGCAGCGACCTGATGGCGCGCTGGGACGGCGGCACGATCGTGACGCTAGTGCAGGGCATGACCGTCGAACAGGCATTGCCCTTTGCCGACATCATCTGCGACCGGGTGCGCGAGCAACGCATCCACCACCCACGTTCACCCGTAGAACGCTACGTCACCGTGAGCTGTGGTGCCGCGAGCATCGTGCCCGGAACGGACACTGCGCCGGAACTGCTGATCGAGCGTGCGCGAGCAGCGCTGCGGGTCGCCAAGTCGGGCGGCCGCAACCGCGTTGCCGTCTCGGCCAAATAGTCAACGCGCGCTGGACACGGGCGCCACCATTGCGATCACGCCGAAGGCCGGGTGGTCGAAGTAGTGGCGCTCGAAATTCCTCACGCGCCGCACCTGGTTGAGGGTGAACGTCACGCGCTCGGTCGGAGCCATCGTCCCCACGAGCACGCCGGGTGGATCGGCAGGCGTGTAGGCGAGGTTGAGGCGCAGATACAGATAGCGCCCGCGCTCGACAGCTACGCTGCCCGCCACCGCTGAATTTCCGAACCCCAGTTGCGCAAGATCCGCCGTGAGGCCCGAGCCTCGCGGCACCGCGGTTTGCGTCCAGCCGATGTGCCCGAGCACCTCAAAGGCGTG
>Ga0326726_10000561_pt1 | contig 34582 bp, 32 predicted proteins | sample MHFenrmetagenome_2_FD_207603 | JGI IMG/M metagenome (GOLD analysis project Ga0326726, IMG submission 207603) | Lab enriched peat soil microbial communities from Michigan Hollow, Ithaca, NY, United States - MHF15MN | ecosystem: Environmental > Terrestrial > Soil > Wetlands > Peat | place: USA...
CTCCGACTCGATGGTCGCGATTAGCGGCGCGATTGCCTCGCGCGAGGCGGCGGCGAGCACGAACCACAGGTTGAAGTGGTGCGCGCGCTCGTAGTTGTGCGCCACCTCGGGGTGCGCGTTCACCAGCCGGGCGACGCGCTCGAAGTCCGGCTCCGGCACGCTCATCGCGCACAGCGTGAAGGCGCCGCCCAGGCGCTCGGCGTCGTACATCGGGCCAAAGCGCGTGAGCGTCCCCGCCGCGAGCATCGCCTTCATTTTCGCGATCAACGTCGCCTCGTCGGTGCCCAGCTCGCGCGCTACTGCCGCGAAGGGCCGCTCGTTGAGCGGAAAACCGCCCTGCAGGCGGTTGATGATCTCGCGCTCCAGCTCATCCATAGCGGGCGGCGCGCTGGCTGAAGCAGCGCTTGCTGAAGAGCACTGTGCCCGGGTAGCGGGCAAGGCCGTGCCGCGCGGCAACGCGCTCGATCTCCTGCGTCACGTCCGCGCGCTCGCGGCCGTGCACCATGCAATACAGGTTGTACGGCCAGTCGGGCAGGGCGCGCGCGCGCCGGTAGCAGAGCGTCACCGCGGAGTCGGCGGCGAGGCCGCGGCCGGCGTCGCTGGCCTGCGCGTCGGGCACGTCCCAGACCACCATGGCATTGGCCTCATAGCCCAGGCGCCGGTGCCGGACCACGGCGCCGATGCGGCGCACGATTCCGGCGTCGAGCCAGCGCTGCAGTGTGCCGATCAGTTCCGGCTCGGACAGGCCGAAGGTGGCGAACGGGCGCGGCTCGAGCGGCAATCCCGCGGCGACGCGCGCGGCGAGTTGCCGCTCTTCGTCGACGAGCGGCGCGACCGGCCCTTGCGGCTGCGCGCGCGGCACCGAATGGTCCTCGAGGTCGAAGCCGAGATCGATGTGGAATTCCTCGACGAGCGGCAGGCGCAGCACCGCAAGCCCGGTCTCGTGCTCGATGCGGGACAGCGTCCATTGCAGCGCGGCCTCGGATGGCGCCGTGGCGACGAACCAGAGGTTGATGCGGTTCTCGCGTTCGTAGTTGTGGTTCACGCCCGCATGCGCGCTCACCTGGCCGGCCACCGCTTCCAGGCGCTCGCCCGGCACCGCCATCGCCGCGAGCGTGCTCGCGCCGGCGGTGTTCGGCCGGAACACTGGGCCGATGCGGTCAATAAGGCCGCGGCTGCGCAGCTGCCCGAAGCGCTGGATCACCTCCTCCTCGTCGAGCGCGCAGGCCTCGGCGATCGCGGCGAAGGGCCGCGGCACCAGCGGAAAGTCGCGCTGCCAGGAGTTGAGGAGCCGGTAGCTGGTGGCGTCGAGCATGAGGAAAACCCTAGAACCCCGTCATCGCGCCGCGCGAAGTGAGGAAGATCCCGCTCGGGCTCTCGGCGGGCAGGCGCGCGAGCTCGGCGAAGCTCGCCGCGTCGTACACCGTTACCCGTCCGTCGTCGCGCGAGGAGATCCAGGCCTGCTCGCCGCGCGGCGTGAATTCGAGGTGCAGCACCGCGCGCCCGGGCTTGAGCTCCTTCACCACCTTCATGTCGGCAACGTCGATCACCTGCACCACGCCGTTGTCCGGGAAGGCGAAGTTCACCCACACGCGGCGCGCGCCCGGCTGCGCCACCGCGAACACCGGCTGGCCGTGCACTGCGATGCGGCCCGCCTCGGTCCAGGTGACGCTGTCGAGCACCAGCACCTCGTGGCGGCCGATCGCCGGCAGGAAGATGTAGCGCCCGGCGACCGCCCAGCCGCGCAGGTGCGGCATCTTGTACACGGGCAGCGGCTCCTCGCCACGGCCGTAGCCGCCGAGGACGCGGCGCGCGCCCGCCTCGGGGTTCCACATGTCCACGAGCGCGAGGCCGTCCTCGCCGAAAAGGCCCGCGATGTAGTAGCGGCCGCTCGGCGTGATGAAGCCGTCGTAGGGCTGCTTGCCCACGCCGGCGATCTTGCGCACCTGCGGGCGGCGGGGGTCGGAGGCATCCACGATCCATATCTGGCCTGCCTCGAAGAGGCTGAAGACGAAGCGATTGCCGGGCGCATCCGCAATGCCGACCACCTTCGAGCCGGTGGGGACCTCGGCGAGCGGCTCGAGCGTGCGCGCGTCGAAGAGCCGCACGCCGCCGGGCGTGTAGTTGGCGACCGCGACGACGCGCCCGTCCTGCGAGATCGCGCCGCCGATGGAATTGCCGGCCTGGATCACGCGGGCTTCGATCCTCTCGCGCAGCAGGTCCACCTTGGTCAGGCCGCCGTCGCGCCCGAACACGTAGGCGTAGCGGCCGTCGCGCGAGAACACCGCCGAGGCATGCGAGAGATCGCCCAATCCGTCGATGCGCCCGAGCACGGAGTGGCCGCTCGTCTCGATGAGCATGATGCGGCCCGCGGCGCGCTCGACCACCAGGCCCAGGTCGCCCGTGCCGCGCGGTTCTGGCGTTGCGCAGGCCGAGAGCCCGAGAACGATTGCTGCGATTGCGAGCAACCTCACTTGGGCAGTCCCTTTTTCAATTGCTCCACGATCCAGCGTGCCTCGGTCTCCGAGAGGAACGGCTTCCAGGGCGGCATCGCTGTGCCGCGGCGCCCGTTCAGGATGACGAAGCTCATCTGCTCGGCGTCTTTCTCCGCAAGCGCGGCGGGCTCGAGCGAAGGGCCGAGACCCCCTTTGAGCGTGAGACCGTGGCAGGAGCCGCAATCCTGCCGCACCAGGTGCAGCAGCTCCGCGCGGCGCGCCGGCGGCGGTTCAGCCGCAGACACGACGCCGGCCGCCATCAGCCCCAGCAAGGTCGCCATTCGGTGCATGGCATAAGGTTGCCGGATGGCTGCGGAAGGTATTTAACTTAGATCAAAGCCGCCGCCATCAAGGCCAATAAAGTCAACGCCATGAGCATCGCCCCCACTGCCGACCGCGCGTACTTCGCCGCCTTCCTCGACTTGAAGGGCAAGCCCGGCATTCTGGTCGGCGGCGGGCCGGTGGCCGCGCTGAAGGCAGAAACCTTGCTGCGCTCAGGGGTACGCGTCACGGTCGTCGCGCCCGAGCTGTGCCCGCGGCTCACCGAGTTGACACTGCTTGGCACTGTGCGCCACGAGGCGCGGCGCTTCCAGGCGGGGGACCTCGTCGGCGCCGAGATCGCCATCTCCGCCACCGACGACGTGGCGGTGAACGAGGCGGTCGCCGCTGCGGCGCGCGCTCTCAGGATTCCGGTGAACGTTGCCGATGATCCCGCGCGCTCGAGCTTCATCATGCCCTCGGTCGTGGATCGGCCGCCGGTGCAGATCGCGATCTCTACGGCAGGCGCTTCTCCGGTTCTCGCGCGCAAGCTGCGCATGCTCATCGAGACGGCGGTGCCCCACGCTTTCGGGCGGCTCGCGGCGCTCGCCGCGCGCTTTCGCGCCGACTCGCGGCGCCGCTACCCCGAGCCCGAGGCGCGGCGGCGGTTCTGGGAAGAGGTGGTTGACGGCCCGGTCGCCGACCTCGTGTTCTCGGGCGCCGAGCTGGCTGCGGCGCAACAGCTGCAGGAAAGTCTGGCAGGGCAGGCAGACGCGATGCCGGTAGCGGGATTCGTGAGCCTCGTCGGTGCCGGGCCCGGCAATCCGGAGCTGCTCACGCTGCGCGCGCTGCGCGTGATGCAGAGCGCGAACGTGGTGCTCTACGACCACCTGGTGGCGCCGGCGCTCGTGGACCTTGCGCGGCGCGATGCCGAGCGCATGTACGTGGGCAAGGAGAAGGATCGGCACGCCCTCGGCCAGGACGAGATCAACGCGCTCATGGTGCGCCTTGCGCGCGAGGGCAAGCGCGTGGTGCGCCTGAAGGGCGGCGATCCGTTCATCTTCGGGCGCGGTGGCGAGGAGATCGAGGCGCTCGCCGCGCAGGGCGTCGCCTTCGAGGTGGTGCCGGGTGTCACGGCCGCCGCGGGTGCCGCCGCCTACGCCGGAATTCCCCTCACGCATCGCGACTACGCGCAGTCCTGCGTCTTCGCCACCGGGCACTTGAAGGACGGCAGCGCGCAGCTCGACTGGGACGCGCTTGCCAGGCCCAAGCAGACCGTTGCCATCTACATGGGCGTGGGCGGCCTGGAGAAGATTTGCGCCGGACTGATCGCGCACGGCTTGTCGCCCGAATTGCCGGCCGCGCTGGTGGAAAAGGCGACCTGGCCAGAGCAGCGCGTGATCGAGGGCACGCTCGCCACGCTGCCCGGCCTCGCCGTAAAAGCCGCGGTGAAGCCGCCCGCCCTGCTCATCGCAGGCGAAGTGGTGCGGCTGCGCGCGCGGCTAGGCTGGTACGGCGGCGAGCGTGCGCAGCTCGCAAGCCACGCCACTCACGAGGCGTAGGGCAGCTCCGGTCGCTATTGGAACGGCTCGGCGCGCTTGATCAGCTCGTCGAGTCCGGCCTCCTTGGGATTGCGCGGCATGCCGGGATGGATGACGGCGACCTGGCAGCTTTCGGCAGCCTCGACCAGCTCGCGGAACGAGCCGGCATCCGGATTGGCGATGTACGCTTGCTTGTTCTCGTTGTACGCGAACATCGCGCTATTCAGGTTGGTGCACTCGTTGCAACTGGAGCAGCGTTCCGTTTCGATGTACGGCTCGCCCGGTTTGCGCTCCTCGGCCGCAGGCTCTGCGGCGGCCGGCGCGGTCGCGGCTGGCGCGGCGGCGGCCGGCGCGGGTTTTTGCCCCGCGGCCGGCGCTGCAGCCGATTCGCCGGTCGCCGGAGCCGCGGTTGCCGGTGCAGCGGCTGCCTGCGCGGCGGCGGCGCGCGCGCGCTTCAGGCTGTCCAGCTCCTGCAACCGGCGCCAGGACTCACGGCAGACGCGCGCGGCGTGCAGCAGCTTTTCGTCGACGATCAGCCGGTGCAAGCGGTTCTCGGCGTCCACCGCGGGAATGCAAGGGACCGTTTCGGGCACGCCGTTGGAGGGCTGCGCCAGCCAATCGGCGACCGTGACCATCTTGTCGTTCCAGCCCTCGCGGGGCACGCGCGCGAAGTGGCGGGCGTAGCGCGGATCGCAGGCCGCGAAATCCGCAAGGGTGAACTGCAGCGTCTCGGTGACGCGCTGCAGCTTGTCGTCCGCCCAGCCGAATGCGTGCCGCGGCCAGTCCGTATCCGGCTGCGGATTGTGGTCCAGGCAGAGGCGCGCCGCCCAGTCGGCGCCCGCGCCCGGGTCGTAGCAGAAGGCCGGGAACACTCGTGACTCCTGCGCCGCGGCCGCCAGCAGGTAGGGCGGCGGGTCGCCCGCGGCCGGGGCCTGCGCGCTGGCGCCGGAGTACACGTTGATGAGCGCGGCGCCCGGGTACTGCATCGCGCCGAGCAATTGCCGTCGCGCGCGATACAGGTTCGAGGCGGCTGACTGGAGCACGTAGACGTCGTTCAGGCCCATCGCCGTGGTGGCGAGTTGCGCCCCCAGGCTGAAGCCGCCCTCTCCGGCGAGCGAGTCCTCGAGCAAGGTCCCGCTCTCGACCACGATCCGGATCGGCGCGCCGCCTGCAAGCACCTTGAGCAGCAGCGCTCGCGCCGCTGCGCCGGCCTTGCGCGCGCGCTCGGCGGTCCGGCACACCAGGTAGTCGGGAAAGCGGGCGAAATCCTGCGGCCCGAGCGAATCCGGGCCCCAGGCGTCGAACAGCGAGTCGTGCTTGGCGTCCACGTAGCGGCCCTGAACCTCGAGATCGGCGATCGTCATCGCCTTGACCAGCTCCGCCATCTCCGGCAGTCGCCGGCGATAGGCCGCGATCGCGTCCCGCGTTTCCTCGAAAAGGAACGCATGCCCGCCCTCGGCGGCAAAGAAGCGCTCGGCGCGAAGCACGGACAGCGTGGACTCGATGCGCCGGCGCCGCGCCTCCGACAGCGCGCTGGCGCCCGAAGACTTGGCAAGCAGGCGCGCCATGGCCTGGAAGTCGAACAGCGCGCGGTGAGTGCCGCCGAAGCCCGCCGCGAGCGTCTCGGCGTGGCGCCCGGCTTCCGAGCGCAGGTAATCGGCCTTCACCAGGTCCGAGAGCCGTACGATCAGCGCGTCGATCTCGCGGCGCATCTTGCGCGTCTTGGCGTTGTGCACCGTGCGCCAGGCGTGCGTCGCGAGCTGCGCCGGCATCGCGCCGTCGCAGTCCAGCAGCCTGCCGTCGGCCTCGAGCGCGGCCCGCGCCCGCGCCAGGTCTTCCTGCACGCCTTCGCCGCCGCGGCCAGCGAGCACTGCGGCGGCGGCGTCCCAGAGCTCGAGCAGTGTGCCGGCCGCGCCCTCGCGCAGCAGCGTACGCAGCTGCCGCTCCTGCCGCAGCACGTTCCTGCGCAGGCGCTCGCCGGCAATGCCGGCGGGGGCGATCTTCTTCAGCGCCGCGTCGAGCGTCTCCGAGAGCGAGCGAACGTACTCGCCGTCGGCGCCCGCCTGCACGAGCACCACCGGATAGTCGTAGCGCAGGCGCGTGAGATCGCCGAAGCGCGCGAACAGCGCAGGCCTGAGATGCAGGCCCTCGACCGGCTCGGCACCGGGACCCACCCGCTTGCCGGTGAGGTGGAAGACGACGTGTTCCTGCAGGCGCGGCGCGATATCCATGGCTTCGTTCAGGCGGGCTGAGCGCGCGCTTCGCCCGCCTCCGCGTCGGGCCAGACCGTGTACTTGTCGAGCTCGGCTTCCAGCCCCTTGCGCACCTGGCCCGGCGTATGCAGCGCGCCGGCATGGCGCACGTCTTCGTAGCAGGGGACCGCCGGGTTCCAGTACAGGATGCCGACCGGGATCGGGTCCTCGAGCGACGCGATCTCGCGCGCGGCGTGGATGTTCGAGGGGTCGTGCTGGCGCTGGTTCTTGTAGACCTTCGAGGTGCCGGCGCCGATCTTCAGGCCGCGCTCGTGCGCGAGCAGCAGCGTGCGGTTCGGGTCGTGCAGCCAGGGGTCGAACATCTTGGGGAGGAATTCCGGGCAGCGCTGGATAATGCGCACGAACGAAAAGCCCTTGTGCCGGTAGGCCGCCGCGATGATGTCGTAGAGCAGCTCCGGTATCCAGTCCACCGCCTGCGCGACGAAGGACACGTTCTGCACGCCGAGCGTGACGGTCAGCGGGTTGAGCGCCTCGAGGTACGCGCCGCGCGGCGTGGTGTTGCTCTTCATGCCGAGCGGCGAGGTCGGCGAGGCCTGCTTCTTGGTCAGGCCGTAGACGTGGTTGTCGTGCAGCAGCATGGTCAGGTTCATGTTGTAGCGCACCGCGTGCACCCAGTGCGCCGCGCCGATGCTGCAGCAGTCGCCGTCGCCGGTATTGACGAACACCTGCAGCTCCGGCCGCGCCATCTTCACGCCTTCGGCGATCGGCAGCGCGCGGCCGTGGATGCCGTGGAACCCGTAGGTCTTCATGTAATGCGGGAAGCGGCTCGAGCAGCCGATGCCGGAGACGAACACGGTGCGCTCGGGCGCCAGGTCGTTGTCGCGGCACAGGCGCTGCACCGCGGCGAGGATTGCATTGTCGCCGCAGCCGTTGCACCAGCGCGGCACGCCGCTCTGGTAGTCCTCCAGGCGGTGGTGGTCCTCGTACATGCGCAGCAGGCACTCGGTTGCGGTGGTCATCGCGTCACTCCCTTGGCGCCGGCGCTCCATCGAGCTTCGCGCGCATCGCACGCACGATGCTGCCGGGCTTGATCGGCCGGCCGCGCACTTCCGACCAGCAATCGACGTCGAGCAGGTAGCGCGCGCGCAGCAGCATCGCGAGCGCCGTGTAGCGACGGTTGTCGGCGTCGATGACCGGGTCTTCGAGGCGGTCGCCCCAGTTGGCCTCGACCGTCATCACCGTGTCGAAGCGGCGCAGGATCTCGCCGATGCCCGAGGGCATCGGCTGGATGAACTCCAGGTGCAGGGCCGACGCGCGGCGCCCCTCGCCGATCAGGCGCTCGACCGCTTCCTCGATGGCGCCCTTGGTGCTGCCCCAGCCCACCACCAGCAGGTCACCCTCGGGCTCGCCGAACACGCGCGGGCAGCGCAGCGTCTTTTGCAGCGCCGCCAGCTTGAGGCTGCGGTGGCGGATGCCTTCCTCGTTGCTTTCCGGGTCGTACGCGACGTGGCTGTCGCGGTCGTGCGCGAGCCCGGTCAGCGTATGCATCCCGCCCGGCTGCCCCGGGATGAAGCGCCGGAACAGGCCGGTGGCGGCGTCCCAGTCGTAGGGGCGCGCGCCGGCGGGCACCGCGCTCTGATCCACCGGCGGCGCGAGCCAGTCCTCGCTGAACTGCGGGCGCGCGAACGGCTGCTGCGCGGTGGCGAGGTTTGCGTCGGACAGCACCACCACCACCATGTTGAAGGTTTCCGCAATCTTGCGCGCCGTGACCATGGCGTAGAAGCAGTCCTCGATCGTGCCGGGCGCAAGCACCACCTTGGGCGCGTCGCCGTGGCTGCCGAACATCACGCTCAGCAGGTCGCCCTGCTCGGACTTGGTCGGCTGCCCGGTGCTCGGGCCGCCGCGCTGCACGTTCACCACCACCATCGGGACTTCCGCCATTACCGCGAGGCCGATGCCTTCCTGCTTGAGGGAGTAGCCGGGGCCCGAGGTGATGGTCACGGCGCACTTGCCGGCGTAGGAGGCGCCGAGCGCGAACGCGCAGGCGGCGATCTCGTCTTCGGCCTGGTGCACCATGCCGCCGACCTTCTCGAACACCTCCGAGAGGTAGTGCGAGGCCGAGGTCGCCGGCGTGATCGGGTACATGGCGCAGATTTCCATGCCCGAGGCGAGCACGCCGAGCGCGATCGCCGTGTTGCCGTTGACGACGATCTGGGGCTCGCGCGAGCGCTTGCCCGGGATGCGGAAGCCGAAGTCGAGGTTCCCCTCCGCCCAGGCCCGGCCCGCCTCCAGCAGCCGCACGTTGATGTCGATGATCGCCTGGTCCTTCTTGCCGAAGGTGAGCGCGATCTGCTCGCGCGCCAGGCGCATGTCGAGGCCGTAGAGGTTGCACAGCAGGCCGAGCACGAACATGTTCTTGCCGCGGCGTGCATCGGCGACCAGCTTGCGGCATTCGCGCTCCATCGGGATCTCGATCACCCGGTAACCCTCGGCCGCCATTTGGTCGCGCGTCTCTGCGTAGGAGCGCGCGATCTTCGGGTCGCGGTCCTCGGCCCACATGCTCTCCAGCAGGATGGTGCAGCCGGGCTTCAATTCGCCTGCGCGCACCCGGCCGAGCAGCACCTGCTCGTTGAACGCCACGACCAGGTCGGCTTCGTCGCCGCCGTTGGTGACGCGCTTGGCGCCCAGGCGCACGCGATTGCCGCTCGCGCCCGCGACGCTGCGCGCCGGCGGCTGGATCTCCGCCGGGATGATCTCCACGGTCCACACGCCGTTGCCGGATTTCGCCGCGATCGCGCCGAGCGACTGGCCGCAGCGTTGCGCCCCTTCGCCCGAATCGCTGACGATCTCGACGATGTGCTCGCTCAGCGTGCTGACGGTCTTCGCTCTCGCGATCGGCCGCTGCTGCGTGTCGGCGGTGAGCAGTGCCTGGTCCATGCGGGTGTCCTATGCAGCGCGCACGCGCGCGTAGTTGCGTTCGCCGGGCGCGAGGCCGAACAGCGCGCCCGCCTGCGGCTCGCCGCCGTACGGCGCGGCGCTGTCGCGCAATCCGAGATAGGCTTTCATGGCCTGCGCCGCCTCGCGCCCGGCGCCCATTGCCTCGATGACCGTCGCCGCGCCGGTGACGATGTCGCCCCCCGCGAACACGCCGTCGATCGAGGTGGCGAGGCTGTCGTCGACCGCGATGTAGCCGCGCTTGTTCAGCTGCAGCTTCGAGGTCTGGCCGAGGATCGGATTGGCGTTGGTGCCGATCGCGTACACCGCGACGTCGCAGGCGATCTCGAACTCGCTGCCCGGCACCGGCACCGGGCGGCGGCGCCCGGAAGCGTCGGGCTCGCCCAGCTCCATCTTCTGGCAGCGCATGCCGCGCACGCGCTTGTCGCCATCGGCAAGGATCTCGAGCGGGCTGGTCAGCCAGTGGAACTCGATGCCTTCCTGCTCGGCATGGTGCAGCTCCTCGGCGCGCGCCGGCGCCTCGGCCTGCGTGCGGCGGTAGACGCACATCACCTTTTCCGCACCCAGGCGCAGCGACACGCGCATCGCGTCCATCGCCGTGTTGCCCGCGCCGATCACGGCGACGCGGCGCCCGAGGTCGATCGGCGTGTCGAAGTCTGGAAACTCGCGCGCGCGCATCAGGTTGCAGCGCGTGAGCAGCTCGTTGGCCGAGAGCACGCCGTTCAGCGATTCGCCCGGGATGCCCATGAAGCTCGGGTAGCCCGCGCCCACGCCGATGAACACCGCGTCGAAGCCCATCTCGCCGATCATCTGCTCGATGGTGAAGAGGCGCCCCACCAGCGTGTTGCAGCGGAACTTGATGCCCAGGCGCGCCAGCTTCTCGATCTCGGCGTCGATGACCTCATTGGGCAGCCGGAAATCGGGAATGCCATAGCGCAGCACGCCGCCGGGCTGGTGGAACGCCTCGAACACGGTGACGCTGCAGCCCGCCTTCGCCATGTCGGCCGCGCAAGCCATGCCCGCAGGCCCGGAGCCCACGATGCCGACCTTGTGGCCGTTGGGCTCGATGTAGGGGATGTTCGCCCAGCCTTCCTGGATCGCCATGTCGCCGACCCAGCGCTCCAGGCGGCCGATGGCGACCGGTTCCAGCGGATCGCCCACGGTGCACACACCCTCGCACTGGTTCTCCTGCGGGCAGACGCGGCCGCAGATCGCGGGCAGCAGGTTCGTGTCGGTGATGACGTCGTAGGCGCCGCGATAATCCTGGCTCGCGATCCTGGCGATGAATTGCGGGATGTCGATGCCGACCGGGCATCCGCCCACGCAGGGCTGGTCGGGGCACATCAGGCAACGCTCGGCCTCGCGCTGCGCGTCCTCGAGCCGGTAGCCGCAGGCGACTTCCGTGAAATTCTTCGCCCGCTCCGCCGCCGGCCGCTCGGCCATCGGCGTGCGCGCCTGCGGGATGGTGCGGATGGTCTTCTTCTTCGCTGCCATGGTCCGCTATTCCTTGCGGCCTTCCATGCGGCAGGCATCCTGCCAGCGCTCCAGCGCCCGCTTCTCCTCGGGGCGGTAGCGCGCCAGGCGCGCCATCAGGTCATCGAAGTCGACTCGATGGCCGTCGAAGTCCGGGCCGTCGACGCAGGCGAACTTGATTTCCTCGCCGATCTTCACGCGGCAGCCCCCGCACATCCCGGTGCCGTCCACCATCACCGGATTGAGGCTCACCACGGTATGGATGCCGCGCGCGCGCGTGGCTTCTGCGCAGCCCCGCATCATGATGGGTGGCCCGATCGCGACCAGCTCGTCGATGTCGTCGTGACGGGCCAGCGCCTGCCGGATGCCCTCGGTCACCAGGCCCTTGATGCCCGCCGAGCCGTCGTCGGTGCAGACGATGAATTCGTCGCAGCAGGCGCGGAACTTGTCGTCCCAGAAGACCAGGTCCTTGTTGCGGAAGCCGACGATGCCAATCACGTAGGCGCCGCTCTGTTTGTAGGCGCGCGCCTGCGGATAGATCGGGGCCACGCCGAGCCCGCCGCCTACGCAGACGACTTTTTTCGCGCGGCCGATGTGGCTCGGCTCGCCCATCGGGCCGACCAGGCCGAACAGGTGCGACCCGGCGCGGCAGTCGCGTTGCATCTGGCGCGTGGTCTTGCCCACGGCCTGGATCACCAGCGTGATCGTGCCGCGCTGGCGGTCGAAGTCTGCGATGGTGAGCGGAATGCGCTCGCCTTGCGCGTGTGCCATGACGATGACGAACTGGCCCGGCTTGGCAGCGCGGGCGAGCTGCGGGTGCAGCACTTCGAGCAAAAAAGTCGCCTCCGAGAAATCCTCCCGCTTCACGACCTCGAAATTCGACTCCTGGACGGTTTCGACCATTGCGACCCTGCCAATAAGATGCAACCTACCGCCGCTGCAATGCGTCAATTTGAGCCAGATCAAGCTGAAGCCAGCGATTCACGCTACCTTGCAGTCATTGGTCGTGTGCTCCAGGAGAGGGGACGCGGCGTGGATTTCGACGACTATTTGCGCGACCAGGCGCTCAAGTACCGCGAGCTGGCGGGTACGGCCGAGGATCCGGTTATTCGCGAGGAGATGCTCGACCTCGCAGCCGTGTGCGAGGAGGTCGCGGACCACATCGAGGACCTGCGTACCGGGGGGTAAGCCCTAGTTCAACGCGACGGCGTCGCCAGTTCGCCCAGCCGGTCTGACTCTGCGGCGCCGCCACCGGGCGCATGCCGTGCGTCCAGCGCGATGGTGTGCAGCTCGCAAGCCACGCCGCTCATGAGGATCAGGTCGCGGCTTTGTTTCGCGCGGCCCGCGCTGCCGCGCACGCCGGTTACGCGCTCGTGGTCATCGAATCTCGCTTTTACGTCCATCGCCACCCAGTCCACGAGCGGCAGCACTTCCGCGAGGCGCCGCGGCACGATGCCGGCAGTGTGCAATCCCACCAGAAACCCGAGCGCCTTCACTTCGCGCATCGCCGCCGCGAGCCCCGACTGCAGCGTGGGCTCGCCGCCGCTGAAGACGACCGCGTCGAGCAGCCCGCGCCGGCGCCCGAGGAACGCCACCACGTCTGGCCAGGCGATTTCCTTGCTCCCGCCGCGCGGCTGCAGCTCCGGGTTGTGGCAGTAGCCGCAGCGCCAGGCGCAACCCTGGCAGAAGACCACTGCGGCGAGCTTGTCGGGATAGTCGGTCGCCGAGAGCCGCGTCAGGCCGCCAACACGGAGCACTTCTCCTCCTCGAAAAAGCGGCGCTCGTGGAACTCGCCCCGCTTGCCCTTGTTGAAGGAAGACACCGGGCGGTGGTAGCCCATGACGCGCGTCCAGATCTCGCAGGCGGACGCGCACTGCGGGCAAGTCTCGTGCTCGCCCGCGAGGTATCCGTGGCTCGGGCAGATGGAGAAGGTGGGCGTCACCGTGATGTAGGGCAGGCGAAAGCGCGCGAGCGCGCGGCGCACCAGCATCTTGCACGCCTCGGCTGAGCTCACGCGCTCGGTCATGTACAGGTGCAGCACGGTGCCGCCGGTGTACTTGGCCTGCAATTCTTCCTGGCGCTCGAGCGCTTCGAACGGATCATCGGTGAAGCCCACGGGCAACTGCGACGAGTTGGTGTAGTAGGGCATCACCTCGGTACCCGCCTGCAGGATCCCCGGATGCCGCTTGCGGTCCTCCTTGGCAAAGCGGTAGGTGGTGCCTTCGGCGGGCGTCGCCTCGAGGTTGTACAGGTGCCCGGTGGCTTCCTGGAACTCGACCATGCGCGCGCGCACGTGGTCGAGCAGCCGGCAGGCGAAGGCGTGGCCCCATGCGCTGGCGATGTCGTGCTCGCCGCCGGTGAAATTGCGGATCATCTCGTTCAGGCCATTCACGCCGAGCGTGGAGAAGTGGTTGCGCAGCGTGCCGAGGTAGCGCTTGGTGTAGGGGAAGAGCCCCGCATCCATGTGGCGCTGGATCACCTTGCGCTTGATCTCCAGGCTCGTGCGGCCGATCTCCAGCAGCTGGTCCACCCGCGCGTAAAGGGCCTTCTCGTCGCCGCGGTAGAGGTACCCAAGGCGCGCGCAGTTGAGCGTCACCACGCCCACGGACCCCGTTTGCTCCGCCGAGCCGAAGAGCCCATTGCCGCGCTTCAAGAGCTCGCGCAGGTCGAGCTGCAGTCGGCAGCACATCGAGCGCACCATGTTCGGCTCGAGGTCGGAGTTCACGAAGTTCTGGAAGTAGGGCAGGCCGTACTTCGCGGTCATGGCGAAGAGCGCGTGCGTGTTCGGCCCGTCCCAGTCGAAGTCCTTGGTGATGTTGTAGGTGGGGATCGGGAAGGTGAACACCCGGCCCTTGGCGTCGCCCGCGGTCATCACCTCGATGTAGGCGCGGTTGATCATCGCCATCTCAGGCGCGAGCTCGCCGTAGGTGAAGGGCATCTCCACGCCGCCGATCACCGGCACCTGGCCCTTCAGGTCCTCCGGGCACGTCCAATCGAAGGTGAGGTTGGTGAAGGGCGTTTGCGTGCCCCAGCGCGAGGGCACGTTGAGGTTGTAGATGAGCTCCTGGATGGATTGCTTCACTTCGGCGTACGACAGCCGGTCCGTGCGCACGAAAGGCGCCATGTACGTATCGAAGGAGCTGAACGCCTGTGCGCCTGCCCACTCGTTTTGCAGCGTGCCGAGGAAATTGACGATCTGCCCCACGGCGCTGGAGAGGTGCTTCGGCGGCGCGGCCTCGACCTTGCCGGGCACGCCGTTGAGGCCCTCGGCGATGAGCGTCCGCAGCGACCAGCCCGCGCAGTAGCCCGCGAGCATGTCGAGGTCGTGGATGTGGATGTCGCCTTCGCGGTGCGCGCGCCCGACTTCCGGCGGGTAGACGTGCGAGAGCCAGTAGTTGGCCGTCACCTTGCCCGCGACGTTGAGGATCAGGCCGCCGAGCGAGTAGCCCTGGTTGGCATTGGCGTTGACGCGCCAGTCCTGGCGCTCGAGGTATTCGTTCATCGAGGCGGCGACGTCCACCACCGTGCGCTGGTCCGCGCGCAGGCGCTTGTGCTGCTCGCGATAAACAATGTAGGCGCGCGCCGTGGCGAGGTGGTCGGCGGCGATCAGGACGTGCTCTGCGACGTCCTGGATGTTCTCGATAGTCGGCGTGGCGGCGGCAAAGCGGTGCGCAATGACCTTCACCGCCTGCGCGGCGAGGCGTGCGGCTTCCGTCTCGCCGAACTCTCCGGCGGCGGCGCCGGCGCGCGCCAGCGCGCTCCCGATCTTGCCGGCGTCGAAGGCCGCGACCGTGCCGTTGCGCTTGATCACCGCCTGCGGCAGTGCCGCGGCCGCGCTCGTCTCCTGGGCCCTACCTATAGTGGTTTCCACGACTTGCCCCCCAACATGTTGTTATTGGAGGCGACATTGAGCGCCGCACGGAGAGGGGCGGTCAATGGGCGGAATTGACGGCGGTCAACGGCGTCGCGCACGGTCGCCATGACGCAGAGCAGCACTCCCACACCCGCCGGGGAGCCGACGCTCGCCGGCGTGCTCTTCGCCGTACAGGCGGCTTGGAGCCCGGCGGCGGCGCCTTCCCCAGCGACGCGAAGTCCCCTCGCCGTTTGACCTCAGGCGTCGGAGGCCTGCGCAACTCGCCCTCCTTCACCTACGGGCTTCGAGCAGTGCTCGGCCTGCTCCCTCCGCCCTCGGCTCGTCTCGGCGCGTCGCGATGGGGACCCCTTGCGTCGCCGCCGGGCTCCGCGCCGTTGGCTTCGCGCTGCGCGCGCTGGGCGTGGCTCAACGCTCGAGCGAAGGGTTAGGCCGCACTCTTGTGACTTCCTGGCTGGCTGCAGCTGGCCGGAGTCTCTGGCTGACATGCCACTGGATTGGCAAGGTAGAGCCAGCCGACTGCCAGCGAAGCAGGGATAGCAAGAAACCAGTACTGGCTGCCGGTGAGCCAGGCGCCAGACGCCGCCATGAGCGCGCCGACGGCAAGAACCGCGAGCAACGCCCAGACGCGCAATGCGATGCGAGGCGGAACAGAACCGCGAGCACGACGCAGAAGGTGCATTGCTACCAGACCGAGGCTGAGGATCAGCCAGCCACCGGCAGTGAGTAGCGCGAACAGAGAGAAGATATTTCTTCCGCAAATCGCCCCAAGATACGGATTTGCGCCCTCGCACCCGAACGCAAGCAGCGCGAAGGCGATACCCGGACCCAGATGCAGGATGGCGAGGCCGTAGAGCAGAGCGCGGAGCATGTGAATCGGCGGCCGAGGATCGCGCGGCGCGGGGCTGTGCGGTCTAACGTCGGCCATCAGGGGCCGCAGGGGGCGGCGCGCAGCGCCGCTGCGAAGCGCTCCTCTGTATGGCTAGGCTAGAGCGCTCCTCCATGGCCGCGCTATGGCTGCGTAACACCCGCCACCTCTCGGTATAGAACCTCCAAGAGACGCGGCACGAACACGCGCAAGAACCCCAAGGATTGGTTGATATCGTTTGATCGACCTTCATGCAAAAGCGTGCTGCGCACGTTGTAAGCAACCTGAAGCTTTTCTGCGTTGTCCTGTGCGTCTCCGAGTTCGGGGTAACGGGACGCGATGCTTGAGGTGTACTTGCGAAGGCTTCCCCCGATCGCCTCGCGCTGAAGATTGCCGACTCGAGAAAGAAGATAGTTCATGTCGCGCCACTCGGGCGAGTCCTTCGAGTGTGCGTCTCGAGCCACCCCTATCGCTTCCTTCCCTCGAAGCAAAGCAGCACTGGAGTGCGTGGGAATGTCGGTGTCGAGTAGCAGGGCTTCAAGAGCCGTCACCAGTGTAATGAGCTGCGCGTTCTCGCTAAGCTCAAAGCGGTACGCGGCGTAGATTTCGATAGCGAGTTTGAGCTTCTCATCCTCGATCACGCGCTCCAAGCTTGGAAAAGAGAGAGCTTGGTGTATGGAGGTCAGAAAGTTATCGATGCTGATGCCAACTGTCACGGAAACATGACCCATTTCCCATCGCATGAGTCGCTTATGGTCCGGACGAATGACGGCCTTGTCCGCATCGTACTGGCCATCGGTTGCGCTCCACTCCCAGTTACTCGCTAATTCGGCGATGGGCCCTGTCTCCGGGCGTGGTATCGGCTGATCCAGCAGCGTTACCTCACTCAAGGCTTTCGGATAACTCACTCCGCAGTTGAACTTCAGCGACAACCAGAGGAGGCAGGCGCGTGCCTTGCCTACGTAAGAACTCGCCTCCTCAGGCGAGCCGAATGGTCCGAGAGAAATCGCGTACAGGTACTGCATTTTCTCGAGGGTGAGCTGATAGCCCGGTCCTGACGAGACCGCTGGCCGCTCCAGAGTGCCGAGGCTGGCCCCCGGTGCGAGAGTGAACGGTACGTAGACTACGTAGCGCTCGGCGCCGGACCCATCTGACCCGCGTGAGATTGCAAAGAGCACGATGTTGGGCCCGCGATGTGCCGAGCGCTCTAACGATTTGGTGCGCCGCGGGCCAGCACATGCCGTTGATACCGCGGTGCGCTGGCGGCCCGTCGGCACCACCTAGAGTTAGCCAGCAAACTCGCGCAAGCGTCTAACTCTGACACTAAAGGTTCCATTCAAGCCAGCGCTTACGCCATTTGTTAGCACGTGCCGCAGCCTTGCGGCTTACATAGACGGACGGATTGATTTGCTTTCGTGTGCCGCCCCGAATGCGTTTGCGCTGAAACCGCTCCCCCCTTTGGACCTCCACCCGCGCAGTCCGACCGCTAAGCAAAAATCCTTCATAGCGACCTTCCTTCGGGAGCCACCGGACGAACACGTAGTAGTCGCGCGGACCGACGCGTACCTTAGCGCTCGGAGGCATGCGGAAAAAGGCCGCGCGCTTCTGCGATGTCTTTACCTGAATGTTGGCGTGCCTACTACCATCGACAGTCGTGACTACGATGTCGTAAGCGGCCATGTCTCGGGTTGTCGGCAGCGCAACCATTCCACGGCGAGATAGCTCGGAAGCGACGTAGTGAACGCCGGCGATTCCGATAAGTGCCGTATTCGGTCTGATCTTAGGGCGCGGCATTGGGCTCGAGGCGCGCGACCCTGCTGGCTAACGTGAAGTAGACAGCACAAAAGGCGGAATGCACTCCGCGTTGCGGGCGACCGACCGCAATTTGTGTACGCCGATTGCGCGACTTAGCTCAGTCGCGTCCGATCGCACTTCCTTGTTCATTGGCATTCGCGGCTACGTTGCACGGGACGCCGTCCTCCTGCAATACGGTACGCGCGTTGACGGTCTCCATCAATCCGCTGTTGCAGCGGTGATCACGGAAGGTGATCACTCGAAACCAGCAGGCGCCCCCCAGTCAGTTGTCGCGGAGTCCGACTGCTCGGGCGGCGCGAAGCGCGGCGGCGGCGCAAGGGGTCCCCATCGCGACGCGCCGAGCCGGGCCGAGGGCGGAGGGAGAAGGCCGAGGACTGCTCGAAAATGGGGTCAGGGCTGAATTTCGCCTCGCAAGCGAAATTCGGCCCTGACCCCATTCTTCGGTTCCGCAGGCCTCCGACGCCCGAGGACTGACGGCGAGGGGCCTTCGCGTCGCTGGGGAAGGCGCCGGCGCCGGGCTTCGTGGCGCCTAAGCGGCCGCGGGCTCTAAGCGCAGGAGTTCCCTCAGCCCTTCGCCCATCACGATGCGCACGCGGTCGCCATGGCGGCTTAGCGCAAGCACCAAGTGCTCCAGCTCGCCGCGCTCGCCGAGCGTTTCGAGCGCCAGCACCACGCGCGCGCGCGAGCGCTCGAGCACTGCGCGCAGGTTGCGCGCCAGCCGGCGCGCGAGCGCGGCATCGAGCACGCCCGTGACGCGCACCGCGATCTGCGGCTCGGCGCGGCGCGCGCGGCGCAGCGTGAGGTGCACCGCGCCGCGGCTGCGCCAGCGCCGCATCTTCGCGCGCAGCAGCACCGCTGCGCGCTCGGGCGACATGCGGGCGCGGCGCGCCAGCATGCCGAAATGGCGCTCGGCGTAGTCGCGCAGCGCGAGCCCGGAGATCCAGTCGTTGATGGCGAGCGGCAGCTGGCTGGGGCGCGTGAGCGGCAGGCTGCGCAGGAAGTGCCAGGCGCGCGTCACCCCGCCGCGTGCGATGCCGCGCACGAGCAGGTTCCAGACGATCTTCGCCGCCTCGAGCGGCCGCTCGCGCACCAAGCGGGCCGGCGCACCGAAGTGCGCGAGCTTGTTGCGGATGCGCACGGCGATGGCGCCGTCGGCGAGCAGCTCCCGGTACAGTCGCTTGTAGCCGGCTTGCATCTGCTCCAGAGTCATGAGCTTGGGCACGATGTTGGTGCGCGCGCGCGTGTTGTCGCCGTGCGCCGCGCCTTCGATCAGGCGACCCTCGCGCTTCAGCCGGTCGTAGAGCGGCGTGCGCGGCAGCGCGGTGAGCAGGCCCACCATCGCCACCATGATGCCGCTATCGAGAATAAAGCGCCGCTGCTTGCCGAACACCGCCGGCGTGTCGCGGTCGAAGCCGACGATGAAGCCAGCGAGGATGTCGATGCCGGCGGCGTGAATGCGGCGCACGGCGGAAAGCATGTCGCCCGTGGTGTTCTGCGTCTTGGCCGCCTCGCGCAGCGTCTCCGGGTCGGGCGTCTCCAGGCCGAGGAACGCCCACTCGAAGCCGGCGTCCCGGAACAACTTCAATAGCTCCGCATCGTCGGCGAGGTTGAGCGAGGCCTCGGTGCCGAAGCGCAGGCGGCGGCCGTGGCGCTGCTGGTAGTGGGCGAGAAAGCGCAGCGTCTCCTTGGCGCGAGCCTTGTTGCCGATGAAATTGTCGTCGACGAAGAACACCTTGCGCGCGCCCAGGCGCCGCAGGGCGTCGAGCTCGCGTCCGATCTGCGCCGGCTCCTTGTAGCGCGGCTTGCGACCGAACATGACGATGATGTCGCAGAACTCGCAGCGGTAGGGGCAGCCGCGCGAGAGCTGCAGCGTCGCCGTGGCATAGCGCTCCAGCTTGAGCAGGTCGAAGCGCGGCACCGGCGAATCCTCCAGGCGCACGTGGCCGGTTTCGCGATACAGCGCCTTCGGCGCACCGGCCTCGAGGTCGGCGCAGAAGCGCGGCCAGATGTACTCGGCTTCGCCGGCGACCACGTGGTCGGCGACGTCGAAGTAGTCCTCGGGGCAGAGCGAGGCGTAGCTGCCGCCCGCGACCACGCGATAGCCGGCCGCGCGGTAGAAGCGCAGGAGCTGCTTCTGGCGCGGCGACTGCACGCCCATGCCGCCGATGCCGATGATGTCGGCTTCGGGCTTGAGCGGCAGCGGCTCGACGTTCTCGTCGACGATGGTCACCTCCCAGTCGGCGGGGCAAAGCGCGGCGAGCGTGGCGAGGCCGAGCGGCGGATTGAGCGAGCGCTTGCCGCCGAGCACCGACTCCAGTGCCCAGCGGAAGCTCCAGAAGCTTTCCGGCAGGGCCGGATTGATCAGTAGGATGCGCATGGTGCGCGACAGCTTGCCACAGCGCATCGGTCGCGCCGGGCAGGGGAATTGACGCGGGTCAACGATGCGCGTTCAGGACGCCGCGCGGTGCGGCATGCAGGCTCAGGAGCGCGCGGCGTGATAGATGAAGGAGGCGTTCGGGCAGAAGGCTTCGGAGCCCTCGCGCTGGTGCGAAGCGAGCCAGGCATCGCATTGCGCCTTGTCGACGCAGGCAACGCAGCGGCGCGTGGCGCGCGCGCTCGCGTAATTTCCGGCGGCATCGGCGGCAAGGTGCACGCGGCGGCGCGCGAGCATGCGTCGCAGCCGCAGGCGCCCGTCGTCGCGCAGCATGCGCCGCGATTCCAGGTACATGGCGAAGCCGAAGAGGCCAAAAAGGAGAAGCGCTGTCCCGAGCGTGATGATGTTCGCCATAGGCACCCCCATTTGCGCCACCATAGCGTCTTCACCGGCGGGCGGCTTGATGCAGATCAAGGGTGCGCGGCCGCAGACCCGCTGAATTGCGTTCATGGAAATGGCGACCATGCTGGAAGATGCGGCGCGCGACGCGCTCAAGGCCGTGGAGGACCCCGAGGCGGGGATGAACATCGTCGATTTGGGCCTCGTGTACGCGATCCGGTGCGAGCCGGGGCGGGTGCGCGTGGAGATGACCATGACTTCGCCGGCTTGCCCCGCGGCGCCCTACCTTGTGGACGAAGCTACGGCCGCCTTGCGCAGCATCGCGCCCGAAGGCATCGATGTGCAGGTGGAGCTCGTCTGGGAGCCGCCCTGGACCCCCGAGCGCATGAGCGCCGAAGCGCAGACCCGCTTCGGCTGGAAATAGAAAATCGGGGTCAGGGCCGGATTTTCATTGCAACTTGAAATTCGGCCCTGACCCCGATTTGCCTCGCTGGCGCGTGCCGCTGCTCGTGCTGGGCTTCGCTTCGCTCGCCTTCGGCATCGCGGGCGGCCTCGTGCGCCTGGGCGCCGCGATTCCCGTGCCGGCGGGGGCCATCGCGCTGCATGGCGCGCTAATGGTGTCCGGGTTCCTGGGAACAGTGATTGGCCTGGAGCGCGCGGTGGCGCTCGGCCAGCGCTGGGCATACGGCGCGCCGCTCGCGAGCGGTGTGGGCGGCCTGTGCCTGGTCTTCGGTCTCGCCGATTCCGGATTCGCGCTGCTGGCGTTCGCCGCGGCGCTGCTCGTGGCATCGAGCGCCGCCGTGTTCGCGCGCCAGCGCTCCCTCGAGATGGCGACGCTCTTCGGGGGCGCGATCGCGTGGCTCGCGGGAAACGCGCTCCTCCTCCTGGGCGAGCCCGCGGTGCCGTGGTGGATCGCGTTCTTCGCGCTCACCATCGGCGGCGAGCGCCTCGAGCTCTCGCGCTACCTCAAGCGCCCGCCCGTCGTGCGCTTCTACTTCCTCGCGCTGGTGATTTTTCTTCTGATCGCGCCGTTCGAGCCGCGCGCGCTCGGCTGCGTGCTCGTGCTGCTCGCGCTGTGGCTCCTCGTCTACGACCTCGCGCGCGTCACGGTGCGGCAGCGGGGGCTAACGCGCTACATCGCCGTGTGCCTGCTCTCCGGCTATGCCTGGCTTGCGCTCGGCGGCGCGCTCCTCGCCATGGCCTACGCCTACGACGCCGCGCTGCACGCGATCTTCGTAGGCTTCGTCTTCTCGATGGTGTTCGGTCACGCGCCGGTGATCTTGCCGGCGGTGTTGCGCGTACCGCTGCCCTACCACAGCCTGCTCTACCTGCCGCTCGTCCTCCTGCACGCCTCGCTCGCGGCGCGCGTGCTGGGCGGCTTCACGGAAGGCCCGGCGCTGCTGCGCGCCGGCGCCTGGGGCAACGCGGCGGCGATCGCGCTGTTCATCGCGACCGCCGCTGCGCTCGTGCTGGGCCGCGCGCGGCATCCGCGCAGCGCGCCGCGCGGCTGACGAGTCTTTACGAAGCGCTTGATCCGCATCAAAGTGCGGCCGCTGCGAGGCGCTAGATTGCTCGTCCAGAGGTAATCAAGCCATGCTCAGCACAAGAGTTGGAGATCTCATCGAGAAGCGCAAGCTGGTGCTCGCGACGCCGGAGCTGAGCGTCGCCAAGGCTTCCCGGATGATGAAGAAGAACAAGGTCGGCGCCGTCCTGGTCGTGGAGCAGGATCGGCTGGTCGGCATCTTCACCGAGCGCGACGCGGTCTACCGCGTCATGGCCCTCGGCCTGGAGCCGGACACGACGATGCTGCGCGACGTGATGACCCACGAGCCGAAGACGGTCGAGCCGGACGAGTCCCTCGGCTGCGCGCTGCTCCTCATGCACGAGAACGGTTTCCGGCACGCGCCGGTGATCGAGGATGGCAGGCCGATCGGCGTGGTGTCGGCGCGGCTCGCGCTCGACCCGGACCTCGAGGAATTCACGGTCGAGGCGGAGCGCCGCAAGAGCTTCCGCCGATCCGCTCGATCTGTCACATCCTGAGCGCGCACCAGCGGCGCGGAGCCCGGCGGTGGCGCCAGGGGCCCCATCGCGACGCGCCGAGACGGACCGAGGGCGGAGGGAGCAGGCCGAGCACTGTTCGAGCCCGTAAATGCAGGAAGGGCGAGTTGCGCAGGCCCCCGACGCCTGAGGCAGCAAGGCGAGGGGAAAAATGGGGTCAGGGCCGAATTTCCGCTCGCAAGGGAAATTCGGCCCTGACCCCATTTTCTTCGCGTCGCTGGGGAAAGGCGCCGCCGCCGGGCTCCGCGCCGCGGGACTGCGCATCGCACGGCGATGGGTCGCCGGGCGACCGGGCTGGAGCTTCCCTAGTTCAGCGCGCAGGACCCCGGGCCGCCGGGGTGGCCGCAGGCGCCGCACGGCCCCACCGCGGGGGCCGGTTCAGGCTGCGATGCGGACGTGGCGAACACCGACAGTTTCTTCTCCAGTTCCGTCGAGTGGCAGCTCGGGCAGTCTGGCACGGTCGAGGAACGCACGAGCGTCTCGAACTCGTGGCCGCACTTGCTGCACGCGTATTCGTAGATCGGCACGGTCAGCCAAACCTCCTGACCGCGTATTGTAAGGCCACTCTAGGCGTGATACCTCGGCAGGTGCTGCTCCTCCCGAAGCAGCCACTGAGCGCTGTCGAGCGCCTCCAGCGCGAGCTGCAGGGTGCGTGAGGAGCCGGCGCCGTTGCTCATCGCATCCCGCAGCACGAAGAGGCAATCGGACTCCGCGCGCAGCGCTGCAAGCAACACGGCCTCATGCGGGATTTCGAGCGCGATCGCCGGCAAGAAGCTCTGCGGCGAATACGAAGAGGGCGCTGCAGCGTTCGATTCGTGCCATTCGAAGTAGGCCGCGATCCAGTCGGCGGCTTGAAGTTCCCGGTCCATGACTGACTCCCAGGAAAAAGGTGCCGCGATTCTGCTCTCCTCTACAGCGCGCGTATTGCGCGAGATCAAGCACGCGCGATATTTGCGCTGCACAAAAGCGCTCAGCCGTGCATCGTCAGGCCGCCCGACACGCTGATCGTCTGCCCGGTGATGAACTCGGCGTCGTCGCTGGCGAGGAACAGCACTGCGCCCGCGATGTCCTCGGGCTTGCCCAGGCGCCCGATCGGCACCGCGCGCGTGTAGGCCTCGCGCAGCTTGTCCGGGTTGCCCGCGCCCTGCATGAACGATTCGAGCATGCCCGTCTCGGTGAGCCCGGGACAGACAGTGTTCAGGCGCACGCCCTTGGTGGCGAGCTCGCGCGCAATGGTCTTCGTCATCGCGATGATGCCGCCCTTGCAGGCGGAATAGGGCGCCTCGCCCGAGGAGCCCACGCGCCCAGCGTCGGAGGCGATATTCACCACCTTGCCGCCGCCGCGCGCGACCATCCCCGGCAGCACGCAGTGCAGCAGGTTCATCGGTCCCACGAGGTTGATGGCGATGATCTTCTGCCAGAACGCCGGATCGGTCTTGAGGAACGGCTTGAACATGTCCCAGCCGGCGTTATTCACGAGGATGTCCACTGGCCCCGCCGCAGCCACGGCCTTCTGCACCGCCGCGTAGTCGGCGATGTCCACGCTCGGTGCGCTCTTCAGGTCGAAGACGACGACTTTCGTGCCCTCGGCCTTGAAGCGCTCGACGATTGCCGCGCCGATGCCGGCGGCTCCGCCGGTGACGATTGCGGTCTTGCCTTTCAGTCCTCTCATCGTTTCTCCTCCGGAATCACGGCGGTGGCCTCGAGCTCGATCTTACCCGGCGAGTCGAGGAGGTCCGAGACGAAGATCATGCTCATCGCCGGAAAGTGCTTGCCCATGAGCGAGCGCCAGATGCGCCCGAGCTGCGGCCGCGCCGCGAGGTAAGCGGGCTTGTCGCAGCAGTAGGCGGTCATGCGGCAGATGTGCTCCGGGCGGCCGCCGGCTTCGGCGAGCACCGCGAGCACGTTCTTCAGCGCCTGCTCGAATTGCGGCGCGAGGTCTTCGGACTGGAACTTCTGCTGCGCATCCCAGCCGACCTGCCCGGCGACGAATACGACGGTGCCTTGTGCGGCGATGCCGTTGGCATAGCCGATCGGCGGCGCCCAACCCTGCGGATGGAGGATCTTCATTCTGGAGACAACTGGCGCGGGAATTCGAAGCCCTTCATTCGGTCACGCTCGGGGGATCGGGGTCCTCGTCCCAGCCGGGCTTGGGCTGCGGCACGCGCTTCATCCAGTCGCGGATCAGGCGCACGTGCTCGCGCTCTTCGTCCGCCATCTCGGTGGCGGCCTTGCGCACGGCAGGCGGCGCCTTGCCCGCGGCGATATCCTCGAAGTACTTCTGCGCCTGCAGCTCGCACTTGAGCGCAATCTCGAGCGCATGGAAGGGCTGCATCAGGTAGTGCAGCTGATCGAAGGGCGCGGTCTCCGGGCCCTCGGTGGTTTCCCAGGCATAGGCAGGCGGCAGCACCGGCATGCTCGGCCAGCGCATCTCCTCGAGGATGCGCTTGGCGTGCAGCGCCTCGACCTGCGAGAGCTTGCGGAACATCTGCGCGACCTCGCGATTGTTGTGCGTGTCGAGCTGATCGGCGAACTGTGCGTAGCGCTCGTTGGCTTCCAGTTCCATGGCGTAGGCGCGCGCCATGAAGTCGGCATAGGAGTCCATCATTCCTCCTGCAATCTGAATCCCGCTTCGAGTGCCGCAACGGCCTGCGCGCTCTCGTCCGCCGTCCTGCCGCTGCCGGGCTTGTAGGCCGGGCGGCTGCCCTTGTAGAGCACGCCGATGTTGAAGCCGTCGTCGGTCATGATGCGGCGCGCCGCGCGCGCCGGATCGTCGGTGGCCGCGACCGGCGCGGCGTGCACCGCGTCCTTCCAGGCGCGCTGCTCGGGGCGGAAAGTCACGCAAGGCGAGAGCACCTCGATAAAGGAAAAGCCCGGATGCTTCACCGCCTCGGCGATCATCGAGGCGCAGCCGTTCGGATCGCCGGAGAAGGCGCGCGCGACGAAGTTGGCGCCGGAGGCGAGCGCGATCACCAGCGGGTGGAATTCGCGCAGCCCCGTGCCGCCGGGCGCGAGCTTGGAGGACCAGTCCGGCTCCGTGGTGGGCGAGGGCTGGCCCTTGGTCATGCCGTAGACGTGGTTGTCCATCACGATGTAGGTGAGGTCCACGTTGCGGCGGCAGGCGTGCAGGAAGTGGTTGCCGCCGATCGAGTAGCCGTCGCCGTCGCCGCTCGCCACCAGCACGGTGAGGTCGGGGCGCGCGGCCTTGAGGCCGGTCGCCACCGGCAGCGCGCGCCCGTGCACGCCGTGAAAGCCGTAGCACGTCGTGTAGGCCGGGATGCGCGAGGAGCAGCCGATGCCCGAGACCACCGCGACGTTCTCGGGCCTGAGGTTGAGCATCGCCAGCGCCTTGGTGATCGCCGAGAGTACGGAGTAGTCGCCGCATCCGGGACACCACACCGGCTTGTAGTCCGACTTGAAGTCCTTGGCGACGAGCGCCGCGACAGTCGTAGGCGCGTTCATGCGGCTCTCCATTGCGTGAGCGCCGCGTGGATCTCGGCGGGACGGAAGGGCAGCGGGCCGGGGCGGCGCAGGCTCTTCACCTCGCCGGGCAGGTCGTATTCCGCGCGCAGGTAGCGCAGGAACTGGCCGCTGTGGTTCTGCTCGAGCACCAGGACGCGCTGCACGCCTTCGAGCGCGTGCGCCAGGCGCTGCGGCTGCGCGGGCGCGAGCAGGCGCAGCGACACGAGGCGCACCTTCGCGCCCGCGGCGCGCGCGCGCTCGAGCGCCTCGCGTGCGGGCCCGGTGCAGGAGCCGAAAGTGACGAGCGCGGTGTCGCCATCGCCCTCTACGCTTGCCCAGGCCTCACCCGGATCGAGCTGCGCCAGCTTGCGCGCGCGCTTGTCCATCTGCGCGAGGTGGTCGGACGATTGCGACGAGGGCGTGCCGCGCTCGTTGTGCTCGAGGCCGTCCGCCGTATAGGCGGCGCCGGCAATGCCGGGAACGGCCATCGGCGAGACGCCCGAGGGCGTGAGCGTGTAGCGCTGATAGAGTTCGCCGGCCGTCTTGGCCGCTTCGCCGGCCGGTTTGTTCGCCTCGCCTCCCGGCACCCTCAGCCGCTCCACGATGCCGTTGCCCCTGGCGGGAACGTCGACCACCGCTCGGGCTTGGCCGAGATACTGGTCGGAGAGCACGATCGCGGGCACCTGCAGCGATTCGGCGAGGCCCACCGCCCACTCGGTGGCGGCGAGGCAGTCTTCGAGCGAGTTGGGCGCGATGACGACGTGCGGTGCGTCGCCGTGCAATCCGTAGAGCGCGGTGCCGAGGTCGGCCTGCTCGCTCTTCGTGGCGATGCCGGTGGAGGGGCCGGTGCGCATGACGTCCACGACCACCACCGGGATTTCAGCCGCGACGCCGAGGCCGAGCGACTCGACCATCAGCGACAGGCCCGGGCCCGATGTAGCAGTAAGGGAGGGTACGCCGCCGAACGAGGCGCCGAGCGCCATGTTGATGGAGGCGAGCTCGTCTTCCGCCTGCACCAGCGTCCCGCCCACTTTCGCGAGCGCGGGCGAGAGATATTCCAGGAGCTCGGTGGCGGGGGTGATGGGGTAGGCGGCGACGAAGCGCACGCCGCCGCGCAGTGCACCATATCCCGCCGCCTCGTTGCCGGTGATGAGCCAGCGTTTCGCCTTCGCAGGGGGCGGAGCGAGCGGAAAGGCGGGGAGGTCCTTGGCGAGCGCATAGCCGCGCTGCGCCGCCGCAATGCCGGCCTCCAGCCCTTTCTTCATCGCTTTGCGGGCGGCGGCGTCGAGCGACGCGGCGGGCAATCCGATGAGGCCCGCCAACACGCCCAGGGCCACCATGTTCGGCCAGGCGCCGGCGATCTCGCCGGCGACCGCCTTCAGAGGCACCGGCACGTAGCGTGCGCCGCTGCGCGTGAAGACTTCGGGCGGCTGGCCCTGCGCCGGGTCGCCGAGGATGACGCTCTCGGGCCCGAGCGGCAGCTCGGCGGCGAAGCGCGCGACGTTCTGCCAGTCGATCGCCGCCAGCACGTGGAAGCGGTCGTCCTGGCCATCGCCGGGAAAGGTGGAGAGGCGCAGCATGGCGGCGGCCTCGCCGCCGCGGATCTGCGGGCCGCTGGTGCGGGTCATCAGGCCGTAGTAGCCGGCGTGCGCCGCCGCTTCCAGCAACATATTGCCGGCGGTCATGACCCCGGCGCCGCCGCTGCCGGCGAGCGCCACCGAAACCGAGGGCTTGGCGTCCATGGACGCAATTTGGCCGCTTCCGGATGACCGTTCTTTGAACTAGATCAAATCAGGGCCGGATTTTCGTGGTCATCATGCCCCTAATTCGGTATCCAGATACCGATTTAACGGGAAAGGGCTCTGCCATGGGCATGCCGGAAGCGAAGTTCCTCAAGGACCACGACCTGCCGGGGCTCGCCGCCCCCGGCGTGCGCTTCGAGAAGCGCGCGGCGCGCACCCCGGACGGCAAGGAGGCGCCGGGCCTGTACAACGCCTGGATCTGGCTCGACAACCCCACGCAGTTCAACTCCTACACCACCGAGATGGTGAAGGGCGTGATCCTCGCCTTCCGTGCCGCCTCGAACGCGCGCGACGTCTCCAGCGTGGTGTTCACCGGCGTGGGCGACAAGGCCTTCTGCACCGGCGGCAACACCAAGGAATACGCCGAGTACTACGCGGGGCACCCGCAGGAGTACCGGCAGTACATGCGCCTGTTCAACGACATGGTCTCGGGGATCCTCGCCTGCGACAAGCCGGTGATCTGCCGCGTGAACGGCATGAGGATCGGCGGCGGCCAGGAGATCGGCATGGCCTGCGACTTCTCCGTCGCGCAGGATCTCGCGCGCTTCGGCCAGGCCGGCCCCAAGCACGGCTCGGCGCCGATCGGCGGCGCGACCGACTTCCTGCCCGTGATCTCGGGCGCCGAGCGCGCGATGGCGGCCTGCGTGCTGTGCGAGCCGTTCTCGGCGCACGAGGCCTATCACATGGGCATCCTCACCGACATCGTTCCGGCGCTGAAGGTGGACGGCAAGTTCGTCGCCAACCCGCTGGTCGAGACGCAGCGCGCCTACGACGAGTACGGCCGGATTGCCTTCGGCAAGTCGAAGGCCGGCGCGGCGCTCGCGGCAGGGAAGGAAATGATGAAGAAGGGCACCGTGGACCTCTCGATGCTGGACGCCAAGATCGAGGAGCTGTGCACGAAGATCCTGCTCACCTTCCCGGACTGCACGACGAAGACGCTGGAAGAACTGAGAAAGCCCAAGCTCGAAGCCTGGAACCGCAACAAGGAAGACGCGCGGGCGTGGCTGGCGCTCAACATGATGACTGAGGCCCGCGCTGGCTTCACCGCCTTCAACGCGGGCACCAAAGACGACCGCGAGGTGGACTTCGTGCTGCTGCGCCAGAAGCTCGCAGCGGGCGAGGGCTGGGTCGGCTCCCTGCACGACTCCATCCAGCCGAAGGCGAAGCGTGCATGACCGACGCACCCCTCAAGGTCTGGCTTGAAAAGGACGGGGCGCTGCTGCGGCTGCGCCTCGCGCGCCCGAAAGCCAACATCATTGACGCGGCGATGATCGCCGCGCTCGCGGGGGCCTTCGCCGCGCACCGCGACAATGCGGGGTTGCTCGCCGTGCTCGTGGACCACGAGGGGCCGCACTTCTCCTTCGGCGCGAGCGTGGAGGAGCACCTGCCCGGCGCGTGCGAGCAGATGCTCGCGAGCCTGCACGCGCTCCTTGGCGCCATGCTCGAGTGGCCGCGGCCGATCCTCATGGCGATTCGCGGCCAGTGCCTGGGCGGCGGCCTGGAATTCGCGCTCGCCGGAAACCTGATGTTCGCCGCGCCCGACGCGCAGTTCGGTCAACCGGAGATGAAGCTCGGCGTATTCGCGCCGGCAGCCTCGGTGCTGCTCCCCTTGCGCATTGGCCAGGCGCGCGCAGAGGACCTCCTCTATTCGGGCCGTTCGATTGACGCGGCCACTGCCTCGGCCTGGGGTCTCGTCAACGAGGTCGCAGACGATCCCGCAGCCGCGGCGGCGGCGTATTTCGACAAGCACCTCGCGCCGAAGAGCGCCGCAGCGCTGGAGCACGCAGTGCGCGCGGCGCGCGAGCCCTTCGCCGAGCTCGCACGCGCGCGGCTCGAGGACGTGGAAGCGCTGTACCTGGAAAGACTGATGGCGACGCACGACGCAAGGGAAGGCCTCGAAGCCTTCCTGCAGAAGCGTGCGCCGAAATGGGAGCACCGATGAGCGAAATCGCCACGAAGACCTCCGGGGTGAAGGACATCGTCGCGCATTGCGAGAAACTCTTCGAGGATCTCGACTTCGGCGCGGTCAAGGCCTGGAAGGCCGCCGCCCCGGGCCGCAAGGCGATCGGCTACATGCCGATCTACGTGCCCCGCGAGATCGTGCACGCCGCGGGAATGCTGCCGGTGGGCATCTTCGGCGGCGGCGACCAGATGGAAGTGATCCAGGGCGACGCCTATTACCAGAGCTACATCTGCCGCATCCCGCGCTCCACGCTCGAGCTCGGGCTCACCGGGCGGCTGGACATGCTCGACGGCATGCTGTTCCCCTCGATCTGCGACGTGATCCGCAACCTCTCGGGCATGTGGCAGATCCTGTTCAAGGACAAGTACGTCAAGTATTTCGACGTGCCGCAGAACTACGACGACGCCATCGGCGGCAATTTCTACGTGCACGAGATGCAGGCGCTGCGCGACGACCTCGCCAAACTCGGCGGCAAGCCGATCACCGACGACGCGCTGCGTGCCGCGATCGCCGTGTACAACGACAACCGCAAGGCAGTGCGCGAGCTCTACGCCTACCGCGCGAAGAAACCGTGGCAGGCGCCCACCTCCGAGGTGTACCTCGTCCTGCGCGCGGGCTGCGTGCTGCCGCCCGAGGAGCACACGGCGCTCATCCGCCAGTACCTCGCCGAGACGGACAAGGAAAAGCGCCCGCAGCGCGACAACGCGCGCGTGGTGCTCACCGGCTCCTTCTGCGAGCAGCCGCCGCTCACGCTCATCAAGTCGATCGAGATGGCGGGCTGCTACGTGGTGGACGACGACCTCCAGCTCATCCAGAGCTGGCTGCTCGAGGAGGTGCCGACGACGGGCGACCCGCTGCAGGAGCTCTCCAAGGCGTTCCTGCACCACTCGGCGCAGACCTCGTCCAAGTACGACGAGCACAAGGCGGACAAGGGCAAGTACCTGCTGCACCAGGTGAAGACGCGCGGCGCCGAAGGCGTGGTGTTCGCCGCGCCCTCGTTCTGCGACCCGGCGCTCCTCGAGCGGCCGATGCTGCAGGAGGTGCTCGCCAAGCACAAGGTGCCCTACACCGCCTTCAAGTACGCGGAGAACACCGGCCAGATGGCGCCGATTCGCGAGCAGGCCGGCACCTTCGCCGATTCGATCAAGCTTTGGTCCGCCGCTTAAGGAGACCGCCGCATGAGCACCCCCACCCCGATGCAGGCCCCGCAGAGCGCGAAGAAGCCGCAGAACGTGCAGAAGGAGGACGCCATGTGGCTGCAGAAGGAGATGATCGCGAAGAACTACCACCAGCTCGCCAGCGCGCACGAGGAGGGCAAGAAGATCTCCGCGACCTTCGTGCCGGGAAACCTCAACGAGCTGCTGATGTGCTTCGATTTCGTGCGGCGCCTCCCCGAGACCGACGCGCTGCAGAACGGCATGCGCAAGAAGTCGGGCAAGATGATCATGGACGCCGAGCGTGACGGGCACTCGGAGGACGTGTGCACCTACGTCAAGTCCGACCTCGGCATGATGCTGCAGGGCGAGACCGGCCCCACCGGCGAGCCGATGCCGCACCCGGACGTGCTGCTGCTGTCCTACACCGGCTGCTTCACCTTCATGAAATGGTTCGAGCTGGTGCGGCAGAAGTACGACTGCGAGACGCTGATGCTGCACGTGCCCTACCAGGGCGACGGCAAGATCAACCCGAACATGCGCGACTACGTCGTCAAGCAGATCAAGGACAAGATCATCCCCGCGCTCGAGCGCATCTCGGGCGTGAAGTTCGACATCGACCGGCTGCGCCAGTACATGCGCGAGTCGCAGAAGGCGGAAGAAGACCTGGTACGCGTGCTGCAGTCGGCCAAGCACCGGCCTTCGCCGATCGACGGCTACTTCGGCGGCGTGTACTACATCGGGCCGATTTTCACCGCGTTTCGCGGCACGCCGGAGGCGACGCGCTTCTACCAGATGCTCAACGCCGAGGTGCAGGAGCGCGTCCGCCTGGGCAAGGGGCCGATGACGCCGGAAGGCGAGATGGCGGAGGAGAAATACCGCCTGGTGGTGGAGGGCCCGCCCAACTGGACCAGCTTCCGCGACTTCTGGAAGATGTTCTACGACGAGGGCGCGGTGGTGGTGGCGAGCACCTACGCCAAGGTGGGCGGCGTGTACGACTTCGGCTTCCGGCACGACGCCGAGCGCCCGCTCGAGTCGCTCGCCGAGTACTGCCTGGGCTGCTACACCAACCTCAACTTCCCGCAGCGCATCGACATGATCTGCAAGTACATCGAGGAGTACCAGGCCGACGGCCTGCTGATCAACTCGATCAAGAGCTGCAACAGCTTCTCCGCCGGCCAGCTCCTCATCCTGCGCGAGGTGGAAAAGCGCACCGGCAAGCCCGCGGCCTTCATCGAGTCGGATCTCGTGGACCCGCGCTACTTTTCCGCGGCCAACATCAAGAACCGGCTGGAGAGCTACTTCCAGATGATCAAGCAGAAGCGCACCGCCGCCCAGTCGGCGGTCCATGGTGCGGCGGTGCACTGACCATGAAGACCTTCATCGGCATCGACCTCGGGTCCACCACCACCAAGGCGGTGGTGATCGACGACAAGCGCAACGTGCTCGGGCGAGGCATCACCAACTCGCGCTCCAACTACGACACTGCCGCCGCGATCGCCAAGCAGGAGGCGCTGGTGGCGGCGCGCTTCCATCTGTTTCGCGAGGCGCTCGGCGCGAGCGGCGCGCTCAACGGCGCGCTCGAGGGCTTTCTCGGGCAGCTGGAGCGCGATTTTCGCCTCGAGCAGTTCCTCGAGCAGCTGCTCGACCTGGAGCAGGTGTGCGAACGTAATGTGGCATCGGCGCCGGAGGTCGTGGCGGCGCTGCGCACATTGTTCGGCCTGCTGAAGCGGGAGGCGCCAGAGCTCTTCGCGCCCGGGGCGAAGCGAAAGAGCGACTTCTTCCGCGACATCGCCGGCAGCCGCTACCTCGCCCTGGGCGAGCAGGTGGCGAAGGACTCCGGCATCCGCTACGACCAGCTGCTCAACGCCTTCGACCGCTCGATCATCGAGGTCGAGAACCGGGTCTATGGCGAATCGACGTCGCGGCACCTGCTCGCGGCGCTGGATCGCACGTTCAAGGTCCTGCCGGAGACGCAGAAGCTCTCTACGAAGATCCGCGCGCCGATCCAGGGCGTGCTCGCTACCGCGCTGGAGGAGACCTACGTCGTGGGCACCGGCTACGGGCGCGCGCGGCTGCCGTTCTCGAAGGAACATATCCGCTCCGAGATCCTGTGCCACGGCCTGGGCGCACACGTCATGTACCCGAACACCGCCACGGTGCTCGACATCGGCGGCCAGGACACCAAGGCGATCCAGGTGGACAAGCAAGGCATCGTCGAGTCGTTCCAGATGAACGACCGCTGCGCCGCGGGCTGCGGACGGTACCTCGGCTACATCGCCGACGAGATGAACATGGGCCTGCACGAGCTCGGCCCGCTCGCCATGAAGGCGACCAAGACCGTGCGCATCAATTCCACCTGCACGGTGTTCGCGGGCGCCGAGCTGCGCGACCGCCTGGCGCTGGGCGAGAAGCGCGAGGACATCATGGCCGGCCTGCACCGCGCCATCGTCCTGCGCGCCATGTCGATCCTCGCGCGCTCGGGCGGCATCCGCAACGAGTTCACGTTCACGGGCGGCGTGGCGAAGAACGAGGCTGCGGTGAAGGCGCTGAAGAACCTGGTGAATGAGAACTACGGCGAGATGACGCTCAACATCAATCCCGACTCGATCTACACCGGGGCGCTCGGCGGCGCGACCTTCGCCTGGCGCGCGGTAACCGAAGAGGGCAAGACAGCGGAGGCGAGGGCATGAGCACCACCATCGGCATCGACGTCGGCTCGGGGTGCGTGAAGACCGTGCTGTTCAAGGACGGCAAGTGGGTCGCCAAGCGCGTGGAGCGCATCCGCCGCCGCGATCCCATGGAGCTCGCCAAGCAGGGCTACGACGAGGTGCTCGCCGAAGCGAAGATGGCGCCCAAGGACGTTGCCTACGTCGCCACCACCGGCGAGGGCGAAAACGTGAAGTTCGCCACCGGCCACTTCTACTCGATGACCACGCATGCTCGCGGCGGCGTGTTCCTCGACCCGGCCGCGCGCGCGGTTGTGGACATCGGCGCGCTCAACGGCCGCGCCATCTACATCGACGAGCGCGGCAAGGTGCTTTCCTACAAGATGACCAGCCAGTGCGCCTCGGGTTCGGGCCAGTTCCTCGAGAACATCGCGCGCTACCTCGGCGTCGCGGTGGAGGAAATCGGGCCGCTGTCCAAGACCTCGAAGGACCCGGAAAAGGTGAGCTCGATCTGCGCGGTGCTCGCCGAGACCGACGTCATCAATATGGTGTCGCGCGGCATCGCCACGCAGGACATCCTGAAAGGAATTCACCTGTCGATGGCCTCGCGCCTGGTGAAGCTGCTGAAGGTCACCGGCATCACCAAGGGCAAGGTGCTGCTCACCGGCGGCCTCGCCCTGGACGCGGGACTGCTCGCCGCGCTGCAAGAGGAGCTGGTAACCGAGAAGATCACGGGCCTGGAAGCGGCGAGCCACGCGGACTCGATCTACGCCGGCGCGATCGGCGCCGCGCTGTGGGGCGAGTTCCGCCACCAGAGGCTGAAGGAACTGCAGGAACGCGCCGCCGCCTGAAAGGAGACCGCCAATGGCCCTGATGATCAACGACAACTGCACCGCCTGCGACGCGTGCAAGCCCGAGTGCCCGAACGAGGCGATCTCGGTGGGTAATCCGATCTACGTGATCGACGCCCTCAAGTGCACCGAGTGCGTCGGCGCCAAGGACGAGCCGCAGTGCCAGCTCGTCTGCCCGGTGAGCGACTGCATCGTCGCCAATCCCGACTTCGCCGAGAGCAAGGACGAGCTGATGGCGAAGTACCACTCGCTGCACGGCTAGCACCGGCGCGAAGCCCGGCGGCCGCGCCTTCCCCCGCGACGCGAGAAAAATGGGGTCAGGGCCGAATTTCCGCTCGCAAGGGAAATTCGGCCCTGACCC
>Ga0326726_10000562_pt1 | contig 34540 bp, 29 predicted proteins | sample MHFenrmetagenome_2_FD_207603 | JGI IMG/M metagenome (GOLD analysis project Ga0326726, IMG submission 207603) | Lab enriched peat soil microbial communities from Michigan Hollow, Ithaca, NY, United States - MHF15MN | ecosystem: Environmental > Terrestrial > Soil > Wetlands > Peat | place: USA...
CCAACGGAAGTTCAATTGTTATTAATGATTTTATTGAATTTCAGACGTTTAATTGTGTTGATAAGGGCATAATACTTAAAGAACCTGACAAAGGACATAAAGCTTTAATCAGAGAATTATCAAAGAAACTTAAGAGTGAAAGTTCGTTAATATTGCCTTTTGAAACCGATATCGAAATAACAAACCTCACCCTCTCAGTTTTAGATCAGATTCATCAGTTGAAATCATCGGAGGTGTGAGTTGCCTTACTAAATTATCATTTTAAAATTATGAGACTTCATCTTATTGTGGGTGCAAGACCAAATTTCATAAAGATCGCACCTATCATACATGCAATTCATGCAGCACAAGAAATCGGAGCTAATATTTCCTACAGATTAGTTCACACGGGGCAGCATTTTGATAAGAAGATGAGTGACTCATTCTTTCATGAGCTTAATATCCCAAACCCAGATTCTAATCTTGGTTGCGGAGGAGGAACACAGGCTGAGCAGACAGCCGCTATAATGGTCGCGTATGAAAAAGATCTGGTATTAAATCCTGCTGATTTGGTAATTGTTGTCGGTGATGTCACATCAACAATGGCATGTTCCATTGTGGCAAAGAAAATGAATACAAAAGTAGCACATGTTGAAGCCGGAATTCGATCATTTGATCTTACAATGCCGGAGGAAATCAACCGTATGGTAACCGACTCTATTACAGATTACTTTTTTACAACCAGTGAGACGGCAAACAATAATTTACGCAAAGCCGGAATCGCTGAAAAATGCATATTCTTTGTTGGAAATGTTATGATTGATACGTTGCTAGAAAATATTTCACGTTTTAAAAGACCAGAGATTTGGAAAAAAGAAAATCTCAAAAAGGGCAATTATCTTATTATGACTTTACATCGTCCCAACAATGTGGATGAAGAACAGAAATTCAAATCACTTATTGAAACAATAATTATTAATTCAAGAAATCTTCCCATTATATTCCCCGTTCACCCACGGACATTAAAAATAATTCAAAAAATTAAACTCAACTCTCAATCGAGTCAGTTCAAATTTGAAAACCTTCGTCTGATTGAGCCTCTCGGCTATCTTGAATTCAATTATCTTGTGAAAAACGCTAAAGTTGTCATTACCGATTCAGGTGGCATAACAGAGGAAACTACTGTAATGGGTGTTCCATGTATTACACTGAGAGATAATACAGAACGACCTGAAACAGTAACAATGGGAACAAATGAGGTTATCGGTACAAACCCGGAAGGTATAGCGCCAATGCTTAAAAAATTATTTGAAGGAAAATGGAAAAAAGGGAAAATCCCCCCTCTTTGGGATGGGAAAACAGCCAGACGTATTGTTAACGCGGTCTATAATGAGTTTAGCTAAGTAAGCTATCCAACGTACGCTGAAATTACCAGTTTCATGGCAAAGAAACAAAGAAAATATATCTACATAAGTAACCTGGATTATAATGGTACTGTTTTCCAAACACAGGTATTGGACTGGTTGCATCTGTTCAAAAAAAACAATCTGGAATTTGACCTTATTCAGACTTTTCATATCAAGGACATAAAAAGGCCCAAATTTATTAGACAACAGTTAGCAGGTCTAAGAAATAGCACCAGATGTTACACCGGATACTTATTTCTGCTCCCAAGTAAAGGTATCCTTTATTTTGTAAACGCGTTTGTCATATTTTGTAAAATATTCAAATATATATTTCAATATAAAGAGATTCTGTTGTTTTCAAGGGCAATAATTGGGAAGGAAATTGGTTTCTTACGGAGAATTTCTCCGGCTGAAATTATTTTCTTTTTTGATGCAAGAGCGGCAGCAGCTGAAGAAAATAAATATAGTGCAATTAAAAAGCATGATTTTTCACTAAAGAAGTATTTAATCATAGCTAATATTTATTATCTGGTATATAAGACACTACTTGCTGCAGATAAAGTTTTTGTAGTATCAAAAGTTCTTCAGAAATATTTTCAGGATACATATAATATTGCTGATAAGAAATTTGTGTATTATCCCTGTCTGTCAGATGCAGGAAAGTTCTATTTTAACCCTGATATTCGGAGAGAATTACGGAATAAATTACAAATTAGTGATCAGATAACAGTATTTGTCTATTCTGGAGGAATTGAAAGCGATTGGCATATGACTGAAAGTATGCTCACTTTTTTCCGCCATTTATTACAATACAGAAAAGATATTTTGTTGTTGTTTCTGACAAAAGACAAAATAAGCCTTAAAAAAAGTTTATCTGAATTCCCTGAAATAGAAACATATATTTTATTCTTTTCTGTGTCCAATGAAGAAGTTTATAAATATTTGAACGCTGCTGATTATGGCCTTCTTTTCAGAGAAAACACGATAATGAACAATGTTGCTTCACCAACAAAATTTGCAGAGTATATGCTTTGCGGATTACCTGTCTTAATTTCTGAAGGTGTGGGAGATTACTCAGACTACGTCATTAATAATAATCTGGGAATCCTCATTAAGGAGGACGGTTTGAAGAATCCGGCAAAATTTGATTATATTAATTTTCCAGCAAAGAGTTTTAATCGCATAAATATCGCAGAAATTGGAAGAAAGAACTTCTCAAAAGATTCACTAATAAGTAAAATCATCTTCGAATTAGAATCTTAAGTGTTTTCTTCAGGTATTAAAAGGCTTTATGAGTTACATTTGGAATATAAGAAGAAATTTATCTAATCTGCCTGGCTGGCGCACTAAACATAAAATAGTTGTTATTGAAAGTGATGACTGGGGAAGTATTCGAATGCCATCCAGAGCGGTATTCGATAAGCTTGAAAAAGCCGGTTTGGACCTAAGGTCCTGGGACGCTGAAAGATTTAATCTAAACGATTCCCTTGCCTCATATTCTGACCTTGAAGCACTTTTTGAAACTCTTTCTTGCGTCAAAGACAAATCAAATAATTGTGCAACCTTCACTGCAATAAGTGTTGTAGCAAATCCTGATTTTAATAAAATAAGAGTGGGCGATTTTAAGGAATACTTTTATGAACCGTTCATAGAAACACTTAAAAGGTATCCAGGTTGTGAACGGTCATTTGATCTTTGGAAAGAAGGCATAGAAAAAAGAATTTTCTTACCCCAAATGCATGGCCGCGAACATCTTAATATTAAAACATGGATGAACGCTCTAAAAAATGGTGAAAGGCAGACACATTTAGCTTTTAATGAAGGGATCTGGGGTTTTGTGCCAGATCAAACTAAATTACGTGGCGTTGATTTTCAGGCAGCTTTTCTTTTACACGATCCTTCTGACCTGGAATATCACAAGCAAGCTATTATTGAAGGACTTAATCTTTTTGAAAAGTTATTCGGGTATAGGGCAGAATACTTCGTCCCACCAAATGGACAAATTAATAACATTCTTAATAAAACACTATCAGAAAACGGTGTCAGGTACAGGTCTGCTTCAAAAATTCAGCTTGAACCTATTGGTTTTGGCAAAAGTAGTAAAAGACTTCACTATTTCGGACAGAAGGAAATAACTGGAATTAGGTACATTACCCGCAACTGCTTTTTTGAACCAAGTCAACAATATAAAGATTGGGTAGACAGCTGCCTAAATGACATTAAAATTGCATTCCAGTGGCATAAACCTGCTGTCATAGGTTCACATAGAGTAAATTACATAAGCGCACTTAATCCGTCTAACCGGGATGCTGGTTTAAGACAGTTGAATATTTTATTGCATTCTATTCTTAAAACCTGGCCAAATGTCGAGTTTAAAACTACAGATCAATTGGGAAAAATGATAGATAAAGTAAACTAAGAATGAAGGATTTTGTCAGTATATACAAATTTTTTGAAAACACTGATGAACGATCTTTGGAAGCATTAACAAATGTTTATGAAAACTATCCTGAACTTTTAGGTCAGATTGAATCCATAATAAATGAACATCTTGACAGGTTAAATCTTAACGGTAAGAAAATTTTGATTAAGCCTAACTGGGTAACACATTCTTACAAAGAATCAGATGAGATTTGCCTTAGAACCAATGATAATTTTCTATTAGCGGTACTTGAGGTTATTCTGAAGAAAACCCCTTCAGCCGTATTAATTGGAGATGCTCCGATACAAGGTTGCAGATGGGATGAGGTAGTTAAAAGCACACTTGTTGAAAGAGTAACTAAATTAAGTAGAGAATATCAAATTTCAGTAAAAATAGAAGACTTCAGAAGAACAACATTCTCACTTAAGAAAAACGAACTAAAAGAAGAAATCAGGCCAAATTCTGATTATGTCATCATTGATGTAAAAGAAAAAAGTTATCTGGAACCTGTTACGGAAAAAGCAAAACAGAGATTTAGGGTAACTAATTATGATCCTGAAAAGCTTGTCAATTCACACAAACCCGGAATTCATAAATATTGTATAACAAAAGAACTCTTTGATGCAGATGTTGTTTTTTCTTTGCCAAAGATCAAGACACATCAAAAAACCGGAATAACTGGCGCATTAAAGAATGTAGTCGGATTAAATGGAGACAAGGATTTCCTTCCACATCACAGGATGGGAGGTACAGGTTTTGGTGGAGATTGCTATCCCGGGAAAAATTATTTGAGATTTTGGACTGAACTGATGCTGGATAAAGCAAATAGAAACCGGGGAAAAAGATCGTATCTTATCTGCAAAAAATTTGCCTCGCTTTTATGGAGACTTTCGTTTCCAAAAAATAATCATTCAATTGAAGCCGGATGGTACGGAAACGATACAACGTGGAGAATGGTTCTGGACCTAAATCTCATAATAATGAATGGCAAATCGGATGGTACCCTTACCGATACAAGACAGAGAGAAATTTATTCCATATGTGATGGAATAGTAGCCGGTCAGGGTGATGGGCCATTAAAGCCTGAACCATTGCCATTGGGAGTAATCTCTTTTACAAATAATTCAGCTCTAAATGACATCGCTATGGCAACATTGATGGGAATTGATTATAAAAAGTTGCCACTTCTCACAGCTGCCGAAAAGCTTTTTTCAAAGAATGAATCTGAAATTACAATGAACTCTGCCAAGGTTACAATTAAAGATTTAATGAAACTATCTCTTGCAGCTCATTCTCCAAGGGGCTGGAAAACATATCTTATTACTAAATGAAAATTGGAATACATCAAACTAAAGGTTCCTTTAGCGACCGTTGGATTACCTACTGTAATGCAGAGCAGATTCCATGGAAGCCAGTAGATTGTTATCGCTCGGATATTATTCAGCAGTTAAAGGATTGCAGTGCACTTATGTGGCATTTTTCACAAAATAGCCCTAAAGCAATTCTTTTCGCCAAGCAGTTAGTATATTCGGTTGAGGAGGCTGGGAAAAAAGTCTTTCCTAACTTTTCTACTTCATGGCATTTTGATGATAAAGTAGGACAAAAATATTTGTTGGAAGCACTTGACCTTCCACTTGCTCCCAGCTGGATATTCTACGACAAGCAAGAAGCACTTCTTTGGGCAAAACAGATCTGTTTCCCGAAAGTTTTCAAACTACGAAACGGAGGTGGATCACAAAATGTAAGGATGGTGCATAACAGACGCGAAGCCAACAAACTTATCCGCAAAGCATTTGGAAGAGGATTCCTTGCGTATGATCCCAGAGGGAGCCTAAAGGAGAGATTTCGCTTATACCGTTTAGGAAAAACAAATTTACGTGACCTGTTAGAAGGAATAGTACGTTTTGTCTTACTTCCCCCGTATGCAAAGGTCAGAGGACGGGAAAACGGTTATATTTATTTCCAGGAATATATTCCAGACAATGACCATGACATCCGTGTAGTAGTTATTGGTAAGAAAGCATTTGCTATTAAAAGAATGGTTAGAGAAAACGATTTCAGGGCTTCTGGTAGTGGTAATATCCTCTATGATCATTTATTGTTTGACATCAACATTATCAGTTTCTCTTTTACCCTTGCGGAAAAGATGAATAGTCAGTGTGTTGCACTAGATTACATTAATGACAATGAAAAACCCTTAGTAATTGAGGTCAGTTACGGTTTCACTCCAGAAGGATATGATCCATGCCCCGGCTATTGGGACAAAGATTTGATTTGGCATGAGGGGACATTTAATCCCTATGGGTGGATGGTGGAAGCAGTCAGAGATGTAAATGACAATTTCTGAATTTTGATTTTCTGATTCATATCATCGCTTTCTAATCTCAAGAATGAAAAGGAAACTTTGCCTGGTTATTCACTCATTACAAGCTGGAGGAATGGAAAGGGTAATGAGTGAATTAGCCGCGTACTTCTGCAGTAAACCTGATCTTGAAGTTTATTTGGTGATGTATGGTATTAAGCCGGAATTATTCTATAAAGTCCCCGATAATCTGATAATTCAAAAACCGGATTTTGAATTTGATAACACGAAAAGGTTGTTTTCCACCCTGAAGACTATGATTTATCTTAGAAAGACAATCAAGCGAATATCTCCAAATTCTATCTTAAGTTTTGGTGAATATTGGAATAGTTTTCTTTTGCTGTCGACTATAGGTTTAAAATATCCTGTTTTTGTTTCTGACAGGAGTCAACCGGATAAACACCTTAAATGGATGCATAATAAACTCCGCCATTGGCTCTATCCAAAAGCCGAAGGTTTGATAATGCAGACTGAAAAAGCAAAAGAAATATACCTTTCTAAAAACACCCATAAAAAGATAGCAGTAATAGGTAATCCTATAAATCTTGAAGCTTCTGATACTTCCACTGTTAATAAAGAAAAAATAGTACTTATGGTGGGCCGGTTAATAAAGACTAAAAATCAGGATAAACTGATTGAAATGTTTGCAAATATAAATTCCCCTGACTGGAAGCTTGTCATTATAGGTTATGATCATTTAAAACAACATAACATGGAACGGCTCAAAGTCCTGGCGAAAAGTCTTAAAGTCGAAAATAATGTCATTTTCACTGGTAAACAAACTGATGTGGATGCATTCTATTCTAAAAGTTCCATTTTTGCTTTTACTTCAAGTTCTGAAGGTTTTCCAAATGTTGTTGGAGAAGCTATGGCAGCAGGACTGCCAGTGATAGCTTTCGATTGTATAGCAGGTCCTTCCGAAATGATTACCGATAGTTATGATGGATACCTGATTCCTTTGTTTGATTATAAACTTTTTGAGTCAAAACTGGCTGAATTGATGACCAATGAGGAATTAAGAATACGACTTGGTCTAAATGCCAAAGAAAGCATTAAGAAATTTTCAAGCCAGACAATTTGTGAATCATTTTATAGGTTTATAACCGATTAGGGAATTTTGATTAAAGTAAATATCCAGATTTTAAAGTTGTAAAACTCTAAAAATTTATGAGAGTAATTATTATAGGATCAAAAGGTTTTATAGGGCAAAATCTGTCGAGTTATCTTATAGAACATGGGCATGAAGTATGGGGTGCTGATGTTATTGTCGATTATGTGAATTCAGAACGGTATTTTCTGATTGACGCATCCAATTCCGATTTCTATTCAGTCTTTCAGGATCCTATTTATGATATCTGTATTAATTGCTCAGGCGCTGCGAGTGTCCCGGAGTCAATAATAAATCCATTAAGGGATTATTACTTAAATACAGCAAATGTCTTCAGGATTTTAGAAGCAATCAAGAAATTTCAGCCTAAATGCAAGTTTATTAATTTGTCTAGTGCTGCAGTATATGGGAATCCGAAACATTTACCCATAAAAGAAAACGTTAATCCAAATGCCCTTTCTCCCTATGGATATCATAAGCTTCAGGCTGAACAAATTTGTAAAGAGTTTTATAAATTTTATGGTATCCCGACCTGCTCCTTAAGAATTTTTTCAGCTTACGGTAATGGACTGCAGAAACAAATATTCTGGGATTTGTATGAAAAAGCAAAAACAGGTATTCCTTTTACATTACTAGGCACAGGAAATGAATCCCGGGACTATATTTATATTCTTGATCTTGTAAAGGCAATTGAACTTATATCTGAACTCTCAAACTTCGAAGCTGATGTAATTAATGTTGCAAATGGGAAAGAAATATTAATAAAAGATGCTGTTTCAATATTCTTTAGCTTTTTTAAGACTGATATTGCCTATTCATTCTCAGGGGAAACAAGAAAGGGAGATCCTAATAATTGGGTAGCAAATATCAGTAAACTAACCGCGTTAGGCTATGAATCAACATTCAACATTGAAACTGGTTTAAAAGAATATTATAATTGGATTACTTTAAACCGCCAAGTTTAGGTCACCTGTTAGTTGTGGGATAAACACAACAAGAAATCTGAAATTTGAGTAATCTTTGACTTAAGGTTGAAATTAAATATGAAAAAGGCATTAATTACTGGAATTACCGGTCAAGATGGAAGTTATTTGGCTAAGTTTCTCTTAAACAAAGGATACAAGGTTTATGGTACTTACAGAAGACTATCCACCCCTAATTTCTGGAGATTGCAATATCTGGGAATCTTTGATGAGATAGAATTATTACCAGTGGATTTATTGGATAGCTTTTCCATTCTTGAATCAATAAAAACTTCCACACCTGACGAAATTTATAATTTGGCAGCTCAGAGCTTTGTTGGTGCCTCATTTGAGCAACCATTGGCTTCAGCTGAAATTACTGGGCTGGGAGTGGTTAAATTTCTTGAAGTAATAAGAAATATAGCTCCAAATGTAAAGTTTTACCAGGCATCAACAAGTGAGATGTTTGGAGATAATATTTATACCGAACAATCCGAAGAAACGCCTTTCATTCCATCCAGTCCATACGCTGCCGCAAAACTATATGCTCACAGCATGGTCAAAATATATAGAAAGGGATATTGGATATTTGCCTGTAATGGTATCCTTTTTAACCACGAGAGTCCTATCAGGGGATTAGAGTTTGTTACCCGTAAAATCACAAATGCCGTTGCAAAAATAAGTCTGGGTTTGGAAAGTTCTATTGAGTTGGGAAATCTCGATGCAAAACGCGATTGGGGATATGCTCCGGAATATATTGAAGCTATGTGGCTAATTCTGCAACAAGATAAAGCTGATGATTATGTAATAGCTACCAATGAAACCCATACCATAAAGGAATTTCTGGAAGTTGCTTTTAATAGTGTAGGTCTGGACTGGAGAAAACACGTAAAAATTGATGAGCGATTTATGAGACCAATAGATGTCCGCTTTCTTAAAGGAAATTATCAAAAAAGTCAGACAATACTTGGGTGGGAACCAAAAACCAAATTCATTGAATTGGTAGAAATTATGCTTAGATCTGATCTGGAGCGTTGGAATAAATGGCAAAATGGCGAACATTTTCCCTGGGATGCATGGAACTACCCGAATGAAAAGAAGATTTTGTCAAGAAAGCTGAAATTAGATCATTGAGTTTCAAGTTTTATTCAGAAATTGAAATTATCCCAGCAATTAAGTGTCGGCTTAACAACAAAACAACTATTTAGATTTCTCTAAAAACCGTGGATAAAAAAAGATTTAGGCTCGGTATTTTGCTTAATTTCAGCTCATCATGGATGGGTGGAATAATATATATTTTGAACATAATCAAAATCCTTGATTTCCTGAACGATGATGAAAAGCCTGAAATACTCCTGTTTTACAGGCCTGATCTGAAAAAATATGCTGATGAAGCAAAATATCCCTATTTGAAAGTAGTTGAATGGAAATACCCTACTGTTTATAAAGGATACTTGAAATCTTGGTTCCTACATAAAAATATCTTTGTCGATAAAATTCTCAGACAATATGATCTGGATGTATTGTATCCCCTTCATGATTACCCAATAAAAACAAAAACCAAGACTAAATTGATTTGCTGGTACGCTGATTTACAACATGAACACTACCCTGAGTTTTTCACCAGAAGAAAGATCATTGAAAGAACTGCACGAATTCGATTTATGTTAAGGAATACAGATTTTCTGGTTGTCTCCAGCCAGGATGTGGCCAATGATTTCTCAAAGTTTTTCACGCTTCGCCAAAATATGAAAGTTCATATTTTCCATTTCGCTTCAGTAATCGACTATATAGAGGATGTCAATCATGATAATTTAAGAGCAAAATACAAGTTACCAAAAAAGTACTTTATAGTTTCGAATCAATTCTATCAACATAAAAATCACAAAATTCTGCTGGAAGCATTGGTAAAGCTAAAAGGAATGGGAAGTTCAGTCCATCTGGTAATCACCGGCAGGTTTCCGGATAAATCTCATTCACCTTATCTTCATGAATTGCATGAAATAATAAAAAGAAACGATCTGCATAATCAAATCAGCTTTTTAGGTATTATATCCAGAAAGGATCAATTGGTGTTAATGAAGCATTCGCAGGCTCTTATTCAACCTAGTTTGTTTGAAGGATGGAGTACAGTTATTGAAGATGCTAAATCTCTTCAAGTCCCGGTTGTAGCTTCAAATATACCTGTCAATATTGAGCAACTAGGTAAAGATGGACTTTATTTTGAACCACATAATCCGGAAGAACTGGCTTCAATACTGTCTGTTTACCCTGAAAGAAATATAAGTGATGTTTTTTATGATGATTACTCGAGGCGAATAAAATCATCAGCAAGAGTTCTTATGAAAATATTCTTATGACCCTGAAAAGTTCATTATGTAGTTTTATTAAAACCAAATAATTTATTAAAAGGAATTTTAGAAAAATATGGAGAAAATATTATTTATCAACCAATGGCCAAGTCATTTAACAAAAGATATAATTAATACTTTTGCAGAAAAATTTAATGATATTGGATTAATTGCGGGGTATATAAGTGAGTCTGGAAGTCCTTTGAATAAGAAGGTAAAGATTTGCCGTATAATTAAATATAATAAAAGTACCGTTTTTAGCCGGGTTACTACATGGATTTTAGCAACAATTCAGATCATCATTCTTGTCAACATTAAATTCAGAAAATATCACCTTTTCATAACCTCAAATCCTCCTTTATCAACCTTTATTCCATTATTTTGTAGAAATCATTATTCAATTCAGATTCTGGATATCTATCCTGATGCCCTGGTTGCAGGAGGGTTTATATCACAAAAATCGTGGATAAATAAAATGTGGAGAAGGCAAAATAAAAAATATTTTGCTGGGGCAGAAAATGTTTTTACAATAACAAGTGGAATGGCAAAAACTTTATCTCCGTACTGTAATTCTGATAAAATAAAAGTTATTGCTCAATGGCCTCCGACAGATGGAAATGGCAGAATTGAAAGAAGTCAAAATATATTCATACAGACTCATTCCCTGAAAAACAATTTTGTCGTAATGTATTCCGGGAATATTGGGTTGGGTCATCATGTAGATACAATCGTTGAAACAGCCAGAATTTTAAAAGATTTTAAGAATATTATGTTTGTTATAATTGGCGAGGGGTGGAATAAACCAATGATTGAAAGGCTAATAAAAGAATACGGCCTTAAAAACTGTCTGCTTTTGCCTTTCCAGCCTTCAAGCATGTTTAAGCATTCATCACAGGCTGCTGATATTGGCGTTGTTTCGGTGTCTAAAGAATTGGCAATGCTCTCTGTACCAATAAAAACATATAATCTTATCAGTAAAGAGATACCTTTACTTTGCGTTACGGAGGGTCAATCAGAATTAGCTGCTCTTGTATCAAAGTATGAGATAGGAAAATGCTTCACCCCGCATCAGGTAAATGAAATATCCGATTTTATAATTTCACTCAAAACAAATAATGAGATTATTACTAGCTACAAAAAGAACCTAAAAAACTGTGCGCAAAATTTTACTTCCCGGAATGCGTTGTTATATGTGAATAACTTCAATGTTTGACAGCAATCTTGAATATTGCTTAAGTATTAACGAATGAAAAGATAAGGTAGTATTAAAATCACCATTCAAATATGCTGTTTCAAGTTAATCCATAAATATATATCCAACAAATAAGGTACTTATTTTACTAACTCTAAAGATAATAATATGAAAAAAGTCATTGTTCTCGGAGGCGGCGGCTTTATTGGTGGCCATCTGGCAAAAAAGTTAAAAAAGGAAGGATGTTATGTTAGAATATCCGATATTAAGAATCATGAGTATTTTGATCATCAAGATATTTGTCATGAATTTATACTTGCCGATCTTCGGGATCCAAAAGCAGTAGAACTGGTTATCGGGGAAGGATTTGATGAAGTATTTCAGTTGGCAGCTGATATGGGTGGGGCTGGTTACATTTTTACTGGAAACAATGATGCAAACGTGATGCATAACTCAGCCACAATTAATTTGAATATCGCACAGGAATGTGTAAGAAAAAAGATTAAAAAAGTATTTTATTCTTCTTCTGCGTGTATTTATCCTGAATACAATCAATTAGATCCTGATAATCCTAATTGCGAAGAATCTTCTGCTTATCCAGCGAATCCTGACTCTGATTACGGATGGGAGAAATTGTTTAGTGAACGTCTCTATCTTGCATTTCATAGAAATTACGGATTGGACGTCAGAATTGTGCGTTTCCATAATATTTTTGGACCCCAGGGCACATGGAAAGACGGGAAAGAAAAGGCACCAGCCGCAATGTTGAGAAAAGTAGCCATGGCTGATAATCATGGTGAGATAGAAGTATGGGGTGATGGACTTCAGACAAGAAGTTTTTTATATATCGACGAATGTCTTGAAGCTATTTCAAGGTTTATGGATGTCAATTTTACTGGACCGGTCAATATTGGTTCTGAAGAAATGGTTACGATTAATGAACTAGCTCAAATGGCAATCGACATTTCAGGTAAAGATGTCAGGATCAGAAATATATTTGGCAAAGAATTTATGGACAAATATGGTTTTAAGTGCCCACTTGGTGTGAGAGGACGGAACTCGGATAACAAGCTCTTTAGAAAATTAGTCGGATGGGAAGTCTCACAACCACTTTATGAAGGAATGAAGAAAACTTACGGATGGATTGTAAAGCAAATCACTTAAAGTCATATAGTATATTTTTCTTTCGCATACGATTTATAAGAGAATTTGTAATATTATAATGTGATGATTTTGGAAATACCAGGATGCCATCGAGAATAGTTTATCATTAGTTGCTGAGATAAGGTACCAATGTTGACAATGACCTGAGAATTGTTTTGTTACAGTGATAAGTGAAAATAAAATTTAATATTTCTCAATGCCAACGTTTCCAATATAAGATGATAAGCTAAACCTGAACAATTTGGAGTATTTCGAAATTTGTAAAAAAATCTAAATTATTAAGTTAATATGCATTTTATAAATCGACTATTATACTTGTTTTATTATCTGAAGGAACTTGATTTAAAGCGTTTTGGACTGTTTTTAAATCATGCTTCATCAGTTACTGGTAAATCAATGGTCAAGTTGATAGCAGATGATGTCTACTCGGTATTTAAGTTTAATACCTCACTGATAGATTATTTCTGTTTCAGGTTCTATGAAATGAAAAACTTTGAACGTTCTGCCTGGGCAGGAACTGGTTTCATGTACGAGTACCAGTTAATGATGAATCCTAAGAAAGTAAGATGGGTACTGGAGGATAAGGCAGCTTTTAATGATAAATTTAATTCATTGATAAACAGGGAGTACTTTCAGCTAGAGAAAACAAAGAAAAATCCTGAGATAATTAAGAGATTATTAGAAAATTCCGACGGAAGGATTGTTTTAAAGAATTCTTTGGGTCAGGCTGGCAAACAGATTAAGATAATAATATCTAGCGAATTTACACAGGATCAATTGATTAACGTGATGAAGTCAGGGAATTTTGATCTGGCAGAGGAATATATTATTCAGCATCCTGAAATGATGAAATTATCACCTTCAGGATTGAACACTGTAAGAGTTATTACTCAGGAAAAAGATGGGAAAATAGCAATAATAGCTGCTCGTTTGCGAATATCAATAAATTCTCTTGTTGATAACCTTGCTGCAGGGAATGCTGCTGCACCTCTTGATCCTGTTACAGGAATAGTTACAGGACCAGCAGTTTTTAGCGACATTACAAGAACAGATATCTTCTTTCATCCAATAACTGGCGTTGAAATACCCGGCTTTCAGGTTCCATTCTGGAAAGAAGTAGTTGCCCTGGTAATAAAGGCTGCCATGATGACTCCTGATAACAGGTCGATAGGATGGGATGTAGGAATAAAGGCATCAGGTCCATTATTGGTTGAAGGTAACCATAACTGGTGTAAATTGTTATGGCAACTACCTGTTAAGAAGGGTTTGAAAAAAGAACTGGAAATATATCTTTGATGGAAAAATTTCTGATTTTCATAAAGCATCATTTCCGTTTTTTATGGAAGATAATTGAATGGGGTAATGGACTGCTCTTTTCTTCATTATTTAAGACACGTTTGGAAAACATTTTACCGGGATTATTTAAGGAATTATCGGTTCCGCCATTTTCTTATAAAAGGCTTACTGCTAGAGATATTCAACCTCTCCATTATTTAATTACAAGTCAACCAGCCTCTGATCTTGAATACTTTCGTCCACATGGTTTTGATATCAGTTCTCTTGTTAAACAATTTAGTATTCCTTCATTTCTTATGATGGGGACGTTTGATGGAGAAAAAATTGTCGGATACTTCTTTTTAAGATTTTTTGCTAATAGAAAATGTTTTGTAGGAAGATTGATAGATCTGAACTACAGGGGGAAAGGTATTGGCGAGAATATGAATACAATTATGTACGAGGTTGCCTGGCGCATGGGCTTCCGATGTCTTTCCACAATTTCGCGTCAAAATACATCAGTTATGAGAGCTCATGCAAAAAATCCTACAATGATCGTTTTAAAAGAGCTGCAGAATGATTATCTTCTAGTTGAATTCGTAAAAAATACTAATGCTTCTAAAGCGGTTATTTGATATTACTGTATCCTTTTTAGGGTTGATTATTCTTACTCCGCTTTTTATGGGAATTGCCATTCTTATTAAAATTCAGGTGCCTGGTCCGGTGATTTTCAATCAGCAACGTGCTGGCCGACATGGAAAGATATTTACAATATATAAGTTCCGTACAATGACCCTTAATCATAATGGCAGTTCAGTTTCAGTTAAAGGTGAAAGCCGTATTGCTCCATTGGGTGCCAAATTGCGTAAATACAAGCTTGATGAATTGCCTGAACTGTGGAATGTCCTGAAAGGTGATATGAGTTTTGTCGGTCCCAGGCCTGACATGCCAGCTTATTCGTCAAGACTTACCGGTAATGAACGTTTAATTCTGGAACTGCGTCCAGGAATTACATGTCCTGCAACACTTAAATATTCGAATGAAGAGGAACTTCTTGCATCTGTTACCGATCCTTTGAAATATAATGATGAAGTTCTTTGGCCTGATAAGGTCAGAATCAATTTGGAGTATTATCATAGCCGTAGTTTTGCCGGAGATATTGGGATTATATTAAAAACACTTTTCTCTAAACGAGACTTATAAAACTGCAGGAAACATTAAGCTTGGGTTTTCACTGGATTTACATAGTTTTCATTTTGACCATGGGAAATATCAAGCTAATTTGTGTGAGGAGACAAAAACTGATTTGGATAAAATGCTAAATATTATCGAGGACAACAACATAGAATCTCAATCCTATATTAAAATAATAATCTGAGTGAGTTTTTTCGACCCCGAATTTCTTGTATTCTACTTGATTTGTCTTGTCCTGTATTATAAAGTCAGAGATAAAGATCAAAAATTTGTCATATTTGCAGCAAGCTCATTATTTATAGGATTTATTTCGGTACCTTTTTTATTATATACATATCTTTTCATCCTCGTAAATTACATATTCGGATTACAGATAAAAAATTTCAGCAAGAATCCTAAAGCCCAGAAAATTATTTGTAATAGCGGAATATTGTTAAATATCGGCTCACTATTTGTTTTTAAATATTTGAACTTTGTTCTTAGTTCGGTTTCCCAGCTATTCAATTTATTTAATTATTCTTTGCCAATTTCTGCAGTTAATATTATTGTACCTGTCGGTATTTCATATTATACATTACAGGGCATCAGCTATCTCCTTCAGGTATACAGAGGACACGAGCCTGCAGAAAAGAACATAATTGTATTTGCTAATTTCATTCTTTTCTTTCCCAAGTTCCTTTCGGGACCAATAGAATTATCGAAAACTTTTATTCCGCAGCTTAAAAAAAGCTTTGCATTTGATTACCCTCTTTTGCGCGAGGGCTTCAAATTAATTTTGTGGGGGGCCTTCAAAAAAATAGTAATAGCCGACAGATTAGCAATAATTATTAATGGGGTCTATTCCGATCTGCATTCGTTCTCAGGTATTCCGTTATGGATAACCTTTGTTTTACAACCTTTACATCTATACTGTGATTTTTCAGGATACACCGATATAGCTATAGGCATTGGAAAAACTTTCGGCTTAAACCTCACAAATAACTTCAAAAGGCCTTTCTTCTCTACAAGTGTTACAATGTTCTGGCAAAGAATGCATATAAGTTTAACTTTCTGGTGCAATGAATATATATTTAAAAGGCTCTCCTTTAAGCTAAGAAAATGGGGTTACTGGGCTCCAGTGTTTTCTGTGCTGATCACTTTTCTTATCTTAGGGCTATGGCATGGTCCGAGATGGACCTTTATAATTGTAGGTCTTCTTCAGGGTATTGCCATTAACTATGAATATTTCACCAAGAAATATCGTTTCGCAATTGGTAAAAAGTTTCCACCCAGGTTAGTTTTGTATTCAAGTTATTTATTGACTTACCTCTTCTATTGCTTCACCATGACCTTTTACAACTCGCTCAAATTGGGAGACGTAAGATATTTTATATCAAATATGTTTACCAACATCGATTTCTTCAATTTTAATATGTCGATTATTAGTCGTTCAGATAAGATCATAGCCTTTTTTTCTTTACTGCTTGTGTTTATTGTAGAGTTCAGGCAGGAAAATGGTAAAGATGTATTCCAGGAAATTGGATTCTGGCCGGCATGGATAAGAAAAGTCTGTTATTATTCACTTTGTATCTTAATAATATATTTTGGCAGTTCAATGAATGAGTTTGTATATATGAAATTTTAGGTTCCTGGCATATGAAATTAACTTTTAAAAGGCTATTTCTTTTCTTTTCCCCATTCATTTTGATCACATTTCTGATAGTTTTGGTTGATCCTTATAATCTATTTGATATCTCCCACCTTTTTAAGGATGAGACTAAAATTATGTGTTTAAACCGTACTGATGCAACATCCCCCCGTGGAAATCTCCTATGGAGAACCATCAACTTCCAAAGAAATCCGACTCCAAATATTCTGCTTGGCACATCGAGAATGGGGGAAATATCTGATCAGAGTCTTGGAAAATACTTCGGTGGAAAAGCAACAAATCTGGCATTCGGAGGTTCAAATTACAAAGTAATCATTGATCTGTTTTGGATGGCAGCAAACACGACTAAATTGGAAAATGTCATTATCCAGGCTGAATTCAATACATATAACGCTTTAGCTAATTCCAACCTGTATGAGCCAGCAAAGAAAATAATTGATAAACCATTAAAATACTTTCTTAATGCTGATATTGTTGGAGATACCTTTGCAGTGCTTTACTATTCAATAACAAAAAATCAGCAATTTGTTCGTCGATCATATAAATATAAAGTTGGCAATTTAAATGGAACAGATAAATATCTTTTAAACGGATTTTTCCAGGGCACCATTTATCCAGAGGAATATCATAAAGAATTAGTTAAGATTTCGGAGTTTTGCAGGAAAGAAAACATTAACCTGATATTCTTTATTGCTCCGGATTATGTTGAGGTTCCTAATTATTTAAAAAATAACAACATGGAAAAGGATTACGATCGTTTCAGATCTGATATATTTGGGTTGGGAAATACTATTGACCAAAATCATGGGATCCCCTTTTCATTTAATAAGGAGAACTACCTCGACTTCTTTCATGTGAAATTTGAATTGACTGACACTTTGTTAGCTATGATATTTAAATCCGACCAGATCGATAGATATTTTAAGAAACAGAAGTAATTACATCACTAACAAATATATTGATGCAACCCCATATTATCAATCTTCCAAAATTTCTTGATCCCCGGGGTAATCTTTCATTTATAGAGGAGGATACTCATTTACCCTTTAAGATAAAAAGGGTATACTGGATTTATGATGTACCGGGAGGTGAATACAGGGGTGGTCATGCCTTCAAAGATACTGAAGAACTGATAGTTGCACTTTCAGGAAGTTTTGATGTGGTCCTTAATGATGGTGAAAAAGAGCAAAGGTACTCTCTAAACAGATCATACTATGGTGCATATGTCCCGAAAATGATCTGGAGAATGTTGGAAAACTTCTCTACCAATTCTCTGGCTTTAATAATTTCTTCAACAGACTATTCTGAAGCTGATTACCTCCGTGATTTCAAAGAGTTTGTTACTATTACCGGAAAATGAATAGGCCTGTTTCAGACATTTACAGCTGCAATGTTGTGGAATTGACAAAAATTCACAATCTGGCCGGTAATATCACTATTATCCAGAATGGAAAACATCTGCCTTTTAATATTAAGAGGGTATATTATTTGTATGATGTTCCCGGAGGTTCTGAGCGAGGAGGCCATGCCCACAAAGCACTGCATCAATTGATAGTTGCGGCAAGCGGATCATTTGATGTTATTCTTGACGACGGGAAAAATAAAAAGATAATTCAGCTCAACAGACCTTATTTTGGATTACTGGTTGTACCAGGTATATGGAGGGAGATTGTTAATTTCTCATCTGGAGCAATTTGTCTTGTTTTAGCCTCATTAAAGTATGATAAGATTGATTATATCAGGGATTATTCAGATTTCCAAAAATATAAAAATGATACATACAACCGCTGATGTTCAAAGTACTCAAATAGGCAGAAATACAACTATCTGGCAGTATGTAGTAGTGTTGCCCGAAGCGATTATTGGCAGTAACTGTAATATCAATGCACATTGCTTTATCGAAAATAGGGTCATTATAGGCAATAATGTGACGGTTAAGTGTGGTGTTTATATTTGGGATGGTATCATTATAGGTAATGATGTATTTATCGGACCGAATGTAACATTTACCAATGATAAATATCCAAGGTCAAAACAATATCCGGAAGAATTTCAGCATACAAAAATTGAGGATGGTGTATCCATAGGTGCTGCTGCCGTGATCTTAGGGGGAATAATAATTGGAAAGGGTTCATTAATCGGAGCTGGCAGTATTGTCACACAAAACGTTCCCGCAGGAGAATTATGGTTTGGCAGTCCTGCGAAATTTATCAGAAAGATATGATTAAATTCCTTGACATTCAAAGGATAACTGAAAGCTTTGAACCAGAACTTTCCCAGTCAATTGAAAGAGTGGTGAAAAGAGGATGGTTTTTGCTGGGTGAAGAGGTAAAAGCTTTTGAAGCGGAGTATTCCCTTTTTATCGGGACAAAACATTGCATTGGTTCAGCAAATGGGCTTGATGCTCTAAGACTGATCTTTAAGGCTTATATTGAAATGGGTCATATGAAAGAGGGCGATGAGGTGATTGTTCCGGCTAATACATTTATAGCATCTATTCTTGCAATTACTGACAATCGATTAAAACCGGTTCTTGTTGAACCTGACATTAAGACCTATAATCTTAATATCTCTCTTATAGAACATCAAATTACTCCACGCACTAAAGCAATAATGGTTGTTCACCTTTACGGCCAGGCATGCTGGTCACAGGAACTTGAAGAAATTGCTGAGCGATATAATCTGAAAATTATTGAAGATAATGCCCAGGCAGCAGGAGCGATAATTAAAAGTCCCCGGGTCCAGGTTTCAGGTTTATCAGTTGACCGTGTTAATCAAAAGCCTGGAACTTTAAACACAGAACCTGTTACTTATCGTCGGACCGGTTCCCTTGGACATGCTGCAGGACACTCCTTTTACCCAGGTAAAAACCTCGGTGCCCTTGGTGATGCAGGAGCTGTAACTACAAACGATGATGTACTTGCTGATGTAGTAAGAACAATTGCTAATTACGGATCTAAAGTTAAGTACCATAATCTTTACAAAGGTTTAAACTCCCGGCTTGACGAAATTCAGGCTGCTGTACTCCGTATAAAACTTCCAAGGCTTGATGCAGACAATCAGCGCCGTCGTGAAGTAGCCGAGTTTTATCTTATAAATATAAAGCATCCTGAAATTGTTTTACCCGATATTCTGTTGCCTGCCACCTGTCGCCTCGACAATATTTGGCACCTTTTTGTTATACGTACATTATACAGAGACAAACTGCAACAGTATCTGTATGACAATGACATTCAAACAATGATACATTATCCGATACCACCCCATAATCAAAAGGCATTCGAGGAATGGAATAACCTAAGATTTCCTATTACAGAGAAAATACATAACCAGGTTTTAAGTTTACCAATAAGCCAGGTTATGCCTGAATTTGAAATCATGAGAGTTACAGAAGTCCTAAATTCTTTTAAATCTTAATATTGTATTTTCACTAGTGAAAACCGGCAATCAAATCCTGGTTGCCGGTTTTTCGTATATTCTTTATCTTAATTTAAATGCTAAAAGTCCTTTCAAAAATATACTATAAAATTCCGGTGAGTGCCAGAGGATTGATTAAGACTTCAGCATATAATGGAGTGGCTACACTTATAAAAATGCTATTGGGAATAATAACTAATAAAATCAATTCGATATATCTTGGCCCTTCGGGATTCGCACTTGTTGGACAATATTTGAATTATAGTTCCATTGCATCGACTTTTGCAACAGGAGGTGTTAATTCAGGGTTGATAAAATACGTTGCAGAATATTATGATCAGCTTGACAAAAGAGAAAAAATTATAAGTACCTCTCTGTTCATAGTCTTTATCTGTTCGGCTATTGTTGGCATTGTGAGTATAGTCTTATGCAGATTCCTTTCAGTATTCCTTCTTAAATCACCTGATTACTGGAGTATATTTGTCATCTCCGGGTTAATGATAACCCTTAATTCGGTTGGAGTAATAATTTCAAATCTGCTCAATGCTTTTAAGCAGATGACAAAATTAATAACCTCCCAGATCATTACTAATTTTATTGGTCTTGGAGTGACTGTTCCTCTGGTTATTTTCTTTAACGTATATGGTTCCTTATTGTCAATATTTATCATTGCACCAATTATTGTTTTTATTAATTACCAATTTCTGCTAAAAGCAGGATTTAATTTCAGAAAGGTCAAACCAATATTTGAACGAAAGAGTTTTTTTAAACTGGCGAAATATTCAGCAATGGCATTTACAACAGCAATGATGGTACCAGTTTCACAGCTGGTAATCCGTAATTATGTTATAATTCATATTTCACAGGAGTCTGCCGGTTACTGGCAGGGTATGCTTAAGCTCAGCGATATGTATATGACCGTTATTCTTTCTTCTCTTGCCATATATTATTTGCCAAGACTCTCTGAGATTAAAAACAATAATGAATTGAGAAAGGAAATATTTCTAGGTTATTCTATTTTAATGCCTCTGATGATTATAACAGGATTGTCAATTTTTTTTCTACGTGATTTTATAATACAGGTCTTGTATGCACCATCTTTCAGTCCTATGCGGGAACTATTTCCTTTTCAGATTCTAGGGGATTTTTTTAAGATTGCAAGTTGGCTGCTGGCATATGTGATGTTAGCTAAAGCTAAAGGTAAAATGTACATAATTACTGAAGTGGTGTTTTCTGTAAGTTTTCTTGCTCTTTCTTTACTATTTGTCATAAACTTTGGTGTTGTTGGGATTACTTATGCATATAGCCTGAATTATTTCTTATACCTCATCCTGATAGTTTTTCTTTTCAGAAACCTAATTTTCAAGGCAAAAAAACCCACCATTTAGCCCCTTGTCTTAAATATGAATATTTATAATGCTTGTAAATAATTCGCAAAATAGCTGTATTGAAAACAGATTTGAGAAAATCATCTTTCTCAATTAGAGAAATATTATGATTACGTTTTTTTTTAAATACAACGAAATTGGGGGCGTTCAGGTTTTGATTTACAATCTGATGAAAGAGTTGCATGAAAACAATATCCGGACTAAACTTATCTATTACAAAGAGAGTTGGCTTACCAGGGAGTTGGATATTAATGGCATTAAATATGATTTTTTTGATATAGAAGAAATCAGAATAAACAGGTTAGATGAATTTGTTCATAGTGATGATATTCTTGTTACTACAATACTCTTTCTGGAACTAGCTAATTTTAAGAGAATAAATCCATTTTTTTTCTTTTGGAACGTTGCGTCTTTTACTTTTGAGAATACGACCAAAAGTTTCGCCTGGTTTAGAAGATTAACAAGAAAACATCTAGTATTAAAAATGATCAGGAAGAATGGACTCGTTTTTATGGATAACGAAGGCGTGCAATTTTTAGAAAAAGCATTTAAAATTAACATTAACCCCAGTTTCTTACCCGTTCCGATTTGGATTAGCAATGAAAATAAGTATTTATTAAGAAGGAAATCTTCCATTAAAAAGAATATTGACATCACCTACATTGGCAGAGCAATAGATTTAAAAATAAATCCTGTTCTTAAAATCATAGATGATATAAAATGTTGCTCTGAAAGCTTTAGAATAGCATTGAATATAATTACCGATGATATTGAAAGTTTCGAAAGATCAATAGATATTTCAGGCATTAATTTTGAAATCAAATTTTATTCAGGCTTATCCGGCAATGAGCTAAAACAATTTCTATTGGCCAATTCAGATCTCCATATCGCAATGGGAACTTCATGTCTTGAAGGCTCATCACTTGGAATACCTTCAGTTCTGATTGATGCCTCACATAAGATCTTTCCTGAAGGCTACTTATACAGGTGGATTTTTGAAACTGAAAAATTCTGTTTGGGAAGAATTCTTGAAGAATCAGATAAAATCACAACCGGCAGACCGTTTTCGGAAATATTATCTTACTACGATGAAAACAGGTCAGATGAATTAGCCAGAATATCAGAGGTATGTTATGAATACACCATACAAAATCACAATTTAAAATACATTGCTAATGAATTCTGTGATTTGTGCAATAATTCATCTCTAAAGATTAGGGATGTTTTGTACACTGATTTAGGTTATTACCTTCCAACAATGATTCGACAGATATTTAAAACTTTTAAATACATTTTTCAGAGTCTGTTTCGTTCTGTTAGTTAAAAGGACCGAACATTTTTGTTTCAGAGACATAATATTATCTGTCCTCGACTTTCCCATCCCATCCGGCAATTCTGGCCAACATCCACCACTGAGCTTTAGCTAATCTCATAGCTCCTTCCGGACTTATATGTCCTACGCTTCCATCTCCTAAATTTGCTGCTGTAATAACAGGATAAGTATGCCCTTTCCAGGTTGTGGTGGTAATGTTTCCGTTATCATCATAACATAGAATATCATTGTAATCAAAAAGTATTCTTGAAGAATCTTCAGTAACATAATTTCTTATATATTGATGCTTTAAATAACCCTGGTAACCATTTTCCCCGGTGTAACTATCTGCCGGACCTGTCGTAAAAACAACTTTTGTAATATAGCCCATACCTTTACAATATGAAATATAATCTTCAGTTGCTTTTAGATAAGTATCTGCACATATCCGGTTTCCTGTTTCTGCATAATCAGCCGAATCAAGACCCCATGGACGAATTCCGTCAGGCCCTCCTGTAGAAGTGCCACGCCAATATATGCCATACACCGGATCGGGTAAAATTCGTCCTTTCCCTGTTAGAATATCACGATATTTTACAAATTTTGAATATTCACCAAAAGCATCCCAACACCATGCAAATCCAATAACATTTATTGGATGGCCATTATAGTGATTTGTTGTTATTAAATTCTTAATTATTATACTAGCCGCAGGCCTTGCATCTGCAGAATATGCATGCCAGGTAAACCATTCAGCTTCCCCTACCAGATCACCTTCGTTAACCCTAAGATATTTCTCAGTAATTGCCTCACCACTTCCTACATTACAGACAAATTCCGGATATTTTGACTGCAATAGCTTCATGCCTTCCCTGTAAGCTTCTGAATGAGATTCACCCGGGAAAAATACCATCATTTTTTTGACCTCTGAAATATATTGTTTAGGAATCTTGTCAAAGTCATTCACGATTTCATGATTGGCAATAATCTGTCCTTCTTTCGGAGGATTGGTGTTAATTGTTATGGACTTCTTACAAGAACTGCAGGCCAAGATACAGCAAAGAATACACATAATTGTCTTTTTCATGAATTGAAATCTAATATTTAAATTCAAGTAATTAACTGGTTTAATTTAAGTTAGAATTTAATACAAATATAAGTCATTTCTCAAAACAAAATAAATTTCAGAAAACCAATATTAGTCTGTCAAGGACTTGATAATCCATCTAAAACAACAACTTTAATCACTTCCAGACAGTAAATATGACTCCATATATTCCCATCGCTTCAATTATTCATCAACAGACATTATAAATATTCTTACTCTGACCAATGAATTCAACTATCTTTCCGGAACTGTAAGTATTTATGATCACACCGGTAGAAGTGTTTTGCAGCAAAGCAATGTTGAATGGTAGGGCTAGGGTGAGTTTAAACCAATAATATATAATTCTGCATTATAGGGGATCTATTGTTGTGATAATTGCGGGCAATAAAAATTATGGTGAAGGAAGAAGTCTTACCAGGTAGTAAGAGAGAAATTACATCATATTCACCATTATCTTTTTCGCGAATATATCTCTCAGAAAGCTAATGCTTAACAATAAATTTGGCTGTTGCTACTTTCCCGTTTGGGGACATTGCTTTAAGCATGTGTAATCCATTTTTAAGTGCAGAAATATTGATATGGAAAGTCCTATTCTGGATACCTGGATCAGTTTTTATCTGCATAACAATCTGACCATAGCTATTGGTTATAGTTATTAAGTTAGCTGAAAAATCCTCCATATCAGGTATAGTGAAATTTAGCGTTTCATTTGATGGATTTGGGTAAACATCAATATTTATAATATTCTTAGGCGCATCTGAAGCAATCAGATCGTTGACAGGCTTTTTTGACAGGATAGTGCCACTGTCACCAACAGCATAGAATATATTGCCTGATATAGCAGCTCCGTTCAGCTTCAGGTTGATTTGAGAATTTTGCTTTATCCAGTCCTTCCCGGTATATATGAGAATGGTACCTTCATACCCGACACTAATACCAGTATTTTCACTCGAAAAGTAAATAAAATTAAGTGGAGGTATTTTTTTGTATGTCTCCTGTTGAAGCCAATTCTTGCCATCAAAATGGAATATAGTCCCGGGCTGTCCGATAGCCCAAATATTTTTTTGTCCTGTGCATGCTAAACTGCCTATTTCTACATATGGATTAAAAGTACTGATCAGGGTTTTTTCAGGATTATTTTCCATCTTCATAACAGGTATGTTATAACCTTGAAGTCCGCCACCTAATACAAATTGATCGATCATTTTCGACACAGTATATAAATTACCTCGTATTCCCTTGTTAATAAGGCTCCATGATCCATTTTCATAAACCAGAATTGTTCCCCACGCTCCAACAGCTATTCCGTTATCATGGTCAATGAAGCTCACAGAATACAAATTCTTAGTTGTAGGACTTATTACGTTTTCCCATTCCTGACCATTAAAATGCAGGATTGTTCCTTTTGAACCGACAGCCCATACGTCATTCTTGTCAACCATGAACACAGAACAAAGGTTTTGGGTAGTCAATTTTTTGTACTCAATCCAACAATTGTTTTTATATGATAAAATTGTACCCTTGTCCCCAACTATCCAACCTGTTTTATCATCAGTAAAACATACCGCATTAAGATTATTCAGGCAGGGAGATTTTTCAATAATCCATTGTGCATGAGTAATTCCCAGACTAAAAAATCCGAAAAATGCCAGCATTAAATATATTTTTTTATACATAGTCATTTGTATTTTTTATTTGGAAAAACTTAGCGTACGCGTTCCATCACTTGTCGAGATCTGAGTGAGATTCAGGAATCTGTAGGATATCACACCTCCCGTCTCGGTAAACAGGTAACATCTGGTATTCATGTCATTATTGCCTGAATAGGAAACATAAACATTATTTAAATCATCAGCAACATTTGTGATTTTTAAATTATGTTTTGCCCTTACATACTGCATTGCATCATCCATCGACAAATATTGTATGTCGGGATACTCAGCGTTTATAGCAGTAGTTATGTCATGGAAAATTGAATTCCAGTTTTCCGGGGTTAAAGTAAGATATAAGCCAAACGAATATTCATGGGTAAACAGAGTTGGCAAAACCATACTATTAAGCCCACGTCTCAACTGTCTGATGGCTGACTGTACTGAGTTATAAACATTATTTGATGGCCACCAGTCATAAGAATCTACGTCCCTTATTTCGGATCCACAAATAAAGAAATCATAATTGGTCCCTTCAAACGGCCAGGAGACACTTCCTTCATAATATAAAGGTCTTGAGGGATCCTCTGGCCAATTTATTCCATTCCTGTTTATCCGGTAAGGTCCTAAGTTAAGCCAGGAAGAAATTCTGGTATGATCAACTAGAACAGGTGTTAAAATAAACTCTATTCCCATATCATGGATTCCGGGCAAAGCTTCTGAAGCTATTGCATAGCTGTGAGGTACCATAAACTTTGACGTGTGACCCGGGAAATGCGTGTCCATAAATACTTTTGCAGCTGCTGTATTAACTGAAGGATCAACATAGCCTTCGCCACTATAATCATAATAAATCCAACCATAATATCCATTAGGATCTATAGCGTGAGGAGCAGCAGTTGCTTTATTATCAAATAATAAAGCATGCATCAGGTCAATATGATTCTGATCCAGCATGCCAGTAAATAATCCACACCAGGGTAAAATATTATACGTATTGCAAATATTAATCCACTGAAAGTTATCCGCGACACTGTTATTATTAATTCCATCTCCATCGTCACCATATACATCATCTACCCTCATTGTGAATAACGGAGGCATACCCTGCATGACAAAAGGCTTTCTGGCTGCCCATACAATCCCTCTCCAGATTAGATCATCCATACCATAAACTGGACCAAGAACATTTTCAAAAACCCAGCCATATTCGCTCCATTTCACTATTCGTCCATTACTAAAGGTGGAGGCCTGCAAAATGTTAGCCGATATGTATCCATCTGAAGAAACTACAGCCAGATTGCTGGCTCCTGCCAGGCTACTATTCTGGCTTGCTGTCAAGTCACTCCTGAGATGTATAATGTTGCTCTGAGGTTCATATACACTTACCTCATGCGTTTGCGTAATATAATGACTCGGATCAATGAAAATACTGCTAGATGTTTGTTGACTTGGAGCCGTAAATTCTGAATTAATAAAAGGATTCGGATCATCAAAGAGATAAGGATCAAAACTATAAAGACCCACACCATTGTTCAATGCTGTTTCAAGGGCAGTTATTGGATAGTTACCTGAACTATATACATTCCGGTGTCCAAAAATTATTATTGAATATCTATTGAGAAACTCCGAAGACGGTGAAGGCTTTAAATTAACATCATATTCATCAAACGGTATTCCAAAATTGATCAGGTAGACTTTTATATAATCTGCAAAATGGGAATAGAAACCAGAGGATGAATTAGTCATTACAAGTGCTTTGCCTGAAGGCGACCCAACCCATATAGTTATGTTAGTACCAAGGCTCTGTACTACACATCCATTTGCATCGGCAACAGAGGTAAGGGCATAAGTATAGACACCCCCTATGAGTACTCCCGTTGAAATGTTAGTCCCACTTACATAGTTATTAACAGCTGTTTGAGCTATTCCATTGCGAGTATAATTAATAGTATATGGGGAAGTACCTCCAGAAATTGCAACATTGAAATTTGTTGAAGTGTATTCGTCGATAGTTATGTTGTCATGAAGTTGCGCTGATCCAATTTGCGGAGATACAGTTATTCTTATTGTGTTACTGGCCATTGCCCGACCAGTTGCGTCACTTACAAAACGTCTGTACCATGTATCTCTTACAAGAGGATTGGGAGTATAACCTTCAGCAGTGGCACCAATTATATTTGACCAGCTTAATCCGTCTATTGTGTATTGCCATTGATATGAATAGGGTGATGTACCTCCCGTAGCAGCAGGTCCTGTTAATCCGGCCGGGGCTGTGTTGTAACAGATAGTCTGAGCACTTCCTATTGTTCCTGGTATTAAATTCGGAAGTACAGTTATAGTAACGAAATTAGTGTAAATAATTAAGTTAGCTCCATCAGTAACCCTGCATCTGAACATAGTAGTTTGTCCTAACACTTGAGGAGAATAAACAGCCTGTGTCGCACCTGAAACATTAGAATAGGTACTCCCTAAATTATTCGATCGCTGCCATTGATATGAATAGGGAGTCGTACCTCCTGATGGGCCTGAAATGAAACTTAAAGCGGCAGGAGCAGAACGATAAGCGATTGTCTGGTTACTTCCAATTGTTCCTGTAAATACAGTGATAGTAACTGGATTAGTGTAATCAGTTAAGTTAGCTGCATCCATAACCCGGCATCTGAACAAAGTTGTCTGGGCCAGTACTGGAGGAGAATATGTGGTTAAGGTTGCACCAGATATATTCGAATATGTGACACCTAGATTGCTCGATCGCTGCCATTGATATGAATACGGGAGTGTACCTCCTGCCGGTCCTGTGATGAAACTTAAAGCTGCGGGAGATGTGCGGGCTGGGATTGTCTGATTGTTTCCTATGGTACCTGGACTAAATGCCTGTGCTAAAGCTAAGTAATGAAAAGAAAATAAAATAAATCCGATTATCAGTTTACGCATGACTTATTGTTTTAGTCAAATTATAATAATTTACGTTTCTCAAGTTTTACTGGCTAACATCATGCAATAATAATTAATTTGAAGCTAATCTGGAAATCAATTTGATTACCATACATATTTAATTGATTAATGGATTAACGGCAACGATTTATTCTGTCCAGACTGAAGAATAACAATAAAAGGATTCACTGATCAATATTCCAGTATCTAAAATTTCGTATTTTGTACTGTTAAAGAAATAAAAACTTACTTCAATTACTTAAAGTCTGCAAATTCCTATTTTTGAACAACTCTCCATCCTTTTATTAACATATTTGTAAATGAAAAAATAATACTATATTTTTGTACGTTTTACAGTTGACAAAACTTTAGGCAAATGAAAAGGCTGATAATAGTTTTATTTATATTTTCTTTATGTGCTAATTTGCTTTATTCTCAACTAGGGGATGGCACTGCTACGAATCCTTACCGTGGTACTTTCACCGGAAATATCGTTTGGGATCCATCTTCCGGAGCTCCAGATCCGAGCAACAATGATATACCCACGATTTATGCCACCAATGTCACTATCGGTTCCAGTTCCTCACTTACCATTTTACCAGGCGGAATCTTGAGCTTCTTCGGGGGGATTAGTTATAATTTAACTGTTAATTCTGGAAGTAATGTTACAATTAATCCAGGTGCTTCAGTAACTGTCAATCAAATAATTAATAATGGAAATTTATTGACACTGGAATCAAATGCCTACGAACTAGCATCGGCTTCACTTATATTAAATGGTTATTCCGGCAGCGCGAGTACTGAGGTTCAGCTTTACTTACCCGGAGGGCCGGTAGCTGGTGGTGGCTACACGTGGCATTATGTATCTGTGCCCATTAGCAATATTGTTGCAATTGCATTCAATAATTATGCGGCATTTCCTATTTTCAATCTTGCTCAGTATGTTGAACCTCTTGCAACTGCTAATAATATGGCTGGTTGGGTTGCTTATGATGGCTATCAGTATTCATCAGGGAACACTTTAGGCTATACGTTTTCCACTCTGACCTTAGGTCAGGGGTACAATTTCTATTCTGCAGCCAGTCCAATTGTTCAACTATACGCCAACGTCTCCGGGGGACGTCTGATAAATGTGTCAAATATAAACTATCCAGTTACTTGCAATTCCGGATCCCCTGATACCAGAGGATGGAATCTTATTGGCAACCCGTTTACATCTTGTTTTAGCTGGGATTATACTGTTAGTCATAATTTTTTGGACAATATAGATAATGCAATTTATTTTACTCTTAATAATACAGTTGCTTCCTATATTTCAGGTATAGGTGCGAACGGAGGAACTGGTATTATACCTCCTTTGCAGGGTTTTTTTGTTCACGCAACCGGAGCTTCTTCAGTTCCTTTATACACCACTGCCCGTATGCATGATCTCTATCAACTGAGATATAAGAAGGGTACCGGTGATTATGGAAAGAGCGCAGATACAATTTCATATGTCAGACTCAACTTTGAAAATCAACAAGACAAAAATGACCTCGTTGTCCGGTTTAATAATAAAGCTACAGCTTCATTTGACAAATTTTTCGATGCATATAAATTAAATAAAACCAATGGCGTGCTTTCTGCCTGGACAAAAACCGGGAATATTGATTACAGTATTAATGGCCTTCCTTTTCCTGAAACCTCTTTAGAAATACCTGTCGGAATAAATGTTACAACTGCAGGAATTTACAAGTTGTCATTAAGCGAATTAAGTAAATTAGACAATTACTCTGTTACACTCAAAGATTTATTGACCAATATAACTGTTGACCTTAAAAAGGGGGGGATTATGGTATTTAATACTCCGGCAGGAATGACCGAGGACAGATTTGTTCTTACATTTACAAATATAACTACAGGCATTTCAGATATTTTTCTTCCTGATAATAAATTCAGCATTTATTCATCAGCTGGCGCTATTAACATTCTTTCCCTCACTGAAGAGTTCAATAATATTCCGGGATCTGTAAATGTTTACGATTTGAATGGAAGAAGATTATTCCAGCAAAGCAACATTGAATGGCAGGAGAAAGGTGAATTAAAGCAGATTCAATTCAATTCTGCGAAACAAGGCCTCTATATTGTTGAGATAAAAGCAGGGAATAAGAAATACGTTGAAAAAGTTAGTCTTCGCAAGTAGAGATGAATAATTCAATTATTAATGCCTTGCTAAGAATTTGCTTGTAGCTACTTTACCAACGGAAGATACCATTTTTATCGTTTAGAGTCCATTTTTCAGAGCCAAAGTGTTTATCTGGCAACTCTGATCAACTATCACGCCATCCATCTCCTTATGCAAAACAATTTGAGCATGAATATTTGTTATCGTAATTGTATTTGTCGAAAAATCTGATGCATCAGGTATAATGAAATTTAGCGTTTCATTTGATGGATTTGGGTAAACATCAATATTTATAATATTCTTAGGCGCATCTGAAGCAATCAGATCGTTGACAGGCTTTTTTGACAAGATAGTGCCACTGTCACCAACAGCATAGAATATATTGCCTGATATAGCAGCTCCGTTCAGCTTCAGGTTGATTTGAGAATTTTGCTTTATCCAGTCCTTCCCGGTATATATGAGGATGGTACCTTCATACCCGACACTAATACCATTATTTTCACTCGAAAAGTAAATAAAATTAAGTGGAGGTATTTTTTTGTATGTCTCCTGTTGAAGCCAATTCTTGCCATCAAAATGGGAAATAGTCCCGGACAATCCAATTGCCCATATATTTTTTTGTCCTGTGCATGCTAAACTGCCTATTTCTACATATGGATTAAAAGTACTGATCAGGGTTTTTTCAGGATTATTTTCCATCTTCATAACAGGTATGTTATAACCCCACACTTCAAATTATGTTAAAGAAATTGCGGGTATAAACAACTTTTTAGATAATTAAAAATTCTTTTTTGAGTTTTATCATTCTATTAATATGAGTATTACTTTTATAAAAGGGAACCAGTAATGATTTATAATAATATTCCTTGCTGTTCTTATAATGTTTTAACAGCCTATGCTCAGATTTTTCATTTAATAAACAATGATTTTTAACTCTCTTATCTACTTATTCTTCCTCGGTATCGTTGCCATTGCCTATCATTTGCTGCCGGGCAGGACCAGATGGATTTGGTTACTCTTTGCCAGTATTGGTTATTATCTTTCTTTTATCCCTGTTTTTATTTTACTACTGTTTGCAGTCGCTCTTTTTAATTATGTCCTTGCTAAAAGGCTGGCAAAAATACAAGATGAGAAAAGCAGCCATTTATTAATCCTGATTATAGTTTTGAATGTTCTGATTCTTGCTTTTTTCAAATATTTCAACATACTTTTCCCTGGTATTCAGATCCATCTTTACAGCGTAGATATATTCTCGCAATCGGATGCGATAAACAAAATGATCCTGCCCTTGGGTTTATCCTATTTTACTTTTACAATTTTAAGCTATCAGATTGAGGTCAAAAGAAGAACTATTCAGCCCGAGAAACATTTTGGATATTTTTTGATCTTTCTCTTTTTCTTTCCAAAGATAACCCAGGGACCAATAGAAAGACCTCAACATCTTATTCCTCAAATTCATCAGTGTCCTCCTTTCAATTATCACCTGGTGGTTAAAGGATTGAAACTTATGCTTTGGGGATTTTTCAAGAAACTGGTTGTTGCTGACCGGTTAGCTATTTATGTAAATGCTGTTTATAACCATAGTGAGCATCATACAGGAATTTCGCTTCTGGTTGCCACTATCTTCTTTGCCTTCCAAATTTATGCTGACTTTTCAGGTTATACAGATATTGCAATCGGATCAGCAAATCTGTTTGGTTTCAATCTGACCAACAATTTTAAAAGACCATATTTTGCTACCTCCATAAAAGACTTTTGGAACCGTTGGCATATTACATTTTCTACCTGGCTCCGGGATTATATTTTTTTACCATTAGCATATTTTTTATCAAACAGGATGAAGAAACAAAAGTATTTTTATATTTCCACAGAAAAATGGATCTATCTGATTGCAATTATGATAACCTTTGCCATTTGTGGTATTTGGCATGGTGTGGGGTGGACATATTTAATATGGGGAATATTATTTGGACTTTACCTGACTTACTCAAACTGGACCAGGGATTTACAAAAAAAATTCAGAACAAGGTTTAATATCAGAAAAACCTCCAACTACTATGTAATCTATAAAGTGCTTTTGACTTTTGTACTTGTATTATTTACCTGGATATTTTTCAGGGCAAATACCACAAGGGAAGCATTTCACATAGTAAAAAGTATTTTTGCCTTTGAAGGTCAATTGTTTGTCGATTATCCGACATTTATTTACGGAATTGGCGGTATTCTTTTCGTACTTTTCTTTGAATACAGACACGAATATCATTCTGACAGTTCTTTAACTTTTCGCACGAATCATTGGATTAAGGAGAGTCTCTTATATGGTTCACTGATAATTATCATTCTTTTAGTTGGTGTCTTTGATGGAAGTCAGTTTATTTATTTTCAGTTTTAAATGAAAAAATCAAAATCAGAATTATTAAAAATCATTTCTTTTCTCCTTTTTATTGTTTTAGCAGATAAATTCACAGGTGGAATACTTAAGAATCTCTATCAGGCTTCAACTGATTTTACAATCTCAAAAATCAGGTACACATTATATCAGACCAAGGAGGACATATTAATATTCGGAAGTTCAAGGGCACAACACCATTATAATCCTGATACAATATCAAAACTGACAGGTTATGAAACATATAATTGCGGTCTTGGGGGTCAGTTTCTGACATTTTCTCTTATTCAGATATCTGAAACCTTAAAACGATATAAACCTCAGCTAATTATCCTGGATCTTTATCCTGATATGCTATTGCAAAAACATTTTGATCAGAAATTAAAGATACTCGAACCATACTATAAAAATGATACCTTGATCAGGGAAATCCTCAATCAAAGTTCAGGATTTGAAAGGCTTAAGCACATCTCATCCATCTATCCATATAATAGTCAATTATATCCTTTATTACTTAGTCTTGTTTATTCTCCGGATATCGGCATCAAAGGCTACATACCTGTTTACGGTATAATTGATACGAGTCTCAGCGTCAATCAAGAGGCCGGAGAAATACATGAAATAGCTGATAAACAGATGATAAACCTGTGTCAGATTTCTAATATTTGTCAGGAAAATAAGGTTGCCCTATGGATTGTGGTATCACCTGTTTACAAAAAAACTAAAGAAGACTTTCAAATTATCCGTGATATCGGAGTTTATGCAAAAGAGCATGATGTGCATTTTACTGATTTTTCCGAAAATCCGTTTTTTTCTGATCATTTTTTATTTAAAGATAATCTGCATCTTAATTCTGACGGAGCTAATATATATTCCAGAATTGTCGGAGATTCCATACTTCAATTAACAAGAAAGATTCTTTGACATATTTTTGGAAGCTTTTTGCTTTCTTGTGAGCATTGTATGTAATAATCATTATTTGTAATTTGTAAATATATCAGACAAAAAGTACCGACTAAAATTAATATTATCTTAGTATTGCTTAAAATTGTTGGATAAGGTTTTTAATATGCCGAATATCGGTTCATACAAAGAAAGGCTGAAAAGTTTTGA
>Ga0326726_10000564_pt1 | contig 34354 bp, 34 predicted proteins | sample MHFenrmetagenome_2_FD_207603 | JGI IMG/M metagenome (GOLD analysis project Ga0326726, IMG submission 207603) | Lab enriched peat soil microbial communities from Michigan Hollow, Ithaca, NY, United States - MHF15MN | ecosystem: Environmental > Terrestrial > Soil > Wetlands > Peat | place: USA...
CATCCACCTTGGCATCGTTCGCCACCGCTTTGCGCAGCCGTTCGGCAATCTCCGGCTCGATCAACTTGTCGGCCTCGCCCTGCAAGATCAGAACCTGGTTCTTCACCTTCTGGATGTTCTGATAGGGGTCGGATTTGGCGTTGGGTCCGCGCAGGCTGAGGAGATATCGCGGCGTGTAGAGAGCTTTTCCCAAAGGTCCCAACTCCACCACCATCAGATCACGGTCTCGCCCCTCGGCTTGCATCCGGAGCGCGTCATTAACCGTCTCCTGCGCCTTTTTCTGTCCGAACTGCCAGACATTCCACTGGAACAGGTTCCCCGGCCCGCTGACCAGCACGGTGGCGACTATGGTCGGATCGCCGGAGGCAGCCTGGTAATACAAGACCCGGTTGGTGCCCATGCTCTGCCCCAGCAACGCGATCTTCTTCGCTCCCAGGCCACGCAGGTGCTCGACCCCGGCGGCGATATCGTTCTGGTTGTCGGTGAAGTCGGAGGTCTTGGGGCCGGTATCGTGGTCGCGCATATTGAGCGCCAGCGCCACCATGCCCCGTTGCGCTGCGGCTCGGCCGAGGTAGGGAAAATACGCTCCGTAGAAATTCCCGCCAAAGCCATGCACCAGCATGAGCCCAACCGCGCTGGGCTTGCCCCCCGGGCGGTACACGATACCGTCCAGGCGCGCGCCATCCGAAGTTGTCAGGGCCACCTGCTCCACGGTGACCGCTGGCTTCCCCGGCTGCGTAGCTTGTCCGACTGCTACGCCGCACAGCAGCACTGCAATGATGGCGATCCACACAGACTGTCGCAAACGCGTAATCCGTTTCTACCGAGGCTGCACTATAACGGGCGCTAAGTGTCTAAATCTGGTGGACCTGACCGGGATCGGACCGGTGACCTCAGCGTTGCGAATTCGGCAACCGAAGTAGCTACAGGTTGCACGCAGTTGGCACAAGTTGCAAACGCACAATATCATAGCGCGAATTTCCGGGATCCCATTTTGCCGTGAGCAGAGCCGAGCACCAATGACTGCATCACTGCTGGTGCATCGTCTACAACAAGAATTTTCTGTGGAAGGTCTGTCCCCAGTTTCAGGCACGCACATCGGACTGGCGTTTAACTCTTCTGTGTACACGATCATTGCTCATCGTCTGGCTCAGGCACGATCCCAACGGAATAATCAGCGGAATAAGCGAACGCGGCGGGGCGGCGGTGGTTGTTGCTCTTAACTGCCCCATCCATGTACTCGTCGCGTGCCGGGTTGATGCAGTCCTCCTCACCGTGAACGATTCGACCCGAGCAGCACGCCGTGGCGGGTGGCATGGAGAGTGTTGATCAGTGACTCCTTGGGTAATTTCTGGATGATCGGTTCGATCACCCATCCCAGCCCGAATGGTACGTCACGAGTCAGCGAAACGGCTCGACACTCAACGTACACACCATCTTCGCGCTCCTCAAAACGCCAGTAGGAATACAGACGCCACAGGAATCCATAACCCGTATCGGGTGGCTGCACTTGTTCTTGTGGGGTACCCGCGCCCTCCACTTCAGCAATCCGCGTCGTGTGCGAGCGACAAATCCAGCGCCTTCCGTTCACACGACGGTAATGCACGTCATGATAGGTGTCGAGAACCACCGTCATGATCTTTTTCTTGAGAAGTCGCAAGTAGATTCGAAAATCGTTGCCTTGACGGCTGATCAGTTTCGAGGCAATCACCTCGGGCTTATAGATATTTTTGTGATTATCGTAGTTCTGTACCAGCGCCAGCACGTCTTTCACAGTCGCACCGCCAATCAGGGCTGCGCCGATCCAATCATGGATCAAGCCATTCGGGACTTTAAGCGGTCCCTGACCCGACCAGAATTCCGCCACAATCTCCCCGGCGTGCACCCGCTGGGCCTTCGCCGGACTTGCGTCCGACCACAGAAACGGTTCGCAGGCCCCGAGATTCTGCTCCATTGCCGCTTCGGCATCTCCAACGTAGGAAGCAAAACTCTCCAGTGTCTGCTGTTTCAAATGTACCGGCCTGACCGTGGACGCCATGCGCGTGTCCCAATTCGAATCGTTGCCGCCCCTCTCCTCTACGCAACGCGTTGAGAGTTTAGCAACGAACAGAACCGCCTTCTTTGCACCCTTCGGCATCGTGGCGTACGCAGAGTCGATGTTGATTCCCCTTTTTCGCCAACTTCGCGGTCATCTCTGCCAGAGAAGGGTGCATGCGCCGAATCTACCTGAAAATCGCTCTCGGCGACGGGGAAAGCACTGATTGGCATATGCAGGCCCGCCGTCAAATCGGGCAGGCCCCAAACCCAAAGCGAGTGCTCGGACGGCGGAAAAGGCAGTTACCACACCAACCACGTCACCAAGCGGGATGAAGAGGGTGAGCGGATTCCACAAGTCATTGAAAAAATGGTGGACCTGACCGGGATCGAACCGGTGACCTCATCGTTGCGAACGATGCGCTCTCCCAGCTGAGCTACAGGCCCACAGGTGTGGCATCGTCGATTTTAACAGCGCGAGGTTCGCCTCGCAAAGCATGGCGCATCTGGGGCGTGCCACACGATCACAACGCGCTGTGACCGCTCTCCGCGCCGCCAACTGCCCGCTTGGGCGAATATAATAGGGCTGTGACTCCGTCGAAACATGTGCGCAAGGTGGCCGAGGCGGACTTCCCCACCCGCTGGGGCCAGTTCCGCGTCTACGGCTTCGAGGGCCACTTCCCCGCCGCCTCCAACGGCAACCGCGAGCGGCGCAGGGAAACCGCCGTCGCGCTGGTAATGGGCGACATCCAGGCTTGCGCGCCGCTGGTGCGGATCCATTCGCAATGCCTGACGGGCGACGTTTTCGGATCGCTGCGCTGCGACTGTCGCGCGCAACTGGAGATGGCGCTAGCCATGATCGCCCAGGCCGGCTGCGGCGTTCTGGTGTACGAGCAGCAGGAAGGGCGCGGCATCGGGCTGATGGCCAAGCTCCAGGCTTATGAACTGCAGGACCGCGGCCTGGACACGGTGGAAGCCAACGAGAAGCTGGGCTTTGCCGCCGACTGCCGCGAGTACGCGCTGCCGGTCGAGGTGCTGAAGGCGCTGGAGGTCCAGCGCGTTCGGCTGCTGTCGAACAATCCTGACAAGGTAGCGGCGGTGGAGGCTGCGGGAATCACCGTTGAGCAACGCGTCCCCTGCGAGCCGGAACCCAAGTCGGCGCACTCGGCGCAGTATTTGAAGACGAAGAAAGAAAAGATGGGACACCTGTTCTCGAAGTAAAACCCAAAGCCAACATCATTGCTGATTGTCGATTGACGACTGTGCGTCCCGGATGCCTCCTGCCGGGAGGGTATCCACCACCGAGGTACGGAGACGTGGAGAATTCAGAGGTAAGCTCCTCCGTGCCTCAGTGTCTCGGTGGTGACCAGCCCGACCAACTTCTATCGGCGATCCGCCGGCAGGGCGCTGGTAATCGAATCTCGAACTGCCGCGATTAGCACGTCGCGATCCGCGAAGTCCTTCGGCCAGATGGGATCGTGGAACACGATCTGCGCCACCGCCTTCTTCGGCTGGATGAAGTACTTCCCTTTCGGCAGGATCTCGTAAGTGCCCAAGATCGTAATCGGCACGATTGGACAACCCGTCTCCAGCGCAAGATAGAACGGACCTTTCTTGAACGGCAGCAGGCGGCCGTCGAGCGAACGCGTGCCTTCCGGGAAGATGGTCATGTTGAGGCCGCTTCGTATGACGCCGGCGGCGGCGCGCACGCTGGCGATGGCGGCATCGCGATTGTGCCGGTTCACCGCCACCAGCTTGGCGGCGCGCATGGCGAAACCCAGGATGGGCGTGCGGAATAGCTCCTTCTTCACCAGCACCGAGGTGCGTCCCGGCAGCAGCGAGATGAGCAGCGGCGGGTCGATGTTGGAAGCGTGGTTGGACATGAAGATGTAGGTCTGTGCGGGGTCGAGGCGGTCGCGCCCGATGATCTCGATGCGGATGCCCGACAGCTTCATGCCGAACCGCACTACCCACATTCCGGTACGGTAGAGGAAGTCGCCGTTGCCGGTGATCAGCGTGTAGGGCAGCGTGAGGACGGCGGCCAACGGCGTCATCAGCGTCCACCAGGCGAGCGTGAGCAGGGTGCGCATCACTGGGACTCGCCGCGGATCCAGGCGGTGCGGCGGGCGCGCTGGGCGGCGGTGGCGCCGTCCAATTCGGCGAACACGTAGTCATCGGAGGGCATGCTGCCCAGCTTGAAGCTGATCTCGCGCTGGCCTCCGGCGCCGGAAAGCTTCAGGCGCACGGCATCGCCGGGGCGCATGCTCTCGATCGTCGCCTCCCACCCAGGCGTGACTGGACTGCCATTGAACTCCTGCACGATGTCTCCGGGCTTGAGGCCGGCTTTGGCGGCTGCGCTGCCGGGCTCGACTGAGGTGACCACGTCCAATTGGTTGTAGCTGCGCGCTGTCTGGAATCCCGCGTCGGCGATCATCACCGTCCGCTTTTCCAGCCGCAGGCCGACGGTGGCGAAGAACTTCGGGTACGGAATGGGATCGACGCCGGCAACGTAGCGCGCGAAGAAGTCGTGAAAGTCCGCGCCGGTGACGGTCTCCGCCGCTTGCTCGACGCCGGCGGAATCGGGATAGAACTTGCCTTGCTTGGCGTAGCGCTGGTTCATCCACTGGAATAGGTCGCGCAGCGATTTTGTTCCGCAGCTGGCCTCGCGCATCTGCAAGTCGAGCAGCACGCCGACAATCTCGCCCTTGTTGTAGTAAGAAATGGAGCGCTCGGGCTGGTAGTAGTAGGCGTATTTTTCCAGCCACGCATCGAGGCTCGATTCCTCCACCGACTGCGTCAGGCGCGCGGGACGCGACTCCAAGTGGCGAATATTGGCCGCGAGTTCGGCGAGATACTCGCGCTCGTCAAGATAGCCGGCGCGCACGCGGATGTAGTCGGCGACCGCGGAGGTGACGCCCTCGCCGAACCACAGCACGCGCGAGTACTGCTCCCTCGTGTAATCTACCGGCTCGAGCGACTGCGGCCGGATACGTTTCACGTTCCACAGGTGAAAGAATTCGTGCGCGGTGATGTCGGCCAGCGAAAGAGGATCGCGCTGGACGCGTTCGGCGGGCGCGTCGATGGCGGTGGAGTAGGCGTGCTCCATACCGCCACCGGCGGGACGGCGCGGAAGATGGTAGATGAAGAGGTAATGGTCGAAGGGGCGGTCCTGCATCCATTCGACTTCGGTGAAGGCAATCTTGCGGGCCATCTCGGTGATGGCTTTCATATCGTAATCCGATGGATCGGCGTGCAGGAGCACGTGGTAATCCACTTGCCTGTTGTCCCAAAATACTTCTTCCTTGTAGTCGGCGAGTTCGACCGGAGAATCCGCCATGGCATCATAGTTGTCGGCCATGAAATCCAGGGTACGGAAAGGATAGGAGCTGTCGCCCGATTTCAGCTCCCAGTGCTCCATCATGGACGCAGCTCGCCAGTCGGGTGGAGCGTCGGCGATTTTGATGTAGATCCAGCGGTCTTTGGCACCCACGAGGTAGACGCAAATTTGCGCCAGGTTGAAGAAGGCGTGTTCCTGGTTGAGTTGCGCGCCAAAGGGCCCGGGGCGGTCGGCAACAATGTCGTATTTGAAAGTAAAAGGACCGTTTTCGCCAAAGGGAGTGTCTCCGGGTTCGACATGCCAGGTGGTCTTATCGACGGCCCGCACCGGCAACGGTTTTCCGACGATGCTCTGCGCACTCACATTGCGGACATATTGCGCGAAATCGCGCACCTGGTAGAGCGCATTCCAGGCCGGCAGTTGCACGTCACCGTTCGTGCCCGGCAAGGTGGGAAATTGCGCCTCTACATGAACCACATGCTCGCCGCGTTTTGCCAGGGAGATGAGGTAATGCACCGGAGATTCTCTCTGCTTCAGCGGGATCGGAACAAACGGAGATGCCGCGGTCTGTGCGAGCACGTGCGAAGCAAAAAAAAGAACGGAACCGAGGAGGATGGTGCGCCACATCTGCGCGCAGTTGGCAGATGTGGGTAGTTGCGGCTGACGGTAGTTCACGCTTTCGCGGGGACCTCGTGATTCTTCAGCGAACGCGGAAGCTTCTCATAGATGCCGCCAAAGCCGCCATTGGAAAGAATGGCAACCACGTCGCCGGAGCGCAATTCGGGCACGATGACGCTCACTATGGCGTCGGCATCCGGAAGTTGCCGCGCCGCCGCGCCGCGTCGCCCGAGCGCGCGCACAACTTCTTCCAGGTCGAGACGCTCCGGCGCGGGGATGGCTTCCGACTTGAATATGCCGGCGATGATCACTTCGTCCGCCATGGAGAGGCTTTGCGCCAGCGCTTCCTGGAAGACATTGCGACGAAGCGTATTGGATCGCGGCTCCAGCACCGCCCACAGGCGCCGTCCCGGATATCGCGTGCGCAGCGCTTTGAGGCATTCGGCAATCGCGGTGGGATGATGCGCGAAGTCGTCAATGATGGTGACGCCCCCGATCTCGGCCTTCACTTCCAGGCGGCGCTTCACACTCTTGAAGGTGCGCAGGGCATCGGCAATCTGGCCGGCTTCAATGCCGGAAGAGGCGGCCATGGCGGCGGCGGCGGTGGCGTTGAGAACGTTGTACTCGCCGGTCAGGGCGAATTCGAGTTCCGCCCACGGCTGTCCCCGGCGCAGCAGGGACCAGCAGGTGCGATCGGCGTCGTAGCGGATGTCGGTGATGCGCCAGTCGGAATCCTCGGCCATGCCGTAGCGCTCGACGGGACAGAAGGCGCGAGCGACGCACTCGTCCACCGTGGCCGCGCCATCAAAGGCAATGATGCGCCCGCGCTGCGGAACCAGGTTGACCAGCCGCTTGAAGGCGGTCTTGACCGAGTCGAGGTCCTTGTAAATATCGGCGTGATCGAATTCGACCGAGGTCAGCACCACCGCGTCGGGAAAGTAGTGCAGGAACTTCGGGCCCTTGTCGAAAAAGGCGGTGTCGTACTCGTCGCCCTCGATGATGAAGTGGGCCCCCTCGTCGAGTTTGAAGCTGGCGCCGAAATTTTCGGCGATGCCGCCGATCAGGAACGAGGGCCGGCGAGCCGCGACTTCGAAGATCCACGCCAGCATCGAGGTGGTGGTGGTCTTGCCGTGCGTGCCGGCGACGGCAATGACTTCATGCCCGCGCAAGAATTCGTCGTAGAGCACCTGCGCCATGGAGGTGAACGGGATACGCTCGTCCAAAACCCGCTCCAGCTCCGGGTTTCCGCGCGAGATGGCGTTGCCCACGACCACCAGGTCAGGACGCGGGTCGAGGTTCTGCGCCGCGTAGGGCTGCGCCACCGGAATCTGGAGCGAGGCGAGGAAGTCCGACATCGGGGGATAGACGGCGGTGTCGGAGCCGCGCACATCGAAACCGCGCTGCCGCAACATGCCGGCGAGGGAGGCCATGGCGGTGCCGCAGATGCCGATGAGGTGGACTAGCTTGTTCAAAATCATTGCCGATTCAAGGCGCAAGGCGCAAGGCTGACGTCGATCAGGGATTCTGATCGCCAGACGTTGCGAAGCCGCGCGCCGCTACTGCGCTCTCCAAGAACTCCAGCCTGACCGCCTCCTGGGAGACGGTGAGTGCCGCCTTCACTCCGAAGGGCAGCGTCGCATTCTCTCGCGAGACGTGTCCCGACCTCAAGCCATAGGCGATGGGCACCTCGAGGTCGCCGATGATGCGGTGCACAACCTCCTGCAAGGTGTACGGCTGGTCGGGCGACTGGATACAGTCCATCATCTCGCCGAAGACGATGCCGCGCACCTCGTTGAATTTTCCCGCCATCTTCATCTGCGTGAGCATGCGGTCAATCTGGTAGGGCTTGGCGCCGACATCCTCCAGGAACAGCAGTTTGCCTTCGGTCTCGGCCTCGTAGGGCGTGCCGAGCGATGCGACAATGATGGACAGGCAGCCACCATAGAAGATGCCTTCGCCGCTGCCCGGCACCATCGGATTCAGGCCGAAGACCTGATGCGAGGCCAGTTCCCAGTTCGGGTTCCCTGCCGTGGCCGCCATCCATGACATTTCGTTGAGGCCGTGCTGGCGGGCGAAATCGCCGGTGAGCATGGGGCCGTGGAAGGTGACCAAGCCGGCGGCATCGAGAAACCATGTCAGCAGGCAGGTGATGTCGCTGTAACCGACGAAAACCTTCGGGTGCTTGCGAATGACGTCGAGATCAACATGCGGCAGCAGGTAATTGGCGCCGTAGCCGCCGCGCGCGCACAAGACGGCCTGAAGGTCGTCCCGGGCGAACATCTGCTCCAGTTCGCGGGCACGCCGCTCGGCGGTGCCGGCGAAGTAGAGATCACGGTCAAAGATCGTGTCGAGAAAAACCGGCTCGTATTCCATGCGGCGCAGCGCAGCCAAGCCCCGGTCAAACAGTTCGCGCTTGAAATAGCTGGCCGGGGCGACAATGCCGATGCGGTCGCCGGGGCGGAGCGCGGGAGGCTTAATGACGGGTGGAGTTGGGCGGCGGGCTTGGGATACATCCGGCATCGGCATCGTCTATAAAACCATTTTCGATTGCCGATTGTCGATTGCCGATTGCCGGGGCGCACAGGTTGCTGAAAAACTCGGAACAGCAGATTCCTCGCGGACTGAAGCCCCCTCGGAATGACAAAATAAAAGACTGTCCACCGCGTGGCTGAGGCTGTTCCGTGTCATGACATCCTTTACACAACGTTTCGACGACATCCTTTGCGGTCCCGCGCGAGGGCAATTCTGAAATTTATTTCTTGTCTGGCTCGAACTCCCAGCGGGTGGAGTTGAAGGGAAATTCCTTTTCCAGCCAGGCGAGGACGACGCGCGGGCGCACGCGGTAGCAGATGCTCTCCGGCATGACCAGCAGCGGCATCTGGTATTTGCGCTTGCACTCGGCGTCGAGTTTGGTGCGCAGTTTTTTCCCCGTCACGTCGGCTTCGACCGCCTTCCCTTCCAGGATGACCACGTCGTCGCCGGATTCCAAGTGCACGGAGACGGCGGGATTCCTGGCGATGTTCTTCGCCTTGCGGGCGTCGCGGGCGGTGCCGAAGTAGAGCGCGCCGTCTACCCACATCCCCCAGACCGGCATGGAGTGCGGGCGACCGTCGGGGCGGGTGGTGCAGATCCAGTAGCTGCGCGATTGGACGAGGCGCTCCTCGGCGTGGCTCCAGGGCAGAAAATTCTTCTTGTGCTGGGAAATGTAGAGCGGCGGCATGTGCGGGATGCCGACTTGGACGTTGGCAGGCTGGGCGGGAGCGGCAGTGGTCGGCGATTTCGTTTTCGGCATAGGCGGATCCTTCACGGCATGAGAAAGTCATCGCGTCTCGGCGCTTTGTCAAGAAAGAAATCAAAAATCGAGCCGCAAAGGGCGCAAACGGTCGCAAAGTAAAACCAGAATGCTAGAATTCGCGCCATGGACGAGCAGGAGTTCCGAAAGCACGCAGATGCCGCGATGGAATCGCTGAAGCAGTCGTTGATCGAAGCGGAAGACGACGCCGAATTCGAGGTGGAAGACCAGGCGGGCGCGCTGCACATCAGCTTCGAGGAACCGCCGGGGCGGTTCGTGGTTTCGCCCAATGCGCCGGCGCGGCAGATATGGATCTCGGCGCTCTCCACCAGTTTCAAGCTGGATTGGAATGAGGATCAGAACGATTTCGTGCTGGCGAAAACCGGAGAAGGACTGAAGCCGCTGGTGTCGCGGCTGATGAATCAGCAGTTGGAGTCGGAGGCGATTGATCTGGATTAGGTTCCGTTTTCGCTGGTGTGCAGAATTCTCCCCGAGGCACCGAGATCACAGAGAATCACCGAGATGAATTTGAAAACAGAGACTCGGTGGTCCTCGGTGGCCTCTGTGTCTCGATGGTGACTGTGAGAATACGACTACACCGAATCCAACGAAAGTGCGCGAACTGCTGAGCTGGGCACGGTGCCTGCTGATCTTCTGGCCCGTGATTTTCCTGGTCACATTAATCCTGGAAGCGGTTTCGCTGCTCGCCGGCGTGTTCGACAGGAGCGGCCGAACGCGGCACGCGGTGGCGCGAATGTGGGCGGCGATCGCACTGGGGATGGTGGCGCGGGTGAGGGTCAGCGGCCGGGAGCGGATCGACGCGAGCAAGCCGCGGGTTTATGCCGCCAATCATCTTTCGGCGCTCGATATTCCCCTGCTCTACCGCTACCTGCCATTGCTGTTCCGAATCATGGCGCATCGGCGGGTTTTCCGGGTGCCGCTGATCGGATGGTGGCTGCGAGGGTCGGGCTCGCTGGAGATTGCGCCGGAAAGCGTGGCGCTGTCGCGGAGGGCGCTGCGGGAAGCAGTGCGGACGCTGCGCGGAGGCATCTCGCTGGCAATATTTCCGGAGGGAGAACGATCGCCGACGGGCCAGATGCTGAGGTTCCGCCGCGGCGCGTTCTACGTAGCGGTGAAGGCGCAGGCGGACATTGTGCCCGTGGCGATTGTGGGGACGTACGAGGCGATGCCGGTCGGGTCGGCGCATATCCGAAGAAGGCAATTGCAGATCATGATCGGGCAGCCGATTGCGGTGGCGGAATACACGTTGAAGGATCTGAACGGGCTGGCGGAGCGGGTGCAGAGTGCGGTCAGGGAGTTGGGTGAAACATCAGCCGCAGATTAATGCTGACGAACGCAGATGAGAACAGCAGATTCCTCGGCAAAGAGCGCCTCGGAATGACAATCGGTCAGCACCTCGCAATAACGAACAATTGATGATCGCTCCCTAATCGAGTCTATTGCTTTGGCGGTTTCTTGGCCGGCGGATGCGATGGCTTGGTGTCGCCGAATGAGGGCATGGTGATCCCGCCGTGGGGATTCTCGCCGGTGGCAGCCGGCATGGCGCCGTGCGGATTGGCGCCGCCCATGGTTCCCATGCCCGAACCGGGCGGCATGCAGGTGACACGTCCGCTGTTGGCAAGGCGCAGATCCCCAGGACAGGGCGTGCTTTTCACTTCAGCCTTGGCGCCAGGGGCCTCGGGTTGTTCCGACTGGATGGCGAAGAGTTTGCCCTGCGAGTTGCCGGCGTAGCCGACGGTGAGGCCGGGCATTTCGTAGGCGACATAGAAGGCCTGCTTGCCCTTGGCGGCGCTCATGGCGCATTCGCTGGCTTTTTGCGTCACTTCCGGGGCCAGCGTTTTGACACGCCCGCAGTCGCTGGCGCCCTTGCCGGCGGCCTCCAGGAGCTTTTTTTGGACCGCGTCGTTGGATTTCGAGGTGTCGGCGGATTGGGCGTTAGCGGCGGGTTGGGCAGGCTCGCCGGATTTTGCGGCGACCGCGGAGGGAGCGGAAGTCGACTTGTTGCAGGCGATCAGAAGTGAGGTCGCGAGAGCGATGAGGATCAGGGGCGTGCGCATGGAAACATTGTATTTGGTAATTTCGTAAATTTATAATTTGGTAATTTGCGACCCTGGAAAAACTTCCTTTAGGAGCTGACTGGCGGCAGCTTCTTTTTCAGATCTTGCGCGATGCGCTGGCCGTGGAAGCGGCCGTTTTCGATGAAGATCTCGTTGGTCCTGGATCCGGCGACGATCACGCCGGCAACGTAAATTCCGGGCACATTGGTTTCCAGTGTTGCCTGGTTGACGATGGGGCGGCACTCGTCGGCGGTGAGTTGTACACCGAGGCCGCGGAGAAACGAGTAATCCGGGTGGTAGCCGGTGAGGGCGAAGACGAAATCGTTTTTCAGGCGGAGTTCGCCGCGCGGTGTCTGGATGAGAACCGAGTCGAGCGTGATCTCCTTGACCATGCTGGTGAAGTAGGCGGTGACCTCGCCGCTCTTGATGCGGTTTTCGATGTCGGGCTTGATCCAGTATTTGACGTGCGGGTGGATGCCCTCGCCGCGATGGACGAGGGTGACGCGCGCGCCGTGCCGCCAGAGTTCTAGGGAAGCGATGGCGGCGGAATTCTTGCCGCCGAGGATCACAACGTCGCGGTCGTAAAACGGATGCGGCTCACGGTAGTAGTGGAAGACTTTGGGCAGGTCTTCGCCGGGAACGCGCATGAGGTTGGGCAGATCGTAATATCCGGTAGCGACCACGAGTTTGCGGGCGCGGTACTCGGCGGTGCGTCCTTCAGCCTGGCCGTGACGTTCGGGCGCTTCAAGGGCGCCCAGAATTTCCGCGTTCACCGCGGTGGTGCACACGGTGAAATCGAGGTCGCAGCCGGAGACGCGGTCCACACGCTCGTACTGGCGAATGTCGAGACGGTAGTGGTCGGCGACCTTGCGGTAGTACTCCAGGGCTTCTTCGCGCGTGGGCTTGACGTGGGCGCTGGGGAACGGAATGTCGCCGATTTCGAGCAGCTCCGGCGTGGTGAAAAAGGTCATGTTGGCCGGGTAGTGATAGAGCGAGTTGACCACGCAGCCCTTGTCAATGAGCACAACGCGGAAGCCGGCGCGCTGGGCTTCAATGGCAGAGGCGAGGCCGCTGGGGCCGGCGCCGATGACAAGCACGTCAAAGTGTTGGGAGTTATCGGCGGACACGGTGATTGGATTCAGGCGAAGCGATTGCCGAATTGTAGAATTTGAGGAACAGTACCTCAGTACCTGAGTACCTAAGTACCTGAGTTTGAGAACGCTCTGCTTGCGTAACGGCTTTCGGCATTCGTCACGCACGGATGTGCGCGAGGGCACAACCAGCCGGTCCATGAGGGCTATAATTTCTCGTTTGGCTTCAGCCTCAAGACTCGGTACTTAGGTACTCAGGTACTCAGTACTTATTCAGGAGCCCAAATATGGCAACGACCGTCGAGAAGCCGCGCACGCGAGTTGAATCCGACAGCATGGGCAAGATTGAAGTGCCCTCGAACGTTTACTGGGGCGCGCAGACACAGCGCTCGCTGATTCACTTCAACATCGGCCGCGACACCATGCCGCCGGAGCTGATCCGCGCCTTCGGCATCCTGAAAAAGGCATGCGCGCTGGTGAACCAGGACCTGGGAAAACTGCCGGCCGACAAGGCGAAGCTGATCGTGCAGGCGGCGGATGAAGTGATTGCCGGCAAGCTGAACGAGCAGTTCCCGCTGCGCATCTGGCAGACCGGCAGCGGCACCCAGACCAACATGAACGTGAACGAGGTCATTTCGAACCGCGCCATCGAGATCGCCGGGGGCGAGATGGGATCGAAGAAGCCGGTCCACCCCAACGATCAGGTCAACATGTCGCAGTCGTCGAACGACACGTTTCCGGCGGCGATGCATATTGCGGCGGCGGAGCGCGTGAAGCGGGCGTTGATTCCGGCGCTCAGGACGGTGCAGGAGGCACTGGAGCGCAAAGCGAAGGAGTTCGACCAGATCGTAAAAATCGGGCGCACGCACCTGCAGGACGCGGTGCCGTTGACGATCGGGCAGGAATTCGGCGGCTGGGCGAGCCTGGTGGAGCGCGACATCAAGCGGCTGGAGATGGTGCTTGATGGTTTGTACGACCTGGCCATCGGCGGAACCGCCGTAGGCACGGGGTTGAACACGCATCCGGAATTTGCCGAGCGCGCGGCGAAGAAGATCGCCGAGTTGACGGGGCTTCCCTTCCGCTCGCATCCCAACAAGTTCGCGGCGCTTTCGGCGCACGACGAGGTCGTGTTTGCGCAGGGCGCGCTGGAAACCACGGCGGCGTCGCTGATGAAGATTTCGAATGACATCCGCTGGCTGGCGTCGGGGCCGCGGTGCGGGTTGGGCGAGTTGACGATTCCGGAGAACGAGCCAGGATCGTCGATCATGCCGGGCAAGGTGAACCCCACGCAGAGCGAGGCCATGACCATGGTGTGCGCGCAGGTGCACGGCGCCACGGCGGCGGTAGGCTTTGCGGGGTCGCAGGGAAATTTCGAGCTCAACGTGTTCAAGCCGGTGATCATTTATAACTTCCTGCATTCGGTGACGCTGATCACCGACGCGTGCCATGGCTTTGTCGAGTTCATGATCAACGGCATCGAGGTGAACCGCGAGAAGGTGGATTGGTACGTGAAGAATTCGCTCATGCTGGTAACCGCGCTGGCGCCGAAGATCGGATACGACAACGCCGCGAAAGTGGCGCACACGGCGCACGTGGAGCACAGCAGTCTGAAAGAAGCGGCGGTGAAGATGGGTTTTCTGACCGGCGAGGAGTTCGACAAACTGGTGAGGCCGGAGACGATGACGCATCCGTAGCAGGCTCTAGGCTTCAGGCTGCAGGCTTCAGGAAGAACAAATCAGCCACTGATAAACACGGATAAACGCTGATCGGAAGAGAAACGCGCCGGAAGAATGGCGCGTTTGTTTTGTTCTTTATCCGTGTGAATCCGTGGGAATCAGTGGCTAGCTTTTCTTCGGCGGTTCCCAGAGTTCGATCTTGTTGCCCTCGGGGTCCATGATCCAGGCGAAGCGGCCGTAGTCGTAGTCTTCGCGGCCGAGGATCTGGATACCTTCCGATTTCAGCGCGTCAACGACGGCGTCCATGTCGGCGACGCGGTAGTTGATCATCACCTGGGACTTGCTGGGGTCGAAGTAGTTGCTACTTTCCTTGAACAGCGACCAGATGGTCTGACCTTCCTCGCCGGAGTCTTGGTCACGCCACGTGAACATGCCGGATTGAGCCGTTGGGTCGCGCGCGATGCCGAGATGCTTCTCGTACCAGGCGTACATCGCCTGCGGGTCTTTTGCCTTGATGAAAATGCCGCCGATGCCGGTGACGCGTTTCATGTCTATCAGTCTCTCCGTCTTTCGGTCTGTCGGTCAGTAAGCCCAGCGCAGCAGCGTTGCGCCGGTGGTAAAGCCGGCGCCGACTGACGCGAGCATCACCAGGCTTCCTTTTTTAAGCTTGCCGTCGTCCATCGCCGTCTGCATGGCGAGCGGAATGGTGGCGGCGGTGGTGTTGCCGAAGACATCGATGTTGATGATGGCAGCTTCGGGACGAAGACCGAGGCGTTCGGCGGTGCTGGTCATGATGCGCTTATTGGCCTGGTGCGGGATGAAGCAGTCAATGTCTCGCGCGCTAAGGCCGTTGCGCTTGAGCAGACGCTCGCAGACATCGGCCATGTTGCGCACCGCGTACTTAAAGACCGCCTGGCCGTCCTGGTGGACATAGTGCATCTTCTTGTCCACGGTCTCCTGCGACGAGGGATGCAGGCTGCCGCCGCCGGGCATGTAGAGCGAACAGCCGCCGGAGCCGTCAATGTAGTGGAGGAAGTCGATGAAGCCGGCGTCCTCGCCATCGGCTGCGGGCTCCAGCAGGACTGCGCCGGCGCCGTCGCCGAAGATGACGCAGGTGGCGCGGTCGGTGTAGTCGATGATCGAGGACATGACGTCGGCGCCGATGACCAGCACCTTCGTGTGGGCGCCGGTGTTAATGAACTGCGCGCCGGTCTGCAACGCGTACACGAAGGCGGAGCAGGCGGCGGAGAGATCGAAACCCCAAGCGCCCTTGGCGCCAAGCTTGTGCTGGACCAGGCAGGCGGAGGAGGGAAAAAACATGTCGGGAGTGACGGTGCCGACGATGATGGCCTCAACTTGTTCCGGAGCGACGCCTCGCTTGGCAAGCGCGCAGCGGGCGGCTTCGGTGGCCAGATCGCTGGTGGCGACGCCGGGATCGACGAGGTGGCGCTCGCGAATACCGACCCGCTGCATAATCCACTCATCGGTGGTTTCGACCAACTTCTCCAGGTCTTGATTGGTGAGGACACGCGGAGGAACGAAAGTGCCGAGAGCCGTGATCTTCGCCCGAATTGAATTGCTCAATGAATTCTCCCTAAGAACGAAATCGTTATTCTGAACGATAGGGAGGAGAGTTGTCTAAACAAAAAGCCGGACACCGGTGAACCCGCTGCGCACGTAAGAGCCCGTTACCGTTGCTTCCTTCCGGACCTGGCGGGGTTGGCGGGAATACGTCGCGCGGGACCGATGCCCGACACGTCTAATTCTACCATCCGCCCTCCACGGCCATCTCGATTGACGAATTGTAGAACTACAGAATTGCCGAATTGCGGACCGGTCTGTGGCATTTTGCAGTTTCGCACTTCGGCCATTCGTTAATCCTGGAGAGAGCTTCCCTTATGGCAAAAAGTATCGAAGAATAGATGGGTGGAGCCGGGAGACAAACTCGATCTGATCTCGATCCTAGCGCCGCCCGCGCCTCGCCGCACTTCGACATTCCAGGAAACTATCGAACAATATTTTCAGATTTCGTTGTTCCTGCTGGTAGTCACCGGCTTTGTGACGCTGACCAGCACGGGACGACTGGACATGCTCTCGATCACAGGAGTCTCGGCGGCATTGCTGTTCCGGGCTTACCTGATGGTGCGCGGGCGCACGGTGCAGATCCCGGAGCGGTGGACCTCGTACCTGACGTTGCTGTATGTGCTGTTCTATGCCGCCGACGTTTTTCTGCTATCCGGCAGCTTCGTGGATGCCACCGTCCACCTGGTGCTGTTCATCATGGTGGTGAAGATTTTCTCGGTGCAGCGCGCCCGTGACCACGTTTACCTGGCGATCATCTCGTTTCTCGAGGTGCTGGCCGCCGCGGTGCTCACCGTGGACACAGTGTTCTTCGTCGCGTTCTGCGTGTTCATGCTGCTGGCGGTGACGACGTTTATCAGCATGGAGATGAAGCGCTCGGCGGCGGCATCGGGAACGTTGCCGTTACCGTCGGCGGCCAGCCGGCCGGGCCGGATCAGGCGGTCGCTCTCCGGAATTGCGCTGTTGATGACCGCGTCGGTGGTGCTGGGAACGGCATGCATCTTCTTCTTTCTGCCGCGTTTGTCCGCCGGCTACCTGAGCGCGTACGCGCCGCACAACGAGTTCGTCAGCGGCTTCAGCGACCGCGTGCAGTTGGGCGAGATCGGGCGCATCAAGCAGTCGGACACGGTGGTAATGCACGTCGAGATCGAGGGCGACCGCGGCGGCTTTGGCGAGCTGAAGTTGCGCGGCGTCGCGCTCGCACTGTTCGACGGCAAGCTGTGGACGAACCCGCCGACAAGCACCATGGAAGTGTTGTCGTCCAACGGGCGCTTCGAGCCGGAGCTGCGGATGACTGGCATGGGCCGCTACAGCCTGGCGCGGGCGCAGACCACGGCGCGCAACCTGCCCGCGGAGCGCGGCGACCTTCGCGGAATGCGGCCGCTTGCCTACACGGTGGTGATGGAACCGGTGGGGACCAACGTCCTGTTTCTGGCGCCGGTGCCGACCAGCCTGCAGGGACGAATCACTGAAATCGGATTTGACGATAACGGCGCGGTGTACAACATGGATCGCAGCCGAATGACGGAGCGCTACACGGCGACGTCGCTGCAATCGCCGGCGCCAAAGGAGCGACTGCGTCGCGCAGCCGGCGCGCCGCCGCCGGATGTTGTGCTGAATTACTTGCAATTGCCGAAGCGCGTGGACTCGCGGGTCGTGGAACTGGCGCAACAGATCACTGCCGGGGCGGCCAACGACTACGACAAAGCAGCGGCCGTCGAGCAATACCTGCTCACGCACTACGGCTACAGCCTGCAGATGGCAAGCACGCCGCCGCCGGATCCGCTGGCATATTTTTTGTTCGAGCGCAAGGAAGGACATTGCGAGTACTTCGCGTCGGCCATGGCGGTAATGCTGCGAACACTGGGGATCCCCACGCGGATCGTGAACGGATTTCATGGCGGCGAATACAACGACCTGACCGGCAGCTACATTGTTCGCGGGCGCGACGCGCACTCGTGGGTGGAAGCGTACATTCCGGGGTACGCGTGGGTGAGCTTCGATCCGACTCCGCCCGATCCCAAGCCGGCCGGGGGAAACCTGCATCGCTTTCTGCTGTACCTGGATGCAGCGCGCGAGTTCTGGCGCGAATGGGTGATCAACTACGATTTCCTGCACCAGCGCACACTCACCATCACGGCGATGGCGCACGGGCGCAGCGCCGGCGACCAGACACGCACCTGGCTACGGCGGCGGTATGACGCGCTGCTGGCGGGCGCGCGTCAACTGCAGGGCAATGCGGAACGCAGGCCGCGAATCTGGGCCATGGGGGCGCTGTTGCTGATGATTGCATGTCTGCTGCTGGCAAATGTGACGCGAATCTGGCGTCTAGCGCGCCGGAGCCGGGTGGCGCGAAATCCGATGAAAGCACCGCAGGCAGCGGCGAGCATCTGGTATACGCGCATGACGCGATCGCTCGGCCGGAAGGGGTTTCGCAAAAAACCTGAGCAAACGCCAGGTGAATTCGTGGCCAGCATTGCTGATCCGCCGCTGAAGCGCTCGGTGGCGAGGTTCACCCGCCACTACGAGCGCGCGCGTTTCGGAAAATCGGCGGAGGATGCGGCCAAGCTGGCGGAGATTTTCGAGGAGATTAAGACAAAGTAGTCGCGAGTCCCGAGTCCCGAGCCGGGTACTGTTCCTTTTTCGCCCTAAGTGCTGCGGCGATTTGATGGCATAATTTGCACTATGGGAAAGATGAACAAATATCAACAAGCGGCACAGGTTTGGGCCGTGCTGGTTTTGGCTGCCCGCAACCGGCAACTCCTCACGTACAGTACCTTGGAGCAGGCCACAGGAATACAAAAACGCCATCAGGGCCCGATTCTTGGCTTAATTGTTGCTTACTGCAAAGCCCGGCACTGGCCTAAATTGACTTCGATTGTGGTTGCCAAGACCGGCCTACCAGCAGATAAGACGGACAAACCAACAGTGGTGCCCAAGAAACAAATCCAAGTTTTTGAGTTCAATTGGCTTAAACGAAAGGCGCCATCCCCTCAGAAGTTTGGAGATTCCAAGTAGAGAAGCCGACGATTCCGAATAGAAGAGGCTTCGGTGCGAGCCGGAGTTTTGCACGACATTTGAAAACAGGACAGCACCCCGAGCCGCGAGCCCCCGCAAAAGACTGCTACAATTGCAACACTGCATGTCCGACCTGACGGTCACCCTCGAACAATCGGAATCTGAGAAGGACGCGCCCAGCACGCGACCTCGGAAGGTCGGGTTTGTGTCTCTGGGCTGCCCGAAGAATCTTGTCGATTCCGAAGTGATGATGGGCATGCTGGCGCAGGCAGGCGCGGAGATCACGCCGCGCGCCGAAGATGCCGATGTGATCGTGGTGAACACCTGCTCGTTCATCGAGAGCGCGCAGCAGGAGTCGGTGAACACCATCCTGGAAATGGCGCGGCATAAGACGAACGGCCGCGCGCGCAAGCTGGTGGTCGCCGGGTGCCTGGTGGAACGCTTCCGCAACCAGATCCAGAAGGACATTCCGGACGTGGACGCGGTGGTGGGAACGGGGGAGCTGCCGAAAATTCTCGAAGTCGCCGGACTTTCCAGGCTTCAGGCTTCAGGCTCCAGGCTTCAGGAAAACACGGATTCACCGTTTGTCGTCTTGAACGGAAGCGGTCGCGCGGAAGGCCATGCCCGCGAACAGGCGGGAAGGTTTTCGCGAGAAGCATGGAACGGCGCGATTGCCGATCTGCCCAACTACCTCTATGACGAGAACACGCCGCGCGTGCTGGCGACACCACGCGCGTCGGCGTACATCAAGATCGCCGAAGGTTGCGATCACCCGTGCAGTTTTTGCATCATCCCGCAGCTTCGCGGCAAGTTCCGCTCCCGACGATTTGAATCGGTGATCGCGGAAGCGGAGCGGCTGGCAAAAGCCGGGGTACGCGAGATCACGCTCATCGGCCAGGACACCACCTGCTACGGCGAGGATTTCGGGCTGAAAGACGGGCTGGCGCTGCTGCTGGACAAACTGGCGCGCATTGAAGACCTGCGCTGGGTGCGCTTCCTATACGCCTATCCGAACAAGATCACCGGGCGCCTGCTGGAGACGATCGCCGCGCACCAGAAGATCTGCTCCTACATGGATGTGCCGCTGCAACATGCGTCGGCGACGGCGCTGAAGCGGATGAAGCGCGGCGGCGGTGCGGAGCTGTTCCTGCGAGCGATAGAGAAAATGCGGAGGACGATTCCCGACTTGACACTGCGCAGCTCATTCATCGTCGGGTTTCCGGGCGAGACCGAGCGCGAGTTCGAGGAGCTGTGCGAATTTGTCCGCGAGGCGCAGTTCGACTGGATGGGCGCGTTCGCCTACTCCGACCAGGAAGGCGCCTCCGCGTACGAACTGGGCAAGAAGGTGCCGGCGGCGGAGATCGAGCGGCGCCGGCGCAAGTTGATGCAGATGCAGAAGTCCATCAGCCGGAAACGGAAGAGAGCGCTGGTCGGATGCCAGTTCGACCTGCTGATCGAGGGCTCATCGAGTGAGACCGAGTTGCTGTGGGAAGGCCGCACGGTGATGCATGCGCCGGAGATTGACGGCAAGGTATACATCAACGACTTTGCCGGCGAGTCAGGGCTGGAGCCAGGAACGTTTCACCGGTGCGAGATCACGGAAGCGCATGAGTACGACCTGGTGGCAAGGATCCTGTGATTTGGTAATTTCGTAATTTGGTGATTTGGTAATTTACCCTTCCGCAAGCGTTTGGGTGTCCGAACATCGCAAATTACGAAATTACCAATTTACCCAATTAGCAAGTTCTCCCGCCGCATCCCATAAAATAGGTATCGCTCTCAGGTTCTGCCCATGGCGAAGAAGCGCGTTCGCAGCCTACGTTGTCCCACCTGCCGCAAGCTGGTGTTGTGCGACGAACCCGACTTTCCTTTCTGTAGCGAGCGCTGCCGGCTGATCGACTTGGGAAAATGGGCGAGCGGCGGGTACGTGATTTCCACTCCGCTGAATGAAGGCGATCAATTCGGCGATGCCGATTACACTGTGAGCCGCGGCCCCAACCCGGATAGCTCGGCGAAAAACCATGACAACGACCGCAAGCGCTCCTGAGCCCGCCATCACCACGCGGCGCACCACGTTGGCGTGGGTGATCGGGACATTTTTCGGCATTGGCAAGCTGAAGCCCGGTCCGGGAACATGGGCGTCGGTGGCGACGGTTGGGCTGTGGCGCGCGCTGGCGCCGCTGGCAGGTGAATTCCACGTCCACGCGGGGATTGCCGCGGCCGCGGTGGTCACCGTGATCGGAATTCCAGCCTCAACCCGGGTGGCGAGAGAGTCGGGGCAGAAAGATCCGTCGTTCGTGGTGATTGACGAAGTCGCCGGGCAACTGATTGCGCTCATCGGCGCGCCGGTATATTGGAAAACTCTACTGGCGGGCCTTATACTTTTTCGTGTCTTTGACATCGTGAAGCCACCGCCGCTTCGCCGGCTGGAGCAGCTGCCGGAAGGCGCGGGAATCATGCTGGACGACGTAGGCGCGGGGCTGTACGCGCTGGCGGCGATGCAGGCGCTGCGTTATCTGGGCCTGTTGCCGTAGCGCTCCAGAACGCGTAAATGCGGCGCGTTCCGGGCACCCGCGATGTGATCGACTATCGCGCGCGCATCCAAGTAGCACAGAAGGACATGGGCATTTCAGACCGGCTGCTGGGTAAGAAGAACGTAAACGGCAAACCGCGGATCGACACCGTGGAACCCGCGGCTGCCCTGCCGGGCGGCGAGATCCGCATCATTGGCAGCGGCCTGCGCCCGCACGAGCTGCGCCGGCCAAAGGTGCAGTTTGGCGAACTGGAAGGCGCGGTGGTGATCAGCTCCGACCAGTTCCTGGTGGCGCGCGTTCCCGAAGGCGCGCACTCCGGCCCGGTGATCGTGGACGCCAACGGTCACGCCAGCAATCCGCACGATATCAGGGTGGCGGTGACCATCGCAGAGAACCTGCACCCGGTTACCAATCCCGCGCTCGACCTGGAAGGCAATATCTACGTGACATTTTCCGGATCACGCGGGCAGAAGGTTCCGGTGGCGATCTACAAGGTTGACACCAACTACAACGTCAAGCCGTTTCTCGCCGAGATGATGAACGCCACCTCGATCGCCTTCGATCGCGAAGGGCAGATGTACGTCAGTTCACGGTACGACGGAACGGTCTATCGGGTGGCGCCGAATGGGACGATGTCGGCGTTCGCGGAAGGCATGGGCGTGGCGACCGGTCTGGCATTCGATCGCGAGCAGAACCTTTACGTCGGCGACCGCAGCGGCACCATCTTCAAGATCTCGCGCGACCGGCAGATTTTCGTCTTTGCGACGCTGGAGGCCAGCGTGTCGGCGTATCACCTGGCGTTCAGCCCGGCGGGAAGTTTGTATGTGAGCGGGCCAACGACGTCGAGCTTTGATGCGGTGTACGAAGTTGATCCCCATGGCAGGGTGTCGGTCTTCTACCGCGGGTTGGGGCGGCCGCAGGGGTTGGCGTTCGACGTGGACGGCAACCTGTACGTGGCGGCGTCGCTGCGCGGAAAACGGGGAATCGTGCGTGTTACGCCGGAAAAACAGGCATCGCTGGTGGTCGCCGGGCAGAATGTCGTCGGGCTGGCGTTTGCGCCGGGCCGCGCCGCGGTGCTCGCCACCAGCAACGCCATCCATCATCTCTCCTGGGACATCCAGGGTTTCCCACTGCTGCCGGTGGAAGAGGCGGCGTACTGATCGGGGCAATCTGCGATCTGGTGATCGGGTGATGGACTCAATTACACTTCCAACGTGATCGCCGAGATTATCGCTATCGGCTCCGAACTGCTCACGCCGCATTTCCAGGACACGAATTCGCTCTACCTCACGGAAAAACTCAATGAACTGGGCGTGGAGGTCGGATTCAAAACCGTGGTCGGCGACAATCGCGATCACCTGACCTCAGCGGCGCGGACGGCACTGCGCCGCGCCGATATCCTGATCTTCATGGGTGGACTCGGGCCGACCGAGGACGACCTGACGCGGGAGTGTGTAGCCGCCGCGCTCGGCCGCGACCTGCATCGCGATTCGGAGATCATTGCGGAAATCTACAAGCGTTTCGCCAAAATGCGCCGCAAGATGCCGGAGAACAACGACCGGCAGGCGGACATCCTCGACGGCGCCGAGGTGTTGCCAAACGCCCTGGGCACGGCGCCGGGACAGTGGATCGAGACCGAGAGCGGCGACCAAAACCAGTACGTCATCCTGCTGCCCGGACCGCCGCATGAGATCAAGCCGATGTTCGACGAGCAGGTCGTGCCACGGTTGCGCGCGCACCTGCCGCAACAGTTCATCGCCACGCGTGTGCTGAAGGTGGCGATGATGCCGGAATCGGAGTGCGACCAGCGTGTCGCGCCGATTTACAAGCGCTATGCGGATGTGCACACCACGATCCTGGCAGGCGCCGGCGAGGTTCAACTGCGGCTGACCGCGCGCGCCGAATCGCAAGATGCGGCGCAGCAGCGGGTGGACGAGCTCTCCGGGCTGCTGGAAGACGAGCTTGATGATTTTGTGTATTCGACCGCGGGCGAATCGCTGGAGCAGATTGTCGGCTATTACTTGCAAATGCGCGGCGCCACCATTGCCGTGGCGGAATCCTGCACGGGTGGAATGCTGGGCGAGCGGATCACGAAGGTCAGCGGGAGTTCGCGGTACTTTATCGGCGGTGCCATTGTCTACGACAACGAGATGAAATCTTTGTTCGCCAACGTGCCGCCAATGCTGATTGCGCAACACGGCGCGGTCAGCAAGGAGGTAGCCGCCGCCCTTGCCGAGGGAATTCGCGACGAATGTCGTGCTTCGATGGGCGTGGGCATTACCGGGGTTGCGGGGCCAACCGGGGGAACGGAAGATAAGCCGGTGGGGCTGGTGTATCACGCGGTGTCCGACGGCAAACGAACCAACGTGGTCGAGCGCAAGTTCCTCGGCGACCGCGACCGCATCCGCTGGTGGGCGACACAGCAGGCGCTGGACATGGTGCGGCGGATGCTGATGTGAACCGGAGAACAATTAAGAATGAAGAAGTCAGAATTAAGAATGAACTACCAGCTCTGTGTTGGGTTTGACACCTTGCGCATATTCATCGGACTCGATATTGACGCCGCAATCCGCGAGCGCATGACCCGCTACCTGGAAGGGGTGCGCGGGTTCGCCCCGGAGGCGCGCTGGGTGAAGCCGGAGTCGTTTCACGTCACGCTGAAGTTCATCGGCGAGCAGACGCCGGAGCAGGTGGAGCAGATCAAGCGCGAGATGGCAAGTGTGCGCGCGACGCCATTCGAAGTTTCATTTCGCGGGAACGGGTTCTTTCCCAATCCGCGGAGCCCGCGGGTGTTCTGGCTCGGCATTGAAGCGGGAGAGCAACTGCCGCAACTCGCAACCGCGGTGGATGAAGCGGTGTCGCGCACCGGCACGGCGCGCGAGAAGAATGAGTACCAACCGCATTTGACGCTTGCGCGATCTGGTTCGGGCAGGCCGCATCCCCTGCCCGGAGATCAGCCGAGTCCGCCGCTGCGACGGCTGGCGGCGAAATTGAAAGACATGCCCGCACCCGAGTTCGGTACAATGACCGCTCGCGAATTCTATTTGTACGAAAGCAAGCTGTCGCCGGCGGGCGCGCGCTACACGAAAATTGCGCGCTTTGCGCTGGAGTAGTCTTCAGTCATCAGTCTTCAGTCGTCAGCCCTCAAGACTGAGGACTCCTACATGGCTATTTATTTCATCGTCGCCGTGATCGCGTACCTGCTGGGGTCGATTCCCTTCGGGTACATCCTACTGCGCGTTTTTCGCGGGCAAGACGTCAGGGCCATCGGCAGCGGAAATATCGGAGCGACCAATGTGGCGAGGAAGGCACCGGGGTTGGGTGTGGCGACGCTGCTGCTGGACGCGGCCAAAGGATCTGGTGCGGTACTTTGCGCGCAGCGCCTTGCGTACTCGTCACTGAACGCACGCTCCTTCGGCGACGCCCAAGGGCCCGTGTGGACGACTGTTACGTTTTTTTATCACACGACCCCGGTTCTTCTCATGGCAATCGCGGCCGTCTGTGCGATTCTCGGCCACGTCTTCCCTGTCTGGCTGAAGTTCAAAGGCGGTAAGGGGGTCGCAACCGGCGTGGGCGCATTCATCGCGCTGGCGCCCAAGGCGGTGCTGATCGCGCTGATCATCTTCGTCGCGATTGTCGCTGCGTTCCGCTACATCTCGCTGGGTTCGATTGTGGCGACGGCAGCGTTTCCTGTTTGCGCGTGGCTGTTGTACCGATATCAGGCATCGCCCGCGGTTTTCGCCGCCATGGTAGTCGCTTCAGGGTTAATCATTGCCAAGCATCACCAGAATATTCGGCGCTTGATGGCAGGTACCGAGCATCGTTTCGAGCTGAAGCACCGATGAGTGAGATCGCGGTCATTGGCGCGGGGGCGTGGGGAACGGCGCTGTCCATCGTGCTGGGACGCAAGGGCACGCACCGGGTCCGGCTGTGGGCGTTCGAAAAAGAAGTCTGCGAATCCATCAACCTGCGCAGCAGCAACGATCTGTTCCTCCCTTCCCACAAAATTCCGCCCGTGGTGAACGCGACCAACAGCTTCGAGGAGGTGCTGCGCGGAGTGGAGATGGTGGTCAGCGTGATGCCCTCACACCACTGCCGTCGGCTGTTCCAACAAATGGCGCCGTACCTGACGCCGGAGATGATGTTCGTTAGCGCCACCAAGGGCGTGGAGACCGATTCCCTGCTGCGCATGAGCGAGGTGATCGCGCAGGTGCTGCGCGAGAGCGGGCGGGTGGAGCGGCCGCGAATCGGCGCGCTGAGCGGGCCGTCGTTCGCCAAGGAAGTTGCGCGCGGCGACCCGACGGCGATCACCATTGCGTCGAAAGACTCGCAGCTCGCCGAGACCGTGCAGCGCGAATTCAGCGAACCGTGTTTTCGCGTGTACACGAACGATGATGTTGCCGGGGTCGAACTCGGCGGATCGCTGAAGAACGTAATCGCCATTGCCGCGGGCGTCTGCGACGGACTGGGGTTGGGCTTCAACACCATCGCCGCGCTGGTCACGCGCGGGCTGGCGGAGATTGCGCGCGTGGCGGTGGCGTGTGGCGCGCGTCCGGAGACCATGTCAGGGCTGGCGGGGCTGGGCGACCTGGTGCTCACCTGCACCGGCGGGCTGTCGCGCAACCGCACCGTCGGCGTGGAACTGGGCAAAGGACGCAAGCTCGGCGAGATTATTGCCGGCATGCACGGCATGGTGGCCGAGGGCGTGTTGACCACGAAAGCCGCGGTCGGCCTAGCGCGCAAATACTCCGTCGAGATGCCGATCACGGAGCAGATTGACGCCGTGCTCCATCAGGGCAAGCCGCCGCGGGAGGCTATTCACGACCTGATGACGCGGCGGGGTACGAGTGAAATAGCACTGTATCGCGCATGAAGAAACAACCTAACCGCGGATTTACGCGGATCAACACGGATCAGAAGAATTGATCCGCCAAGATCGCCGTTTATCCGCGGTTTGCTTTTACCGGCAGCTTACCGCGAACGCGTGAAAACAAAAACTTAACCGCGGATTTACGCGGATTCACACGGATCGGAAATTAATCCGCGAAGATCAGCGTAGATCCGCAGTTTGCTTTTACCCGCAGCTTACAGCGAACGGATTGTCCTTCCACGGAACTCGCAACTGGCTACTGCTCTATCCGCTGACGCCCGGCATTGCGGTCCGACGACGATGCCGGCGTAACGCTCAGCGGGCTTTCCAGTCGGAAGTTCAGCACGGTTTCCGCGGGCAGCTTGATCTGCTGGCCCTTGGTCGCCGCCTGCACTCCCGTCCCGGCGCCAGCACCCACGCCCGCTCCAATCGCAGCTCCCTTGCCTCCGCCGGCGATGCCACCGATGATCGCTCCCAAGGCTGCGCCGCCGCCAACCGTCGCGGCCGTGCGCTTACCGCGCGAGGCGCCCTGCTTTTCGTACTGGTTGGTGCGCAGGGCGTAGGTCTTGCCGTGCAAGCGCAGGCGCGTCAAAGTCAGCGCTAACGCCGACTGGCCCTGGAAATGGCCGGCGCTTTTGGAATCGACAATCTGTCCTTCGACGTCAGCGTCGGCGGGAATCACAACTTCGTCACCCAGCATCACCGGTTGCGACAGAGTTGCGCGGAAGGTGTCGCCCACCTTGTTGCGCTCGGTATCCATGGGATCGATGAGCCGGATGGCGATAATGGTGCCCTCGGGAACCGTGACCACGCGCGGCGGTGCCGGCGCGGAAGCCGCGGCCGTAGCCGCAGCGGGCGACGCCGCCGTGTGCTGGGCCGGAGCAGGCGCTGCCTCGACGGACGGCCGGTTGTCGCCGCGATTGGTGCGCGGTGACGCGGCTCGATGCCGCTGCGAGGGACGAGCTGACTGCGTCGGCGGAGCGGTGGTTTCAACCGGCGGCATCTCTTGCGCCACCTCCGGCGCGGAAACCTGGAGATTGTTGACCACGGTCTTGACGCCGGAAACCTGCGCCGCATCGTTGGCGGCGGCGCTGCGTTCCAGTTCGCTGGCCACAGTGCCGGATAGGGTCACGACGCCGTTGGAGGACTGAACGCCGATCTGCTTGTTCTGGATATTGCCGTCGGCGGTGATCTTGGACTGCACCTGATTTGCGATTTGCGCATCGTTGGCGGCGCGGGTGCAGGCGACGGTCAAGCCCAGCGCGAGCAACAGGATGAGAAACAACGAAGATTTCGCCTTCATGATCGCTCCTTCAAGGTAAACGGTGGCGGCTTTAGTTCACTTAGATGCAGAGCTGCTGGTCGCGTCTGTATATGAAAACCCCTAATTCGCCGACGGGTGGCGGCGTATAAACGGCATGAACAGGGGCACTTAGGGATTCAACGTGGGACGGAACAATCAACACCGTAGTACGACGTTCGGAACCTTCCACGCTGAAAATGCGTTTTACGATTGTACTCGCCGGTTCCAGTGCTTTTTCATGCCGGAGTGCGAGAGCATGTGGTAAAAGAAAGCGCTGTTTTGACTGTGGCCAGGCCAGCTATGTCAATCCAGGTAGAGCGGACTGAATTCGACGAGCAGTTGGGCTATCAATACTACGTGGCCTTCAACTCCAACGGCACCTTCGAAGAGGAGGAAGTCCATGACCGCGTGCCGGTGGAAGTTGCGGTTTCGCTCTGCGAAAACGGCGACCTGGCCGACTTCAGCTTCGACTTGCCAAAGTTTTGCCGCTCCCAGGCGGCGCGCGAATTTCTCCGCGAGTCGGAAAACGCCCGCTACGTCGAGCCGCGTGTCTATGTCACCATGCCCGGCTTGAGCGGCGACACGGTGGCATCGGCCGCCGGGCGACTGGAACTCGACATTGCCGGGCGCATCATCGGCATGGCAATTCTGTGGTCTCCGATTGAAGCTTCCCAAGCCGCCGGACTGGATTCCTAGCTGGGAGCGCCGGTGGCGTGCGTGTGCGGAGTGCGTTGCGCTTCGTGGCGCGCGCGGCGGATTTCTTCCATGTCTCCCATCACGATCAGCACGGTTCCGGCTTGCAGGGCGAGCGTGTCCGGCGGGTTCACCAGGAAATCGTGCCGCTGCTCTCCCACGGTGGTCTTTACCGCCAGCGGCATCAGGTTGTAACGAGCGCGGAACTTCAGGTCGTCAATGCGGCGGCCGATCCACGGCGACGCCGTGGGGACCACGATCTCGTCAATACGCAGGGTGCGGGCTTGGTCGCGCAACATGAGGTCCAGGAAGCTGGTGACGTGCGGACGCAGAGCTTCGCTGGCCAGGCGCAGCCCGCCAATGGCATTGGGCGAGACGGTGGTGTCGGCGCCGGCGCGCAGCATGCGGTCGGCGAACTTGACGTCGGCGCAGCGAGCCACGATGCGCAGGTTGGGGTTCTTTTGCCGCGCCATCACGGTGATCACCAGGTTGTCCTTGTCGCTGGCAACAGCAGCGATGACGCAGCGGGCGCGGTCCAAGCCGGCGGCATCCAATACGTGCTCCTCGGTGGCGTCTCCGATGACGTACAGGACCTCCCGGTAGCTGCCGCTCTCGTGTTCCTGGAAACGCTTGATGCTGTCCTCGTGGCTTTCGATGACGACCGACGGGGTCTTGGTCTTGTGCAGTTCCTCGACCGCGTAGCGCCCGGTGTCACCCAGGCCGCAGACGATGAAGTGGTCCTTGAGTGCCTGGATTCGCTTCTGCATGGTACGTCTCCAGAACAGGTTGTGGATCTCGCTCTCGACCAGGAAGGCGGTGACCACGGAAAAAACGTACACCGTAATGGTCACGCCCAGGCCGACAACGAACATGTTGAAGATGCGCAGCGCGGGACTGTGACTGGTGTCGACGATCTCGCCGTAGCCGACGCCGGCCAGGGTGATGACGGCCATATACAGCGATTGCAGGAAGCCGACGTGCGGCCCGCCCAGCACCCGGTAGCCGGTGACCGCGAACGCCGTCATCGCGATCAGGGCGACAATGGCGTAGAAGAGCCGTCGGCGGATGTTCATGCGTGTCCCAGGCCCCGCCGCCAATTGCGCGCACGGGAGCGGTTTTCGGCCGATTCGAGGCGGAAAGCGAGCGCGATTCTAGCACAGGTCGGTCGCCGGGTCGTCGGCGCTGCGGGCGTGGAATATCATGCTGCCATGTCCGACACTGCGGCGTTCGTGCTGGCTGGTGGGCGAAGCTTGCGCATGGGTCGCGACAAAGCGTTCCTGCAATTGCAGGGACGCACCCTGCTGGAATGCGCGTTGACCATTGCGCGCAGCATCAGTGACAACGTCAGAATCGTGGGCCAGCGCGAAAAGTTTGCCGCCTACGGGCCGGTCATCGAGGACCTTTATCCCGGGCAGGGGCCGCTGGCGGGGATCCACGCTGCCCTGACGGCGAGCCAGTCGGAATTGAACTTCATGATTGCGCTCGACACGCCGTTTCTGGAGGCGGGCTTCGCGCGATACCTGGTCGAACAGGCGAGACGGAGCGGCGCGACCGTGACCGTGCCGCGTGTCGCCGGGCAGGTTCAGCCGCTCTGCGCTGTCTATCGACGGGAGTTTGCGGCCGGGGCGGAAAACGCATTGCGCCAGGAGCGAAACAACATCGTGCCGCTGTTCGCCACCTTCACCACGCACGTGATCGACGATGCCGAGTTGCGCAAATTGGCTTATGATCCCCGGATGTTCGACAATCTGAATACGCCCGAGGAATGGGACCAGGCATGCCAACGAGCCCAGAAGTGAGCCATCGTCCTCCCATCACCGAGCAAGCGGTTGCCGAGGACCAGCGCCCGCCCGGGGAAAAGCCCTACATCGAGTTCAAGGACGTGTCGAAGGCGTTCGGCACAAACAAAGTGCTGGACCATGTCAACTTCGACGTGAAGGCCGGCGAGACGGTTTGCATCCTGGGCCGCAGCGGAGTGGGAAAATCGGTAGCCCTGCACAACATCATGGGGTTTCTGAAGCCGGATTCAGGGCGCGTGATCGTTGCCTACGAAGACATCACCGGCTACGGCGAGCCCGACCTGGAGCGCATTCGCAAGAAAGTCACCATGGTGTTTCAAAACGGGGCGCTCTTTGACTCACTCAGCGTCGGCGAGAACGTTGCCTTTCCGCTGCGCGAGCGCGGCGACCTGGACGAGCAGCAGATCTACCAGGTAGTCGACGGCCTGCTCGAGATGGTGGGTGTGCGCGCCATGCGCGACCTGCTGCCGTCGGACCTGTCCACCGGCATGAAACGTTCGGTGGCCATTGCGCGAGCGCTGGCGGCGCAACCGGAAGCCGTGCTTTACGACGAGCCAACTACGATGGTGGACCCGTTAATGGCCCAGCTTCTGGGGGATCTGATCAAAAAGTTAAAGTTTCAGTTGAAGCTTACCAGCGTCGTGGTTACGCACGACATGCGGTTGGCGAAGAAGCTGGCGGACCGGATCGTTTTCCTGCACGAGGGACGCGCCGTCTTCCAGGGGACCTCCGCCGAGATGGTGCGAAGCCAGGAGCCGATCGTGCGCCAGTTCCTGCAACTCGATGAGCTGAATACCGACCAGTTCCGCCGCGGCAATATCGGCGAAACCGGACAGCAGCCGGGAGCGTGAGTTCAATTGTCGAATTGAAGAATTGTCGAATTCACGGCCTCGAAGCGGTAGTTCGTCAATTCTAAAATTCTTCAATTCTCCAATGGTGTTATCCGTTGCCGTGCACGTGCTCGGGGCGCACTTTGTAGAGCACCCTCACTTCGCCCGGTTGGGCATACGGATATTTGTCCACGCCCAGGTACTTCTTCGCCAACTTGTCGATGGAGTCGTCCGCGCCTTCCTGCGTGATGTCGGTAACGCGGCCGCGGACCTCGACGTAACGGTAGGGATTTTCCGGATCAACAATGGAGAGCGAAACGCGCGGATCGCGCCGTACGTTCAAGTCCTTTTGGCGACCGCGCGCCGAATTGAAGATCAGGTTCTCGCCATCGTAGTCGAACCAGACCGGGGTCACCTGCGGACGGCCGTCGGGCATCAGCGTGCCCAGATTGGCAAACGCCTTTTTCCCCTTGAACAGGTCGAGATACTTCTCAGGAATCTTCTGCGCCATCGTCTTCCTCCGAGAACCGCTAACTCCTAGATGCTGCGTTCAGAATCGAATCCGCTCGCCCGAAGCCTGGAGCCCAAAGCCTGCCTAGAATCCCTGCGCCAACAGCCGTTCCACCGTGACCGCGCCGGTCGGGCGCCCGCCGATCATCTTTTCAACATACTTGGCGACGATGTCGGTTTCAATGTTGACCGGATCACCGGCTTTGAGCGAGCACAGGTTCGTCGCCTCCGCCGTATGCGGGATGATCGCGATGGTGACCTTGTTCCCCTCAACCCGCGCCACGGTCAGGCTGATGCCCTCGATCGCGATCGAGCCCTTGTAGACCACATATCGTTCCAGATCGGCGGGAATCTCGACGTGCAGCCAGAAATCGTCGGCACCGGGGATGCGCTCCAGGCCGAGAAACTTCCCGGTGCCGTCCACGTGCCCCTGCACAATGTGCCCGCCCATGCGGCCGTCGGCCCTCATCGGCAGCTCCAGGTTGACCAGGGCGCCTTCGGAGATGCGCGAAAACGAGGTCAGGCGCCAGGTCTCTTCCGCCAGGTCAGCACGAAACGAGTTGGGCGCAATCTCGACCGCGGTCAGACACACCCCGCTGACGGCCACGCTGTCGCCCTTCTTCAGTTCGCGCGGTGCATGCTCGGCAGTGATGCTGAGCTGGCGCGTTCCGCCGGTGTTTTTGATTCTAGCCACATGGCCGAGGTCTTCGATGATTCCGGTAAACATGATTGCCTCTCAAATCGTCTATCAGTCTTTCGGCTTTCGGTCGTTGTGCGATGACAGACCGATAGATCGTTACGCATATGGGTCTCGCAAGTATCCTTCTACGGCAAAATCTTCACCGAAGCGGTGCAGACGCAGGTGCTTGACGTGCGCCGCTTCGCTTAGACGACGAAAGCCGGCGCCCGTGGCAAACGGCACGGAACCGCTGCCGGCCAGGATTTTAGGCGCGTAATAGAGAAAAACCTTGTCCACAATGCCGGCCGCCAGCGCCGCCCAATTCACCATCGCTCCGCCCTCGATGAGCACGCTCGTGATCTCCATCTCGCCGAGATGCGCGGCAATCTTGCGCAAATCGGGGCGTCCGTCGGGACCGCCGAGCGGAATTTGCTCAACCCGAATGCCGCGCGTCTCCAGTTCCTTCCTTTTTCTTTGTTCGGCGAAGGAGCAGAGCACGAGCACGTCGTTGCGGGAGGTTTTTGCCACCCGCGATTTCACCGGCAGTCGCAGGCGCGAATCCAGGATGACGCGCAACAGGGGACGCCTCCGCGGCACCCCGGTGCGGTCGGTGAGCAGCGGGTCGTCGGCGATGACGGTGCCGACGCCCACCATGATGGCGTCCATGGCGTGCCGCAGTTCGTGCACGTGCGCCCGCGCGACTTCGCTGGTGATCCACCCGCCGGTGGTGCCGCCCACGCCCAGCGCCGACGGATTGTCGGACTCGCCCGGCGGTGGCGCGATTTTGCCGTCCAGAGTCATCGCTGCCTTCAGCACCACCAGCGGCGTGCGGGTGCGGATGAATTTCGCAAACCCCTCGTTGAGCTGCCGCGCTTCTTCTTCGCAGATACCAGCGGTGACTTCAATGCCGGCCGTGCGCAGCTTCTGAAGTCCGGCGCCGCAGACGAGCGGGTTCGGGTCCTGCATAGCGGCAACTACGCGGCGCACGCCCGACTTGATGACCGCATCGGCGCATGGCCCAGTGCGCCCCTGGTGCGAGCACGGTTCGAGATTCAGGTACAGCGTCGCCCCGCGTGCGCGCTCGCCCGCCTGCTCCAGCGCCAGGACTTCGGCGTGCTTCAGCCCCTCGTAGGTGTAGGTGCCCTCGCCGATCTCTTCCCCGCTTGCCCCCACCACGACCGCGCCGACGCACGGGTTGGGCGAAGTCAGGCCGATGCCCAGCCGCGCCAGATCGAGCGCGCGCTGCATGAAGCTATGGTCCACGCCTGTAACACTGTTCGTCATCGCGCAGGTTAACTAACCATCTTGAGTGAAAAACCACGGTCTCAGGTCCGCTTCGGGCACGTAGCGCATGGCCTGCCGGTATATTGCATGCAGCGTGCCTTGATCCAAGTTCCTATGGAGGGGAACTGTAAGCGTCTGTCTCTCGCCCGATGCCAATACTCGTCTCAATTTCGCGTGGCTTCCGCGCATGCTCACGACCTGAAAACCGAAACTGCCCAGCGCTCGTAGAACCTCTCGCGCCGACAACGGTCGGAGCTTGCTCATGAGGCCAGAGCCATGTCGTAAATCAATTGCACCCGAAGATGATCCGTCAAACCGAGCTTCGCCAGGTCCTCATCCTCCAAGTGCAGAGTAAGCGCCTGTTGAAGGTTCTCCACCACCTCGTCCAGCGTTTTTCCCTGAGTGACCACCGCCACTTCCAGACACTCGGCGACGTACGCTGATGTGCCCCTCTGGATGATCGCGTGAATGGTATCTCGTTTCGGAGTCAGTTCTCGGCCACCCGGCGCTTCGGAACGACCACCGTTATCCTTGTCTCCAGGATCAACGGTTGGTTGACGTCTGTACTTCGGTTCAACCCGGTATCGTCCACGCTCCAGTCGACGGAAATAAGGCCAAACAGAGGCATGGTGCTTGGGGGCTCCAACGCAGCAGCGGCTGACGATGTGGGTCCGAACTGTATTCGCATTCAAGTGCGCGAGTGCGCGAACTACCTCGTCCGGTGTGAAAGTACCATCCCCCAGTGCTGCGATACGATTCGCAGCCTCGAGCACGGCTTCGTGGACAGGCGAACTCATTAATCACCTCTAATCGCAATCTATTGTAGATGATAATCACCAACTTGTCACGTGATTGTTACGCATAATCACTCAAACAGCGAGTCCACAAACTGCTTGGGATCGAACGGCAGCAGGTCGGTCTGCTTTTCACCCACGCCGACATAGCGCACCGGCACGCCAAGCTCGCGCGAGATGGCGACCACGATCCCGCCCTTGGCCGTTCCGTCCAACTTGGTGAGCACGATGCCGGTGACCCCCGCCGACTCGGTGAACAGCTTCGCCTGTTGCAGCCCGTTCTGGCCGGTGGTGGCGTCCATCACCAGCAGCACCTCGTGCGGCGAGCCCGGA
>Ga0326726_10000565_pt1 | contig 34266 bp, 29 predicted proteins | sample MHFenrmetagenome_2_FD_207603 | JGI IMG/M metagenome (GOLD analysis project Ga0326726, IMG submission 207603) | Lab enriched peat soil microbial communities from Michigan Hollow, Ithaca, NY, United States - MHF15MN | ecosystem: Environmental > Terrestrial > Soil > Wetlands > Peat | place: USA...
GTCTCACCCTTGTTCATGGTGATGAACGGCAGGAGCCAATAATCACCACAATCGGGCAACTCCCGATCATGGTCGGATCGCATGCCTGCAACCTTTACGGTATGGACGATGTGCAGCGTATCTCCCATGGGGAGGATGCATTCGACCCGGGCGGATATTTCATTGTAAATGGTACTGAACGTGTGCTCATGACACTTGAGGATCTCGCATCCAACAAGATCATGACCGAATTCACTGAGCGGTATAACGAGCGGATCTATGTCGCAAAAGTCTTTTCACAGTTCCGCGGGTACCGTGCCCTGGTTGTTGTTGAGCGAAATAAAAAGAATCTGCTTGAAGTTTCATTCCCGTCAGTTGCCGGGCACCTTAAATTTGTTGATCTGATGCGTGCCCTCGGGATGACAAACGATCAGGAAGTCGTGAATGCGGTTTCTCCCGATGAGGATATCCTTACGTTCATGATGCAGAATCTGGAAGAGAGCGAGTGCGATTCGGTTGAGGGTGGTATCATGTATGTTGGCAAGAAGCTCGCACCCAACCAGACAAAAGATTACCAGCGCAAACGGGCTGAATTCGTCCTGGACAATTACCTCCTGCCGCATCTCAACTACTCAATGCCAGCAAATTTAAAGGAAGGAGAAGAGGGTTACCAGGAAGCCGTGCTATCCGTGAGACTTGCAAAGGGTCACTTTCTGGGACGCATGGCAGAGGCGTGTTTTGATCTCGTATTGGACAAACGCAGGGTTGATGACAAGGACCATTATTCCAACAAGCGGTTGAAACTTGCCGGTGACCTTATGGAAGATCTCTTCCGTATTTCCCTGAACCGCCTTACACGGGATATCAAATACCAGCTTGAACGCGCCAGCATGCGCCACCGCGACCTGTCAATCGCAACTGCGGTTCGGGCGGATGTGCTCACCGAGAGGCTTTTACATCCGCTTGCGACTGGCAACTGGGTCGGTGGAAGAACCGGGGTCTCCCAGCTGCTTGACCGTGTTGACCATATGGCAGTACTTTCCCACCTGCGTCGTGTTATATCCCCGCTTTCGCGCTCGCAGCCGCACTTCGAAGCTCGTGACCTTCACCCGACCCAGTGGGGACGGATCTGTCCGAGTGAGACTCCTGAAGGGCCGAATTGTGGTCTGGTCAAGAACTTTGCCCAGATGGTCGAGATATCCAAAGGTGTTGATGATGAAGCTGAAGTCAGGAGACTCCTGCATAATCTTGGTGTTGAGCATATCCGGGGTGAAGCACGATGAAAAAGTCCCGCGTGTTTGTTGATGGGGCACTTATCGGCCTTGATGATGATGCAAAAACACTTGTGGCCAATATCAGGTCTATGCGCCGGCAGGGTGCCATCTCATCTGAAGTGAATGTTTCACACAAGGAATACAACGGGGATGTTGTGATTCTTACCGACCGGGGCCGTGCCCGCCGTCCGCTTATTGTCCTGAAGAACGGTGAACCGCTTATAACGAGCGAAGACCTTGCAAAGCTGGCTAAAAAGGAAGTTGACATAACATCATTTGTCCAGCGTGGATTGATTGAGTTTATAGATGCAGAAGAAGAAGAAGATCTTCTCATCGCGATGAACCCTGATAATGTAACTCCAGATCATACCCACCTTGAAATTGATCCTTCCCTTATTTTGGGTATCGGTGCTGCCCATGTCCCATTCCCGGAGCATAATGCAAGTCCCCGGGTAACAATGGGTGCAGGCATGGTCAAGCAGGCCCTCGGGTTTGGGACTGCTAATATGAAGCTGCGTCCTGATACCCGGGGCCACCTGCTCCATTACGTGCAAAAGCCCTTAACACACACCCAAACCTCAGAATTAATCGGGTCCGATGACCGTCCGGCAGGGCAGAATTTTGTTGTCGCAATTCTTTCCTATGAAGGGTATAACATTGAAGATGCCCTTATCTTCAACAAGGCGTCCATTGAGCGTGGGCTTGGGCGCTCCCATTTCTTCCGGACGTATGAAGGGGAAGAACGCCGTTACCCGGGTGGCCAGATTGACAGGATTGAAGTCCCTGAAGAGGATGTTGCCGGTGCACATGGCGCCGAGTCGTACAAGAATCTGGACGAAGACGGTGTGATTAATCCTGAAACGGTTGTAGCTGAAAAAGATGTTCTGATCGGTAAGACATCTCCTCCACGATTCCTTGAAGAGCCGTCAGGAGAACTCATCGCGGTTGAGAAACGTCGCGATACATCAGTTACTATGCGCAGCAACGAGCACGGTATTGTCGACACCGTGATCATTACTGAAGGAGAGAACAGTTCCCGGCTCGTCAAAGTACGAACCCGTGACCTTCGCGTCCCCGAGGTCGGAGACAAGTTCGCCTCCCGGCACGGTCAGAAAGGAGTCGTCGGGCTGATAACCCACCAGGAAGACATGCCCTTCACTGAGAGTGGACTCTGTCCTGATCTCGTTATCAATCCGCACGCTATCCCAAGCCGCATGACAGTCGGGCATATGCTCGAAATGATCGGTGGTAAGGTTGGGGCACTTGAAGGGCGGAGAATTAATGGTACAGCGTTCCGCGGTGAGAGTGAAGCTGATATACGGTCATCACTCAAGAAACTGGGTTTCTCCCACAACGGACGCGAAATCATGTATGATGGCCTTACCGGCAAGCAATTCAAAGCAGATGTGTACGTAGGTGTCATCTACTATCAGAAACTCTACCACATGGTATCGTCAAAGATGCATGCACGGTCACGCGGACCGGTACAGGTACTCACCCGCCAGCCAACAGAAGGCAGGGCCCGTGAAGGTGGCCTGCGGTTTGGTGAAATGGAGCGGGATGTCATGATTGGTCATGGGGCAGCAATGGCTCTCAAAGAACGTTTACTGGATGAATCAGATAAGGTCAATGAATATGTCTGTGCCCATTGTGGGATGGTCGCGATGCTGGACCGGAAACGCAATATGACCCGATGCCTTGCCTGTGGCAATGAGACAGACATCTATTCTGTAGAGATGAGTTATGCCTTTAAGCTCCTGCTGGATGAGATGAAGAGTATGGGGATAGCCCCAAGATTAAGACTGCAAGATGTGGTCTAAAGAGGTGTGCCATGCCGAGCCCAAAACGAATTGGACAAATTGAATTTGGATTGTTATCCCCAAAAGAAATCCGCGAGATGAGCGTGAGGAAGATCATCTGGGCGGATACTTACGATGATGATGGGTTCCCCTATCCCCAGGGTCTGATGGATCTTAACCTCGGGGTTATCGATCCGGGTCTCAGGTGCAAGACCTGCGATCAGAAAGCAAGCGAATGCCCCGGGCATTTCGGGCATATTGAACTTGCAAAACCCGTAATCCATGTCGGCTATACACGCCTGATAAGGAAGCTGCTGCGGGTTACCTGCCGATCATGCGGGCGTGTCCTGCTGAGTCCTGATGAAATAGAAAAAGTTGTAGGCACTGAAGATGAGCAGACAGGTGACCTGCTCTCTGAGAAGGATGTGAAAAAAGAGCGCATCTGCCCGCATTGTGGTGACCAGCAGCTCAAGATAAACTTCGAGAAACCGACCACGTTTTCAGAAGTTATGGTAGAGGATGGCAAGAAAATTGAACATAAGCTCACACCAGCTGATATCAGGGCACGTATGGAAAAGATCCCCAATGAGGATCTTACCCCTCTGGGTATCAACCCGGATGTCGCCCGGCCGGAGTGGACGATCCTTACCGTACTCCCCGTCCCACCTGTTACCATGCGCCCATCGATTATTCTTGAGAACGGACAGCGTTCGGAAGATGATCTCACGCATAAGCTCGTCGACATCATCCGAATCAACCAGAGGTTCAAAGAGAATCAGGATGCAGGAGCGCCCCAGTTAATCATTGAGGATCTATGGGAACTTTTACAATATCACGTAACCACCTACCTTGATAATGAGGTGGCAGGCTGTCCCCCGGCACGTCACCGGAGTGGCAGACCCTTAAAGACACTTTCCCAGCGCCTGAAAGGTAAAGATGGGCGGTTCCGTGGCTCACTTTCTGGCAAGCGGGTGAACTTCTCATCCCGTACGGTGATTTCTCCTGACCCGAATCTGTCGGTTTCACAGGTTGGGGTCCCGCGTGCGGTTGCAAACGAGATGACAATTCCTGTCAGGGTTACCACCCAGAATATAGAGGAGCTTAAGCAGGTAGTGCGGAACGGCCCCCTCCGCCCGGATGTCAACGCACCCTGTGGTGCCAACTACGTGATCCGTCCGGACAACCGGAGGTTAAGGCTTGCAGACGGGAATCTTGATACCGTTGCTGATTTAATCGAACCCGGTTATACTGTTGAGCGTCAGCTCAGGGATGGCGATGTAGTTCTTTTCAACCGTCAGCCATCATTACACCGGATGAGTATCATGGCTCATCGGGTCAAGGTCATGGAAGGCAGAACATTCCGTCTTAATCCAGCGGTCTGCCCCCCCTACAACGCAGACTTTGACGGGGATGAAATGAACATGCACGTCCCTCAGACGGAAGAGGCGCGGGCTGAGGCAACTATTCTTCTCTCCGTTCATGAAAACATCCTGTCACCCCGTTTTGGTGGCCCCATCATTGGGGGTATTCATGACCATGTATCCGGTATTTTCATGCTTACCCATGGTACCCGTTGGTTTACCAAGGAAGAAGCGCTCTACATGCTCCGGTATACGCATGTTGAGCACATGCCCCCTGTCGGTAAAGAAGAAAATGGAGTCCGGTACTGGAGCAACAAGCAGATCTTTTCCATGATCCTGCCCGACCAGTTGAACATGGTTTTCCATGCAAGTTCATGTCTGAACTGCGACACCTGTAAAAAAGAAATGTGCGAACGTGACGCATATGTGCGGATCATTGATGGTATTCTAGAAGCGGGGACCATCGATAAGAAGGCGATTGGTGCATTCGATGGCCAGATCGTCAACCGCATCATCCGTCACTATAGTATGCGCAGAGCAGCAGATTTCATTGACGACCTGACAAAACTCTCGATACGCGCAATCATGTTCGACGGCTTCTCATTTGGAATTGATGATGAAGATCTTTCCAAGACCGAGTATGGCCAGATCGACGAGGTACTTAAGGTTGCAGCGTCTGATGTCACACGACGTATTAAGATATATGAGGATGGGCAGCTTGAACCCATGCCCGGGCGTACTGTTGAAGAGACACTCGAAATGCAGATCATGCAGGTACTGGGAAAAGCCCGTGACCAGACCGGTCAGATAGCAGGCCGGCATCTTGGCCTCGGTAACAGTGCTGTAGTCATGGCGGTATCCGGTGCACGAGGTTCGATGCTCAACCTTACCCAGATGGCAGGCTGTATCGGGCAGCAGTCCGTTCGTGGTGAGCGCATTGTCCGAGGGTATGATGACCGCACTCTCCCGCACTTCAAGAAAGGTGACCGGGGTTCCGATGCCCATGGTTTCATCGCCCACAGTTATAAGGGCGGGCTTAACCCGACTGAATTCTTCTTCCACGCCATTGGTGGTCGGGAAGGGCTTGTTGATACGGCAGTTCGTACTTCGCAGAGCGGATACCTGCAACGCAGACTGATTAACGCATTACAGGATCTCAAAGTTGCCTATGATGGAACCGTGAGGTCCACCGGTGGAAGAATCATCCAGTTCCAGTACGGTGAAGACAGCACTGATCCGACCAAGAGTGCATTTGGGGACCCGGTAGATGTAAAAGGTATTGTCGAAAGTATTCTCAAGGAGGAAGTCTGATGACGCTCGCAGAAAAGTTCGACAAGAAGATTGAGGCGGCAGACCTCCCAAAGAAGACAAAAGATCAGCTGCACAAATTTCTTGATAACAAAGAGATCAACGATTCCCAGTTCAAGCAGATTCTAGAACGGGTGCTTAAGGAATACCTTTCTACGAGGATCGAGGCATGTGAGGCGGTGGGCGTCATCGCAGCTCAGTCTATCGGTGAACCAGGCACCCAGATGACCATGCGAACGTTCCATTATGCAGGTGTTGCTGAAATCAACGTTACGCTCGGTCTCCCCCGGCTCATCGAGATTATGGATGCAAGGAAGGAACCCAGTACACCGACCATGACTGTATATCTCGAGCCCGAGTACAGCAATGACCGTGACAGGGCGCGTGAAGTCAGCTGGCAGATTGAAGCAGCTCCCCTTCACGAATTCGGGGATATCACTACTGATATGGAGAACATGCATGTTATCGTGCATTTGAATACGAAAGTCTGTGATAAGCGAAAGATCACTCCCCTTGAGATCATGGAGACCGCTCCCAAAAAGATACGCGACCGGCGACATTATCGTGACTTTGAGCATGAGATTAACGAGGAGACGGCAACCATCACCTTTTCCCCAAAAAACAAAGAGAGTTATCAGAACCTCTTCCAGCTTGCCGAACATGTGAGAAACGTCATCGTGCAGGGTATCGATGATATCCTGCGTGTCGTCGTCAGAAAGGAGGCCGGAGAGTATATACTTTATACTGAAGGTTCCAACATAAAAGATGTGTTTGATGTCGCTGGTGTGGACACCACACGGACCCGCACCAACAACATCAGTGAAATCGCGTCAGTGCTCGGCATCGAAGCAGCGAGGAATGCGATCATTCATGAAGCGGTTTCCACGCTCAATGAACAGGGTATCCTTGTTGATGTCCGCCACATCATGCTCGTTTCTGACATGATGTGTATGGAAGGCGAGGTCAAGCAGATAGGACGGCACGGTATTGCCGGCGAGAAGGAAAGTGTTCTCTCCCGTGCGGCTTTTGAAGTGACGGTCAACCACCTGCTTGATGCTGCCGTGGCAAACGAAGTCGATGAACTGAGCGGTGTAACTGAGAATGTCATTGTCGGCCAGCCGATTCAACTTGGTACCGGTGATGTAAAACTCATCGCCGTCAGACAACACGATAATTAGAAGGGAATAACCTTAAAAAAACCAGAGGAATTGTACATGGATTTTAATGCTTCACTCAGAAGAGCTATCAAAACAGGAAATGTAATTCTTGGCCAGAACAACACGGAAAAATGCATAAAAGAGGGCAAAGCCCAGATGATCGTCGTCGCAGGCAATTGTCCGGCCACCTTCAAATCCAAACTTTCGGGCTATGAAAATCTTTTCATCCACACCTTTGAGGGATCCAGCGTGGCACTCGGTAAGGCATGCGGTAAACCATTCATGGTAAGCACGCTTGCTATTGTTACTCCTGGCGAATCAGACATTCTCTCTCTTAAGAGGGTATGATATGGTTGAAGTTACACTGACTGAAGACTGTATGCGTCTGATCTCCCAGTTTGAGAGCCTTACCGGTGCGGGAAGCCGTGACTGTGTTCTTGATGAGCGCAACGCACGCCTTATTTTTGTGATAAATCCCGGCGATATGGGACTGGCTATCGGTAAAAAGGGTGCCTCAATCAAAAAAGCCTCGGAAGTGATGGGCAAGAAGATTGAAGTTGTGGAATATAACAGCAATCCCGAACAGTTTATCAGAAATTGTTTTTTACCGGCACAGGTTACATCAATCCTGTTCGAAGGGGAGCCCGGAGAGCAGACGGTTCAGGTCGAAGTTCGGGATGAAGACCGGGGTATTGCAATCGGCAAGGATGGGAAGAATATCTTCAAGGCAAAAAAACTCTCCCAGCGGCAGCATAGCATCATGGATGTACAGATCCTTCAGAAACCGACAGATGGGCAGCCCATTGATGAACAGACCCAGATGTAATTTTTTTGTTTACATTTCTTTATTTTTTTCCCGGTAGTTAGATACAATTTTTTCCATATTTCCCGTTCTTAAATAATTACATTGCCCGGAAAATCCTGGAATCTCTGAATTAAGAATAAGAATGACCCGACCCTTCTTGATGGACGCATAAAAAGAAAACCGGCAATTGCCAGAAACAAAGATGAAAGGATCGTATGAATAACGGATCCGGCTCAAAAATAGATCATTTATTATAAAAAACGGGCCTGGGGGGATTCGAACCCCCGACATCCGGGTTAGAAGCCCGGCGCTATGTCCGAGCTAAGCCACAGGCCCATGTGACGCCATAAAGATTCGCGTTCCGTGATAATTAATCTGTGTCACCGTTTCGGTTAGACATACCCTGAAGAAAAAATAAATGTAACAAAATATATCTGATGCCAATTGCAAGTTCTTTTTAATTATCAAAAGAAAAATAGGGAAGTAATGCTATGAAAAAAATATTTTTCATACTTAGTCTGCTCTCGGCGCTCCTTCTCCTTCCGGTTGCGGTTATGGCTGTTGGTAATATCTCAGTGAGTTCTCTTCCAACCGGAGCCACTGTGCTTCTGGATGGTATCAATACAGGGACAACCACACCTACTATCATTGAAAGTGTTGCCAGCGGATCCCATATCGTTTTGTTACGGCTTACGGGCTACCAGGATTACACCGGGAGCGTGACAGTGAGTGAAAATGCAACCAGCACGCTCTCTGCCGCACTGACCCCTTCCCCCAACAGCATTTACCTCTATTCAAACCCTGCCGGGGCTAAGGTGTACATTAACAATAATCTCCAGGGTCAGACACCCCTCACTATCGGATCCGTCTCTAACGGGAATTATCAGATCTTAATACAATATACCGGCTATTCTGACTGGTCTCAAAACATTACCGTTAACAATAATGTCCAAACGGTAAATGCTATATTAACCCCCCTATCAGCAACCAATGGTAGTATCGCTATCGAATCAGATCCTTCAAATGCGGCCGTATTTTTAAATACAGAGTTCAAGGGTAAAACCCCGATAACACTCAACATTTCTCGCGGTACTTACCGCGTAGTGATACAAAAAACCGGCTATCTGGACTGGTCAAATCGCATTTCTGTGACTGCCGGTACCAATACGGATGTGTATGCAGAACTTTCTGCTGCTGTTACCGATACAACAATTGTTACAACAATTCCCAAAACAACGGTAGTGAAAACTACTACTACCAGAAAAAGCACAGAAAAGCCGATAACCCCCTGGCCGACTGACACTCCTAAGAAATCACCTGTTGAAATAATGGTAATTCTGGGTGCGATTGGAATCGGTTTTTTCGTTCTCAGAAAAGCATAAATTTTTTTTGAGGTTTAAAAATGGTATTTCTCATGTTATCCCGCATGATAGCAGGATGATTTAAGCACTTCAACGGTTGTCGGGCCGAAAACCCCCTCGCGAAAGACCTGCTTGACGACGGATGATGCACAATATTTCACCTGGATGCGCGCAGACATCCGCTCCCTTTCCTCATAATACAGACCATGCGAGAATTCCACCATCCGCTTCATCGATACCGATACCGCAAGCACAATCACACATATTCCCTGATCGCCCGGGTCCAGGTCCTCAAGATCGATTGAAGTCATGAAGATGTGGGAATCCGGACCTGGTTTTACGCCAGCAATGCTTACAATATTATGCATGCTCTGAAGTTCGATCGTACGCGGCTTGCCCCCCCTCAAATCCTTTATAATCTCTGGCGAGATTCCGGTTAACGCAGCACATTTCATTTTGAATCACCCGTACATGATAAGATCTTTTTTCGGTGATTGTTCGGAAGACTGCTGCACTTCCTCGGCTATTTTACCCATGCTCTGTTCAATTTCTACTGCCTGATCGATGAGCGGCTGCACATCCAGCCCGAGATTGTACATCTTGTTGAGCACCTCGATTGTGGCTGCCGATGATCGCGGATCCGGCGCATTTACGGTCTCTCCGAGAAGCCCGTACCCGGGAATGCCACGGGCTTTACATTCCGTCAGGAGGCTGGATGCAATCCCGGAGATGCTACCGATGGGGAGGATGAGTGCGTGTTCCTGGATTCTCGTGAGTGCATCCGTTGTCGTCGCGACGCCAAAGACCCTCTTCTCTGGTTCGTTGGTGATGATGCCTGCGATTGTCACCACCTCTTTTGGCTTGAACTGTGCAAGCCAGTCGATAATGTCACGGGAGGTCTCGTAGCAGATCATGGGATGGATAGGAATATCAGCGACTATGGCCGCGATATCGTTTTTAATATAGATCCTGACCGGGTCATTGATCACACCTTTATTCATCATCGCCAGCGGGGGAAAAAACTTCGAAGTCATGGTGCCGATCTGCTCAAAATCCAGCTGATCAACCATATACTGCAGTGCGATAGTACCGACAAGCCCGCTCCCCGGAAAGCCAATCAGCACCGAAGCATCATTCATGGGAAGCGGTTTTGAGATGACATTGATATCTTTTTTCGGTTTTATCTCGATAAGGTCATTATGAATTGTATCGAGACGTGAATGCATCTCAGTATAAAACTCAGGGGCATGTTCCGTCATTAGATTAACATACACGCACTACCTAAAAAATAGTATGCAGGAGTATCCAATCAAACGCGGGTTGACAAAAGATCTCGAAACCCGGATCGTTGCTGAACTCAAGACCTGTTTCGGTGTAGAGCCGGAAAAGACTACCACCGGATACCGGATTACATCAGGAGCACTCAAGCGACTCGATGTATCGATTGGGACTGATGGTAAATCGGTGATTATTGACACTGAATCTGACTTGAGCGCACGTGATGATGTGATTATCGATACCAATAGAAGGTTCAGGAAATATCTGGATGCGATCACCGGGTTCTCCACCAAGGAACGTGTGAAACGGGCAAAGAGTCCGGCAGAGCATTAGTATTCCCCAAGTGCCTGTGAAGCGTGCAGGAAGGATGTTCCGGATGGAACTCCACGACTCTGATTCCGGCGAAATGGAATATCACGCGTTCAGGATGACTATCGATTCCTCTAAAGAGGAAATACGAATTCATGATTGCCGAAAATGAGCGTTTTTATACACCAGTACAAAAAAGTCTCCGGAGCAAGGCCCACTTTTCTGTTGGCTATCTATCACTCGGGGGTTACCGGTAAAATTTTTCTGATTTAAATCACTGCAATCTTTTTTTTATCCCGATGCTGGTATCTGTATCAATTGTAACGTCTCATGACTATAAACAGCAGACCAGTTAATGCAATGATTGTAAGAAAGGGGGTAATCTCTGATTTTGGGGTGCTGGTCGTTTCAGGCAGATTTGTCACGATTGTGGTTGGAACGGTTTTTGGCAGGGTTGTTTTTACAGGAATTGGCGTGGAACTCGTCGTAGGGAACAGAGATGCAGCGGTAATTGTTTCCCTGGATACTACAACAGGCTCCCCAATGAGATCAAATCCGTATAAGGCTCCTTGATCTGCTACGATAATTCGTTTGCCATCGCTGCTCACTGCAACTGATCGCTGCTGAATGAGAGTGTCGGTTTTTGTTTTCGTCAGCAGCTTTCCATCCTTATCCAGAATATAGAGTGTCCCGTCAAGGGCGCCTGCAGCGATAACGGAGCCATCCCGGGACACCCCTACTCCATTTATCCACGAACCTGCAGGGTACTTCCAGCGCACCTCGCCCTGTCTGTTAAGATTCCAGACATTTCCATCCTGGCTCCCAAGCACTATGGATGTGCAGTCATCAGAGCAGGCCATATCAATGATGGCGTTTTTGGTCACGTCTTTCATCCAGTTAAGTTCACCATTTTTCGTATAGGAGGAAACCCGGATATCTCCTGAAGCGATGACCGTGGAACTGTCAGCGGAGATTGCGATGAACGAATCAAGGCTTCCTGTTTTATTATCTACCCAAATCTGGTCCATGGTAGGAGAAAAAAATTTCAGACCAGCATCTGAAGTAGCAACGATAAGGGATTTTGAAGGAGAAATTACTATCTTTTTTACCAGATCTGTCTTGTTCCTTCCCCAACGTTCACCATTTGTTTTGTATGAATGGATATATCCGTTATTGTCTGCAGCAATAATTACGGATCCGTCGCTGGAGATAGCAACTGCACGAAAAGTGGCCCCCTCATTCCTGGTCCAAATCTCTTGACCATTCTTATCGACTACCCGAATACTGTTATCAATCGCTGAAATGACGCGGTTTCCATCTGCGCTCATAGTTGCAATAGTTCCAGATAGCCCCCCCCAGTTTTTCTCTCCATTCCACGATCGGACCAAAAGCTGGTTGCCCCCGGCAAATACCATTGAACTATCAGAAGAAAATAGAACGCCGGAAAATGATCCGTCTCCAGTCGGACGCTCTTTCCACGCATGTGCCAGATCCGCACCCGTAACACTACCAATTAAACATATCATCAGAAGAAATCCTGCTGGTACCAGATTCGTCCGGAATCGTTTGCTCATAGTATTTTTCCTTAAACAGAGTGCAATTCTTCGGTATAATTTGTTTGTGGAACGAGGGATCTTACGGTCGGGATCTTTTGGTTCAGGTGATCCCAAAAATAATGAGTGAAAGTCGACGGCGCCATGCAACAGCGCGTTGCATTTATTGATAATCAATACTGTTCCAGTCTAGAAGAAAAGGAGAATATCATAATGCCCTCATTTATGTGCAAAGATATCGGAATCGATTGTCCGTTTGAAGTGCATGGAACGTCCAACCACGAACTCATGAGAAAATTTATTGACCATGCGGAACCCGCCCATAAAATGCATGTCCTGTCTGCCGATGTCATTTTCAAGGTCCAGAATGCGATTAAAAAATAATTTTGGTTAATCCCCCTCATTTTTTTAGTTATAGTCTCTGATAGTGAAGTATCATGATCGGGGAAGAAAAATGCCTTAAAAAAATTATGATAACCCTATCGATAGAGTGGGGTTAATCAATAATAATCGCCGGTTTGAACGGCAATGCTGTTGCAGCCTTGGCATGATCACTTGACTCTGCGTCAGTAATGTGAACCGGTACCCCGAACTCGTTTTCCAGGAATATCTTCGCTGATTCAAAGACTGCCATTTCATTGATTGGTTTACTTGCGAGGGGCTCAACAACGTGCGGGGGCAGCCGGTGGATAAGTGTCGTACACTGTTTTGCCGCGTCAGTTGCCTCTTTACCCCGCCTGCGCATCGCGTCTTCCATCATGATCTCCTTAATCACGGTCTTACGGTCGTTTGATTTGGCAATGACAAGGAAAATCTCCTGTTTCCATGCTGGGGCAATTGAGATTGTGATAGATTTCGGAGTTATCTGGATAAGTTTCATGATCGACTCGATATCCTCAACAGTACGTGAGACGAGCTCTTCAGCAAGCTCGATCCTTGTGTTCACCAGTTTTTCATTAGCAACCGGCCATGGAGCAAACGATACTAACCCTTCCCCGGCGAGTTCTTTCCAGAGATATTCACCGGTGAAGGGTATGAATGGGGCAAGGAGCCGGATCCATACCGAACAGAGCGTGTGTAACTCCCGGCTTCCATCACTGTTTTTGGCGAGCCGGCGGCGGTACCATTTGAGGTCAGTTTCAATCCCGAAATATGCTTCCTGTAAAGCCTGGCGGGTCTGGAAGTTGGTGAGCGCGTCAGTTGTACGATCGATATGCGATTGCAACCGGCTTATTAACCAGCGATCGATATCATGCGGTTCACCATCTGCATCTTTAGATTCAAGCACCGTGTTGAAGAACCGCTCAATCTGCTTTTTTGTCGAGATGACCAGTTCATTTCTCCAGTCAAAGTCCTGCCAGGGTTCAGCACTTCCCATCAGAAACATGCGGACCGTGTCTGCACCAAAGTCACGTACAGCGTCTTCGAGCAGGAAGACGTTACCTTTTGAAGACGACATCTTTGCACCATTGAGGAGCCCCATACCAAAAACCACCATACCCCGCGGAAGTTTGTCTTTGGGGAATATCGTGACATGATGGAAGATCTGGAACGTCAGGTGGTTGGAAATCAAATCTTTTGCCGAGAACCGGTAGTCGTATGGGTACCAATACAGGAACTCCTTTCTCATAGTTTCAAGTTTCTTTTTCTCTGGTAGTTCCGGGGATTCTTTCCCGAGGTAGATGAAGTCAAAGACTTCCGGTGTGAGGAGTCTGGGATCGATCTCCCTGATTTTATGAGCGATGGTGTAGTACGCCATATAGATAGTAGAATCTGAGAGAGGTTCGATGAGTTGTGTTGTGTCCCACGGGAACCTTGTGCCAAGACCAACACGCCTGGTGCATGCCCAGTCCTTCAGCCAGTCCACGGTGCGGTCAAACTCAAGCCGGACTTCTGGTGGTACCAGGGCCATGTCCCTAAGGTGGTCGCTGACCTGCTTCTTCCATGCAGGGTCACTGTATTTCAGGAACCACTGGTCATGCAGGATCTTGACTTTAACCTTATTGCCACAACGACAAACGACCGGTCTGGTGTCAAACTCATACATAATTTTCGAGGCGAACTTCTCGATCATGAGTGCAGCTATTTCATCACGTGCCACACGTACGGGTTTTCCCCCAAACCTTTCAAAGAGCTTACCCTTGGAGAATTCAGCAGAGTAAATCTCCTGCGTGAGTGCATCCATACGGCTGTCCATCTGGTGGGTGATGCCAGCCTTCTCAACAGCGTCTTTTGCGGGAATTTCACCGTATCCTTCGACTTTGATTAAGGGCACAGGTTTGATTTGGTTATATTTTCCTACCTGCTGGAGATCGCGGAGTGCGATGTAGTCAAACGGTGCATGGGCGGGAACGCTCATGACAAGCCCACTCGCCATGTCAGGATCAACAAAATCGGCCGGGAGAATAGGGACATTACCACAGAGCGGGTGGTTGACGGTCCTATCGATCAGATCCCGCCCGGGAATCTCTTCTTGTATCTCTACGGTGTGATCCTGCAATGCCAGCTTCTCTGCTGCTTCCTGGGAGATAATCCATGTACTTCCGTCCACTAATACCCTGACATAGGTAACGTTGGGATTTGCCCAGAGATTGGTGACACCATATATCGTTTCAGGCCGGAGTGTTGCTGTGGGGATGAATGCATCGCCAAGTTGGAACATAACGAGGGTAAATTTGATTACCTCCGCTTTGTCCCCCTCGAGCAGGTCATGGTCTCCAACGGGATTATCATCAACAGTGCAGTAACGGACGGGATGGGCTCCTTTGATTACATGCCCGGCTTCGAAGAGGTGCTTCCATTGCCACTCAATAAATTTGCTGTAGGTAGGATCGACTGTTGTAAACCTTCGGCGCCAGTCAATTGATATCCCACACGCAGTCATCACCCTTTGGTATTCGCTCGCGAAGTGGCGAACGATGGTCAGTGGATCAGTAAATTCATCAAGTACATTCTGTGGGACTTTATAGAGATCGCGGTAGAGGTGAATAGTCTTGGGATCTTTTTTTGCGATTCGTTTTGAAATGCCGATGACCGGGGCTCCCGTGACGTGAAACGCCATAGGGTAGAGAACCTGTTTGCCCCGCATCCGCCAGAAACGTGCGATTACATCAGGGACAATATATGTCCTGCCATGCCCGACATGCATCGCCCCGCTTGGATACGGGTAGGCAACGGTCAGGTAACATTTCTCAAGGTTCGACGGGTTGGATTCAAATGCGTGCGTCCAAAGTTCCTGTGCTTCTTCTTCAAATTTGCCCAGATCAAATGCGTTCAAACCAATTCACCTTCGTTTATGAGAAAAAAAGGAATTTTTCAATTATACCGGCCTTAGTTTAATAATCTCGCTGTTCTGGTAACGCCGGATCATCTCCTGCGCTATGCTCGAGTTCTTCGCGAGGTGAATTTCTCCTGTGTCGTTTACCGTGGCAGTGAAAAGGTATTCCTTACCTGCAAACACATCTACAATCTTACCGCTCTGTTCCGGAGCAACAATGGTGAGTTGTTTTTTGTCGGTCTGGATCTTAATACCGCCACCCAGATTGAACTCTGCATCGCTTTTCTGAGGTTGCATCTGCTGCCTGTCAAATTCAGACCGGGGCTTGATGTCAATCCCGATACCAATTTTGTTTACAATGGCGGACACATTCTTTCCACCCTTGCCAATTGCTGCTGGCACATCCTTATCATCAATATAGACAATGGCTTTTGTATCGCTAATCATCTGGACGTCAACAAAGCCTTCGGTGTAACGCCCGATTTCACGCTGGATCTCTTTCTCCATGAGTTTCCAACCGGGACGCTCATCATTTTCCTTCCTTGGGGTAACATCCGGCAAGGGAACCGGTGAACGGACATTAACAATCGATGCGACGGGGACCCCGACATTCTGAACCGGTAGTACCTGTGAGGCTTTTTTCGATGAGTTTATCACCGCGGTTATTGGCATCACAATAGTCTCGCCATCATAACGGAAGACATCGATTACCAGTTCACCTGTTTCGTGATCGGTCACGATTGTTACCGGGCGGATGTGCATTTCATTTTCCATTCCCTCGGGAACCTTGATGGTGAAACCTAAATCGTAAATGTTTGTTATCACACCTTGCTTGACAAAAATTATGGTGTTTACGATCTGTGAAAGGACAGAAAAGTCCACACGATCGGAAAATCGTTGGACTGCATCCTGAACGCCATTTGCATGAATGACGCCAACCATGCCAAGACCTGCAAGCCGCATATCGGCAAAGACATTGAAATCCTCGTTCTTTCGGAGCTCGTCAAAGATGACAAAATCCGGCCTGACCAGTAACAGAACATCTGCAGTGTTGGACATGCTGCCGTCCAGCATGGTATATTGGGTAATCTGATCAGGCACCTGAAGTTCCCTGGGTGCCTCCATCGTCTTGACGACAAAACCACTATCAGAAAGGTAGGTTGCGACACTCTGTGCCAGCGTGGTCTTGCCTGAACCGGGAGCTCCGACAATAATTAACCCTCTTTTCTCGCTGGTGATCCTTTTTGTTATGAGGTCTGCCTTATCATAGTCTTTCAGCGTTACGTCAACAATCGGACGAACGGCGGTGATCTCCATGCCGTCCGAGAACGGGCGACGTGCGATCGCGATCCGCATCGAACCAATCTGGACAACGGTGATTCCCCGCTTCTCGACTTCAATGAACCCGTCGGGATCACGTTTCGCCCGTTCGAGGATTTCCTGTGCAAGGGCACGGAGCTCGTACTCGCTGGTCGGCTGCTCGCGGATCTTCACGAGTTTCATGTCGTTAATGGTGCCCTTCTTTGCTGACGGACAGACCCTTTCCTTGAGATATACTGCGATCGTATGTTCATCAAAGAACTGGTCAATGCCGAGGGGAACGAAGTCGCTCACCTGAGCTTTTAGGTAGATTACGTCCAGTCCTTTTGCCCGTGCCACTTCAGCCTGTACAAAATCACTGGTGATGAACCGTGCGGAATTCTCAATTGCGATGTTGCGTATCATCGCATCGATCTCCCCACCGCTTGCGAGCTTAACCTGCTCGAGCGACGGGCGGATACCGGAGAATTTGAGTTCTATCGTTTTTTCTTCTGCCATCTTGCAGAGCTGTTGTAATTCGTTCAGGCCGGAAAATCCTATTTCACGCCCGTTATTTGCCTGAGCTTCGAGTTCTGCGATGACTGCTTCGGGAACGATTATTGTTGCGCCTTTGTATTCACCGGCTTTTATCATCGAGGTTATACGTCCGTCGATAAGGACACTCGTATCTGGTACTAGTATCATAAAATATTATTCCTCCCATATGGTATGCTCTTGTATACTATTCGAATCAACGATGGGTGATCGTTGATGGGTACTTATTGGCATGTTTGTGTTAATAAGGGGTTCGAAGGGATGAAGAGCAAGGTATTCGATAACTATTATTTTTTATATATTTAAAAATCAGAAAGTTGTGTCATCCCTCGTTGTTTTCACCTATCCTGTCCACCGGAGACCCTAGCTGACATGCGTCTGACAGGGAACTAAATGGAGCATTCTTCGACGTGAAAATGGCAATCCGGCGCCCCTCTCCCGGACTCCCATGACCATCCTACCCCACACGGGCACCCCGGATCTCCCCACCAATCGCGTATATGGGCGGTTTTTCGCAGGGTGATTTTCTGCAGGTACCGCCAATCATTGAAAGGACGTTTTCCGCAGTATCCTCAAAACAAAAGGGTCTGTTAGCGCACTTTTCCGGGCTCTCAAAATCGCCTGTTTTCCGTAAAACCCCGGATAATCAACAATTCTGAAATTAACAGCTCTAAAATTGCTGAATTCGGCATAATTATGGATTTGGCAGGCTCCCGGAAAGAGGAAATGTGGTAAACGGAGGCTGAAATGACCCAGATGGGGATCCCCTGGAATGGTACTCCGAGGCCGTGTATTTCTTATGAACTCCCTCAACAGTCCGTAGCCACGAAATGCAACAATTAGAGTGTGTTTTATATTGAGTAATGTTTTTTTCGCAGCATCCGATGAATTGACAGGGTGGCCTTACCTCCCGGGGTTGTCTTTCCCCTGCATTTTTCTCCCACAGTTCGGGCATTGATATACTGCATTCCCATGGCCATCTGACCACACCCGGGTCATTTGAATCAAATCGTGGTTGTTGTCACAAACGGGAGGTTGAAATTCCGCCATAATATCATCCCTGATGTAAAATTAAATTACTTTTTATCAGAATTTATTACTTAGTATTACAAGGGAATTTCCCGAATTCTCTCCATCCCAGAATTTATTACTGATTGGCTCTCCAAATCAATGGCATTACCGCTCCTCCGGTGGATAATGAATGCCTTAATCATTGCCGGATCAAACGAATCTGTAATATTAGATCGTTCCGGCAAATCAAAATGTTATGGCAGTAAAGCTAACTTTATTAACTTCCGGATGGTATGCAGAATTATTTCTGAGAAGGGAGAAGAGATGTAACAATCTGTTAATCCATATAAAAAATCTGTAATGAACGAAACGGAAAACGAATCTGAATATGGAGGTATATGAAATGGATGGATATGCCGGAGCACTGTTGTACGCAGACCTGACGAAAGGCATACTGACCAAAAAACCGTTCCCGCCGGAATTAAAAAAACAGTATCTCGGGGGCAGGGGAATTGGAGTCAAACTGGTCAGCGATATGGTTCCTCCTCATGCTGACGCACTGGGAGAGAAGAACGTGATCGTGTTTGCAACCGGGCCGCTTACGGGGTCCGGTGTACCGTTAGGAGCACGTCACCAGGTAGTGTCGAAATCCCCCCTAAATGACACCCTCTGCAGTTCAGACAGCGGTGCGTTCTTCGGTCACGAGTTGAAGCTTGCCGGGTTTGATGCGGTGGTCGTTTCAGGAAAAGCACAGAACCCGGTATTCCTCTGGCTCAACCGGGGGAAGGCTGAGATTCGTGATGCATCAACGTTCTGGGGTATGACGGTCAACGAAACCACGGACGGCATTAAAAAAGATCTTAATGACGAGCATATCCGGATTGCCTGCATTGGCCCGGCCGGGGAGAAACTGAGCCGGATCGCGTGTGTCATGAGCGATCAGTTCCGGGCAGCCGGGCGAGGCGGGCTCGGGGCGGTTATGGGCTCGAAGAACTTAAAGGCAATTGCAGCCCGGGGAGAAGGAAAAGTAGCTGTTGCATTGCCTGAGAAATTAAAGGAGGTCATCGTTACGGTGAGAAAGAAACTGACTGAAGGTCCGGTAACGAGTCAGAGTCTTTCAAACTACGGGACACCGGTACTTATGAACGTGATTAACAGCCATCACATTCTTCCGACCCGAAACCACCAGACTGCGTACTTTGCCAATGCAGAGAATATCTCGGGTGAAAAGATGACCGCAACAACGCTCGTGCGAAAGAAACCGTGTTACGCTTGTTTCATAGCCTGCGGGCGGGGGACAAAAGTGGATGGTATCGAAGGAGAAGGCCCTGAGTACGAGAATGCATGGGCAATGGGTGCAGACTGCGGCATCGATGATCTGGTCTGGGTCACCCGGGCGAATTACCTCTGCAACGATCTCGGGCTCGATGCGATGTCGGCCGGCGTAACAATTGCCTGCGCAATGGAAATGTCCGAGAAGGGTTACATCAGTCACAAAATTGCGTGGGGTGATGCCGCCGCCATGTGCGATCTGGTCAAAAATATGGGATATCGTAAAGGTTTCGGTGATGAACTGGCTGACGGGTCGTACCGGTTTGCGCAGAAGAACGGACACCCCGAGCTCTCCATGACTGTGAAGAAGATGGAGCTGGCTGCATATGACCCCCGTGGGTTGCAGGGCATGGGACTCAGCTATGCAACCGGGGTCAGGGGAGGAGATCATATCAACGGCTATATGATCTCTCCGGAGGTTCTCGGAGTCCCCCAAAAACTGGACCCGTTTACTAACGATGGCAAGGCAGCGTGGACAAAAGCGTTCCAGGACCTGACGGCAGCGATCGATGCAGCGGGTATCTGCCTGTTTACTTCGCTTGCACCTATGGGGGCACCCGAGTATGCGGCTATGATATCAGCAGTAACGGGAATGCATGTCGACGAACATGAACTGATGCGGATCGGGGAACGGATCTGGACAGTGCAGAAGCTGTTCAATATGAAGGAAGGATACGGGAAATCTGATGATACACTTCCTGCACGGCTGCTGTCTGAACCCTTGAAGGAAGGAGAGCCGGCGGGCAGGGTCTGGCGGAGAAACCCCCTGATTGAGGAGTACTATGCTGCACGGGGCTGGGATATGCAGGGTGTTCCATCTCCAGAAAAGCTCAGGGAACTCGGGCTTGTTTAATCTACAAATCTCAAGAGAACCGGAGCTATCCCTTTATCCCAATACTTCCAATCTTTTTTACCAGCGTACGGATTCACCAGATGAACGTCTCAATCGATCGCATGACCTGCATCAGCTGTGGGGCATGCTGGAACATCTGCCCTGACCTCTTTGACCAGAACCATTGCGATTCATACTCGGAAGTTGTCGAGAACTACCGGTTCAATGGTAATCGGGCAGAGGGGGTAGTGCCGGACGGCCTCTGCTGTTGTGCACGGGAAGCAGCGGATCTCTGCCCGGTACAGGTTATCCATGTCTGCTAGAGACTTCTTTTTTTCACTTCCGTTCCCAGCCCGGAATTAAAAAAAAAGGATAATATGGAAAAGACCCTATGAAGTGAGTTCGGATTTTTTATTAAAAAAAATTAATCAGTGTCCCTTTTTTCCATACACTTTTTCCGGGTCAAACACTTTTGTTCCCACGACAGTTCCGTCGAGGGTCCGGTAGAAGCAGGAGATATATCCCGTATGGCAGGCTGCACCATGTTGCTTTACGAAATATATCAGGCAGTCCTCATCGCAGTCGGCAAGGATTTTTACTACTTTCTGGAAGTGCCCGCTCTCTTCACCTTTTTTCCAGAGTTTTTTCCTGCTCCGGCTGTAGTAATGGGCATATCCGGTTTCTGTTGTGAGACGGATTGCATCATCGTTTGCATACGCCATCATCAGTACTTCACGGTTCTCTGAATCCTGCACGATGACCGGAATCAGGCCGTCCACAAATTTCAGGTTTAGCATATTATATTCCTCCTGCTACAATTTTCATGAATGCAAAGAGAAGATCGCCAAAAATGATTGCAGTAATCAGGCCCGCCGTAATAGGGATGATGAATGGGACTGCATACGAAATCCAAACTGTGCCCGCTCTCCTGTAGAGTGCCAGTTCCTTTTGGAACTCTTCGGGATGCTCCCGGATGTCCTTTGTATACACCCTGCCCTCACCGCTATACATGCGCCTGATGGAATCCCAAAAGCCGACAAATTTTCGGCTGACACTCCCTTTCTTTTCTTCAAAATCCTCCATGACAAAACCCCATTCATTCTGGATATTGTTACTGTCAACCGGGAAGCCGAAGAACATGTACATCAGCGGTGCCCGGTTTTTGCGGATTACATTAATGGTAAATATCCCGATCGGTGCCACCAGGTTCAGGATAAGGGCATTGATAAGAACGGAGAATGACAAAAATCCTAGTGGCGGGTTTCCAAGGAGCGGGGTGAACGGGAACGTAGGCACGCAAAACGAAATGAATATAAGTGCCCATGCATCTGCTCCCCCAAAAAAATGCATTCTTGCAAAAATATAGAAAACCCCGGAAAAGACTGCCAGGAGAAGAATTACGACAGCTTGAGTCCCCCAGCCATCCGGACTGAAGAGCATAAGTACTGCTGTAACTGCAAAAATCATCACAATCAGCACAAAATACCAGCGGTTTATAGACTCTGAGATATTCGTCTCCCTTTTCCCATGTTTTTGCCGGGTATTTTCATCAAACATACCCTTGTATTCCCTATATGAAATATAGGAAAAAATTCCGGCAAACATTGCATACCAGGGAACCAGCTGGTTATTGACCGATGGTGCAAACACAAACCATGACAGAATCGGGAGGAGCAAGACAATGGCAAGATAAAAAAAGATTGAGCTCTTCCTATAATAAAACGTGAGACCAAGGGAATCAGTCCTGCCCCGGTTATCGAGGTAGTCCACATAGAGAAAACTTGCAACGAGGGAGAGGTAACCGAAGATCAGGCTGAGGTTTGCAGTTGTCTGCCACAGGAGAATTCCGGTACAGAGAACACCAATCACAAGCATCGGCAACCAATAGATAAACGGGACCCGGCGGTCCCTGATATCGAGATACGAGGCATAGATCAGGGTGGCAAGGACCGCAACCGCCGATATCAACATCGGGAAGAGAATTTCCATAAACCTGAAATACCATTTTTTTTATGAACACTTATGTATGGCGATAGGCTTTTTGAAAAACCTAAAAAAAATAATTCCGCAAATGTAAAATACACATATTGCAAATAACTCAACCATATATGCAGGAAAATTGCTTCGTGAAATTCTCTTCCCAAAGATCACACCTGATGAGATGAGTTTTGATGAAAATCCAGGACCTGATAAAAAATATCCACAAGGGCTCAAAGCATCTGGGGACCTTTACTCTTCATGAACTGTTCCAGTTTGCCGCATCCCGGAGCTTCAACGGGATTGCGGTAGCAAAAGAGAACGGAAGAGAATATTATCTTGCCTTCCTTGCCGGCGAGGCTGAAGGTGCTATCTATATCGATGACAAGGGAACAGAATACAGTGATAAGGCAGCGAAGATGATCTCCGGCCACGAACAATTCGAGTTCTATGAAATAACACCGGATATTGTCGAGACTATTGTCATGCGGTGCCGGATTTTTGAAAAGACGCACTTAAAAAAGAGCATCCCCAGTGTAATTCACGATCTGCTGGATAATATCATAAAGAGTTCAAAGTACATCGGAATATTTACGCTTCATGAACTGTTCGATGTGACCTCATCCCATAGATCCAATGGGATAGCTGCGGCAAAAGTAAACGAACGCGAAAACTATCTTGCATTTATCGATGGCGAGGCTGAAGGTGCTATCTACATCGATGATAAGGGATCACTGTATAGCGATAAAGCGGTGATGATGATATCAGGAAACGAAAAATTCGAGTTCTATGATGTGAAGCCGGATATTGTTGATGCTGTTGTCATGGGGTCACGTATTTTTGAAAAAATGCATCTGAAAAAAAGCCTCCCGTCTTTGATACCCGAGATCGGTAAAAAAAGTGAGGGGATGGGAGTGCTTACGCTAACCATCCAGAAAGACACCATCCCTCAAAATGGTGTCAGTGTGTCAATCCGAAGTGAGGGCAAAATTTTTGGCAACGATATAACTACAGATGATGGAACTGTCAGTTTTAAATTGGCACATGGGAAATACAGTTGCATAGTTATGGATCGCTCCCAGAATATTACCACGTTTTATATATCGTTTGATGTATCACATTCAAAAATTCTCCTTGATCTTAATGCGAAAAATCTCCTGGAAATTTAATTCACAATTCAATCCTGTCTTCCTTTTGAATTTGCCATTAATGCCAGAATTTCCCTTTAACGTGAAAAGACGAAATCCTTTAATCAGATAATAACAGAGTTGTCACCCATGAAGATCGGACGTGAAGACTTCGAGGCGCTCATCAAAGGGGAGAAAAGTGTTGTCCCGTATATTGAGATGGACCCTCTTGCCGGTTCGTATTCGGTTTTTGGGGTAAAAACAGCGAGCAACCCGAGCTACCTCGTGAAAGCCATCTACGAGATGCATGAGGCAAATCTTGATAAAAAACTTGCTGTACAAGCGGTTCGTAATCTCTTCCACTCCGTTGGTAAGGGTTCGGTAGGACTTAATAACCTGTTAAAAAAATTTGGTATGGATCTCACGCCGGTAGAATTTCTTATGCTGGTTTTCAAGCTCCAGCATCAGCAGGGCTGGGGTGCTCCATTTGAAGTCGTTGAATCCAGCGATACGAAGATTGTGCTTCGCACCAGCCATACCTTCGAGTCTGAAGTCCTTAAGGACTGGAAGATGCCAGTCTGTGGAATCCACAGAGGATGGATTGAGGGCGTCCTGATTGCCGTGACTGGTAAGAACTGGTTTTGCACCGAGATAAGGTGCCATGCAAATGGTGATGACTGCTGTGAATTTGTTGCCGATCAAAGAGAATCCAGCTGGAAATGGAAGGCAGAGGCTATCGTTAAGGGTGACTCCGCCATCACGGAATATATCGAGCACAAACCTCTTGAAGGCAGGATCAAGCTGATTGATGATCCAGTCGTTATAATGCCACGTTTTATCTTCACATCCATGATGAATTCATTAAAAAAGACAATGGGTGAGATGCCTGCAGGCGGAGTCAACTATCGTGCTTATATGGATATGGGCAAGGAAAATGTTGAGCACTATAAAAAAATGGGTATAACCCGGCCAAACCTCATTTCGGATATGGCATTTGCATTCTTTTCCCAGATGGGCTGGTTTAAGATCATCAGGATGGAATGGAACGAAGCGAAGAAAGAAAAAACCATCACCCTTGAAAATACTATTGAATCAGACGCGTTTGGGAATACCGGTAAAAATGTCTGTTACTGCACAGCGGGTCTCCTTGCGGGTATTGTTGAAGGATCCTTTGGGATAAAGGTGCAGGGTCGTGAAGTTAAGTGCCGGTCAAAGGGTGACGAACACTGTGTTTTCACCATAACCAATAAACCTGAATAATCCTTGTTTACTCTCACCAGGATAATTCAATTTTTTTATCTTATTTTCTTTTCCTGACGCCACAATAATTTTAGGCTCTACTGTTTCCATGTAATTTCTGATACGTTTATTTCTCGGATTTTCTCTCGCTGGTACTCGACTGAAAGGAAGGATGGGAAGTGATGAATTTAGCATGGTCAGGAATGTGTGCGTTCAACCCAAACGCTCCACATTCCCCTGTTTTGCAGTGAGAAAAAATTAAAAAAACTGATTAGGAGAAATAGATAAATCTCTGCAATATCTATGATTTTTTTGCAAACAGGGCTTTGGTAAATCTTTCGATGAATTTTTCTTTCTGTTCTCCGCCCCCTTCATCTTTGTAAGCGACACCAATAAGGGCAGAACCAATACGGCGAAAAGCTTTAGATGCAGGGGAAGTCGGATACTTGATCACGAGAGGAGTTCTTGCAGAACCTGCACGACGGACATTGGGATCTTCGGGAATGATCCCTATTACCTTTACCCCGAGCACCTTCTCCATCTTTTTTATCATGGTCTCTGGTTTTTCCAGATCGACACGATTGATAATTGAGCCTAAAACGTGACCCCCAACGAGTTCTGTCAAAATCCGTGTCTTGAGGGCATCAACAATAGACGAGAGTTCAGGGTTTACGACAAGGATAACTTCATCGGCCACTGCAAGGGGGACGATACCATCTTTGCTGATCCCGGCAGGGGCGTCAATCAACAAAAAGTCGCACCGTTTGACAATCTCGTTCATGACATCGCGGATCTTTTCCGGATCTGCGGATTGGAACCCTTGTAGTGAGATGCCCGCCGGAATCACTTTCAATCCCGCAGGACACTCATAAATAGCATCATTGACATTGGCTTTTCCAGCAAGAACTTCATGAAGGGTGACCGGCGCATCCTGCAGGCCGAGAAGCAGACCAACATTTGCCATACCGATATCAGCATCCATAAGAAAGGTCTCTTTTCCGAGCTGGGCAAGCATCGTTCCGAGATTAACAGAAACGGTTGTTTTTCCCGTTCCACCTTTTCCGGATGCAATTGTGTAAACCTTGACCATTGAACACCCTGTTGTGTGAATATTTCTATTTAATTTATATAAGATTACCCAATTTTCCTGATTATTGAACTATACTCACAAGGTTATTATTGCTTGCGTAACTGTTGCAATTCTCTTTTAAAAAATCCTTTGATACCGGATTTTGTGTCAGTATTACTCCCATACTGGCGGAACTTTTGGGTCAGGCCAGATACAAAAACAATCGAAGTCTGATTATTATAAAAATATAGTAGTATCTGATCCGGGTTTTGCAGACTATATCTCCTCGATATTCTCCTATGCTTTTCCTTATCAGTCATCAGTAAGATGTTCAAGGTGAAGTTGTTTGATTAAAGTCTTACATTCACCACGGATTTTGTTGGTGATCGTTTCTACATCCATCGTTTCAAAGGTTTCGATATCCTTTTCAAAGCTGCTGGAATCTGCATCTGTCTGAAGAAGGGTCGTATCTTCAGGTTTCGTCTCTCCCGATATCTGTGAATAAATCGGTGGTTTTTGCTGGACTGCCGCTAATGGTTTATGAGCTGCTTTTTTCAGATGTGCGTCGCTTATTATTTTTGGTAGCTCCGAAGCACGCACAGGTTCAATGGTAACTGACCTATTTACGGCGGTTGCTTGTGGTATACTTGGTTTCTCGGGGTTTTTACTCGTTGGTATCTGTGCTTGTTTTGGAGTATTCAAGATGGATTTTTTCATCGTATTCAGGGTAGGAACAGGGATTTCATACAGTGGAATATTTTCTGCCTTTCCGCCTTTAACGATAAGGCAGGTTTTATTGAATTCAAGGGACAGCTGAATCTGAGCTTCGTTAAGAGTGGAAAGGGAAGCATCCACTTTCTCACCAATAATTTTTTGTAGTTCTTCCGATGCAGCATCGCCGATGATATCTTTGTACTGTGCGAGAATACGTTTACCGGATTTAAAGACAATTGTCCCGATAGCATGCCCGGAAGAGATACTACAGATCCCGGTGAATTTCATATCCTGGAGTTCAGCAAGAAGATCCCCAACCTTTGTGCTCCTTTTAATGCTGAGGAATGTTCCCCTCGGGAGTTGCATTATGTTGTATTGTTGCGATATCCTACAATATAGTTTCCTTTTTTATTGGTTGACGAAAAGTGAACGATTATAAAATACTTTGATAATCAGGCGAATCGGATGATTTAAGCATTTGATACGAAAGGAAAAATTTGTTATTTTCTCATTTTTCTCCTTTTTAACTACTTACCTCTCGTTCTTCACAAAGAAAAAGAAAGACCAACATTTTAATAGAAAAAAAACAAGAGAGAATCATTTATCTGAGGAAAAGTGAATGCTGAAGCCATTATTAGAGGAATTTCTAAAAATCGAAGGGGTATCAGCTGCGGTTGTGATAGGAAGAGATGGATTTGTAATTGAAAGTGCAGTTTCCGGTAAAGTGGATATCGAAGCACTAGGTGCTATGGCTTCAACTGGTCTTGGAACTTCCGAAGCGATGGGTATTACGCTGGGAAAGGGGGAACTATCCCAAATGCTCGTTGAACTGGAGAAAGGCCCGATCATTCTCTCACCGCTTTCCGCTGATGAACTGATCGCCATTGTTGCCGATACTACAGCCAACATTGGAAGAATCAGATACGAATTAAAGAAGAATAAGGAACGGCTTATCGCTGCACTCTGATTTCCCGTCCTCATTTTATGAGATTACCCGCAGGAACTGTTGAGGGAATAATTACCAATCCTCATAAGGAAGGGCTGCGCCAGTATCTGTTGACCTTCCGTGGATTAGTTGAGGCCGAAACACCATCCGGTCATGGTTTTATCCTCAATGACAATGGGAAGATGGTAGGAGCCTATTTTAAAGATACTGAAGGATTTTTTCGTGGAAAGTCCGCCCTTTTACATATGGCAGTGGAATCAACCGGCAGCTTTGATTCCCCGCAGACATTCAATATCAGAAAATACACCGAGGCAGAATTCTCACGTGCTGTTCAGCTTTGCGTTGAAGAAGGGCTCCTCATTAACGAGAGTGAGTCCCTATTGGATTCGAACGGTTCCGATAATAAGACTGATGCTATTTCAGAAATCGCTGAGCTTCTCGATGAGAACACATTAAAAAAGATAAAAAATCTGGCCGGGGTTATTGCGGTTGCTGCAGTTTTCGAAGGTTTTTCCATTCAATGTATAGGTGATGCGGATTTTGAGCACGTAGCCGCCTCTGCTGAAGATCTTGTGCGGGCAGGGACCAAAATTGCCTGTGACCTGAACATCGGGTCCCTTGATCAGATGATCCTCGAAACCAATGAGAACAAATTTATTATCGTACCGTGCGGTGATCTCTTTCTCTGTGTCTTCACAACTGCTGATGCACATCTTGGTCTTATACGCGTGGTTTTAAAAAATATCCAGTCAGAGATTTCCGGGGTCTAAATAGGGTATTAAACAGTGGAGATGATTTTTTTTAATAAAATCGGCCAGAATAATTAACATGGAAATAGCAAAAGTATATATAGTATTAAATGTAAAAAAAATAATTTAATGTAAAGTGACGCCTATATCTAGGTCAAAGGGTGATGTCTGGATTGAATAATGATGATGATGATGCACTGGATAATGTAGATTCCCTTATCAGCAAGATTAAAGGAAACACAAAATATGAGGAGGTACAGAAACCCAAAGATACTGCAGATCTCCCCAAAACCCCACCAGCTGGTGACAGATCTACATCTCATATTGGTGATTTCGATGCTCTCAGAAAAAAAATGGAGGCTTCAAATAAGGAGGAACCTACCGTCTCCGTCAGTCAACTGTCAGAGCCTGTACGCACTATAGCATCGACAACGGATCATGATGATCTTGAGTTTTCCGATGTGGATGACGGCAACAAAAAAACCAAAGAAGATGATGTGATAGAGATAATCGATGAAGACCCCAAGGCAGCCGTCAGGTCAAAATCCCTAAAAAAAGTGACATTACCCCAGCAGGCAGCAACCGAGCAGGTGACTGATGCCGATCAAAAGATTATCAATGTCGACCAGATCTCTGATATCTCCGGGCTTATCCTTCCCAAAGGTGTATCCTTCAAGATAGACGAACTCAAACTACACGGTCGCATCAGTGCGTTTGAAGGGACCGGAACACTGCCACCGGATTTTGATGAGATCTGGAAGAAAAATTTTTCCACTGCTGGTTTTAAGGATCTCGATATTGGTGCAGACATCGGAATTGACGCGAAAAAACCCAAGGCCGATCAAAAAAGATTTGGCCTGCGCACACTTTTCAAAGCGGTTCATTCGACACTTGAGGAATATGATCCTAAAAAACACGGTCCACTGGTTGATATCTCCTTCAAGCCTCAACCGGGAATTGAAGAAGTTGAGATCTACCCGGTCAACCCGCCATACGCTTATATCCAGATTATCTACGATCACACCACTCATGAGTATACCTATCTTGTGCTCGAACCAGTCCTGACCGATCCTGAGAAAGAGCTGTTAAAAGAGTTGAAGGAACGCCTGTTTGAAACTCTCGATATCAATACAAAAGACATCTCAAAAGAGGAGGCCGGAATTAAGCTGCGGGCTGCCGCAACCGATGTTATTCTTGATTTTGGTATCAAGCTTACACCAGTGCAGCGTGAGGTTATCCTCTACAACATGCATAAGGAATTTCTTGGTGACGGGCTTATCGATGCGATTATGCATGATAAATATATCGAGGATATCTCATGTGATGGAGTCCATACTTCGCTCTTTGTATATCATGCCAACTACGAGTCGATGAAAACTACGCTCAGCTACTCCAATGCTGAGGATCTTGACTCGTTTGTTACAAAGCTTGCCCAGCGTTCGGGAAAATACATCTCAATAGCACAGCCCATTCTTGATTCAACTATGCAGGATGGTTCACGTATCCAGATGACACTTGGTCAGGAAGTAACCGCCCATGGTTCTACATTCACCATCCGTAAATTCAAGGACGAACCGATTACACCTACTGATCTTATTGAATGGCGTACCTTCGCTCCGCTTTCTATTGCCTATATCTGGCTCTGCGTTGAAAATGGTAAATCTGCAATTTTTGCCGGTGGAACCGCATCAGGAAAAACTACAGCCCTCAATGCCATTTCATTGTTTATTCCCCCGTTGTCAAAAATCGTTTCCCTGGAAGACACCCGTGAATTGAAACTCCCTCACCCGAACTGGATCCCCAGTGTTACACGCGATTCGTTCGACACATCCGGCCGGGGTGAAATTAATATGTACGAGCTCCTGCGGGCTGCGATGCGACAGCGTCCAGAATACATCCTTGTAGGAGAAGTACGTGGCAAGGAATGCCAGACCCTTTTCCAGGCAATGAGCACTGGTCATACCACCTACTCTACTACCCATGCAGATTCAGTGGCAAGCGTCGTCCACCGTATCGAGAACCCGCCCATGGATGTCCCGCGGAACATGCTTTCTGCGCTTGATTTTATCTGTGTTCAGGTGCAGGGACGTGTAGGTGGCAAACGCATCAGGAGGAACAAGCAAATCGTTGAGATCCTCGACATTGATCCGAGGACCAACGAACTGATTACGAATGAAGTCTTCAAGTGGCGGTCAGCGACAGATGAAATCACCTACTCAGGAAAGTCCTACCTTCTTGAAGAGATCATGGAGGCAAAGGGGTGGAGCGAGAACCGGATGCGCGAAGAGTTAAAGCGTCGCCAGGAAGTGCTTGAGTGGATGCGGATAAAGAAGATCCGGCATTACAAGGACGTAGCAAAGATTCTCATATCCTATCATCGGGATCCTGAAGCAGTTATTGAAAAAGTGAGGAAGGACCTTTATGAATAGTTATGAGCGCTTCTGTTTCAACCTTCTTGGAAAACGGATGAAGGCAAAACGGGAAGACTATGCTGCACTCAGAAACGACCTGATCTCTGCACGCTTCAGGACACCATTTGAAGTCTATCTCTCAACAGCATACGTTTCTGCGATCATTGTCGGACTCTCTGGTGCAGTAGTAATCGGTATGGTCAGCTGGTTTTTACAGCTTCCCAACCTGATCAAGTATAAAGGAGAAGTACCTGAAATAGTGCTTGGACTTTCACCGTATACTCTCATTATCGGGACAGTCGTTATAACAATCTTCTCTCTTCTTGTGTTCGGTGGACTCACCTATCTTGCATTTATCCTGTACCCCGGTCTTGAAGCAGGGAACCGGCGCAGGAATATCGATGCGACCCTGCCGTACGCGATCAACTACATCACTTCGATGTCCACCGCCGGTATCACCCCGGCAGAAGTGTTCCGGCTCCTTGGCAGCAGCAAGATATATGGCGAGAGCGCAGTCGAGGCACGCTACATTGCGCGGGAGATTGATATTTTCGGCAGAGACTTGATTGATTCCCTCCGTCTGGTATCATCAAGTACCCCCAGCAGGCGCATGAAGGAATTTTTACAGGGGACAATGGCAAGTGTTGCGAGCGGTGGTAACATCACTGATTATTTCCGGACAAAAGCCGAGCAGTATGCACTGGAAAACCGGCAGACACAGAAAATGTTCTTAGAAACCCTGGCACTTGTTTCAGAGTCATATGTGACTGCTATGGTTGCAGGAACGCTGTTCCTGATTATTCTCCAGTCGATCATGTCGGTGCTCAACGGCGACAACAGGCCGATGTTTCTCTATATGGTCATTTATGTCATGATCCCGTTGGGCAGTATAGCGTTCGTTGTAATGATTAGTTCCATGACTCCGGAGTCCTGAAATGAACGTAAAAGAAACCTTCAAAAATATTTTCAACCGGGGAAGTGAAACCCCGACTCCGCTCAAATCTGCCGAATTGAGTTCCATCGAACCCGAAATGGATGAAATTACCAAGAACCTTGAGCGTGATCGACAGACCCGGGAAGGATTGGGAAAATTCTTAAAACACCCCTTCAGGGTGCTTACAGAAAAACCAGTGAATATATTCATCGTCACAATACCCCTCGCTCTTATCATTTTCATTGGTGGTTTTGTATCGAGTGTTATGTCGTATGGGATCCCAGTCCTCTTTACATCAACAATTATTGATGATTTTTTAGTTCTGGCAGTCCTGGTCGCGATTATTCCGGTAGCGATTCTTGATTTTAAAGAACAACAGCGTGTAAAGAACCTGGAAAATGCCCTCCCGAATTTCTTCCGGGATCTTGCGGGCATGAATGACTCCGGTATGACCTTGCCAAATGCTGTGCACATTGTTGCCGGTGCGGAGTATTCGACGCTTACTCCTCATATCAGAAAGCTCGACCAGGATATGTCATGGGGTGCCGGATTTGTTGAAGCAATGTACCGTTTCGGTAAAGATCTCGGCACTCCTCTTGCGGACCGAAGTGTTGACCTGATTGCAAAGGCAAGCAAAGCCGGGGGGGACATCAGTGAGGTGCTTCGGGCGGCAGCGAAAGATACCTTCGAAGTTGTGAACCTTGCTCAGGAACGGAGCAACAACATGCTCATCTATGTAATCATCGTGCTCGTTTCATTTGCGGTATTCCTGTTTGTCATTGCAATTCTGGTATCAACATTCCTGACAACAATGGCTACCGCCGGTGCTTCGGCGGCATCAGCAGGTGCCCGTGGGTTTATGGGGCAGATAGACCTTTTTCAATACAAGCGGTTATTTACGCATGCTGCGCTGCTTCAGGGGTTCTTCTCCGGACTTGTTGCCGGCCAAATGGGTGAAGGACGGCTTATTGCAGGGTTGAAGTACTCCGCCATAATGGTGATTATTGCCTGGGTTACCTTCAGGTTCTTTATCTGATCTTTTTTTTAAATAATACACAATTGACTGTTTAAATAAATAAAAAATTAGAGTTATCATTTCGATGGATTTCGAACCAAGAATTATATAATTTATTAATGATGTTATTCATGGAATGACCTTTTCTGAAACTCTGAAAAGACGCTGGTATGTGGTCATTTTTTTTTGATAATATTGGCGATTATTATTGGATATGTTCTTGTGCTCCGACCCCTCCTCGTTGATAATCCAACCCCGGGAGTAGGCCTGACTAAAATCAATGAAAGTGGCATTCCCAAAGGAAAAATTATTCATATTACGGATAAAAATTTTGAAGCGTTTCCACAGTTTGCGCCAATATTTCACGGCACCAAACAAGGCGATGTAGTATATGCTAACGGTACAAGGATCTATTATATCGTTGGGCTTTCTTTTGAAGAAATACCAAAATTCCAAGGTAGTATCTTCGGACAGAGACAGATAAATCAAACTACCTATGAAAATGAAATATTTTATAAATACAATGGAAGTTATTATTATTTCGGTCCTGTTGCGACACCATAGTAACATACTTTTTTTAAATAATATACTGTTGACTGAATCCTAGTTAAGCCTCAGCCGTGGTTGACTTATATTGTTCAAACCCCTATTCCAGTTTGATTTTTTAATGAAAATTGTTTTTATAACTTCATGAGAATCACTATTGATCGATTTATATAGATATCTATGATTAATAATCTATGGAATTAATCAAATGAAATCGGTAAGTATTTGCTATTTTGGTGTCTTCATTCTGTTTCTTTCAATAGCATTCGCTGCAGGTTGTACGGGAGCAGTAAAAACCTCGCAAGCAAGTTATTCTATGGAACCAACCCTTCCCATTCCACTGACTTCTCTGGTTGAAGTTTCTCCGTCTTCGAATGCGACAGTGAAATCGTGTCCCATACCCAAACTCATATTCAATAACTCTCAGGAAATAACGAAACTTGGTCAAGGGAGTGGGATGAGAATTATCGGGCATAATACCCTTCCGAGTTCCGGACCAGGCATTGTTCCACTAGGGGGAGTTATTTATCATGGAGCGGGTTTAACAAGAATTTTTGATTCTACCGGCAAACAGATTCTGTTCGTAAATGATTCCGAATCGGTCGGACCCGTACCTGCAGGGTATTCTGTACCGGTAACATATATTACTGAGTTTACAAGTGGAGATATGTACCCCCAATATGAAGGTGAAAATGTTACAAGAATATATCAGGAAGGGGATGACACCTGCATTGCCTCCATCATTCAGGGTCCTGGTGCATTCAAAGCCCCAGCAATACCACCGCATTGACGTATATCCACGTTTCTTTTTGCGGTAAAAAGGAATCAATAGGTTTTATCCTAACAACGGTAGTTTCACTAAATTTGGAAATTGAATTTGACTTCCCCAATGGTAGCCCTCAGTCAATCATCCAGACCCGGGATGGGGGGTATGTGACACTCGTGGTTATTGGTTCATGAAAACAAACTGGACCCGTTTACACTAACTTTTTACGAGACCCATGTGCTACCTTTGAGCTCTTTACTCCCCGTGATAGGGGGAGTCAGTT
>Ga0326726_10000566_pt1 | contig 34245 bp, 31 predicted proteins | sample MHFenrmetagenome_2_FD_207603 | JGI IMG/M metagenome (GOLD analysis project Ga0326726, IMG submission 207603) | Lab enriched peat soil microbial communities from Michigan Hollow, Ithaca, NY, United States - MHF15MN | ecosystem: Environmental > Terrestrial > Soil > Wetlands > Peat | place: USA...
GGGCTGGCGTCGCGTGTGTTCATCGTTCACCTCCGGGGTCTGGATGGCCGCATGCGGGGCCGCGTGCGATCCGTCATGGCAGCGTGGCCAACCAGCGCGTGAGTTCGGCCATCGGCTGCTCACGCTCGGGCTCATTGAAGATCTCGTGCGCCATCTGCGGGTAGCAAGTGTGCGTCAAGCGCTCGCGCGGCGCCGCGGCCGCGAACGCGGCGCTGCCGGCCGGTGCCACGCAACGATCGGCGCCCGCCCACATCAAGAGCGTGGGCACGCTCCAGCGCGGCGCGCACGCGCGCACCGCGAGCCCGGCGTCGACGATGAAGCGCACCAACATCGGCGTCACCCGGTCGTGCACCAGCGGGTCCTCGATGTAGGCGCGCACGATCGCCGGGTCGTGCGAGATCCACTCGGGATTCAGCCCGTTGCCCACGGCAAGATGGGGCGCCAACGAGCCCATCACCGCCAGCAGGGCACGCTGCCATCGGCTCATGCCGGGATCGAGCGCGGGCGACGACATCACCAGCGCGTCGACGGGCTGCCACCAGCTCGCGCGCTGGATGGCCAGCCCCTCGGCCACGAAGCGGGCGACGACCAGCCCGCCCAGGCTGTGCCCGAGCAGCACCAGCGGTCGCCGCGCCTCGTTGCGCAGCGCAGTGATCACCACACCCAGATCGTCGAGCAGGCTGTCGGGCCGCGCGATGGCGCCGCGAGGCCCGCCCGAGGCACCATGACCGCGGTGGTCATATCCCGCCACGTCCCACTGCGCCTGGTTGAGCCATGCCGCCAGGGGTGCATAGCGGCCGATGTGCTCGCCCAAGCCGTGCACCAGCAGCACGAGTCCGCGTGAGCCGCCTTTCAGGGTCCATTGCCGCACGTGCAGCGGCAGGTCATCGCGCGTGTGCAAGGCGTGCATGCGTGGCAGTGTAGAGACGCGGTGCCGGCCGTCGGCTCGGGCAAGCCCGAACCCCGTGCCCGACCCGGGCGCGTTAGCCTGCGCGGGCCAGGATGGAGCGCACGATGGGTGAATTCTTCGATCTCACGCATGACCCACACGGTGGCGTCGCCGAGTTGGTGCTGAACCAGCCGCAGCGGCTCAACACCATGACGCCGGTGTTCTTTTCAGCACTGCGCGACGCCGTGCGCACGCTCGACGACGCGGGCGCCACGCGGGTGCTGCTGATCCGCTCGACCGGCAAACACTTTTCAGCCGGCATGTCGCTCGAGGTTTTCAGCGATCTCGATATCCTCGAGACCCAGGACGCGCGCCGCCGTCTGGCGTTCCAGCGCAACCTGCGCCGCTTGATGGACTGCTTCGACGTGCTCGAGCAAGCACGCTTTCCGGTGGTGTGTGCCGTGCAGGGCGGCTGCATCGGCGGCGGGCTCGACCTGGCACTGGCCTGCGACATCCGAGTCTGCAGCGCCGACGCGTTCTTTACGGTGCAGGAAATCCACATCGGCATGGCGGCCGACGTCGGCTCGCTGCAGCGCCTGCCCAAGGTGGTGCCGCAAGGCGTGGCGCGGCAGATGGCCTACACCGGTGAGCGGCTCGATGCGCAGCGTGCGCTCGCAGCGGGCTTGGTCAATGCGGTGTTGTCCGACACTGAAGCCTTGCGTGCGCATGCCACGCAGCTCGCGCGCCAGATCGCCGACAAGAACCCGCTGGCGATTGCCGGCAGCAAGCTCGCGCTGTCCTACGCGCGCGACCATTCCACTGCCGAGTCGTTGCAGCAGATGACCCTGCTGCAAAGCGCGATCTTCGACTCCGGCGACATCGAACGCGCGATTGCAGCCTGGAAGGACAAACGCGCTGGCGAATTTGCGGCGCTCGCGGCAACACCGCAGGAATGATCCTGCGCCGGCCGACCGATGGCCCGGCTACACCGAAGCGGCCACGCCACGCTCGAACTTGAACACCGCGACGCTGGCGCGCAGATTGGGCCAGCGCCGCACCGGCGCGCCGTTGTGCAATCCGAAGGCATCGAGGATGTGCAGGCCGTTGCGCCGCGCCAGCAGTTCGAAGTCGGCGAACGTGCCGACGCGGATGTTGGGTGTGTCGTACCACTGGTAGGGCAGGGTCTTGGTCACCGGCATGCGCCCGCGCGACACCGACACGCGGTTGGGCCAATGCGCGAAGTTCGGAAAGCTCACGATGCCGATGCGGCCCACGCGCGCCGTCTCGCGCAACATGCGTTCGGTATTGCGCAGGTGCTGCAGCGTGTCCAGCTGCAGCACCACGTCGAAGCTGAAGTCATCGAACAGCGCCAGCCCTTCCTCGAGGTTGAGTTGGATCACGTCCACGCCGCGCTGCACACACTGCAGCACATTGGCGTCGGCGATCTCGATGCCATAGCCGCTGCAGCCGCGCTGCGCGATCAGGTGCGCCAGCAGCTCGCCGGTGCCGCAGCCCAGATCGAGCACGCGCGAGCCGGGAGGCACCAGCTCCGCCAGCAGCTCGAGTTCGCGTCGTTCACTCATGCCAATCGCTCGAAATAGGCCCGCAGCAGGCCGTGATAACGCGGGTCGTCGAGCAGGAAGGCGTCGTGCCCGTGCGGCGCGTCGATTTCGGCGTAGCTCACCGCGATGCGGTTGTCGACCAGCGCCTTGACGATTTCGCGCGAACGCGCCGGCGCAAAACGCCAGTCGGTGCTGAAGCTGACGATCAGGAAGTGGTTACCGCGCGCCGGCGCGAACGCGGCCGACAGGTCGCCGCCATGGGCCGACGCGGGGTCGAAGTAGTCGAGCGCCCTGGTGATCAGCAGGTAGGTGTTGGCGTCGAAGTACTCGCTGAACTTGTCGCCCTGGTGGCGCAGGTAGCTCTCGATCTGGAACTCGATGTCCTGCGTCGTGTAGCCGAGTCCGCCGTTGCGCAGCTCGCGGCCGAACTTGGCCTCCATCGAATCGTCGGACAGATACGTGATGTGGCCGATCATGCGCGCCACCCGCAGCCCGCGCGCCGGCACCACGCCGTGGTTATAGAAATGCCCGCCGTGGAAGTCGGGGTCGGTGATGATGGCGCGCCGCGCCACCTCGTTGAACGCGATGTTCTGCGCCGACAGGTTTGGCGCCGACGCCACCGCGATGCAGTGCCGCACGCGCTGCGGATGGCGTAGCGTCCACGCCAGCGCCTGCATGCCACCCAGGCTGCCGCCGATCACCGCGGCCAGCTGGCCGATGCCCAAGGCGTCGATCAGCCGCGCCTGCGCATCGACCCAATCCTCGACCGTGACCACCGGGAAGTCGGCGCCATAGGGTTGGCCGGTGGCCGGATTGGCGTGCATCGGCCCGGTGGAGCCGAAGCAGGAGCCCAGGTTGTTGACGCCGATGACGAAGAACCGATCGGTGTCCAGCGGTTTGCCGGGCCCCACCAGGTTGTCCCACCAACCCGCGCTGCCTTGGTCGTCGTCGTAGCGGCCGGCGACATGGTGGCTGGCGTTGAGCGCGTGGCACACCAGCACCGCGTTGCTCGCGTCGGCGTTGAGCATGCCGTAGGTCTCGTAGACCAGCGTGTAGCTAGCCAGCGTCGCGCCGCTGCGCAACGGCAGCGGCTGCTCGAAGTGCCGACTCTGCGGATGAACGATGCCGATCGATTGCATGGTGCCCAAAAACAACGAACCCGGCGCCGCCATCGATGCGGACGCCGGGTGGGTCGGGCGTCCCTCTTTAGCGGAATTTCTAAAGCGCCCGCAAGCCGGAACAAATCGGCGCTGTGACGGCGAGTATAGCCACGCGGCCCGCGCTCCGGCCGCGGTCGCGTGACATTACTGGGCACATGCCCAATAATTGAGCCCATGCCTCGCCCGTCGCAGCACATCGACCGCGCGCTGCTCGCCAGCGGGCGCGCCCTGTACCCGTTGCACGGCTGCGCCGGGCTGTCGGTGCGCCAACTGGCCGAGCATGCCGGGGTCAACCAGGCGATGTTCCACTACCACTTCAAGACCAAGAACGAGTTCCTGCGCGCCCTGCTGCAGCAGATGTACGACGAGATGTTTGCCGGCCTGCACCACGACGCCGCGCTGCAAGGCCCGGCGCTCGAACGGCTGCGCCATGCCCTCACCGGCCTGGCGCGCTTCGTGCGCGACCACCGGCCAGTGATCGCCCGGGTGTGGAGCGACGCCGCCGCCGGCCAGCCGGTGGCGCGCGAGTTCATGCGCGCCAACGCGCCGCGCCACGTCGGCCTGCTGATGCAGTTGCTGCAGCAGGCCGAACGCGAAGGCAGCGTGGCCCAGCTGCCCGCAATGCAGCGCATGAGTTTCGTGATGGGCTCGGTGGTCGCGCCGCTGGTCATCGTGTCGGGGTTGCTGGCGATGGGGATCACGCCGGGCCTGCCCGTGCGCGACATGGACGATCAGGTGCTCAGCGACGCCGCCATCACCGAGCGCGTGGACCTGGCGCTCGCCGCGCTGAAACCACGCACCACGCGCGCGCCAGCCGCACGCCGGAGCCTGCATGCCTAACACATTCATGCGTGTGCAAGTCTCGTGGCCCTGCCTGCTGCTGGGCCTGGCCGCCTGCGGCGACAAGCCGGCTCCGGCCTGGTCGGGCTATGCCGAGGGCGACTACGTGTACGTGGCCGCGCCGTTGGCCGGCACGCTGGCCACGCTGGCGGTCGAGGCCGGGCAGGACGTGGCACGCGGCGCGCCGCTGTTCGCGCTCGATGCCGACCCGGAACGTGCCGCGCGCGCCGAGGGCGAGGCGCGCCTGGCGCAAGCCAACGCACAGGCCGCCGACACCGGCAAGGGCCGGCGCGCCGACGAGATCGCCGTCGTGCAGGCGCAACTCACACAGGCGCGCGCGCAGGCCGCACTGGCTGCTAGCGACCTGCTGCGCCAGCAGCAACTGGTGACCCAGGGCTTCGTCACCGCGGCGCGACTCGACGATGCCAAGACCACGCTCGCCCAGGCGCAGGCGCGCGTGGCCGAGCTGCAGGCCGCGCTGCAGGTGGCTCGATTGCCGTCGCGCAGCGACGAACAACAGGCCGCGCGCGCACAGGCTGCGGCCGCGGCACAGGCGCTGCGCCAACAACAATGGCGAGAGCAGCAGATGCGTCAAGTGGCTCCCACTGCGGGTCGGGTCGCCGACACCTACTACCGCGTCGGCGAGTGGGTCAATGCCGGCACGCCGGTGTTGTCGCTGCTGCCGGAGGGCGCCACCAAAGCGCGCTTCTTCGTGCCCGAGGGCGAGGTCGGCGGACTCACGCCTGGACAGGCGGTGTCGATCCATTGCGACGGTTGCGGTGCTCCGATCGACGCGCGCATCACGCGCATCGCGACGCAGGCCGAATACACCCCGCCGGTGATCTACTCGAATGCGCAGCGCGCCAAGCTGGTGTTCATGGTCGAAGCGCGACCCGCTGCGGCGGACGCCAAACGCATCAAACCCGGCCAGCCGCTCGACGTGCGCCGTGCCGCCGACCACCCCGCCTCCTCATGAGCGCCACCGATTGGGCCATCGACGTGCAGGGCCTGACCAAACGCTTCGCCGGCCGGGTCGTGGTCGACCGCGTCAGCCTGCAAGTGGCACGCGGACACATCTGCGGCTTCCTCGGGCCCAACGGCAGCGGCAAGACGACGACGATCCGCATGCTATGCGGGCTGCTGACGCCCGACGCCGGCAGCGGCACCTGCCTGAACCTGGACATCACCTCGCGCGCACCCGAGATCAAGCGCCAGGTCGGCTACATGACGCAGCGCTTCGGGCTGTACGAAGACCTCTCGATCCGCGAGAACCTCGATTTCGTGGCGCGGCTGTTCGAGCTGCCCGGGCGCATCGAGGCAGTCGATCGCGCACTGCAGCGCCTCGGGCTGGTCGAGCGCCAGAAGCAACTCGCGGGCACCCTGTCGGGCGGCTGGAAGCAGCGCCTCGCGCTGGCGGCTTGTCTGCTGCACGAACCCCGTCTGCTGTTGCTCGACGAACCCACGGCCGGAGTCGACCCCAAGGCACGGCGCGAGTTCTGGGACCAGATTCACCAACTCGCCGACGACGGCATGACGGTGCTGGTGTCCACGCACTACATGGATGAAGCGCAGCGCTGCCACGAGCTCGTCTACATCGCCTACGGCAAGGTGCTGGCCCAGGGCCATGCCGACCGCATCGTCGCCGAGGCCGGAGCCGGCGACCTCGAAGACGCTTTCGTGCGGCTGGTCGGCCGCGCCCAGGACAACTTCGTTTGACGGCGCGGCGATGAGTGCGCGTTTCTCGTCGCGCCGCACGCTGGCGGTGTTCATCAAGGAGTTCCAGCAGATGATGCGCGATCGGCTCACGTTCGCGATGGCGGTGGGCGTGCCGGTGCTGCAGCTCTTGTTGTTCGGCTACGCGATTAACACCGACCCCAAGGGCCTGCCGACGGTGCTGGTGAGCGCCGACAACGGCCCCTTGGTGCGCTCGATCGTGGCGGCGATGCAGAACACAGGCTACTTTCGCATCACCCAGCAGGCCAGCAGCGAGCGCGAGGGCGAGGCGCTGATCGAGCGCGGCGACGCGCAATTCATGGTGGCGATCCCGCCGCAGTTCTCGCGCGCCTTGCTGCGCGGCGAGCATCCGGCGCTGCTGGTGGCGGTCGACGCCACCGATCCGGCGGCCGCGGGCAACGCCATCGCCGCGCTGGCTGCGCTCGGCCCCAGCACCTTGATGCACGACGCCGTGGGCCCGCTGCGCCACCTGGCCGCAGAACAAAGCCCGTTCGAGGTGCGCGTGCACCGGCGTTACAACCCGGAGGGCCTGTCGCGCGTCAACATCGTGCCGGGACTGGTCGGCGTGATCCTGACGATGACGATGGTGATGCTCACCGGCCTGGCGATGACCCGCGAACGCGAACGCGGCACCATGGAGAACCTGCTGGCCACCCCGGTGCGGCCGCTCGAGGTGATGGTGGGCAAGATCGCGCCGTACGTCGTGATCGGCTACCTGCAGATCACGGTCATCCTGCTGGCGGCCAAAGCGCTGTTCGAGGTGCCGATGCAAGGCAGCCTGGCGCTGCTGCTGGCCTTTGTCGGCGTCTTCGTGATCGCCAACCTGGCGGTCGGTTTCACGTTTTCGACGCTGGCCAAGAACCAGTTGCAGGCCGTGCAGATGACGTTCTTCTTCTTCCTGCCCTCGATGCTGCTGTCGGGTTTCATGTTCCCGTTTCGCGGCATGCCCGGCTGGGCTCAGGTGCTGGGTGAAGCCCTGCCGCTGACGCATTTTCTGCGCATCGTGCGTGGTATTTTGCTCAAAGGCAGCGATCTCTCGCAGGTGCTGCCTGAGCTGTGGCCGATGCTGGCCTTCGTGGCGGTGGCTGGCGCGGTGGCGCTCAAACGCTACCGCCAAACCCTCGATTGAGGGGTTGGACCATCGCCTGCCGGTTGCGGTTGTTCACGACTGGTTTTCTGCGGCTCGCTCATACTGCAAAGCCACTCGCCCGAGTTGTTGTGTCATGAGTCCCCAAGCCCTGCTCAAGCGTTTTTACGCCGCGTTCGCGACCCTCGATGCGCGCACGATGCAAAGCTGCTATGCGCCGCATGCCCAATTCGAGGACCCGCTGTTCGTGTTGCAGGGCAGCGACCAGATCGGCGCGATGTGGCAGATGGTGTGCCAGACCATCCGCAACGGCGGCCAGGCGGTGTGGCGCCTCGAAACCAGCGAGGTCGAGGCCGCTGGCGGCGAACGTGGCAGTGCGCGCTGGGAAGCCCGCTACCGCTCCGGAGCCGCCGGCCGCATGGTGCACAACGTGGTGGCGGCGCAGTTCACGTTCGAAGACGGCTTGATCGCCACCCACAGCGAGAGCTACGACTTCTGGCGCTGGTCGCGCCAGGCGCTCGGCTCGACGGGTCTGATGATGGGTTGGTCGCCGATGCTGCGCAACCAGGTGCGGCGTCAGGCGCAAGGCAAGCTGCAGCGCTTCCTGGCGCACCGCGCGGCCGCCACGCCGCACTGAGCGCCGCGGCCTCGCGGCCGCCCACCGGAGAGCGCCGTCCCTGCGTGGCCTACCATGCGCACCGCGCAATGGTTGGAGGACAGGCCCATGCCCGCCTGGCTGCATGCACTGGACCGCTACTTCCCGATTCGCTACCTGGTGTGGCTGCTGTGCGGCGTCGGCTTCCTGTTGTGCGCATTCGTCTGGGTCGCGTTCCACCAATGGGGATTGCCGACGCTCGCCTTCGCCGTGCTCGTCGGCGTGGGTGTGCGCGACTCGCTGCAGGCCAAACGCGCGGTGCTGCGCAACTACCCCGTCATCGGGCACATCCGTTTCCTGCTCGAATACATCCGCCCCGAGATCCGCCAGTACTTCATCGAGAGCGACAACGAGGCATTGCCGTTTTCGCGGCAACAGCGCTCGCTGGTGTACCAGCGTGCCAAGGGTGACCCGGACAAACGCCCGTTCGGCACGCAACTCGACGTGCAGGCCCAGGGCTACGAATGGATCAACCACTCGTTGCTGCCCACCCGGGTGGCCTCGCACGACTTTCGGGTGCTGATTGGCGAAGGCCGCACCCAGCCGTACTCGGCCAGCGTGTTCAACATCTCGGCGATGAGCTTTGGCGCATTGAGCGCCAATGCGATCCTCGCGCTCAACGGCGGCGCCAAGCGCGGCGGCTTCGCGCACGACACCGGCGAGGGCTCGATCAGCGTGCACCACCGCGTGCACGGCGGCGACCTGATCTGGGAGGTTGGCTCGGGCTACTTCGGCTGCCGCAACGACGACGGCAGTTTCAGCGCCGAGCGGTTCGCGGCCAGTGCCCGCGAGCCGCAGGTCAAGATGATCGAGCTGAAGTTGAGCCAGGGTGCCAAGCCCGGCCACGGCGGCGTGTTGCCCGGCCCCAAGGTCAGCGCGGAGATCGCAGCGGCGCGCGGCGTGCCGATCCACGTCGACTGCATCTCGCCGGCACGCCACAGCGCGTTCGCGACGCCGATCGAGATGATGTCGTTCATCGATCGTCTGCGCGACCTCTCGGGCGGCAAGCCCACCGGCTTCAAGCTGTGCATCGGCCATCCTTGGGAATGGCTGGCGATCTGCAAGGCCATGCTGGAGACCGGCATCACGCCGGATTTCATCGTGGTCGACGGCGCCGAGGGCGGCACCGGCGCGGCGCCGCTGGAGTTCACCGATCACGTCGGCACGCCGCTGCAGGAAGGCCTGCTGCTGGTGCACAACACGCTCACCGGACTGAACCTGCGCTCGCGCGTGCGCATCGGCGCCGCCGGCAAGGTGGTGAGCGCCTTCGACATCGCACGCATGATGGCGTTGGGCGCCGACTGGTGCAACGCGGCGCGCGGCTTCATGTTCGCGCTCGGCTGCATCCAGGCGCAGCATTGCCACACCGGCGCCTGCCCGACCGGCGTGACCACGCAGGACCCGCTGCGCCAGCGGGCGCTGGTGGTGCCCGACAAGATCGAGCGCGTGTATCGTTTCCACGAAAACACGCTCGAGGCGCTGAAGGAGCTGGTGCAGGCCGCTGCGCTCGAGCACCCCAACCAGATTCGAGCCACCCACATCGTGCGCCGCGGCGGCGACCGCGAAGTGCGGCTGCTGGCCAACATGCTGCCTTTCGTGCAGCCGGGCGAGCTGCTGGCGGCGATGAACGGGCAGGCACGCTGGCCGCATCCGGTGTACGAGCTGTACTGGCCGCGCGCGCAAGCGCAGAGCTTCGCTGCCGCTGCCTGATGCGGACGGCGCGCCAGGCGCGCACCAGCACAGAGGTGCCGGCGCACGTCCAGCCTCGGTCCACGGCCGTGCCTGCATGCCCGGCCGGCTCGGCAGGCGTGCGCCCGCACGCAGGTGCTGGCGCACGTCCAGCCTCGCCCCCGTGAGTGCGGGGCGTGGCCTCGCGGTGGGGGGATGCCCAGCCAGACACAAGGCGCAACAATCGCGTACGCCATCGTGTGTGCCACGCTGGCCTCATCGACATGAGCCGCATCGTCCTCGTCGCTCGCGAACCCGCGCTGGCATTGGCATGGCGTGGTGTGCTCGCCGCCGGCGGCCACGAGGTGGTGGCCGTCACCAACGCCGCCCGTTCGGCGCGCGCGCTGTTGTCTCAACATCAGCCCGAGCTGGTGCTGTGCGAGTTGCGGCTGATCGACGGCACCGCGCTGGCCATGATCCACTGGCTGGCCGCGCAGCCGCAGCGGCCGCTGATGGTGGCGGTCGCCCACGACGAAACCGATGCCCTGCTGGTGGAGGCGCTGCGCGCCGGCGCCGACAACCTGTTCGCTATCGGTGCAGCCACCGGTTCGCTGCTCGGCACGGTCAACCAGACGCTGAGTGGCGAAACGGCGGTGAGCACGACGCTCGCGCACGCACTGCTCGATCACTTCGGGCAGGCGCGCTTGCCGCGCACGCTCGGCCCCACGGTGGGCGACCAGCAGAGCCCGCTGCAACTGGAACCCGGGCAACGCGACCTGTTGATGCGCCTGGCGGCCGGCTATCGGCTCGATCAAGTGGCACAGGCCAGCGGCATGGCGCCGCGCGCGCTCGGCCAGCGGCTGCGCACCATCGTGCGCAAGATGCAGTGGGACGTGCGCGCCGGTGCGTTGACGCTGCAGCTGGCCTGACTGCCGCCGGCGGGCCGGCTCAAGCCGTTGGCACGGTGTCGATGAAGCTCTTGCGCGCGGCCAGCTTCTCGGCCAGGCGCGCCAGATTGGTGTGCTCGCTGCGCCAGTCGATGTGCGAGAAGCGGAAGTCGAGATAGAACAGCGCGCAACCCACGGCGATGTCGGCCAGGCTCATGTGCAGGCCGGCGCACCAGGGTTTCTCGCCCAAGCCGCGGCTCATCGCCTTCAGCGACGCGTTGACGCGGCTCATGTTGCGGTCGATCCAGGCCTGCGAGCGATGCTCGCCGCGCGGTGCCCAGTTGGCCTCGAGTCGAGCCGAGATCGCCGCGTCGAGCACGCCGTCGCCCAGCGCTTCCCAGGTGCGCACCTCGACCCGTTCGCGACCGGTCGGCGGGATCAGCCGGCCCACCGGCGACAGCGTGTCGACGTATTCGACGATCACGCGTGAATCGAAGATCGCTTCGACGCCTTCGAGCACCAGGCAAGGTACTTTGCCCAGCGGGTTGGACTTCAACATGTTGTCATTGGCCCAGACGTCTTCGAGCACGTACTGGTAATCCAGCTTCTTCTCCGCCATCACGATGCGCACTTTGCGCACATAGGGGCTGGTGTTCGATCCGATCAGCTTCATGGGTCGTGGGCGGTCCCTGGGGTCGGACCATTCTAGCGACCCGCGCCCACGCGCGCGCCCACCGGTTCAGCGGGTGAAGTCCACCTGTGTGGGGCGGTCGGGCAGGTCGAGTGCCGCACTGGCCGGCGCCGTGCGAGCCACCACGCGGCCGGCGCGCACCACCGCGAGGCGCTGCGCGCGCAGCCGGATCGCCTCGACAGGCGAGCGCGCCTGCAGCAACACGCAATCGGCGCGGCAGCCCACCTCCAGGCCATAGCCATCGAGGCCGAGGACACGCGCAGGCACCGTGGTCACCGCGTCGAAGCAGCCGCGCATTTGCGCGGCCGAGGTGAGCTGCGCCACGTGCAAACCCATGGCCGCCACTTCGAGCATGTCGGCCGAACCGAGCGCGTACCACGGGTCCATCACGCAGTCGTGGCCGAACGCCACCGGCACGCCGGCGGCCTGCAGTTCGGGTACACGGGTCATGCCGCGGCGCTTGGGGTAGCTGTCATAACGCCCCTGCAGCGTGATGTTGATCAGCGGGTTGGCCACCGCATTCAACCCGGCGTCGGCCATCAGCGCGATCAGCTTGGCCGCGTAGGCGTTGTCCATCGAGTGCATCGAGGTCAGGTGCGAGCCAGTCACGCGGCCGTGCAGCTTGAGGCGCTGCGTCTCGTAGGCCAGCGTCTCGACGTGGCGCGACAGCGGGTCGTCGGTTTCGTCGCAGTGCATGTCGACGCGCAAGCCGCGCTCGGCGGCCAGCTCACACAGCAGCTTGACGCTGGCCGCGCCCTCGGCGGCCGTGCGCTCGAAGTGCGGGATGCCGCCGACCACCTCGACGCCGAGGTCGAGCGCACGCTTCAGGTTGGCCAATGCGCCAGACGAGCGCAGCACGCCGTCCTGCGGAAACGCCACCAGCTTCAGATCGAGGTACGGTTTCACGCGCTCGCGCACCTGCAGCAGCGCGCGCACGGCCAGCAGCCGCTCGTCGCAGACGTCGACATGCGAGCGGATCGCCAACAGGCCCTTGGCCACCGCCCAATCGCAGTAGCGCAGCGCACGTTCGATCAGAGCCTCTTCGGTCAGTTGCGGCTTCAGTTCACCCCACAGTGCGATGCCCTCGAGCAAGGTGCCGCTCTGGTTGACGCGCGGCAGACCGTGGCTGAGCACCGAGTCCATGTGGAAGTGCGCATCGACGAAAGGCGGTGACAGCAGCCAGCCCTGCGCGTCGAGCCGCGCCGCACCCTCGGGGACGACGAGCTTCGACCTCACCTCGACGAATCGACCGTCGCGCGCCAATAGATCGATGCCGCTGCGGCCGTCGGGCAGCGTGGCGTTTTGAATGAACAGCATCGTCATGCGCCGACCGCTGCGTTCAGTCGCGACGGGCGAACAACCCCACACAAAACCAAGCAAACACCGCGGATCCGGCTCCGCCGGTCCGCTGGTCTTGCCCCCTGGAGTGGGAGGCGCCGAAGGCGCATCGGGGGTGGGTCATTTCGTGCCGAAGATGCGGTCGCCCGCGTCACCCAAACCCGGCACGATGTAGCCGTGGTCGTTGAGCTTCTCGTCGACCGACGCCGCATAGATCGGCACCTCGGGGTGATGGCTGTGGAAGTTGCGGATGCCTTCGGGTGCAGCGAGCAGGCACACGAAGCGGATCGACCGCGGGTGGCTTTCCTTCAGGCGATCGACCGCGGCGACCGCCGAATTCCCGGTGGCCAGCATCGGGTCGAGCACGATCGCGTCGCGTTCGTGCATGCCGTGCGGCATCTTGAAGTAGTACTCCACCGCCACCAGGGTCTTGGGGTCGCGGTACAGGCCGATGTGGCCGACGCGCGCGCCCGGGATCACCTCGAGCATGCCGTCGAGAAACCCGGTGCCGGCACGCAGGATCGCGACGAACACCGTCTTGCGGCCTTCGATCACCGGGCTGCGCATCGTCGCCAGCGGGGTCTCGATCTCGATCAGCTGCGTAGGCATGTCGCGCGTGACCTCGTAGGCCATCAACATGCCGATCTCGCCGAGCAGGCGCCGAAAGCTGCTGGTGGAGCGGTCCTTCTGCCGCATCAGCGTGAGCTTGTGCTGCACCAGCGGGTGCGAGATCACATGGACTTCAGGACTGGAGGTCGTCAACGCGGGCTCCTCGTGATTGGCTGCGCTCGTGCCATTCAGAATACCGTGCCGTCACTGGCCACCACCACCGGCGGCAGCGCGCCCTCGCGCCGTTCGGCGGCGATGGCACGTCCGGCGGCCCAGGTGCCGCCTTCAAGCAACCGCGCCAGCGGGAAGGCTGCTTCGTCCACCCCGAGCAAGCGCCGTACGCGCGGCGCCAGTTCGTCGAGCAGGCTCACGGTGAGCGCCCGCCACTCGATGGTCCAACCGTCGGCCGGCCGCAGCGCGCGCTGCGCGAACGACGCATCGCGCGGCACGATGACGGCGGCATCGATCAACAGGCCGCCGTTGCGGTATTCGGGCAGGCCGGTCAGTGCATCGACCTCGTGCACGCGCACGCCAGCCCACTCGAATGGCTCGAGCAGCGAGTACGCGAGCCACTGCGAGAGTTTGTGGAACGGCACCCAGCCGGCGTCGAGCCCCTCGCCGCCAGCGGCCGGATGCGGCCACACATCGCCCAGCGGCGTGCCGTTCAGCGACTGGCCGCTTGGCCAGATGCCGCTCAGCGTGTCGAGCAGCGCGCCCAGCAAGCGCGCCGCGCTCACCTGGTGGTGGTGGACCGCCGGCCGCGGGTGATGGTGGTGCAGCTGGGGCGCGTGGCGATGGTGCGTCAGGGCATCGAACAGATGCCCGGGCTGACCCAGCGCGGTGAACACCTCGGGCTGCGCGCGCAATGCGTCGGCGAGCCGATGCAGCAGCGTGACCCGACCCTCGAGCCCGACCAGCGGGTTGTCCAGGCTGACCTGGAACATCGCGGCCAACGCGCGCGCGTCGATCGCCGCCAGTGCCTTGGCGTCCACCCGCAGCGGGTCGCCCGGCTGCGACGAGAAACCCCCGGCCATGAAGGCGCGAAAGCTCGCCACCGCCAACCCTTCGGAGCGTGCGAACGTTTGGCCGCTCTCGCGCTCGCGGTACTGCCAATGGTTGCCGGCGCCAGCATCGAGCAGCACGCTGATCAATGCCAGGTCGATGCGCGCACGCGCCACCGCCGCCTGGCTGCGGCCGTTGAGCTTGGCATCGAGCTCGGCTTTGCGATTCACGCCGCCCGCCTCGAAGTGGCGCCAGCGGCTGTGGAACGGCACTTGCAGCGTCGGAAAACGCGAGCGCGTCAGTGTCGCGACGCGCTCGGCCACGTCGTCGAGGCGCGCGCGCTCGAGCGTGAAGTGCGGCGACTGGCCGCGTGCCACCGCCTCGGTGACCGCGGCACAGCGCTGGCGGATCGTGGCCGGCTGGCGCAGGCGGCGCACGGCCTCGTTCAAGGCCGTGCTTCGCGCGGCCTCGTCATTCAAGGGCGCGCCCCTTCACCGCCGCCAGTTGTGCCTCGTCGGGCACGGCACCGTCGGTGAAGTAGCCAGCGGCGATCTTGGCTTCGATCTCCACCTTGGCGTCGGCCGGCACCAGCGCGTCCGGGATCTTGACGCGTTCGCCCACCTCGATGCCGCTGCCGGTGATGGCGTCGTACTTGTCGTTGCTCATGCTGACCAGGCGGTGGATCTTGCGGATGCCCAGCCAGTGCAGCACGTCGGGCATCAGCTCCTGGAAGCGCATGTCCTGCACGCCGGCCACGCATTCGGTGCGCAGGAAGTACTTGTCAGCGCGGTCGCCGCCCTCCTGCCGCTTGCGCGCGTTGTAGACCAGGAACTTGGTCACCTCGCCGAGCGCACGGCCCTCCTTGCGGCTGTAGGCGATCAGGCCCACGCCGCCCTGCTGCGCGCCGGTGATGCACTCTTCGATCGCGTGCGTCAGATAGGGCCGGCAGGTGCAGATGTCGGAGCCGAACACGTCCGAGCCGTTGCACTCGTCGTGCACGCGTGCGGTCAGCGTGATCGCCGGGTTGGACAGGTCGCGCAGGTCGCCGAACACGTACAGCGTCTGGCCGCCGATCGGTGGCAGGAACACTTCGAGGTCGCTGCGTGTCACGAGCTCCGGGTACATGCCGCCGGTCTCCTCGAACAACGCGCGACGCAGGTCGGCCTCGCTGACGTTGAACCGGCGCGCCACGCCGGGCAGCCACCACACCGGCTCGATCGCGATCTTGGTCACCGCCGCCGAGCTGTCGGCCAGCAGCACCTTGCCGTCGACCTGCAGGCGCTGGAATGCCAGCGCCTGCTGGATTTCGGGCAGGTGGATGTGCGCCTTGGTCACCGCGATCGTCGGCCGGATGTCGTAGCCCTGCTCGATGTAGTCGGCGAACACGCTTTGCACCGACGCACCCCATGGGTCGATCGACACGATCGCATTCGGATCGCTCCAGGCCGGATAGGGCCCGATCGGGTCGGTGGGCGCGGTATTCGTCAGGTCGGCGCGGTGGTCGCGCATCAGGTTGCCCGCGGCCACGGCCAGCGCGCGGTAGACGCCATAGCTGCCGCTGTGGGTGCCGATCACGTTGCGCTGGCTGCGGTTGCCGGTGGTGCCCACGATCGGCCCGCGCTCGAGCGCATCGGCGGCACCCCAGTGGATCACCGGTGCGCCGCTCGGCCCCTGGCCCGGATGGGACGTGAGGCGGATGTGACGCGGTTCGCTGGCCATGCGCGCTCGCTCTTCCCCGAAAAGGCGCAGCATACCGTTGCCGGTGGCGCAGCGACAGTGCGTTCGTCTCAGCCTGCGGATCGTGCGCTCAGCGCTGGCAGCGCCGCCACGGCTTCATCAGCGCCTGCGGGTAGCTGGCGCGACGATCGCCATCGCGTAGGGCAGCATCAGGTAGACCTGATAGGGCAGCTGCAGGCCGAACACGCCGGAGCCGGCCTGTTGCAGGCGCAACTGCAAGGCGTCGAAGAAGCCGAACAACAATGCGCCGGCCAGCGCGCGCCCCGGCCGCCACGACGCAAACACCACCAGCGCCACGCAGACCCAGCCGCGGCCGTTGACCATGTTGAAGTAGAACGCATTGAATGCGGCCAGCGTCAGGAACGCGCCGGCCACGCCCATCAGCGCCGAGCCGGCCACCACCGCGCCGGTGCGCAGGCCCATCACGCTCAGGCCCTGGCCCTCGACCGCCTCGGGGTTCTCGCCGACCATGCGCAGCGCCAGCCCGAGCGGCTTGCGGTACAACAGCCACGCCAGCGCAGGCACCAGCAGCAGGGCCAGCAGCGTCAGCGGCGTCTGTTGGCTCAGCACCGGCAGCGGCAGCCAGCCGCTCATGTCGGCAAACGGCTGGATCGTCGGTGGGCTGTCGACCTTGGGAAAACTGACCCGGTAGGCATAACTCGACAAGCTGGTGGCCAGCAGCGTGATGCCCAGGCCCGACACGTAGCAGGTCGCGACGCAAATCCCATGCCGGGACCGTCACACGACTGTCATTTGGCAGGCAGCCGACGCACGACGTCAATCGGGGCGGCCCACCGCGGCAGCGACATCGCGCGGCCTCAAAATCCATCCGGTGCGCGGGCGCGCTGCAGCCAGTTGTCGCTCGACCAGCGGCTGCGGCCGTCGACGGCATGCAGCGTGTACGCATGGCGCGACAGCGGCGAGCGGTTGGGTGCGCTGTAGTGCGGCAACAATCCGTGGAAGCAAACGAGCGTGCCCGCTGCCACTTCGAGCGGCACGGCCTCGTCGATGGCAGGCCATGGCGTGTCGTCGAGCGTCACGAATCGAACCGCGTCGCCATCACGCACGAAGCGCTGGCGCAGCGGCCCGCGATGGCCACCCGGCGCCACCCACAGGCAGCCGTTGTCGATGGTGGCGTCTTCGAGCGCGATCCAGAAGCCGGTGACCGTGATCGGCTCGCTGTGCAGGAAGGTCGCGTCCTGGTGCCAGCGCACTTCGCCGCCGATGCCCGGCTGCTTGAAGATGAACATCGACTGCCACAGTCGCGGCGCCACCAAGCCCAGATCGCCCGCCAGCTCGGCCCAGTCGGGCCCATGCGAGAAGGCGGCGAACACGGGATCGAGTTCGTGCAGCGCGTGGCCGATCTTGTTGATCGACAGCGCCTTGGTCTGGCGCAGCCGCCCGCCGTCGTCGAACGCGTCCTCTTCGAAGAAACAGCGCACGCGGTCGGCCGAGCCGAGAAACCAGGCGTCGGCATTGGCCTCGCGCGTGGAGAACACGCCGCCGCCCAGCGTGGGCTCGAAGGCCTCGACGATCTGCGACGCGCGCTGGCGCAGCGCTGCGATCGCCGAAGCCGGCTTGTAGCCCGGCAGCACCAGATAGCCGTCTTCACGGTAGCGCCGTTTCTGAAGCGGATTTAGCATGGGTGGCCGGCGGCGGCAGGAGGGATCGGGCGCAAATCATAGGCACCGTCACGCCTGCACGCGGCATGGCGCTTGCATCTCGACCGCCAACACCCACAGGAGATGACCCCATGACCCTCGCCCGTCGCCTTGCGCTGCGCCCCCATCCCGTGTCGCTGCACCGCATCGCGGCAGCCGCTGCGCTGTTGGGTGCGCAGCTTGGTGCATCGGCGCAGCAGACGACGGCGGCCGACACGGCCGCGACGCCCGAGGCCGGCAAGCTGCCCACCGTCACCATCACGGCGGAGCGGCGCCGCGAGAACATTCGCGACGTGCCGAACTCGGTCAGCACGATCGGCGCCGACCTGCTCGACGCCGTCAACACCGGCGGCCAAGACCTGCGCGGCATCTCGGGCCGCGTGCCGAGCCTGAACATCGAGTCGTCGTTCGGGCGCGCGTTTCCGCGCTTCTACATCCGCGGTTATGGCAACACCGATTTCCGCCTCAACGCATCGCAGCCGGTGTCGCTGGTGTACGACGACGTGGTCCAGGAAAACCCGATCTTGAAAGGCTTCCCTGCCTTCGATCTGGCCGGCATCGAAGTGGCGCGCGGCCCGCAGGGCACCCTGTTCGGCCGCAACACCCCGGCTGGCGTGGTCAAGTTCGATTCGGTGCGGCCGGGCAAGAACTTCGAGGGTTATGGCAGCCTGTCGGTGGGCACGTTCACCACCATCAACGCCGAAGGCGCGATCAACGTGCCCACCAGCGAGCGATCGGCGTTGCGGCTGTCGCTGCTGAACCAGACGCGCAACGACTGGGTGCACAACACCATTCCCAGCGGCCTGACGCAGGACTTCGAGGGCTACCGCGACAGCGCATTCCGCGGTCAGTGGCTGTTCGAGGCAGGCAAGGACTTCAGCCTGCTGGCCAACGTGCATGCGCGCGACCTCAACGGCTCGGCGCGGCTGTTCCGCGCCAACATCATCCAGCCCGGCACCAACAACCTGGTGGCCGGATTCGACGAACGCCAGATCTCCACCGACGGCAAGAACGAGCAGACGCTGACCAACTTCGGCACCAACCTGCGGATTCGCTGGGGCCTGGGCAACCTGGCGCTGTATTCGATCACCGGCTTCGAGCACGTCAAGGCGTTCAGCCGCGGCGACATCGATGGTGGCTTCGGCAACGTCTTTGCGCCGACGATGGGCCCTGGCGTGATCCCGTTCTCGTCGGAAACGGCCGATGGCATGCCCAAGCACCAGCAGTGGACGCAGGAGTTCCGCGTTGAATCGAACTACGCCGCCGCGCTGAACTGGCAGGCCGGTGTCTACCTGTTCCACGAAGACTACCGCGTCGAAAGCTTCGACTACGACACGCCCAACGGCAGCGTGCAAGACGGCTATGAGCGCGTGCGGCAGAAGAACGACGCCTATGCGGTGTTCGGCGCCATCAACTACGCAGTCTCGCCGGCGCTCAAACTGCGCGCCGGCATCCGCTACACCCAAGACAAGAAGCAGTTCGACGTCGAGGACTACAACACCACAGCGTTTGTGCCGTGCGTGCTTTCCGGAAAGTGCACGTTGGCCCAGCTGGCCGCGCAAGAACCCGATGGCAACCTGTCGGCCTCGCCGAAGGACAACAAGGTCAGTTGGGATTTGAGTGGCACCTATGCGTTGAACCAGGCCGCCAATCTGTATGCTCGCGTCGCCACCGGGTTTCGCGGCTCGAGCGTGCAGGGTGCGGGCGCGTTCAACGCCAAATCGGTCGCCGGGCCGGAGACGAACACGTCGGTCGAGGCCGGCGTCAAGGCCGACTTGCTGGACGGTCGGGCTCGAGTCAACTTCGGCGTCTTCCATTACACCGTGAAGGACCTGCAGCTCACCGCGGTGGGCGGCGCCGCCAATTCGAACATCCTGCTCAACGCCAAGAAGGCGGTCGGTCAGGGCTTCGAGCTCGACGCGACGGCTTTCCTCACCGACAACCTGCTGGCCAGCGTCGGCGTCGGCTACAACGACACCAAGCTCAAGGATCCGGGTCTGGCCGTCTCGCCGTGCGGAACCGGACTGTTTCCACCGCCGCAGTTGAACTGCACAGTGACCGACCCGCTGGACGCAAACGGCAAGGCGCTGATCGACGGCAACCCGCTGCCGCAAGCGCCCAGGACCACCGTCAACTTCACGTTGCGCTACAGCCAGCCGGTGGCCGCGGGCGGCGAGTGGTACGTGCTGACCGACTGGGTCTATCGCAGCAAGGTCAACTTCTTCCTCTACGAATCGATCGAGTTCACCGGCAAGCCGCTCACCGAAGGCGGTCTGCGCGCCGGCTACCTGTGGGGCAACGGCAAGTACGAGGCCGCCGCGTTCGTGCGCAACCTCACCAACCAGATCCGCGTGGTCGGCGGCATCGACTTCAACAACCTCACCGGCTTCATCAACGAGCCACGCACCTACGGCCTTCAGTTCAAGGCGGCCTTCTGACCGCGCGATGGGCCGGCGGCGGCGAAGGCGCGGATCGCGGCTTCGGCGCGTGAACGCGCCGCCTCGCCCAGAAACGAGTGCCGCGCCGCCTGCACGCCCATCGCCACCAGATCGGCCAGCGCGAGCGGCGTCTCGCGCAGCAGCGCGGCGGCCTCCAGCGACGGCGTGATGCGCGAGATCAGGCGGTTGTCGGTGTGAAACGAGACGCTCAGGCGCGCGCGGTGCAGCGCGGTGATCGGATGGCCGGCGATCGACACCGCGGCGCCGGTGTGCACGTTGCTGGTCGGGCACAACTCCAGGTGCAGGCCAAGCGCAAGCGCCTCGTCGATCAGCGCGGCGCCGGCGGCCGAACCCAACGCATCGGCCAGCCGCACGCCGTGGCCGATGCGCCGGGCACCCAGGCGCGCCGCCTCGAGCACGCGCGGCGCGCCATCGGCCTCGCCGGCATGCAGGGTCAGCGGCACGCCGCCGTCGCGCGCGATGCGGATCGCCTGCGCATGCTCGGCCGGCGGGTGCCCGAGCTCGGCCCCGGCGAGATCGAATCCGATCACGCCGTGCCCCCAGTAGCGTCGCGCCAGTCGCGCGACGCGTTCGGCCTCGTCCGTGCTGCGCTCGCGCATCGCACACAAGATCAATCCGTTGGGCAGCGCACTGCGCCGCAGGCCCTGCAGCATCGCCTCGATCGCGGCCTCGGCGGCCAGGCCGTGCGACTCGAACAGCGTCGGCGCGATGCGGAACTCGGCCAGCACGCAGCCGTCGGCCAGCACGTCTTCGGCGGCTTCGAACGCCACCCGTTCGAGCGCCGGCAGCGTGGCCATGGCGGCCACCGTGAGCGCGAAGCCCTGCAGGTACTCGTGCAGGCTGCCGGCGTGCGCGCGCTCGTCGAACCAGGCACACAACGAAGCCGCGTCGGCAGCCGGCGATTCGATGCCGCGCTCGCGCAGCAGCTCCAGCAGCGTGGCCGGCCGCAGGCCGCCGTCCAGGTGGTCGTGCAGCAGCACCTTGGGCAGCGCACGCGCGAGCGCGTCGATGTCATCGCCTGCGGGCATCACGGCATCGTAGTCCAGGTGGCGCATGCACCACGAGTCTTGCTATCCTGCGCCGCACCTCGGCGATCCACGGGAGCACACCGATCATGAAGCTCACGACCTTGCATGGCGCGGCCGTTGCCGGATGGATGATGCTGGCCTCGACGGCCCAGGCGCAGCCGGCGATCGTCTACGACATGGGCGGCAAGTTCGACAAGTCGTTCAACGAGGCGGCCTACAACGGTGCCGAGCGCTGGAAGAAGGACGGCGGCAAGCCCTACCTCGACTTCGAGATCGCCAACGAAGCGCAGCGCGAGCAGGCGATGCGCCGCATGGCCGAGCGCGGCGCCAACCCGATCATCGGCGTCGGCTTCTCGCAGGCCTCGTCGATCGAGAAGGTGGCCAAGGAGTTTCCCAAGCTCAACTTCGTGATCATCGACTCGGTGGTCAAGCTGCCCAACGTGGAATCGATCGTCTTCAAGGAGCATGAGGGCAGCTTCCTGGTCGGCATGATGGCGGCGCTGGCCAGCAAGAGCGGCAAGGTCGGCTTCGTCGGCGGCATGGACATCCCGCTGATCCGCAAGTTCCAGTGCGGCTACGAGCAGGGCGCCAAGTACGCCAACCCCAAGATCGAGGTGACCGCCGCGATGACCGGCACCACCCCTGCGGCGTGGAGCGATCCGACCCGCGGCGGTGAACTCGCCAAGGCGCAATTCGCCAAGGGGGTCGACGTGGTGTTCGCCGCCGCCGGCGGCACCGGCGTGGGCGTGTACCAGGCCGCCAAGGACGCCGGAAAACTGGCGATCGGCGTCGACAGCAACCAGAACCACGTGCAGCCCGGCACCATGCTGACGTCGATGGTCAAACGCGTCGACAACGCGGTCTACAACAGCGCCAACAAGAGCAACCCCGGCGTCACCGTGCTCGGGCTGAAAGAAGGTGGCGTCGACTACGCGATGGACCAGTACAACGCCAAGCTGGTCAGCGCCGACATGAAGGCCAAGGTCGACGCCGCCAAGGCCGGCATCATCGCCGGCAAGATCAAGGTCGCCGACTACATGGCCGACAACGCGTGTAAGTTTTGACCACCCCCGATGCGCCTTCGGCGCCTCCCCCTCCAGGGGGCGACGCCAGCGGACTGACAGAGCCAGATCCGCGGCGTCCACTCGGGGATGCGCCGCTGAAACGGCGCAAGCCGGTTCCGGTTCGGATCAAGGCGTGATGTGATGATGCCGGCCGTGGCGATGCGCGGCATCCGCAAGCGTTTCGGCGCCGTGCAGGCCAACGACGGCGTCGACCTGACCGTGGCCGCCGGCACGGTGCACGGCATCGTCGGCGAGAACGGCGCCGGCAAGAGCACGCTGATGTCGATCCTCTACGGCTTGGTGAGCGCCGACGGCGGGTCGATCGAAATCAACGGGCAGGCGGCAACCATCCGCCACTCGCGCGACGCGATGCAGTTGGGCGTGGGCATGGTCCACCAGCATTTCATGCTGGTCGAGACCTTCAGTGCGCTCGACAACGTGCTGCTCGGTGCCGAGCCCGCCTGGCACCTGGCCGCCGCACGCGCGCAGGGGCGCGTGCGATTGCAAGACCTGATGCGCGACAGCGGCCTGCAGGTGCGCCTGGACGCCCCGGTCGAAGATTTGCCGGTGGGCGAGCGCCAGCGGCTGGAGATCCTGAAGGCGCTGTATCGCGGCGCCCGCATCCTGATCCTCGACGAGCCCACCGCGGTGTTGACACCGCAGGAGACCGAGCAGTTGTTCCACACGCTGCGCCAGTTGCGCGCGCGCGGCACGACGATCCTGCTGATCACGCACAAGCTCAAGGAGATCATCGCGCTCACCGACGCGGTGACGGTGATGCGCGCCGGCCGCGTGGTGCTCGACTGCGCGACTGCCGACACCACGACGGATGCGCTCGCCCAGGCGATGGTCGGCCGCCGCGTGCAGCTGGGCCGCGGCAGCGACGCTGTCGCGCAGGCCCACGGTGAGCCGCTGCTGCGCGCCGATCACCTGCAGTGGCGCGATGCCGCCGGCGTGGTGCGGCTGGCCGATGTGTCGATAGCGCTGCGCCCCGGCGAGATCGTCGGCATCGCCGGCGTCTCGGGCAACGGGCAGAGTGAGTTGCTCGATGCTTTGGCCGGATTGCTGGTGCCCGACGCCGGCGACTTGCAACTGGCGGGCCGCCGCTTCACGCCCGCACGCTGGCTCGACCCCGCCACCGCGCGCGACCTCGCTGTCGCCCACGTGCCCGAGGACCGCCAGCGCCGTGGCCTGGTGCTGCCGTTCGCCGCCTGGGAGTCGGCCGTGCTCGGCTACCACGCGCGACCGCGCTACGACCACCACGGCTGGATGGTGCACGACACGATGTTCGCCGACGCCGCGTCGATGATGGAGCGTTACGACGTGCGGCCGCGCGATCCGCGCATCCGCAGCGGCCAGTTCTCCGGCGGCAACCAGCAAAAGCTCGTGCTCGCGCGCGAGGCGATGCCCGAACCGAAGGTGTTGCTGGTCGGGCAGCCGACGCGCGGCGTCGACATCGGCGCCATCGAGTTCATCCACGGCCGCCTGCGCGCGATGCGCGATGCCGGGGGCGCGCTGCTGGTGGTGTCTTCCGAACTCGACGAGATCCTTGCGCTGGCCGATCGCGTGCTGGTGATGAACGGCGGCCGCATCAGCGGCGAGCTGCCGATCGACGCCTGCACCGAGGGTGCGCTCGGGCGCTTGATGGGCGACGCTGCGGCCGATTCGGTGCAGAGCGCCGCGGCATGAGCTCGGACCAGGAGCTGCCGCGCTGGCTCGACCTCGTCGTGCTGCCGCTGTTCAACCTGGCGCTGGCGCTGCTGGTGTGCGGCATCGTCGTGCTGGTGATCGGCCTGGACCCGCTGCAGGTGCTGGCGCTGCTGGTGCGCGGCGCGTTCGGCAGCCGCATCGGCGTCAGCTACACGCTGTACTACGCCACCACCTTCGTGTTCACCGGGCTGGCGGTGGCGGTGGCGTTCCACGGCGGCCTGTTCAACATCGGCGGCGAGGGCCAGGCGATGCTCGGCGGCATCGGTACTGCGCTGGTGGCCTTGGCGCTCGGCGATCATGCGTCGGCATGGATCGTGCTGCCGGCGATGGTGTTGGCCGCCGCCGTGTTCGGCGCGGCGTGGGCCGCGGTGCCGGCCGCCCTGCAGGCCTGGCGCGGCAGCCACGTGGTGATCACCACCATCATGTTCAACTTCATCGCGTCGGCGCTGCTGTCGTGGCTGCTGATCAACGTGCTCAAGGACCCGGGCAACATGACGGTGGAAAGCCGCAGCTTCGGCCCCGGGGCCCATGTGCCCGCGCTGCACGAGCTGCTCGCGCTCGCGGGCGTGCAGTGGCCGCGCTCGCCGCTGAACCTGAGCGTGCTGCTGGCCGCGGCGAGCGCCGTGCTCGTCTACCTGCTGGTGTGGCGCACGCGGCCGGGCTACATGCTGCGCGCGGTCGGCCATGCTCCGGAGGCGGCGCGCTATGCCGGTATCCGGCCGCCCGCGCAGATCATGTTCTCGATGATGCTGTCGGGTGCGCTGGCCGGGCTGGTGGGCATCAACGAGGTGGCCGGCACGCACGGCCGCCTGCTGCTCGACTACGTGGTCGGCGCCGGCTTCGCCGGCATCGCGGTGTCGTTGATCGGGCGCAATCATCCGGTGGGCATCGTGCTGGCATCGCTGCTGTTCGGCGCGCTGTACCAGGGCGGCGCCGAGCTGGCGTTCGAGATCGCGGGCTTCAGCCGCGACATGGTGTTCACGCTGCAGGGCCTGATCGTGTTGTTCTCGGGCGCGATGGCGCAAGTGGCGGCGCCGACGCTGGCGCGCGCCTGGTTCGCCCTCGAACATCGTCTGAGGCCCGCGCATGGATGACATTGCCGTCGGCACGCTGCTCGCCTCGACGCTGCGCGTGTCGACGCCGCTGATCCTGTGCGCGTTGGCGGGCACCTTGAGCGAACGATCGGGCGTGATCGACCTCGGGCTGGAGGGCAAGATGCTGCTCACCGCATTTGCAGCGGGCACCGCCGCCGCGGTGTTCGGCTCGCTGGCGTTGGCGCTGCTGATCGCGGTGGCCGTCGGCGTCGCGTTGTCGATGCTGCACGGCTATGCTTGCGTCAGTCACCGCGGCGATCAGGTGGTGATGGGCATGGCGATCACGATGACGGCCGCGGGCCTGACCGTGGTGCTCGGCATCGCCTGGTTTCATCAGGGTGGCCAGACGCCGCCACTGCCCGACGCCGTGCGGCTGTCGCCCTGGTTCTCCGCATCGGCCGACTTGCTGCGCGACGCACCGCCGGTGCTGAAGGCGCTGGCGATCGGGCTGCTCGGCCACAACATCATGGTCTATGCGGCGCTCGTGCTGGTGCCCGCCGTCGCGTGGCTGCTGGCGCGCACGCGCTTCGGGTTGCGCCTGCGTGCCGCGGGCGAGAACCCGGCGATGGTCGACGCCGCGGGGGTGTCGGTGCAGGCGTTGCGTTATGCCGCGCTTTCGCTCAACGGCGTGCTGTGCTCCCTGGCCGGCAGCTACCTGGTGCTGGCGCAGAACCCGTCGTTCATCCCGCACATGACGGCCGGCCGCGGCTACATGGCGCTGGCCGCGATGATCTTCGGCAAGTGGCAGCCGGTGGGCGCGTTCTGGGCCTGCCTGTTGTTCGGTTTTCTCGACGCCTCGGCGATCCGCCTGCAGGGCGCGCCGTTGCCGTGGATCGGCGCGGTGCCGGTGCAGGCGATCCAGGCCTTGCCCTACGTGATGACCATCGTGCTGCTGGCCGGCTTCATCGGCCGCTCGCGCGCCCCCAAGGCCTTGGGTGTACCGTACGCGAAGACGCATTGAACGCCTTCTGACCATGTCGCCACCGGTCTCCGAACAAGATCTCGAGCGCCTCGCCGCCGCCGCCCGTGCGGTGCGTGAGCGCGCCCACGCGCCGTATTCGAGGTTCAGCGTCGGCGCTGCGTTGCTCGACGAACAAGGCCGCGTGCACGCCGGCTGCAACGTCGAGAACGCAGCGTTGCCGCAGAGCCTGTGCGCCGAAGCCGTTGCGCTGGGCGCGCTGGTGGCCGCCGGCGGTCGTCGCGTGCGCGCGGCGGTGGTGGCGGGCGAGTCAACACAGGCAGTCACGCCATGCGGCGGCTGTCGCCAGAAGCTGCGCGAGTTCGCCGACGACGACACGCCGGTGTGGTCGGCCGATGGGCAAGGGTGGCGCGCGCGGCACACGCTCGGTGAATTGCTGCCGGCGAGCTTCGGTCCCGATCATTGGATGGCGTCGTGAGCCTCGACGACGCCATCGCTCGCAGCGCCGAGCGCATCGCCGCCACCGGGCACAGGCCACGCGTCGCGGTGCTGCTCGGCTCGGGCTGGCAACCCTTCGTGGCGCGCGTGCAATCGGCGGTCACGCTGCCTTACGCGCAACTGCCCGCCTTTCCAGTGCTCGGTGTCGACGGCCACGCCGGCTCGTTGGCGCTCGGACGCATCGGCGCGCACGAGGTCGCGGTGCTCGCCGGCCGCAAACACGCCTATGAAAACGGCGACGCCGCGGTGATGAAGGGCGCGATCGCCACGCTGGCGGCCTGCGGCGCGACGGTGCTGGTGCAGACCAACGCTGCCGGCAGCCTCGACGCCGCGATGCGGCCCGGCGAGCTGATGCTGATCGGTGACCACTTGAACATCGTGCAACGTTCGCCGCTGATCGGCGAGGCCGGCAGCGAACGTTTCGTCGACCTGCGCGACGCCTACGACCCCGCGCTGCGTGCGCAGGCACGGGGCGCTGCGCAACGCGCAGGCGTGGCGCTGCACGAGGGCGTCTACGCGTGGATCCTCGGGCCGCAGTTCGAGACGCCGGCCGAGATCCGCATGCTGCAGCGGCTGGGCGCGCAGGCGGTGGGCATGAGCACGGTGCCCGAGACCATCCTGGCGCGGCGCCACGGCTTGCGCGTGCTCGCGTTGTCGATGATCACCAACATGGGCTGCGGGCTGGAGGACCAGGCGTTGAGCCACGCGCACACGCTGGCCGTCGCGCAGGCGGCGCAGACGCGGGCCGTGTCGCTGCTCGAGGCGATCGTCGGCGCGCTGGAGCTGTGAGATGGCACGCCGGACCCCGGTCGACACCGCGCGCATCGCGCTGGCCTGCCTCGACCTCACGAGCCTGAACGACGGCGACACCGAAACCGACGTCCGCGCGCTATGCGAACGGGCCAGCGGCCCCTACGGCATGGTCGCTGCGGTCTGCGTGTGGCCGCGCTTCGCGCACCTGGCGCGGCAGCGGTCGCCGGCGGCGGTCAAGGTGGCGGCGGTGGCCAACTTTCCAGCAGGCTCGACCGACGTCGAGCGCACGCGGCGCGACGTCGGCACGATCGTGCAAGCCGGTGCGCAGGAAGTCGACGTCGTGCTGCCCTATCGCGCGCTGCTCGCCGGCGACGAGGCTGCCTGCGCGGCCGTGCTGCGCGTCACGCGTCACGCGTGCGAGGGTCTGACGCTCAAGGTCATCCTGGAGACGGGAGAGCTGCGCAGCGCCACCTCGATCGAGCGCGCGGCGCGCCTCGCGTTGGCCGAGGGCGCCGACTTCCTGAAGACCAGCACCGGCAAGACGCCGGTCAGCGCGACGCTGGAGGCGGCGGCCGTGATGCTGCGCGTGATCACCTCCGATGCGTCGGCCAAGGCGCGCGTGGGCTTCAAGGCGGCGGGTGGCATCCGCAAGGTCGCCGATGCTGCACCGTACATCGACGCGGTGACGCAGGCGCTCGGCGCCGCTGCAGCCACGCCGGCGCGGTTTCGCATCGGCGCCAGCAGCCTGCTGGCCGACATCGAGGCCGTGCTGGCCGGCACATCACCAGCACCAGCCCAACCCTCGAACGACAGTTATTGATCCAGCGCGGCGGCTTCGGCCGCGCCCGCCCTCACAGCCGCTCGAACACCGCGGCAATGCCCTGGCCACCGCCGATGCACATCGTCACCAGCGCGTAGCGGCCGTTGATGCGCTGCAGCTCGTACAGTGCCTTGGTGGCCAGGAACGCACCCGAACAGCCGATCGGGTGGCCGAGCGCGATCGCGCCGCCGTTGGGGTTGGTCTTCTTCATGTCGAGCTCGAGGCCGCGTGCGACCGCGATCGCCTGCGCGGCGAAGGCTTCGTTGCTCTCGATCACGTCCATCTGATCGAGGCGCACGCCGCCTTTCTTGAGCGCCAGCTTCGACGCCGGGATCGGGCCCTCGCCCATGATCTCGTTGGGCACGCCGGCCACCGCGTACGACACCAGGCGCGCCAGCGGCTTGTACCCAGCCGCGGCGGCGACCGACGCATCGGCCAGCACGAAGAACGCGGCGCCGTCGTTGATGCCCGAGGCGTTGCCGGCCGTCACCGTGCCGTCTTTCTTGAACGCCGGCTTCATCTTGGCCAGCGTCTCGAGCGTGGTGGCGGGCTTGACGTGCTCGTCGGTGTCGAAGGTGACCTCGCCCTTCTTGGTCTGCTTGACGATCGGCACGATCTGCGACTTGAAGCGCCCTTCGGCGATCGCCGCTGCTGCGCGCCGGTGCGACTCCACGGCCAGCTCGTCTTGCTCCCCGCGCGTGATCTTCCACTTCGCCGCCAGGTTCTCCGCGGTGATGCCCATGTGGCCGACGCCGAACGGGTCGGTCAACGTGGCGACCATGCTGTCGATCATCTTGCTGTCGCCCATGCGGGCGCCGCTGCGCATCGATGTGGACAGGTAGGCACCGCGGCTCATCACCTCGACGCCGCCGCCGATGCCATAGTCGCAATCGCCGAGCAGGATGTTCTGCGCGGTGGTCACGATGCCCTGCAGGCCCGACGAGCAAAGGCGGTTGACCGCCATCGCCACCGAGTCCATCGGCAGGCCGGCCTGGATCGACGCCACCCGCGCCACGTAGGGCGAGCGGCTCTCGGTGGGAATGGTGTTGCCCACCGTCACGTAGTTGATCAACTTCGGATCGACGCCCGAGCGCCCGATGGCCGCCTTCATCACCGTGCCCGCGAGTTCGGCCGGCTCGATGTCGGCCAGCGACCCGCCGAAGGTCCCTACGCCTGAGCGCGCCGCGCCCAACACCACCACGTCACGCTTGCTCATGCCCGTTCTCCTTGGCTGTTGCCACCTGGCCTCGCGCGATTGGACACCCCCCGGCTGGCGGCTGCCTGACGCGCGCAGGTGCCTACACTTGCGCCACGACAAATTCTCGCTCCGAAGCGATCGCCCCATGCGCCAATGCGTTGCGATGACCCTGCTGTTCGCCGGCTGGCTGGCGGGCTGCGCGCCGGCGCCTGTGCGGCCCGGCGAGCCGGTGCAGGTGAAGATCCTGGCGATCAACGACTTCCATGGCAACCTGCGCCCGCCTCAGGGCGGCATTCGCATCCGCGATCCGCAGGACGCGGGCAAGACGGTCAACGTCGCGGCCGGCGGCGCCGAACACCTCGCCACCGCGGTGGCCGAGCTGCGCGCCAAGAATCCGAATCACATCTTTGTCGCCGCCGGCGACCTGATCGGCGCCAGCCCGCTGACCTCGGCGCTGTTCCACGACGAGCCGACGGTCGAGGCCTTCAGCCTGATGGGCCTGGAAGCCACCGCGGTGGGCAACCACGAGTTCGACCACGGCAGCGCCGAGCTGCTGCGGCTGCAGCGCGGCGGCTGCCACCCGATGGACGGCTGCAAGGGGCCGCAGCCGTTCACCGGCGCACGCTTTCGCTGGCTCGCCGCGAGCACGATCGACGTGCGCAGCGGCCAGCCGCTGCTGCCGGCCTACCACGTCAAGCGGTTTCAAGGCATCCCGGTGGCGTTCATCGGCCTCACGCTGAAAGACACGCCGCAGATCGTCGTGCCTTCGGGTGTCACCGGGCTCGAGTTCCGCGACGAAGCGCAGACCGTCAACGCGCTGGTGCCGCAGCTGAAGCGCCAGGGCATCGAAGCGATCGTCGTGCTGATCCACGAGGGCGGCCAGCCGAGCGGCGACTACGACGAATGCCCCGGCATCTCCGGGCCGATCGTGCGCATCGTCGAACAGTTCGACCCCGCGGTGGACCTGGTGATCAGCGGCCACACCCACCGCGCGTACGTCTGCCGCATCGCGGGCCGCCTGGTCACCAGCGCCGACAAGTACGGCACCCTGGTCACCGAAATCGACCTCGTGCTCGACCCGGCGACCGGTGACGTGCGCGAAACGCGCGCGCACAACGTGATCGTGCGCACCGATCGTTTCGCGAAGGAAAACGCGCAGACCCAACTGATCGAGCAGTACGAGCAGCTCGCGGCGCCGTTGGCCAAGCGCGCGGTCGGCCGCGCCAGCGCACCGCTGTCGCGCGATGAAAGCGAGGCCGGCGAGATGCCGATCGGCCAGCTGGTGGCCGACGCGCAGCTCGCCGCCACTGCGGCCGAGGGCGCGCAGCTCGCGCTGATGAACCCGGGCGGCCTGCGCGCCGCGCTGTCGGGCGACGCCGGCGGCCAGGTGCGCTACGAAGACCTGTTTGCGGTGCAACCGTTCTACAACAACCTGGTGACCATCACGCTGACCGGCTCGCAACTGCAGCGGGTGTTGGAGCAGCAGTGGCTGAACCAGCCGCGCCCGCGCGTGCTGCAGGTGTCGCGCGGCTTTGGCTACAGCTGGGATGCGAGCAAGCCCCCGGGCGAGCGCGTCGTGCCGGGCAGCCTGCGCCTGAACGGCGCCGTGATCGCGCCAGAGCAGTCGTTGCGCGTCACGATCAACAGCTTCCTCGCCGCTGGCGGCGACAACTTCACGGTGTTCAAGCAGGACGCCCGCGATGCGCGCACCGGCATGATGGACATCGACGCGCTCGAGCGTCATGTCGCGGCGCGGGGCGTGATCGCGCCGGGCGCGCTCGATCGCATCCGGCGAGTCCATTGACGGCCCTCGCGTCGCCCCTGTGATGCGCGCGCAGGAAATCATCCGCGCCAAGCGCGACGGCGCGACGCTGGACGACACGCAGATCGACGCCTTCGTCCACGGCCTGGTGTCGCGCCGGTGGAGCGAAGGCCAGGTGGCGGCACTCGCGATGGCGATCTGCCTGCGCGGCATGACGCGCGCCGAGACGACGTGTCTGACGCGCGCGATGGCAGCGTCAGGGCTGCGCCTGGACTGGTCGCGCGAGCATTGGCCGGGCCCGCTGCTCGACAAGCACTCCACCGGCGGCGTCGGCGACAAGGTGAGCCTCGTGCTGGCGCCGATCCTGGCAGCCTGCGGCGCGGTGGTGCCGATGGTCTCGGGCCGTGGCCTCGGCCACACCGGCGGCACGCTCGACAAGCTGGCGGCGGTGCCGGGCTACACGGCGACGCCGAATCGCGCGACGCTGCTGCGCACGCTGCACGACGCGGGCTGCGCGATCGTCGGCGCCAGCGCGCGCATCGCGCCGGCCGATCGCCGCCTCTACGCGATCCGCGACGCCACCGGCACGGTGGAGTCGGTGCCGTTGATCACAGCCAGCATCCTGGCCAAGAAGCTGGCCGCCGGCGTGCAGGCGCTGCTGATCGACGTCAAGCTCGGCAACGGTGCGTTCTGCACCGGGCTCAACGAGGCGCAGATGTTGGCGCAGAGTCTGGTGGCCGTCGCCCGCGAATCGGAGTTGCCCGCGCGCGCGCTGATCACCGACATGAACGCGGTGCTCGGCACCAGCGCGGGCAACGCCCTCGAAGTGCGCGAGAGCGTCGACTTCCTCAGCGGCCGCGCGCGCGAGCCGCGCCTGCTCGAAGTGACGCTGGCATCGGCTGGCCAGTTGCTGCACCTCGGAGGCCTGGCGCCGAGCCCGGCCGATGGCGAGCGTCGCGCGCGAGTCGCCCTCGACAGCGGCGCCGCGGCGGAACGGTTTGCACGCATGGTCGCAGGCCTCGGCGGGCCGCGCGACATGCTGCAACGGGGCGCTGCGCTGCTGCCGCGCGCGCCGCTGCAACGGCCTTTGCCGAGCCCGCGCGACGGCGTCGTCGCCGCGATGGACACACGCGCGATCGGCCTGGCCGTGGTCGCACTGGGCGGTGGCCGCGCGCGCGCGGGCGACACGATCGATCTGCGTGTCGGCCTGAGCGACGTGCGCGGCGTCGGCGCCCGCGTGGCGCGTGGCGAGCCGTTGGCCGTCGTGCACGCCGCCAGCGACGACAGCGCCGAGCAGGCGCTGCGTGACGTGGCCGCGGCGATTCGCATCGCCGACCGCGCAGCGCCGCTGCCGGCCGTGCACGCCGTGGTCGACGCTTGAGGAGCGCATCGCGGGCATCGGCAGGTGCCACCTACAATCGCGATGCCAGTGCACACAGCGAGTTGCCGCCGTGCACGCCGCACCGATGCCCCACTCGCCGTTGACCAACCTGTCGCCGCTGGACGGCCGCTACGCCGCCAAGCTCGATGCCTTGCGGCCGCTGCTGTCGGAGTACGGCCTGATGCAGCGGCGCGTGCAGGTCGAGGTCGAGTGGTTCGTCGCGTTGTCCGACGCCGGCATGCCGGAGTTCCCGCCGCTGGCCGCCGTGGCGCGCGAACGCGCGCGCTCGTGGGTCGCCTCTTTTTGCGAGGCCGATGCCCAGGCGATCAAGGACATCGAGCGCACCACCAACCACGACGTCAAGGCGGTCGAGTACTGGCTCAAGCAGCGCATGCACGGCGATATGCAGCTCGAGCCGTGGCGCGAGTTCGTCCACTTCGCGTGCACCAGCGAAGACATCAACAACACCAGCCATGCGTTGATGCTCGGTCATGCACGCTCGCAGGTGCTGCTGCCCGCGCTCGATCGGCTGGTCGCCACGATGACGGCCCAGGCGCACGAGCTGGCCGACGTGGCGATGCTCAGCCGCACGCACGGCCAGACCGCGAGCCCGACCACGCTCGGCAAGGAAATCGCCAACGTGGCGGCCCGTTTGGCGCGCGCGCGTGCGGCCATCGCGCAGGTGCAGCCGCTGGCCAAGATGAACGGCGCGGTGGGCAACTTCAACGCGCATGTCGCGGCGTGGCCCGGCTTCGACTGGGAGGGCTTCGCGCGCGGCGTCGTCGAGCGGCTCGGCCTGCAGTGCAACGCCTACACGACGCAGATCGAGCCGCACGATTGGATGGCCGAGCTGTTCGACGCGGTGGCGCGCGCCAACACGGTGTTGATCGACTGGTCGCGCGACGTCTGGGGCTACATTAGTCTGGGTTACTTCAAGCAGCGCCTGCTGGCCGGCGAAGTCGGCTCCTCGACGATGCCGCACAAGGTCAACCCGATCGACTTCGAAAACGCCGAGGGCAATTTCGGTCTGGCCAACGCGCTGCTCGCCCACCTGTCGCAAAAACTACCGATCAGCCGCTGGCAGCGCGACCTCACCGACAGCACGGTGTTGCGCAACATGGGCGTGGCGCTCGGCCACGCGCTGCTCGGCTACGACTCGCTGCAGCGCGGCATGGCCAAGCTCGAGGTCGATCGCCCGACGATCGCTGCCGATCTCCAGAGTGCCTGGGAGGTGCTCGCCGAAGCCGTGCAGACCGTGATGCGCCGCCATGGCCTGCCCGAGCCGTACGAACAGCTCAAGGCGCTGACGCGCGGCAAGGCAATCGATGCACAGGCGCTCGCGCAGTTCATCGATTCGCTGGCTTTGCCGGCCGCCGACAAGGCGCGACTGCGCGCGCTGACGCCCTCGAGCTACATCGGGCTGGCCGCTGCGCTGGCAAAACGGCTGCGCTGATGTCGGCCGCCACGCTCACTTCGTTCGCTGCCCCCTCGGGGGGCAGCGCATGAGCGCCACCTTCATCGACAAACTGCTGGCCGCCGAACGCGCACACGACTCGCTGTTGTGCGTCGGCCTGGACCCCGAGCCGGCCAAGTTCCCTGGCGCCTGGCAGCACGACCCGGCGCGCATCTTCGACTTCTGCGCCACCATTGTCGACGCCACGCGCGACCTGGTGTTGGCGTTCAAGCCGCAGATCGCGTTCTTTGCCGCGCACCGCGCCGAGGACCAGCTCGAACGCCTGATGGCGCACATCCGCCAGGCGGCACCCGAGGTGCCGGTGATCCTCGACGCCAAACGCGGCGACATCGGCTCCACCGCCGAGCAGTACGCGCGCGAGGCGTTCGAGCGCTACCAGGCCGACGCGGTCACGTTGTCGCCGTTCCTGGGCTACGACTCGATCGAGCCCTACATGAAATACGACGGCAAGGGCTTGATCCTGCTGTGCCGCACGTCCAACCTCGGCGGCGCCGACCTGCAGGCGCAGCGCCTGAGCTCCGGCCTGAAGCTGTACGAGCACATCGCGCAGCTCGCGCAAGGCGAG
>Ga0326726_10000567_pt1 | contig 34229 bp, 26 predicted proteins | sample MHFenrmetagenome_2_FD_207603 | JGI IMG/M metagenome (GOLD analysis project Ga0326726, IMG submission 207603) | Lab enriched peat soil microbial communities from Michigan Hollow, Ithaca, NY, United States - MHF15MN | ecosystem: Environmental > Terrestrial > Soil > Wetlands > Peat | place: USA...
GCAGCGGCTCGATGCCAATGAGCCTTAGTTCGGCCGGGCTTCGGCCTGGCTAAGAACGGAGGGTACAGTCATGGTTGCGGTCGCAACGGGGGGAGGGTACAATGGTGCTCAGTACGGTGCAATCGAGCTGAAATCCGTGGGCCAGCGGTACTGGACCATTGCTTTGGGGATGGCAATTGTCATCCACCTCGCAATCGTGGGTTCCTACTATCTGGTGGAAACCCTGCATGCGGATGAGCCCCCGATTATCCGGGTGCGGATTATAAGAGACATCCAGGATCTCGGTCTGCCGCCGTCGATCACTAAAACCAATATGCCACCACCTCTGCCGGCGGCGGCCCCGAAGGCGAGCCCCGCCAAGGGTGTGCCCGTTCCAGTGCCTGATGTGAATGTGAACGCCGAGCAAACGCTCGCGAGCCAGAGTGAAATGAACGAGCAGGTAGGGGAGATCGGTGATGGGGTCGGAGGCGGTGAAAATGTGTTGGAGCCCGGCATCGAGAATCACGAAGATGTCCCACCAGAAATATTTGTGCCGGTAGAGAAGGATCCCGTGGTGGTGAAAAGGGTCGAGCCCAAATTTCCCCAGCTGGCCATGCGTGCGGGACTCGAAGGCAGAGTCTTGGTGAATATCTGGGTCGACAAGGAAGGGAAGGTGAGACAAGTGGTGGTGCTGAAAAGCGACGCCGAGATCTTCAATGAGGCGGCCATCGAGGCGGCAAAGCAATTCGTGTTCACGCCCGCCTACATGAACAACGGCCCCGTCTCGGTCTGGGTGCAAATGTCGTTCAAGTTCAAGCTGGCAGACAAGAAGTAATCCGGGGGTAGCAACGACGGCTGAGGGGTGACACGCGGGGAAGAGAGAATTTTGATTCTTCCCCGCATTTGTTTCAGGAGGTGCCTGGAGTCACTGCGGAAGCGATCATACGCACCGTTACAGTTGTGGCGGTGAGTGGGGCTGTTCCCCGGGGGCGTCTCATCTGCCCCATTCAATCGACACTCGTCGATCGACAATCGGCCATTGTCGATAGTTGCGTGCCCCCAACCGGATTCGAACCGGTGTTACAAGCTTGAAAAGCTCGTGTCCTAGGCCTCTAGACGATGGGGGCGGAATATTGCGGACCGACGATTTTGGATTGCGGAGAATGGATGTCATCGGCCGAATCTTGCAGTCTTTCCTGAAGCGACGAATATCGCTGTTAGTTCGCTGGCTTCTTGGTGGACGGACTTATAGACTTCTTCAGGTATCAGTTTCAGGTCTCGCAAGAGCTCAAGCCAGTAACACGCTTCATCCGCCTCTTCTTCCGCGATACCAATTTTCGAAACAAAATCAGATTTGGAACGCGCCCGAGTTGCAGACCGGTAATTTGCTCCAACTGAAGTCGCCGATCGTATCAATTGCTTTCCGACGATACACGATGTCTGACTCTTCGGCAGGATTTCGACAAGTCCGACAATGCGAACGGCGAACGCCTTTGTCCGATTTTCGAGATTGATACGCGCCGGTTTACCGTATCCCCCTTCCACCCCTCCCTCCTCTCCCCGGCAAAAGTCAATCTGCACAAACTTTCTCAGCTACATGCAGTCCCCACTCACCAATCCGCATTCCGCAATCTCGTGAGCCCGCGCGAATCGAACGCGCAACCTACAGGTCCATTTTTGGCGACGGCCTACTTTGCTGGTGAGCCCGGCGCGAATCGAACGCGCAACCTACAGCTTAGAAGGCTGTTGCTCTATCCAATTGAGCTACGGGCCCGGATTGACCGGGCCGTCGCCAAAAACGAGAATCCTCGTCCCACATCGGAGTTAGCGCCAAAGTTCTCGGCCGGTCGGCTAACTCCGTGTGGCAGGGACTTAGAAGGCTGTTGCTCCCGGCCCGTCCCGACCGTTCAAAGTAGGAGGCAGGACGGTCGGGCAGGCCTGTCCGCCGAAACCGATCCCCGGGTGCAGGCGGATATCCAATTGAGCTACGGGCCCGGATTTGCACGCTCTGCTCTTTCGAACCGGCCGGCGAATGACGGCCAAAAGCATAATATACGAAACCGACACCGTTGGCGCAATTTGAAGTCCGCCGGATGCGATAAAGGAGTTTGAAAAGGAGGGCGTTAGAAGAACAAAAAGACAATTGTCAGTTGTCGATAGTCGATTGACAATTGTCGATCGGATCTGTCGGGGCGGCGGGATTCGAACCTGCGGCCTCTTGGTCCCAAACCAAGCGCTCTAACCGGGCTGAGCTACGCCCCGAGATACATCAAAGTTTTCTCAACTCCTGCCGGGTCCCGATTCCGAACTTCGTTCGGATTAGGATCTCCCACTCTTTGGATTCCGCCTTCACAGCGGGATTCTGGGAAGCGGAACTCGTCCCGCATCGGAGTTGGCCTCCAGTTCCCGCCCGGCAGGCTAACTCCGTGCGGGACGGGACTGAGCTACGCCCCGTTCATGACAAACCGCCGCCTCTGTTATTGTGTTCCCAGCGAAGGATTACTCCTGCGGCGCACTATGATACTTTTTTGCGCAGTCGGGACAAATACCGTGTGTAAAATCGGCCTCCGAATGAACGGTGATGTACGTCTCGACCGGTTCCCAGTTTCCGTTCTCATCCCTGATTCTCTTGCACCACGCGCAGATCGGGAGGAGTCCGCTCAGTTTCTTCACTTCGTCAAGGGCTGCCTGGAGATCACCGTTCAACTGCATTTCGTTCATGATGTCTCGCTTGACGCGGGATAGCACCAGCGCGAACAACACAAACACACCCACCCGCATGGCAATGTTCCACAAATCGGGCCACGGGCTGAAAGTATCGAAGTACCGTGAATCAAGCATGACCCACACAATCCCCGAGAGGATTGACATCCCCAGCGCCGCCTTTCTGTCCCATCGGAGTGCGATGAGGGCTATCGGAATCGTGTAAAACGGGGCCATTGTGACAATGACTCCGGTAAGAAAGTCTAACGCGCCGATGAGTGCAAGGAGCAGAAGACTTATCACGGCAATAAACTCAACGGAGCTTTTGCCAAGCCAGTTGACAATGCGGGGGATGATGAATGTGCGGTCGAGAGAAAACGTCTGCATAGGTGGCTGTAAAACCACTAATATACGATAGTTCCGAAGACTTGCAACCCGGACTGGTGACCGGGCTCACACGAACCACCGTAGGGTTTTATTGCCGCCCGCTAGAGGGAGGGCAACGGCGTTCTTTCCTGCGTTCCTACCGTATGAGAAGCATTTTGCGCGTCGCTTGATACTCCCCTGCCTGTAACCGGTAAAAATAAGCTCCGCTGGCGAGCCCGTGCCCATCGAATGTTGCTTCGTGAACTCCGGCCGATTGCACGTCATCCACCAGGGTCGCGACCCGCTGTCCCGCTTCATTGTACACCCCAATCGTTACGTTAGAACTTCTGGGAAGTTCATAACGGATCACGGTTGATGGATTGAACGGGTTCGGATAATTTTGTTCCAGGGCAAACTCTTTTGGCCTCTGTCCCCGATCCCCCGTTGATGCTATTGCGCCGGACGCTATTACTGAAGCCGGCAGGGGATTGGTGATGGTTCCTGTGATGGCGACATCGAGTTCAGACTGGGAAGCTCCAAACCAATCTCGCAGGATAGACGCGTACACTGAACGAAAATCGAATTGCAACGGTATATTGTCACCTACAGTCGCGCTGGCCGGCAGGACCGGACTCGAGCCAATCACCAGGGGATTGACGTTCGAGCCAAAGAGGAACAGCGGTGCCGCTGTGCCGTGGTCCGTTCCTCCGCTCGCGTTCGATTTGATGCGACGGCCGAATTCGGAAAAGGTTATGCCGATGACACGGTCTGCGACGCCTAATTGCAACAGATCATCCTCAAAAGCCATGATTGCTGCGGAAAGCCGCCCGAGAAGCGTCGCATGTGTGCCCAGAGTTGTGTCAGCGGCTGTGGTCTGGGTTGAGTGGGTATCGAACCCTCCAAGATTGACGACGAAGATCCTTGTCTGCAATCCTCCTGAAAGCAACAGGGCAACAATCTTGAGCTGATCGGCAAGCGAGTTTTGTCCGGAAGCCGGGTAGAGCGTGGAAAGGTTCTTCCCCAACGCGGCCGCATTCTTGATTACCCCTGAATACTGTTGAGTCTGCTGGGCGACTTCACGTATGAAGGTGAGCTCGTGCCCTGCAGGCGTATCGGGCGGCGTGTCTGCGCCCCCCGGAAAAGTGTACGTTGCATTCGGGTTGGTCACGGCCAATCCCATCGATACCGCGGGACCTTGTAAACCCGGACTCACCAAAGATCCAATCTGGAGTGCCAGCGGATCCGGCACATCAATGCTGGGATATCCGTCAGGGTAGCCGGGGAACTCCTCGTCAAGGTACCTTCCCATCCATCCGGAATTCGCCACGACGTTCGCATCCGTCGCCGTCAACCAGATGTCGGTGGCGCGAAAGTGGGAGAAATTCGGATTGGGATAGCCGACGGATTGTACAATGGCCAGACGGCCATTGAGATAGAGGCTTTGCAGTCCCGTCATTGCTGGATGCAGGCCTGTCGATGACGTCAACGGGAGGATTGACGCCTCTGGGATAAGAATGTTCGGACGTGCGGCCGAAAGCTCGGCATAGCGGTCGATCGGAATGACTGTATTGAGACCATCATTCCCGCCGTTAAGCTGGATGAGCACCAAAACGCGGTTCGTCTGAAACGCGGCACCCGTGAGAGCATCCAGTATGGGCGATCGGCCAAACGCCTTGAGGGCAAAGCCGTTCATCAAAAACGGAAGCGTTGTCGCCGGGACTGCACGTTTCAGAAATCCCCTTCGATTCATCATTGGTCTCCCCTCTCCGACTGAATTTGACTCCTGAAGTCCTGAGTGCCGCCTTCCAACTGGCGTCTACAGAAGCTGATATTCGGGCATACGCAGCAACAGCCCGAACAACGCCTGAAGTTTTGTTTTGATCGGCTTGATAACGGTGGCATTGGTGGGATCGGAAAGATACGATGCCCATTCGATGCCCCATTCATAGTCCGGGAGGCCGGGGATCAACGTCTCCTTGAGGAATGCTGTCTGAGCGGCCGTTGGTGTGACGGCAAACAGACGTTGAGCAGACTCCTGAACAATTACGTTCGGATCGTCAGGGTTGGAAAGCGTCTGAACGAAGGCAATGGGATCAATATTCAACGTAACTCCCCCCGACGTGTACCCATTGCCGATCAAGAGATCCGTCAACCGGCTCCGTTTTGGCAGCGTATCCGAGTTGATCCAGAGCTCACTGAATTGAGGAACCTGATAATATGCAGGCCAACCGGCGACATTAGGCGGATCTCCGATATTCTGGTCCATGCTGCTCGCCTGAGCCGTCAGATTCAACCACGCCTGATATTGCTTGGCGAGGTCGGTTGCCGCGATCGCAACGTTGAGCTGACGGCATACGCCGGTCACAAGATCCAGAGGGCTTTTGATAAAGCAGCCGACGTTGGCGGGATCAAAGAAATGCGCGCTCTTCAGAAGGGCGCTCAGCACGGGAGTGATTTCGTAATTATTCTGCTGGAGAATGTCGGCAAGGGGGGCGATGACGTTTGCCTCCGTTGCATCATCGATAACGTAATAGACGAACCACCGGTACAGCTTCCGGCAGATAAACTTCGCGGTTTCGGCCTGAGCAAATATCATGTCGATCAGGGCCTGCAGCTCCGCGGCCCCGTCTGTCCCGCCGGTGACCACTGTGTTGTTGTAGCGTGCTGAAAAAACCTTGTTGGTCGTGTCATGCCGCGTGACATCAAACCATCCCGTCTGCAAACCCACCGTCCCGTCGACATTTTGAAGCTTTCGCCACCCTGTCAGAACCCGTGCGGCCGCCTTGACGTCGGCCTCCGTGTAGTTGGTGTAGTCGCCGGGAGCGGCCAGCGGTCCCTTGCCGATCGTGAAGAGCTCCTGAAGTTCACGCGCGTAGTTCTCATCCGGGCCGCTCTTTGTGTTTCTGTCACCATTCAGATACACCAACATCGCCCCATCCTGTGTAATATCCCGAACGAGCGCCTTGAAGTTCCCGAGTGCCGATTGCCGGAGGAATGCGATATACCGATATGTGTATCGCGGATCGCCGACGGTGGTGTTCTCGGTGACGAAGTGATTGTGCCAGAACAGAACCATCTTCTCACGAATCGAGAGCTGCTGATTGAGGATGAGGCCGAGCCACCAAGCTTTCAGCGAGTTCGTGCGAATGCCGGTAGGATTGAACGTCACCGTTGGGTCGGCGGATTTGTAGAGCGCGGTTACCCATGTCGTGCCCACCGGGGCAATATCACGGCTGTCCGTCACGAGCGGCTGGGAGGGTTCTGCCGGCTGTGGAGCGAGCAGGAGGTCGACCGCTGCATTTACATCCATACTTTTCAGAGTATCGACGTGTGCCTGCGACGGCCCGAAGGTGGTCCTCCGGAGAAGATGCATGACCTGGTCCACGGTCCACGGTCCTGCGTAAGGCTCCAGGCCTGCAGTTGTGCGCCGCAGCGAGGGTATGCTCTTGTTGGCATAGGGGCTGATAACTTCACCCTGCACGTCCCAGCCAGACGGATTGATCTCTTCAGCGGGGGCGAGAACGCCCTCTGTCATTCTTTCGAGTGCCGTCCGTCTCTTCATGTCTGTCCCTCCCGGGAATATTCAGCAATCTTTTTGCACCAGATCATCGCCATGAACGAAATGTAGGCCGCGTCTGGACCAAACTCTCTACCGGTTCCGTTGCTTACATATTTCCGATAGAGTACATTGATTATTCGTTTTCCTCCAGTCACTCTTTCACAATGCAGGAATCGGAACGGCGGAAATGGCCGAGAATAAGATCATCTTCTCCATGGTACGAGTCGGCAAGGTTGTGAAGCCGAACCGCCAGATTCTCAAAGATATATCCCTTTCTTTTTTCTACGGCGCAAAGATCGGCGTTCTGGGCCTCAATGGAGCTGGAAAGACCACCTTGCTGAAAATTATTGCCGGTCTCGATCACGATATTCTCGGGGAAGTCTCTGTTCAGAAAGGGATTACATTTGGCTATCTTGCCCAGGAACCAGAGCTTGATCCCGCCAAAACAGTGAAAGCTGTCGTCGAGGAGGGTGTGGAGAGAACCGTTGCCTTGCTTCGGGAATTCGAGAACGTCAGCAATGCGATGTCCGACCCGGGTGCCGATTTCGACAAGCTTCTCGAAAAGCAGGCCAGGCTTCAGGAACAGATTGATCACGCACAGGCATGGGACCTCGATAGCAGGCTGGAGCAGGCGATGGATGCGCTCCGCTGTCCTCCGGGAGAGACTTCTGTCGCCGTGCTTTCCGGTGGTGAACGGCGCCGGGTTGCTCTTTGCCGACTTCTCCTGCAGGAGCCCGACGTTCTCCTGCTCGATGAGCCGACGAACCACCTTGATGCCGAGTCCGTTGCCTGGCTCGAATCGCACCTTGCGCAGTACCGGGGCACGGTCATCGCCGTGACGCACGACCGGTACTTCCTCGACAATGTTGCCGGCTGGATCCTGGAGCTTGACCGGGGAGAGGGAATCCCCTTCGAAGGGAACTATACTTCGTGGCTTGAGCAGAAAACCCGCAGGCTGGAGATTGAGGAGAAACAGGAATCGAAAAGACGAAGGGCGCTTTCGCGGGAGCTGGAATGGATCCGCATGAACCCGAAGGGCCGGCATGCAAAGAGCAAGGCACGCATCGCTGCCTATGAAGCCATGCTCGCTGAAGAGACTGCAAAGCGGGACGAGGAGATGGAGATATTCATCCCGCCGGGACCCCGTCTGGGCAATGTGGTCATCGAAGCAAAGCATGTCGCAAAGTCGTACGGCGATAATGTTCTCTATGACGATCTAAACTTCAATCTCCCTCCCGGCGGCATCATTGGTGTCATCGGACCCAACGGTGCGGGGAAGACGACCCTGTTTCGGATGATCATCGGAGGCGAAAGTCCCGATGCGGGGTCGTTTTCGGTCGGCGAGACGGTGAAGCTTGCATATGTCGATCAGGATCGTCCCCTGGACCCCGACAAAACGGTGTGGCAGGAAATCTCGGGGGGTGACGAGACTATTTCCCTCGGCAGGAGGGATGTGAGTTCCCGCGGCTACGTCGCGAGGTTCAATTTCAGTGGAACAGACCAGCAGAAGAAAGTAGGCATCCTGTCTGGCGGCGAGCGGAACCGGGTTCATCTGGCGAAAGTACTCCGTCGTGAGGCAAACGTCCTGCTTCTCGACGAACCCACCAATGACCTGGATGTCAACACCCTGCGCGCCCTTGAGGAGGCCCTGCAGAATTTCGCGGGGTGTGCCGTCATCATATCTCATGATCGCTGGTTTCTTGACCGGATTGCCACGCATATCCTCGCCTTCGAAGGCGAGAGCGGCGTCATCTGGTTCGACGGGAACTTTTCGGAGTACCAGGCGGATCGCAAAGCAAGGCTCGGCATCGATGCCTATCGGCCCCACCGGATACGGTATAAGAAACTCGGCAGAGCCTGACGGCCAATATCCTCACTCGTTTCCGCCCCGCCGATCGCGCGTCCTGCCCTGGAAATTCTGCCGCAACTCCTTCATGATCTCACGGTACTTTGGCACCTGATCTTCCGAGAGCAACGCTTCAATTGCCTTGTCGGTGTTCTCTGCACGCTGGCGGGCTGCAGCTCTCATGGCCTCACGATCTCCCCGATGTGACTCGCGGTCGCTCGCCGCCTGTTGTCGCGCAACCGCCAGGATCGAATCAATCGCGGCCGCCTGGCTGTCGGTGAGCACAATCTGCTCTCTTAGTCGCTCAAGGACCTGCCCTGCCATGCCACCGGCTCCCCGGGGTTGCGCAAGCGCCGTAGCGGCGACAGCGCACACTATCAGGAAAAGCCAGCACCCCCGCGTCGCGATCCTCTTCATCGTTCGCTCCTGAAATATCGTACCGGAATTCCTGATTTTTGAAGTTACGTTGCTAACGTTGGACACCCTGGTCACTACGGGAGTCTATCACTGCTTTTTCATGAGAGGGCCTGTAAGGTATGATGGTGAAAGAGGGCATGGGACTCTGCAGATGATTTGTAACGGGATTGGCGGTTTGTGAGGGGGGGAATGCGTGGTACGGATCGAGAGGTCGTGTCTGCGGCCGGAAGTGCCGATGAACCGCATCCCGGCACCGGCCGGCAGGATGTACCGAAACGAATCTGCTCATTATGCTCCCCTGCACTAACGTATTCTTCATGATTGTTCGGATACTGCGACCGGCCTCCCGAGTATCTTCAGGGCTTTCGGAGCATTTCGATTTTTGTGCGAACCGTTTCCTGCTGTTCAGCCGTCAAGCCTGCAAGATCCGCAATAGCACCATATTCGCTGATGGCCTCCCCTCGCAGATCAGCCCTTTCAAGCGATTCTGCGACCAGCATTCGATAGGCAAACTGATCGTCCAGAACGGGATAGCGGCGCAGCACCTGAATTCCTTTCAATGCGCACGTGGCGTAGAAGCCGTTATTGAACAGCACCCGCACGCCGTTGAAGAGCATGGTTCCGGTGGCAGGATCGACCTCTCGCAATGTCTCGCCAGGAGAGCGGTCGTCGCCGTGAACGGCTGTCGTAGGAGACATGTGCATCTCGTTGCTCTTCCACTGGTAAGATGAGGCACGAACTTTTTCCATTGTGAGTTTCAGCATCAATTCTTCCTGAGTGAGGTCGCGTATATCAGACAGGTCCACGATGACTTCTGGCGGGAGAGAAATGCTTTTCCTGCCAGCCTTCCCGCCACGTTCCAGTGTCGCCACCAGGACCGCCGTAGCCTTCCTGCCGGTCTTGATAGTGTCGTCAGATTTGAGAACATCCCCCGCGGCGGCGGCTGACCAGGCTTCTTCCACGCCATGGCGAATGCTGACGTCGCCATTCGTTTTCTGGAGAACGATGTCGCCGGCAAAAGCCCGCGCGGTGAGGGCTCCAAGAAGAACAATCATTCCTGCTTTCATGTTCCTTCCTCCTTCGCTTTCAATTCACGTCAACTATCGTCACCCACCCCTTGACGAGGCCGAGGCCGATTTCGACATCGTCGAAATATTCCTGGGCTCCCTCGCTCCACGCTGCTTCAAACCCCCGCGTCGTCACGGTTGTTTCAATGGGAAGCCAGATAGTGTCTTCCCCCGCCTTTGACTTTCTGATGACGTATCTCTTCGGATTCGCAGCTATGTTCGATCCGAATTTGGGGTTCACACCCGTGTCAAATAACAGGTAAATGTGCGAATTTTCCGGCCGGTTGGGAGGCACGACGTCCACGAAAGCCGTACTGATGCCCACGCTGCTCAGGAGCGATGCAAAACAGACACTCATGTCGTCGCAATCTCCTCCCCTGAGTTTCAGTGTTTCGGTGGGGTATTGAACGTAGTCTGCGCTTTGCTTGGGATCGCTGACGTACATCAGGTTCCGCGCGAATGTGTTGAAGAGAACCTGTGCATTCCGAAATGCCGTCAGATCCTTCGGCACCGCCCCGAGGGAATCCTTGTTTTGCAGGAGGATTTCCCGGCTGGTGCGCAGCACGGACGGCTCGTCGGGCGTAACAAAGTATCGGAGGTTATGAACGTTACCATCCCAGTCATTTTTGCCGTGGATTAAAACGCGTGTCTGTGCCCTGTCGTCGTATTCCTCAGCAACTGTTGCGGACACTGAGACGGTACCTTCACGAATGGTGACTCTGTCTATGCTTTTCACCTGTTCGTTGAACACGGCAGTCAACGGGATTTCCGCTGCGGTGCCTGGTTCGATATAGACCGGAGTGCTCTCCGTGGGCTGGTCCATAAAGCGGTCAACAAAGAAGGTCACCCTGGCCTGAATTGGTTTTCTGGCGATGTTTCTCACGCGCACCTTGCCTATCGGCCGGTAGGCGAGCGCTTCGTATGCAGAAGGATACACACCGCCGAGCATTTCGATTCCTTCGATGCGCGCGAGACTCTCACGAATGTTCCCGAGAATTGCCTTGACGGAAATCGATGCACGGTCCGGCGTGTAGCGATTGAGGCCAATGTCCCTGAGGGATGAAGGCGAAAACGCTCCACTGAAAATTGTACCCCGTCGCTCTGCCTGATCTGCAAAGAACTGATACGCGGCATCGAGTTCCACAAAAGCGTACGTCAGACCGATGCCTGCTGCATACGCATAGAAGAAGGGCTTTTCATCACGGTCGCCGTAGATTCCCGCACGAAAGGAGAGATTCCACCCCGGGCTCCACTCGACGCCGGCGGAGCCCGTCCCGGAAGTGCTCAGACCCCCTGCAATTGTCAACGATGGCATTATGCTCATCGAGGCACCGAGCTCCAGCCTGCGGTCCCGAGGGAGCCTGTATGTTGAAAAGTCCACCGGAAGCTCGCTTCCATGTGCCTGGAGGAGTCCCCGGACAAGAGCGGAAAGGATCACGCCGGGAGACGGAATCCACGTCGCGCTGAGATCGCCGAACCATGTTGTTGCGCGAAACTCCTTTGACACGGGTACAATCGTCGTGTCCTTGATCTCAAACTGGTACTGCGGGTCGTTCACGGATTCAGTTACAACCCGCCCCTGGAGGCCAATAGAAAATGCATCGGAGAGGCGGTATGCGTATGCTGCGGCGAACGGCTCGGCATAGGAGAATTTTCGGTCTGCCGGCAGGTTCACGCCGATGACGGTGACCGTCGCTGGCTGAATGATGTCAATGCTTGTCCCCGGTGAGTACTGGAGAGCGAGGTAGTGATTTTCGAGGAAATGCTTGCCGACACCTATGCCTGCAAAAACAAAACTCTGTGCCGGGACTGCAGTGGAAATGTACGTCCCTGAATTGAAATCCCAATCCCTGATCCCGGTCATGCCCGAGGGATTGGCAGTGAATCCCCGGGAGTCGTGCACGAGCGCTCCCGAGTTTCCAAGCGCAGTTTCACGCGGCCCAAACACGGCCTGTCCGAATGTCATCGTCGTTGTCATCCCCATTCCCAACACTATGGTCAACCTGTGCGGAAGAGTCATTACTCCAGCTGGACGTAGCAATTATAGAGGGAAGCGGCCTGTATCAGAGTGGCGCCGGAGAACGGCCCGGCGGGGGAGCGTTCATCCCGGGTACGGATGATGAACGTGAAGACGAAATTCCGCACGCGCGGAAGCGAACGCAGGATGCGTGGTTCGATCACCGCACGGCCCTGGTTTGTCTCGGGATGAAGTTTGAGCAAAGGCTTCACGATTGGATTCGCCGCTGCGAAGGAAGGTGCGATCGCACTAACGACAATATCAACGGGTCCCTTTCCGGTCCACCGGAGTTCAAGTTCCTTGTCACGGGAAAGAACGCTCCCGCCGACGGGGGAGAGCACCTGAAGATCGTCCGGAAACTTCACAGAGAACATGGAAGAATCCACCACACTGAGATGGAAGGGGCTGGTCCAGGTGTAGTTGGTGTTCGCCTGAATGCCGGGGAGTAATCTCACGTAAAAATACCCGAGCGTCGTATCCGCTGATGGCCCCAGTGCGGTCAATGGGAGATGGATGCGATACGGACGGCGTTCCATCGGCAGCCCGTTCAGTGCCAGGGAGCGGTGCATTAAGGGGTCAAAGTCAAATTCATAGTACCCGTAAATGTGCCCGTTCCATACAAACGGCTTGTCGTGATCTCCGAAGTAGACTCTTGAGAAAGCGACAGTGACAACGCCCCTACCTGCGTCGTATTTTACGTTGTTGAGGAGCACAAATGCCGTGAATTTCGCATTGTCCGCGGGCGTCAAACCCGTGGTGTCGACAGGTGAGTTCGCAACAAGGGCAGTTTCATCTGATGAAAGGTTCGTCACCTCGACGGGAGGCGACGACTTCTCGTCGGGATTCACGACGACCGCATCGGGTTTTTGGCAGCCAAAGACTGCCAGAGTTCCGATCAACAGATAACGGGGCAAGTGTTTCATTGAGCTCCTCCGGATCACGATCCGGGTCCTGATAATTAGCTGATTTCACCTCTGAAATTCAACCGGGGAGAAATACCGACGGGCCTCCGCACCAGCCTGCACCATCACAGGTGGTTACGGAGGCCCGCCTCAACCGTACACGATCAGAGAACTCTGTACGGAAGCCCCCACCAGCTCACAGAATACGGGGCCGCGTCGTCAAACAGCGTCCCTCTCGTTAGCGCATCCACCCCCACCGTAAAGAAGCCGCGGTTGAAATGCATGAACCAATTCGTTTCAAACACTCGTGTGAATGTGCCATTGCCGTTGTCAACTTCTGAGATCAGGGTCATATGCTGCCGGCGATGATGACCGAAAAAGTCGAACCCGTATCTCAGGGCAACGATATCCGTGTCCGCCGAGGCGCTCACGACAGTAACATTAATCTTGAGCGGTTCGCCGCCTCCAAGTGACGGGCAATCCTTCCGTCCGCCGTGATACCAGCCGAGCCACTTATAACGCAGGTAGAAGTTGGTCGGATCGGACACGGTCAGCGTGTCGACTCCCGGAACGAACAATTGAACCTGCGTAATGGCAATTCCAGCTCCGGCCGGTTGAGGCGAGGTTCCTCCGACAATGAGCGAACTTGCCACAGGAACCCAGCGTGCGAATGCCGTATCTCTCCCCACTTTCCTGAGCAGGACGTTGCGCGTCGAAGCATCAGTGAAGTCCTTGCTGATCAGGACGGTGTCGCCCGTTCCTGTGATCCCTTTGATCTTCAGGGTGCCGGTGAATGTTTTCTGGACTGTCGCGGTTGCTGTCGTATCGCCGGGGTCTACCGTGGTGACGACATTCACGGTGAAGCCGGTGATGAACCTGCCCCAGCGGAGGGGTGTCATGGCAGCATCGATTTTGCCAAATGTCCCATAATCCGTCGGTTGCACGTCCTGGTCGGCAAAGGTCACCTCGTCATTCTGGACAAATGCATCCGAAGTGACTGCCGCTTTTATCGCCGCGACATCGCTGGCAGAACCCGTGTTTTCAGGTCCCGCGAGATCGTTTTTGTGACAGCCTGCGACGAGAAGTGCCGCCACCAGAAGCGGGCCCCCGGCCATCGCGAAGTGCAGTTTCATGACTCCCCTCCAGTTATTATGTGAGAATGCAACGTCGATTAAGTGTGAGGTGGCAATTATAGCTCAAGCCGTATGCCAGCCGCGCGGCTGACAATGGCCCATGGATTGAATCGCTTAAGCTCCAGCGGCGAAAGGGATTATCAGATCATCCGGTTTCGGGAGGAAGGGTGCTGCAGGGGTACAAGTGCGGGAACAGCATGTTGAAGCGCGGGAAGCAAGGAGATCAGGCAGCGGGCACTCTTTGCCGCCGTCCATGCAATGGAACACCTAATCGGCCGAAGTCCCTTCCCCGGCACTTTTCAGTCGGGGATTCTTCCAGACCCCCCGGTAAAATGCCTCGCCAACGTTTTCTAGAAAGACATGGTACTTCTGTGGGAGATTCTTGGCCTTCGGACGGAGCGCCACCCTGCTGATCTCCCATGGCTGGTCGGGAGTAATCGCCTCTGCGATGTTCTCCAGATAGTCGCTGAGTCTCCTCATCACACGTTCGTTGATCTCATCGTCGGGGGTGAGAGAAATCCTCCTGATGGCCTTTTCCATGTCGAAAGTGGATTCAACAAACGCCTTCAGGCATTCACCGCGCAGATATTCGGCCACAGTTCCCCTGTTCAGGCCTCCAAGCTCGTCGGCGGTGTCAGTCACGGAACTCCTGCTGAATTGCTTTTCCCGGATCGATTCGAGAACCTGTTCCTCGACCGGAACGGCACCCCGTGCGACGGACGAGATTTCCTCGGGGAGATCCTTGATCGTGATGATCTCCCGTTGATCAGCCGATGCGAGGAGGACGCCTCTCTTGATGATGCTCTCCAGTTCCCGAACGTTCCCCGGCCATGTATAGTTGAGGAGGGCATTCATGACATTTTTTGAAACGCGAACGGTTCCGCCTTCACGGCGAAGAATGTGGTCGATGAGTATCGGAATATCGGCCTGCCTTTCCCGCAGAGGCGGGAGGGCAACCGTCAGAACGTTTAAGCGGTAGTACAGGTCTTCCCTGAACTGTTTGTCCTTCATGCGAGCCTTCAGATCCTTGTTGGTCGCCGCGACCACCCGGACATCGGAGCGAAGCGTGCGGCTTCCCCCGACCCGTTCGAATTCGCCTTCCTGCAGCACCCTCAGTAATTTCATTTGAAAGCCCTCGGAGACCTCGCCGATCTCGTCGAGGAAGATCGTACCATGATCCGCCAACTCAAAACGGCCTGCACGTTCTTTCACCGCCCCTGTAAAGGCTCCCCGTTCGTGGCCGAAGAGTTCTGATTCGAGAAGTGATTCCGAAAGCGCACCGCAGTTGACGGCTATGAAAGGGCCCGAGGCGCGGGGACTCCGGTGATGTATCGCCCGGGCAACGAGCTCCTTCCCCGTGCCGCTCTCACCCAGGAGGAGGACCGGGGCGGTGCTGGCCGCGATCTTGGTCACAAATTCGACGACCGGTTTCATCACCCCATCGTCCGCGTAGACTATGTTCTCGAACTCGGCCGATGTCGAAAGAAGGTGTTCCCTGCTCGATTCATAGACGTCCATGTCGTCGGCCTGAGACGAAAGAGCACGGACCTCCGCCTTATACCGACGGAGTTCTTCCATCAGCTTCTCCGCGTGCGCACGGGATTGTTCCGCCTCCAGGTTGGTGATCTCCTGCTCCAGGAGTGCGACTTTCGCCTCACGGTCGCGCAGTCGCTCCAGAATGTCCTTCTTCTCCGCACTCAGCGATCCCAATTCTCTTCTGGTGTCGCGATGGCGGAGAAGGAGTCCGGCGATTCCTGACGCAGCCGCAGCGAGCAGAGGTCCGATGATGGGAGCCACGATGCCGGCTGTGACGAAGGCAAGGTATGCGCAACCAATGATTGCCAGCGGTACGGCTGCAAGCACAAGACGTTTGAGACGGACAGACCAGAATAGCACCGCTGCGCTGCACAGCGCGGCGACGACCCCGCAGACAAGCAAGTGCAGCCACAGCGGCGTGTTCCGGAGGAACCGATCGTTCAGTGCATTGTCAACGAAGGCTGCGTGGAACGCGATCGCCGGGTACCGATCATCCACAGGCGTGCGGACAAACTCGCTTCGTCCTTCGGCAATTACGCCGATGAGGACGATTTTTCCTCTGAACGACCGGATGGGAAGAGCAGGCGGGAGCTCAGTGCGGAGAGCGTCGTAAGCCCGGAGTACTTCCAGAAAAGGATAGCTTGTGAACACGTTCGCGGGACCGGGGAAGTTCACCGTGACCTGATCAGCTCCTGTTGACGTGAAGGTAAGCGGGGCTCCCTCTCGGCGAATGGAAATACGCGTCCCGTCCGCGCTCACGTCTGCTCTGCGGGTAGCTGCAGATACCCGCGCGAGTTCGAGGCCGAACGAAGGGATGCGTGCACGACCCGTTCCAAGGAAGAGGTAGATGCCTGCATCGCCCGTCATGTTCAAATGGCCAACACCCGCAGCGCCGGCGCTGAGTTCTGGCAGAGGAAGATGTATCCCGCTTGCCGTGGGGACGTCGAAGAGGACTCCCGGGTAATCGAAGACAATTGCGGGAAACTTTTCGCCGCCGGAGGCAGGGAGTGACGCCCCGCCTGCCGATGATGTCCATATCCGGTCCGCGTACGCCGTCAGCACGACATTGTTCGCCGCGCCGATCATCGAGCCAAGGAGGTCGTCGTACTCGGGATACTCGGGTTTGCTGTCTTCGAATACCGGCTCAAGCCCGATTGCGCGAACCTGCAGATCGGTCAGGGCTTTCACCATGAGCGCATAGAAATTCCGCCGGACCGGCCAACCGAGCGTCTTGATAGCTTCCTGGTCGATGGAGACGATCACGATGCTGGTATCCGGCTGCTGGTTGCCACGAATGGCGTAGCGAAGACCGGTGACCTGCGACTCGAGGCCGTTCAGCGGGGAATGCGCAAGCAGCACCGCAAGCATGGCCGCCACCGCAAATCCCGTTATGAGTAGCCAGTTCCGTTTCATCGTCCCTTGGCGAGCCAGGATTCGGGGTTTTGCTTTTCCCTGTCCTTCCAGAGTTCAAAGTGAAGCCGGGGACCTTCAAGCGATTCACCGCTGTACCCGATGACTTCTCCCTCTTTGATTTTCTGTCCCTCAGCGACGCGAATTTCCGCCAGGTGTGTGTACACGGTGCGGTATCCGCCATAGTGGTTCATGATGACGAGGTTGCCGTAGGAAGGAAGCCAGAAAATCGTGGCGACCTCGCCGTCCGCAACCGAGATCACAGGTGATCCGGATTTTACAGCGATGTCGATTCCCGTATTCTGCGTGACAGTTTTCAGCGTGGGATGCAGACGATTTCCGAAGTGTGCAACGACGTTTCCTTCGCCGACGGGCCAGCGAAGGGCACCCCTTTTTTGTTCAAAATTCCCTGTCGGCGGCACCGGCCCCGGAAGCCGTCCCTTCTTTACCTGTTCAGCTTCCTTTTCTTTGCGGATGCGATCCGCCTCTATAAGCTGCGCGATGATCCCTTCAAGTTCCTTTGCGGCGCGGATCTGACGATCGATTTCACGCTGGACATTCTTCTTGTCCTTGCGGATGCGGATCAACGCGTCGCGGCGTTCCGCGGCGAGATCTGTTAAGCGGTTTTCCTCGTTCCCCTTTTCCGCAATAACCCGCTGCTCCTCGCTCAGCTGGAGGTGGAGCTGCGCCTGCGTGTCTTCGACCTGCCTGCGTTTCGCGGCGATCGCCTCAGCATCCCTTTTCCTTTGTTCGGTGAAGCGACGGAGATATTCATTCCGGACGTAGAACTGATTGATCGAGTTGGAGGAGAGCAGGAGCTCGACATCGTGTGTCCGTCCGGTCCTGTAAATGGAAGTAACATACGATGCATAATGACGCTTCAGAAATTCCAGCTGGCCCCCGAGTTTCTCCATCCCACGCCGGGTCCCCTCGATGCGTCCCTGAAGCCGCTGTTCTTCGCCTTTAAGCCGCGTGATCAGCTTGCGAAGGAGCGTCCCCTTCTTGTCGTACGTATCGAGTAATTCAAGGGTGGTTTTCTCCGTCTTCTGCTGCTCGTGGATCTTCTCTTCATACTCTTTGATCTGATTTCTGATGTTGTCAAGTTCCACCTGTCGCTTCTTGATTTCATCCTGAGGCGTTGCAGATGCACATATGAGGATGAGGAGCGCTCCAAGAACCAGGGATGTTCGAAGTGGGCGCATGATGCGTGCTCAACGCTGAATGGTTCGCGCGTTCTGCGGAATTGCGTACGCGAAGGAGGGGTTCGGGGCGTTCAGTTCAAGGGAAGTATAATAGATGGATATTCTCTTTTCTTCGCCGGGAAATGTCACCGTGATCCGCCGCGGAGCGTAGAGGCCGTCCTGCTCCATCATCCGGGATGCGGTCGCCTCAAGGAGCGACCCGTCATCGTCGCCGCGGACGAGGTAGCGCACAACCATCGTATTCTCCGGATCAATCCAGTAGGAGTGAGTGCGATTTCCCCTGTGATATTCAAGGAGGAGATTCCCATCCTCTGAAGTAAAGCGCGCAGGCGAGGAGTCGGGAATGGCGAAGCCACCGCTGAAGGTTTCAATGATCTGGTCGAGAGACAGATCGAAGGGAATGAACGAACGGATGGAATGGGAGTTGGGATCCCCGGTGATAACTCTGTTTTCAAGCCCGTTATAGACAACGAACTTTTGCCCGCTCAGGAAGAGGAATCCCGCATTGATGCCAAACGGGCCTTCGAATGTCACGAGGAGGGAATCGGGTTTCTTGAGAGCGAGCTCGAAATACGCAGATCCCGACATTTCGGGACTTTCAAAAGCCACACTTCCCTTCCCGACGAGGCTTGCAATTCCGGCCTCGCGCAGGCGGACGCGGGCGGCGAGAGTCTCCGGAGGTGCTTTTAACAGCTCCTCGGTCATGGCGCTGCGCTGAGAGCCGCAGGAAGAGAGCATGACCGCGAGAAGGAGCAGCGCTGTGACGCGCCCAGCGAATTCCGTCATAAGGATTTGCGCTGGATCTTTTCGCGGAGTGTGGAATTGCTCTCGTCGAGCTGCAATGCCGCGTTCCATTGTTCCAGAGCCCTCTCGGGCTTGTCCAGGCGGAAATAGATGTCTCCGAGGTGCTCGTGAACGACGGCGCTTACTTCGCCCTTGCTGATAGCCTTCTCAATGTACGTTGCGGCTTCCGAGTACTCGCCGAGCCGGTAATAGATCCATCCCATTGTATCGAGATAGGAGGCATTGTTTGGGTCACCCTTCAGCGCTTCCTCCGCCATGGTCCGGGCGCGCTGAAGCTGGATACCCCGTTCCGCGAGGCTATAGCCGTAGTTGTTCAACACGAGATGATTTTTCGGATCGATACGGAGCGCTTCTTCATAAAGGCTGTCGCTCTCTTCGATCTTCTTTAGTCCTTCGTACACAAGCGCAAGCTGGGCAACTGCATCCACGTCGTGTGGATTGATGGCCCGCGCGTGTTCGAGCACGCGTGCAGCCTCCTGGTTGCGTCCGATCCGGCTGTATGCAACTCCGAGGTAGAAATTGACACGGAAGTCGTCCGGGACAGCCTTCAGTGCACTTTCCAGAATCTCCACCGACCGCGTGAAATCGTTTTTCGTGAGGTACACGAAAGTGAGAAAAACCCAACCGTCGGCGTTCCAGCTGGCAAGCTCGGTGACCCTACGGAAGCTCCTGACTGCAAGTGAATCGTCTTTCTTCGTGCTTGCGACTCCCCCGAGGTACCAGTAAGGACGCCAATCCTTGGGGTACTTGTCGCGGATACGTTCAAAGATCGCCTGTGTTATCGGGATGAGCGTGGAATCCTTGTCGATCTGGCTGAAATACAGTTCGCCGATTCTGACTTTCACGTCCGCAGAGACGCTGTCCTGGGCGAGGATTTCATCGAAGGTTTTCCCGGCGCGAACATAGTCCTTTTTTGCCAGCCAGATTCCCGCGATCTCCGCCTGGATCTCCACATTCCCGGGATCCAGCTCATGCAACTCGTTGTACACTGCCAGCGCCTCTTCGCTCATCCCTGCACGCGCGTACGTCTGTGCCAGCGTGCGCTTCAGCTCCCTGTTGCCAGGGTCGAGCAGCGTCATTTCCCTCAATGCTGCAGCCGCGCGGTCGGATTTGCCGAGCTTGTTGGCGAGTTCGGCCACCTGCAACAGGACGTCCCACTGCGGTCCGAATCGTGTGGTCAGCTGGTCGTACACTTCGAGGGCCTTCAGCGGTTTGCGCGGCTGCAGGACGCGGGCAAGATTGTACCATGCGTCGATACTCGAAGAATCCATCGCGATGACCTGCTCGTATTCCGCAGCTGCCGCATCAAGGTCGAATGCCGCCGCCGAGACATCTCCCAGCAGGCGGTGGTATTCGACTTTATCCGGAGCCAGACGAATTGCCTCACGGGCCGCCTCGATGGCAAGGGCAGGCTTATTCAGCGCTGAGTAACACTTTGCCAGCACGTAATACATGGCGTGGTTCCTCTCGTACCGGAGGGCTTCCTGATACTCAAGGGCAGCCTGAGCGAACTCGCCTTTCAATTCATACGTCGAGCCGTCAATGAAATGTCGAAGCGCTGCTTCGTGCTGCAGGGCGGACAGTACGGTATCCCCCACGACGCTCGCCGGACGGTGCGCGGTCTGAGTGCCTGACCCGCACCCCAGAAACACAAGAGCCGCTGCTCCGATGGTCCAGAGCGCGGCAATTCTCAACTGAAAGCGAATTGTCTCCACGCGTTTCCCTCTGCTGATCGTAAAAATATACCATATCACCGTTTGAATAACAAGCCGTCCTCCGGTCGGTCTGCCGTCTCCCTGACAGGGAGGAGCAGGGAGTTCTTGCTTGAGAAACCCATTTTCTCTATATCATAGCCGGATGACGGGAACGCAAGCCATGGCTGAGCACTATGATCTTGTTGTCGCATGGGACTGGGAGTTTGACGCAGGATTCCTCGCGGTGCTCGCAGAGGAATGTGCGGCGCGGGGATTGAGGTTCAGGGCGGTGGGGAAGGGAGAGACGACGGTCATCGCCCGGGAACTGGCGGAAGGGAAAGTGCATATCAGGGCCTTCCTCGACAGGGCCGAATCCGATGACGAGAGTTTCACAGCCTTTGCCTCCGCTGTCGCGGGTACCTCCGCGCACCAGTGGAATCACCCCGAGGCGGTCCGTCACGCGATCGACAAGGCAACGATGCATCTCGAATTCCTCAGCGCCGGAATCGACGTCCCCTTCACCATCATCGCGTCACCGTACAACCAGCGCCGTGAAATCGGGCTGACGCTCACCGATCTTGCACGACTTGGCCGCCCTTTCATCATCAAGCCCGCAAATACCACAGGCGGCGGGACGGGGGTGATCCTCGGTGCCGAAACCCTCAAGGACGTCATCGATTCGAGGCAACACAACAAAGGAGATAAGTACCTCCTGCAGGAGAAGATCGTCCCCACGGTGAAAGACGGGCGACGCGCCTGGTTTCGCGTGTTCTTCATCTGCGGTCAGGTCATCCCGTGCTGGTGGGACGATATCACGCACATTTATTCGGTTGTTGAAACCGAAGGTAGCGGGGTGGTAGTGTTTCCCCTCCTCGACGCAATCACGAAGACAATCAGCCGGATCTCCCGGCTTGATTTCTTCTCGACAGAGATAGCCCTGACTGACAGCGGAAAGTTTGTTGCCGTTGACTACGTGAATGAAATATGCGATATGCGGCTGCAGTCAAAACACGCAGACGGAGTTCCCGACGGAGTTGTCAGATCGATTTGCGCCAAACTGGTTGAGGCCACAGCGTCGATAAGCTGTTGATTTCCCTGGAATCTCTCCAATTCCAGAAGATTCTTCTTCCATTCGCCGGGGTAACTATTTGATTTGAAGAGACTCTTTTCCTGAGTCTGCTTGACATTTCACGGGTGGTTTGATACATTGTGCGGAATCGCCTACCATCCGAATCAAAGGAGAGAATCCATGAGCAAAAACCCGCGGATCGCTCGTAACGTGCGGCTGCTCGTGTCCCCCGTTCCACTTGTCTTTAGTTTGGCTGTATTCGCAATCGGTTGCGGTAGTGAAGAAGGAGCCACCGATGAATGGGAATCAACGCCCGGTACTCCTGCAGTGTCAAGCCCGGAATTTAAGGTTGACAGCCTGATGAGTGAGACGCGCCGGCTAAAGGAACAGAACGATGCGCTGGCGGCGGAGAACAGAAACTTGACCGCACGAGCGGCGGATCTTGAGACGAGACTCAACGAAGCAGTGAAGAGTCCTGCTCCGGCAGCGACAGCTCCGGTCGGTGATGTGTCTTCGGCATATGACGCAGCCCTTTCACAGTTCAAGTCGCGCAACTATGAGGAAGCCACCCATCAGTTTCAGGCAATCCTCAACGCGGGCGGTGGAGACAAGCTCGTCGATAATTGCCACTACTGGATCGGCGAATCTTATTACGGGATGAAGCGCTACAACGATGCGATCAAGGAATTTGAAACGGTACTCGGGTACCCTGGTTCAGGCAAGCGTCCCTACGCGCAGCTTATGATCGGGAATTCCTACTCTGCGCTGGGAGACAGAGAATCGGCGAGAGATGCTTACGATAAAGTGGTAAGTGGTTATCCGTCGAGCGTGATCGTCGAAAAGGCAAAAGAGAAGCTTGCGCGAATGAAATAGTTTATGCTGTACAATGCCCCGGTTAGCCCTGCTGACCGGGGTTTTTTGTTTAAGGGGGGAGCGTCAGTCCTGCCGCATTCCTGCCAGAAATTCTTCGGCCATCCGTACATCGTCCTTGCTTCCGATGAACAGAGGTGTCCTCTGGTGCAGCGACGTCGGCTTGATATCGAGAATTCGCCGCCGTCCATCGGATGCGGCGCCGCCGGCGTTCTCCACAATAAATGAGAGCGGATTGTTCTCGTACATCAGCCGGAGCTTGCCGGACGGATTCTTAGTGTCACCGGGATAACAATAGATGCCGCCATAGAGGAGCGTCCGATGGACGTCCGCCACGAGAGAACCAATGTAACGTGAGCTGTAGGGTCTGCCCGAGGCCTGGTCTTCCTTCTTCAGCCATTGAATGTACCGCTGCATCGACTGTTGCCAGCGGTCGTAGTTCCCTTCGTTGACGCTGTAGATAGACCCTCGCCTGGGGATCTTCATATCCTCGTGGGAAAGGAGAAATTCTCCGACGCTCGGGTCGAGCGTGAACCCATGAACTCCGTGGCCGGTGCAATACACAAACATCATGCTCGAACCGAACAAAACGTACGCAGCCGCGACCTGCTTGTATCCGGGCTGCAAGACGTCTTCCAGTCTCCCCATCCCTGATTCCGTCACCCGGGTATAGATCGAGAAGATGGTACCGATCGTGATGTTTGCGTCGATGTTCCCGGAACCGTCAAGGGGATCGTAGATCAGGACGTATTTGCCGTGCGGATAGTCCTCCGGAATTTGAAGGATATCCTCGTTCTCCTCCGAAGCCATCACACACAGGTCGCCGCCATGATCCATGGCTTTGTAAACAGTCTGGTCGGCGAACTCATCAAGCTTTTTGATCACATCTCCGCTGATGTTCATCCGGTCCGTTTTTCCGAGGATGTTCACGAGCCCCGCCTTCGTCACTTCGCGCCAGATGAGCTTTGCAGCAAGTGAAAGACTGTGGAGGAGCGACGAAAACTTGCCTGTTGCATCCGGATGAAGGCGTTCCCCTTCGATGATGTGGCGATCCAGGGTCATGAATTTATGCGTTGGTTGAGTCATGGCATTCATGGCCGTTCCTGCGTTGTGCAATAGTGGATAGAGGATTGAGGATCGGTGAAGCGCTCCCCCGGGGGGAAGGCAGGGACGCTGCGGGGGAAAGTAACGAAGGGGGGTAAGAGTTGCAAGGATCGGCGTCACACAGCGCGGGGGATCTCTTGCTCTTTATACTGGAGTTGGTACAGCTTGAAGTATATTCCGCCGATGCTGAGAAGCTCCTGATGGGTCCCCATCTCGCGGATCTCTCCTTTGTGCATCACGATGATCTTGGTGGCAGATTGAATTGTCGAGAGCCGGTGCGCGATCACGATGCTCGTTCGTCCCTGGAGCAGTTTCCTGATGGCATTTTGAATCAGGATTTCGGTCTCGGTGTCGACGCTGGAAGTTGCCTCATCAAGGACAAGGATCCGCGGGTGGACTGCGAGCGCCCGCGCAAACGAAATGAGCTGTTTCTGCCCGACCGAGAGTGTTGCGCCGCGTTCCTTAACTTCGGCGTGATACTGGCCGGGGAGCGCCTCGATGAACCGGTGAGCCCCGACAACGCGCGCCGAAGCCTTCACACGATCATCTCCGATCCCGTTGTCCCCCAGGTTGATGTTCAGCGTGACATCCCCGGAAAAGAGGAATACGTCCTGTAACACGACAGCAATGTGCTTGCGCAGGTCCGCCTGGCGCATGCGCCTGATATCGATTCCGTCGATGAGGATTTCCCCCTTCTGGATATCATACAGGCGTGCAAGGAGACTGATGATGGTCGTTTTCCCCGCTCCCGTATGTCCGACGAAGGCAGCGGTCTCCCCGGCCCGGATGGTGAATGAAACGTCTTTCAGAACCCACTCCGGCTCCTGTCCGTCCTTCCCCTGATTGTAAGCAAACCACACGTTGCGAAATTCAACGTCGCCGCGGAGCGTCGGAAAACTGTGCGGTTCCGCCGGATCTTCGATGATCGTCCGGTCATCCAGGAGCTTGAACACGCGTTCCGACGAGGCCATGGCGGTCTGCATGATGTTGTACTTCTCCGACAGATCGCGGATCGGCCTCCAGAACATTTCGTTGAACTGGAGGAACGCCATGACAGTTCCAATCGTGATGGTTCCGCCGATGGTCTCCACGCCGGCATACCAGATAATGAGACCGACCGCGATTGCTCCCACAAGATCGACACCCGGATAGAAGAGGGCATAGTAGAAAATCGATTTGATGTTGGCGTCCCGATGCAGCCCGTTGATCTCGCGGAAGGTCTCGTATGCCTTTCGTTCGCGGCCGAACACCTGATCCACCATCATACCCGTGATATGCTCCTGCATAAACGCGTTAATGCGTGCAATCTGCAGGCGGACCTCGCGGTATGCCTCACGGGCTTTTTTCCGGAACAGAAACGTTCCGTAGAACAAAAGAGGAAGCACGCTCAACGATATCAGGGCGAGCTGCCAGTTCATCGTAAACATGAAATACAGGATGCCGATGATCGTGAAGACATCGCTAAAGACCATCACGATTCCCGAGGAGAACATTTCGTTCAGGACCTCGACGTCGTTGGTGACGCGCGTGATGAGCCGTCCAATGGGATTGCGATCATAGAATTTCAGTCCAAGACGCTGCAGGTGAACGAAGATCTCCATCCGGAGATCGAAGATCGTCCGTTGACCAATCCACTGGGTCAGGTAGGTGTTGAGGTACTGGAGGAGACCCCGCAGGAGCAATATGCCAAGGAAGATCAGCGTGGTTTTCAGGAGACCCACGGAGTCGCGCTGTGCCATATTCACGTCAACCGCGATTTTCGTGAAGTACGGACGCACTGCTTCCATGGCGGAAACGGTAATGCTCAAAACGATGCCGAGTGCGACATACCAGCTGTACGGCCGCAGATACCTGAGTATCCGCCGCATCAGCCTTGCATCGTATGCTTTGCCGAGTATTTCTTCTTCCTGCATGATTCCGTTACGTGTGATGGTGACCGGGCGATCCTACAACTGTTCCAGTTCCTCCTCAAGCAGTTGTTTCCGGTGGAGCTCGGCATAGATGCCGCCAATTGCCACCAGGTCTGCATGGGTTCCCTGCTCCCTGATCGATCCTTCGTGGAGCACAACGATTTGATCCGCATCCTTGACAGTGGAGATCCGATGACTGATGATGATGCTTGTTCGTCCGCGCATGATGCCCCGAAGCCGGCGCAGGATCTCTTCCTCGGTGAAAGTATCAACGGAGGACAGCGCGTCATCGAGGATGAGGATCGCAGGCTTGCGCATCACGGCGCGCGCAATGCTGGTCCGTTGTTTCTGCCCTCCTGAAAGTGTGATTCCCCGTTCACCAAGGAAGGTGTCGAATCCGCGTGGAAATTCGCCGATGTCCCGGACAATCTGTGCGATCTCAGCGGCTTCGCGGACGTGCCCCTCTGTCCCGTTGTCGGTGCCGTACGAGATGTTGTCGGCGATGGAATCGGAAAAAAGAAACGTCTCCTGGGGAACGTAACCGATCGCACTGCGGAGGACAGAAAGCGGCAGCCGGCGGATGTCGTTTCCGTCGATCAGGACCTCCCCTTCGGTGACGTCGTAGAGTCGGGGAATGAGGTTCACCAGAGTACTCTTTCCTGATCCGGTGTACCCGACGATCGCCAGCGTCGAGCCGCCGGGAATCGTCAGGTTGATTCTGTTCAAGGCTGGAGTTGTGGCTCCCGCGTGCCGGAACGTCACATTCCTGAATTCAATAGTCCCCCGGACAACGGTCAGGGTCTTGTCCGTCTGCTCTGTGTCTCTAATGTCCGGCATGATGTCCATGGTTCTCCCGAGCCTGGCCATCGAGGCAGCTCCCTGCTGAAGGATATTGATGACCCACCCGAAAGCGATCATCGGCCAGATGAGCATTGCCAGGTACACGAATATCGCCGTGAGCGTGCCGATGGTCAACCGCCCGTCAATCACCCGCATGCCACCATAATAGAGCGTGATCACAAGCGAGAACCCGATGAGCAGGAACATCAGGGGCCACATGATCGACTGCACCCGCGCAAGGACAAGGTTCTTTTTCAGGTAGTCCCAGCTCATGGTCTTGAACAGTGAGGTCTCGTAGTCCTCCCGCACGTACGTTTTGATGACACGGATGCCGGAGAGATTCTCCTGGGCACGCGTTGTCAAGGCGGAATATTGCTCCTGCCGCTCCTCGAATTTCTTGTGGACGAGTTTTCCAAGATAGTACACCGCATATGAGACGAACGGAAGCGGGATCAGACTCAGGAGTGTCAGCTGCCAGTCCGTGACCAGCATGACTCCGAGCACGAGAGTGAATGTCATCAGCGTGTCGGTGGGGTACATGATCCCGGGCCCGAGCGCGTTGCGCACGGCGCCGATATCGTTCGTGGCAAGCGCCATCAAATCGCCCGTCGGCGTGTTCTGAAAAAACGAAAGCGGGAGCCGCTGGATCTGTGCAAGGAAGTCATTGCGAAGATCGAACTCCACGTGCCGGGATACGACGATGATCGTCTGGCGGGTCAGAAAGGTGAAGATGCCGGCGACGAACGAAAAGCCGACGACGAGCCCTGCGTACTTGAGAAGTTCCGGGCGGTCCAGGATTCCTTTTTCGAGACCGACTTTGAGTGAGTCGATCGCACGCCCGACAAAGAGCGGGAGAGCAACGGTAAAAATGTTGCTCATGACCACGGTCGCGAGTCCCCAGAGGAGGGTCCTCTTATACCGCGCGAGATACGGAAGCAAGCGAAGGAGCGGTTTCAACAATCACCCGATGATTTCAAATCCGGCGTACCTGTGAAGGGCGGCGGGAACCACCACCTTCCCTTCGGGAGTCTGGTAGTGCTCAAGCAGTGCCGCCATCAATCGCGGCAGCGCAAGCGCAGAGCCGTTTAGTGTGTGAACGATCTCCGGCTTTCCGCCTCCCGCGGGGCGGAACCGAATGTTCATCCGCCGGGCCTGGAATGACTCGAAATTGCTGATGGAGGATACTTCGAGCCACTTCTGCTGACCGGCAGACCAGACCTCCAGATCGTATTTCTTGGTCTGCGTAAAGCCCAAGTCTCCGGAACACATTAGTAACACGTGATACCGCAGTCCAAGTTTCTTTAAAAGGTGCTCTGCATCCCCCCGCATGGTCTCCAGCTCGGCATACGATGTCCCGGGGTGGACCAGCTTCACAAGCTCCACCTTGTTGAATTGATGCACCCGGTTCAGCCCGCGAACGTCCTTACCGTAGGATCCTGCTTCGCGTCGAAAACAGGGCGTGAAAGCGCAAAAGTTGACCGGAAGCTGCTTTTCCGCAAGGATTTCGTCGCGAAAATAGTTCGTAACGGGGACTTCAGCCGTCGGGACCAGATAAAGGTCATCGCGTGAGACGACGTACATCTGGTCTTCCTTGTCCGGGAGCTGGCCGGTGCCCGTAGCACTTTCGGCATTGACCAGGATCGGGGGAAGAAGCTCGGTGTAGCCCCTGGCTGACGCCTCGTCCAGGAAGAAATTAATCAGGGCACGTTCCAGCCGCGCACCTCGCCCTACATACACCGGGAATCCTGCACCGGTGATCTTCGTGCCCCGGGGGAAGTCAATGATATTCAATTTTTCGGCAAGTTCCCAGTGCGGTTTCAGCGGTGTGTCGGTGGGAATCTCTTCCCCCCAGGTGTCGATGACCTGATTGTCCGCCGGGGTTCTTCCCTCCGGAACGGATGAATGGGGGATATTTGGTATGAGCAGCATGGAATCGCGGAGTTGCCCGTCGATCTCCACAAGCTCGGTGTCAAGCGCTTTGATCTGATCGGCGACTCCCCGCATTTCCTCGATGAGAACGGACGCATCCACCTTTTGGGATTTGCGCTTTGCTATCTCGGCAGACACGGTGTTCTTTTTGCTCTTGAGCGTTTCGGTCTTTTGCAGGACTTTGCGTCGCTCTTCATCGAGGTGAAGAATCTGATCTACACGCGATGGGTCGTCGCCTTTCTTCCGGATTCCCTCTTTGACTGCTTCCGGATGTTCCCGAATGTAATGGATGTCAAGCATTGGCAATATTTCGCATCAACGTTTGCCCCGTTCGTGTCCGTGGCTTGGGACGGGAGCGCTGTCTACCGAGCGCCGGCTCCCGCGGGAGAGCTGGTTTTTCAGGACGGCCAAACCCTGTTCAACCGTTGAGGGGCGGATCCCCAGGGCAACCTCCGCCTTGAGAGTAATGAGACCCGACTTCAGCGGACGCTGCGCCGGCTGGCGAAGCTGAGCGGTTTTGATTGGCGAGATAAGGGAGGAATCGAGATTGAAGGCTCGTGCAATCCGCACGGCGAATTCATAACGGCTGATGATGTCTCTCCCCGCGATGTTGAAAACGCCCGTCCGCCCGAGTTCCACGCCCCGCACGAGAGCATAGGCCAGATCATCGGCCAGCGTCGGATTTCCCTGCTGGTCATCGACAACCCGGACGCCGATGTTCTTCTCGAGACTCTGAACGATCCAGAGCGCGAAATTCGGTTTCACGCCCGGTGCGTAACCGTAGAGGACCATCGTCCGCGCGATGAGGTAACGGAGCCCCGAAGTGCGCACGGCATTCTCACTTGCAAGCTTCGTCTTGCCGTAGTAGCTGAGCGGTTCCGGCCGGTCGTCTTCACTGTAGGGTCCGTTCTTTCCGTCAAAGATGTAATCGCTCGAGATGTGCACAATCATGGCCTCCGTGCGGCGGGCGGCCTCGATGATATTCTCCACACCGCCGACGTTGACCTTCCACGCAAGCTCGCGATCCGTTTCACATGCGTCAACGTTGGTGATCGCAGCGCAATTGATGATCACCTCAGGGTCGCAGTGAGCGATCAGCTGCTTGACCTCCTTGCGGGATGTCAGATCCGCCTTGACATACTCAGCGTTTTCTACCGGCCGGATCGGCACTTCTTCGAGGGAAGCAAGTGTGACGGAAGATGCCATCCCCCGCACGAGAAGGTCAGCCGTCTTCTGACCGAGCAAACCGTTGCTCCCCACAACGAGAAACCGGAGTGAACTCATCGGAGGCTTTCTTCCAACACGGTAGCCGCTGCAGTCTTCTCATCACGATACTTGACGATCACCGGCGTCGAGACGGTGATGCCGCGCGCCTTCCCCCACTCGGTGTCGAGCGGACGGCTTCCCGGAACGACGACGGCTCCTTCCGGTATGACGAGAGGGGAATCGCCTTCTTTGCGATACACCGTCTTCTTCACGCTGTCGTAAACGGGTGTTCCTCCCGTCATGATGACGCCCGCGGCGATGACGGCGAGCCGGGAAACGATGGTTCCCTCATAGATCCCGCAGTTTCCACCGACCATGACGTCGTCTTCGATGATTACCGGAAATGCGCCGATCGGTTCCAGGACGCCCCCGATTTGCGCGGCCGCGCTCACATGCACGCGTTTGCCGATCTGCGCGCACGATCCCACAAGCGCATGCGAGTCTATCATCGTCCCTTCATCAACGTACGCGCCAACATTAATGTACATCGGCGGCATGCAGACAACGCCGGAGGCGATATATGCGCCATCCCTTATGGAAGAGCCCCCCGGCACGATCCGCACCCCGTCGGCAACGGAGACAGATTTGAGTGGATACGTGTTTTTATCAAAGTACCGAAACCGGGCATCGATGGAAGCGTCCTCGAGTACCCCCAGCCGAAAGCCGAGGATGATCCCCTTTTTCACCCACGAGTTCACCTTCCACGTGCCGCCCGACTTCTCTGCTGCGCGGATCTCGCCGCGGTTCAGAAAGAATTTGAATTCGTTAAAAGCTTTCAGCGCGGCCGCACGGTCGGGGCCGCCGGGCTCAGCGTCATAGAACCGCTCGATTTCGTCCTGAAGTCGCATGATCTACCGCCGGAGCCTGAGGGTTTTCATGATGCGCTCCACTTTCTGACGGGACGCATCGGTGATGGGCGTCAGCGGAAGACGGTAGTGATCTTCGAGAAGTCCCATCATGGCCATCGCTGCCTTCACCGGGATCGGATTTGACTCGATGAAGTTGACATTCATGAGGTCCAGGAGTTTGTAATGCAGCTCCCGCGCCTTGTCAAATTTTCCCTTCAACGCATAACGGACCATGGTCGAAAATTCCGCCGGTATTTCGTTGGAGATCACCGAGATGATGCCATCCGCACCCAGCGCGATCAGCGGAAGCGTTATTGCATCATCGCCGGACCAGACGCCGAACCCCCCGGGCCGGCCGCGAAGAATCTCCATGATCTGGCCGAAGTTCCCGGATGCCTCTTTGACGCCCGCGATAAACGGCACCTCCTCTGCGAGGCGGAGCGTCGTGTGTGCGTCGATGTTGGATGCCGTGCGCCCGGGAACGTTGTAGACGACGACGGGCATTTCGACCGCATCCGCCACGGCGGAAAAATGCTGGAAAATTCCCTCCTGTGTAGGCTTGTTGTAAAACGGCGCCACAGACAATATGGCATCGACGCCCCGAAGCTTCGCTTCCTTTGCCAGTGCAATTGCTTTCGTCGTCGAGTTGCTGCTTGCTCCGCCGATGACGGGGACGCGGCCCCTGGCCTGTTCGACGACGATCTCCATAACGTGGGCCTGCTCGGATTCCGAGAGCGTTGCCCCTTCGCCCGTGCTTCCGACAGGGATGAGCGCTTCTACTTTTGCTTTGATCTGCCGGTCCACGAGCTCACGGAGGACGACCTCATCCACGGCGCCGTCTTTCCTGAACGGTGTCACCAGCGCGGTGCCCGTACCGCGAAACAGCAGGGTCCGCTTTTTCATGCGTGCTCCTTCGTTGGGTAAAGCAGATGAAATATCAAAGAGTGATGACGTCGCGCATCGTATAAATACCTTTCTTTCCTTTCAACCACTCTGCCGCAACGAGAGCCCCCAGGGCGAATCCTGCCCGGCTCTTCGCTGTGTGAACGAGTTGAATACAGTCGGCTTCGGAATCGAAGGTCACAGCGTGTGTGCCGGTGACATTCCCCACGCGGGTGGAAGAAATATGCAGCTGATTCGGTTTGATCTGGCCGTGTACCGTGTCTCCGCAGATTTCCGTCTTTCGCTTCATGGCATGCAGGATGGTTGAGCCGAGCATCAGGGCGGTTCCCGACGGGCTGTCGGCCTTCCCCCGGTGGTGCACTTCGCTGATGGCGGCGTCATACTCCGTGTACTTGTCGAACACATGCGCGGCCTGGGCAAGGATGTGTGCGAATATGTTGAGACCCAGAGAGAAATTCGCGCAGTAGAGGAAACCGATCTTTTTCTCCTTGACGATCTTCTTGACCTCTTCGAGCCGGTCGTACCATCCGGTTGCGCCGACGACGATGTTTTTTCCGCACTTGGCGACCGCCTCGATGTTGTCGACGACAGTCGCGGGGGTCGAAAACTCGACGCAGACGTCGACGCTTTTGAGCGCATCCTTCGTGAGGCCGAGAGAGCCCGTATTGTTGTTGATGTCGAAAACTTTGGAGACCGTGATGCCGCGTTCCTTTGCCAGACGCTCGATTTCCTTCCCCATCTTGCCATATCCGATGAGGGCGATGTTCATACGCACCTCCTTTCTTGTTCTGTAGCGGCGACAGGAAAACCTGCCGGCAGCTCACTGAAACTGGAAGTACCCCGCGCGTTTGGCTCGCGGGAGGGTGGCTGCCTGTGCTGCGATGCCGTTTGCATAGACGGCGGACCCGGCAAGCTCTGTTCCCGCGGCAAAGGATCGCAGGAACGCTGCTCCGAAGACGTCGCCCAGACCGGTTACATCTGAATCGGTCTGCACGGGCAATCCCGCGACGTCGTGCCGGATAACTTTTTTGTGTTCGCTCGTGTAGAGTGTCACTCCCTTTGCCCCCCGCGTGACAACAACGCCCTTCACACCGAGTGTCAGAAAGTGTCCCGCTGTTTGCTCCTCCGTCAGGCGCTCGAGTGCCAGACCCGCTATTTCGGATTCATTGCATTGAACGGAAGTGTTCATGAACGCCCACCGTCGCCAGTCGGGGAGTGGGCGGCGAAAACGTTCGTTCTTCTCGTTTATTCCGGTCGTCAGGTGGTGATAATCGAGGTGGACGGCAACGGACTTTCCCCGAATGTCCATCCTGATATTGTCAAGGGTCTCGATCGTGATATCGGCACCTGATACCATGTTGATCACAATGCCGTCAACCGCCAGAACCTTCCTGATTCGCTCGTAGGGTATCGGCGGGCTGATGTCGCGCGTGCATGCCACGCGCGTTCCGCCGTCCTGTTCATACACATGCATGCGGTTGGTGGGAAGATCGAGAGAAAAAACCGCTCCCGGATCGACCGCCGGAAACTGCGCGAGCCACGAACGAAAAGCCTCCAGATCGTCCCTTCCCGCGCCGCACACCGGAATGACAACATCCCCTTTTGCCGCAAGTGAGCCGAGTGTGGCGATGGCGTTCGCGATTCCACCCCAGCACTCTCCAACCGGCAAAGCGCCGTCGCCTGGCGGTGGTTCCACCTGCGACTCGTGCACACCGGAGCGCGGATGAGCAACGTCAATGCAGAGATGCCCGATAACCAGCAATTTCATAGCAGCTTTCATGAATGCCGGGCGCGGCAGGCTCTGATCAGAACTTTGCCCCGTTCTTCCGGAAGTCGATGAGGACGCGGCGGATCTTGTCGTCGTTCAGAGCGAGAATTTCCGCAGCAAGCACGGCCGCATTTTTCGCTCCGGCAGTCCCGATGGCAACAGTTGCCACGGGAATCCCCGCGGGCATCTGGACGATGGAGTACAGGGCATCGACACCGTTGAGTGCAGACCCTTCAAGAGGAACGCCGATGACCGGGAGAGTCGAGTACGAGGCCGCAACGCCTGGGAGATGTGCAGCCATGCCCGCTGCTGCAATGATCACCGCGTAACCGTTGGCTTCAGCTGACTTGATAAATGCCGCAGTCTCTTCCGGCTGGCGATGAGCGGACGAGACTTTGAGGTCGAAAGGAATGCCGAATTTGGAGAGGTATTCCGTGCATCCGGCCATAGCCTGCTCATCGCTTTTGCTGCCGAGCAAGATCGCCACTTTGCGCATTATCCAATCCTGGCGGTAAACGGATAGTGGCGGGCCTCACACATACGCCAGAGCCCCTGGCATGAAAATTTGTTCTCATACAGAGCACGGCCGACGACCGCAGAATCGATGCCGTAGGGTTCCAGTTCCTGGATCTTCAGAAGATCCTCCAGGCCTGTGACGCCGCCGGCCGCCGTGATCCTCATCCCCGTTTTCTCCCCGAGGTCACGGAGTACCCTCAGGTTGACACGCAAAGGCGTACCGTCTTCGGCAATGTCTGCATATACAAGCCGTCGGAATCCGAGGGCCCTGGCATTCAGGGCGGCCGAGATTGCCGTGAGCCCCGAACTCCTGGTCAAACCCCGCGTCATGACGATTCCGTCAACGGCATAAATCGCCAGGACCACCTTACTCGGACCGAATGCCTCGACAACACGTTTGGCCTCATCAGGGTTTTCTATCAGCATGGTGTTAATGAGGACCCTGTACACGCCGGTGTCGAACGCCCACCGCACCTCCTCGAAGGTGCACAAACCTCCACCGAGCTCGATCGGGATGTCTACGGTCTGCACCAGTCGCCGGACAACGTCCACATTGACAAGGCGTCCTTCA
>Ga0326726_10000568_pt1 | contig 34220 bp, 27 predicted proteins | sample MHFenrmetagenome_2_FD_207603 | JGI IMG/M metagenome (GOLD analysis project Ga0326726, IMG submission 207603) | Lab enriched peat soil microbial communities from Michigan Hollow, Ithaca, NY, United States - MHF15MN | ecosystem: Environmental > Terrestrial > Soil > Wetlands > Peat | place: USA...
CGGTTACTCGGCGCTCCTTGTAGTCTGCCGGACGGCGGGGATCGGCGAGCGCGGCGCGATCGCGTTCCAGTTCGCCGTCGCGGCACTGGCGACGCTGGCGCTGTTCGCGCTGGGTCGATCGCTCGGCGGCGTCACCGCCGGCGTGCTGGCGGCCGCGTTCTTCGTCGTCGACATCGACGTCGCGCGCTGGCATGTCTACCTGCTGACCGACTCGCTTTACATGTCGCTCGTCGTCCTGACGACGTGGAGCGTACATCGCGCCTCGAGCGGATCGTGGCTCTCCTTCGCCGGCGCGGCCGCCATTGTGGCGTGCGCGGCCATTCTCCGTCCGAACGGCTGGCTGCTCCTGCCCATTGCGCTGATCTATTGGATCGTCAGGACGTCGGCGAAACCTCCTCTGAAGCTCGCCGCGTCTGTGGCCGTCCTGCTCAGCTTCGCGGGCGCGCTGGCGTTCGGCGGGACCTCGCGCGTCGCGTTCCAGTCCGAACGGCCGGATGAATCATTGCGGCAGGGCGTGCTGATCTCGAACTTCGACGGGTGGCGGCTCGCGATGCCGGCTGACGCCGCATCTGGCGAGCCAGGAGTCGGCCGCGTGGTGTCGTACATCCTGCGCCATCCGTGGGCGACGACGAAGCTGGCCGCGGCTCGCGTCGGTATTGAGCTCGCGCACGCGCGCCCGTTCTATTCAACGGCGCACAACGTCGTCGTGCTGGGCATGCTCGCGCTGATCTATCCGCTGGTGGTGCTGGGCTTCGCTCGTCACGCGGATCAGCCGCTCATGTGGCTGATGGCCGCGATCGTGATCAGCGATTTCCTCGTCGTGGCCGCGACGTTCGCGGATTGGGACGGACGATTCCTCCTTCACACGTTTCCGCTGATGGCGGTCTGCGCGGCGTCAGGCGCGACAGGACACCGGACGTCCGGAATGGCGCGCGTCGGACACTGATATGAACGAATTTCATTTCTCCCGACAGACGCTGCCGCCGCTGGCGGACGGCGTCTCGATCGCATTTCGCGCGGCGCGGCCGTTTCCGCACATCGTGATGGACGACTTCCTCCCCGCCGCTGTCGTGGACGACGTGCTCTCGGAGTTTCCGACGCCTGGCCAGATCGGCTGGACGAAGTACGACGACGAAACAGATTTGAAACTGGCGGCGGAAGACACGAGTCAGTTTGGCCCGCACACGCGCCATCTGCTCGAGCAGTTCAATTCGTCGGCCTTTGTGACGTTTCTCGAGCGCTTGACCGGCATCGAGGGATTGATCCCCGATCCGCATTTTCGCGGGGGCGGCCTGCATCAGATCGAGCGCGGCGGTTTTCTGAAGGTCCACGCCGACTTCAACTGGTATCCCAGGCTGCGTCTCGACCGGCGCCTGAACCTGCTCCTGTACCTGAACAAGAACTGGAGCGACGAGTACGGCGGTCACCTCGAGCTGTGGAACAAGGACATGACCGCCTGCGAGCAGCGCATCCTGCCCGCGTTCAACCGCTGCGTGATCTTCGCCACGACCGACGATGCCCATCACGGGCATCCCGATCGTCTGGCGTGCCCCGAAGGCTGGAGCCGGAAGTCCCTGGCCGTGTACTACTACTCCAACGGCAGGCCCGAACACGAGCGGCACGACGCGCACTCGACGCTGTTCAAGGAGCGGCCCGGCGAACAGTTCACGGCCCGCTCGAAGACCTTCGTCAAGAAGCTCCTGCCGCCCATCCTGCTGGACGCCGTGCGCGCGCTCCGACGGCGCGGATGACCGGTTACCTGCTCGTCGTCTCGAAGTACAGGGACGATGTGTTCGGCGGATTGTTCTTCGAGGGGCTGCCGGCGCAGCTTCGGTCGCGCGTTCGCCTGGTCGAATTCGGCCGAGAGGCGCTGACCGCGGGACTCGCCGGCGCGTCAGCCGTCCTCGTGATGCGCCACGGACTGTTTGCCTTCGGGCATCTCGCATCGTGCGCCGCGTGGGCGCGGGTTCCGCGCTACTACTTTCTCGACGACAACTACATCCTGCACAACGAGGAGCCGGAGATTCACGGCCCGTACTGGTCTGCGTTCACCGACGACCATGTGCGCCAAACACTAAGGGGATTCTCGGGCGTGCTCCTGGGGTCGGCACCCCTGATGCGGTACTTCGAGGAGCACGCGCTCCACCCGCGGTTGATACCGTACCCGCCGATCGCGTGGCCGGTGCTGCGCGCGCGAGAGAACGGCTGGAGCCGCTCCGCCGGCGAGCCATTCCGCATCGCGTTCTTCGGCGGCGAGCTGCGGCGCGACGTGTTCATGCGTTGTGTCTATCCCGCTGCACAGCGGCTTGCCGAGGATCGCGCGGTCGAGCTCGTGCTCGCAGGTATTGACCCCGACGGGATGCCGGCGCCGACGGGGCAGCTTCATCTCACGCACCTGCCGTACGACGTGCGCTACGGCCCCGCGCTGGCGGCGCTCGCCGATCGACGTCCCGACGCGCTCGCGCATCCGACGCTGCCGTCCAACAACAACCAGTACAAGAACGCGAACGTGCTGATCAACGCCAGATCCGCCGGCGCAGTGGCCGTGCTCAGCAACATGCCGCCGTACGACACGCTGGGGGCGCCGCCGCCGGCTCTCCTGTGCGACAACACGCCGGACGCCTGGTTCGACGCCTTCGAGCGGCTCGCACGCGATCCCGACTTGTGCGCGCGGACGTTCGACAATGCCTCGCGGTACTGTGACGCGCATTTTTCCGGCCGCGAGAACGCTGAGGTCATCCGCCGCATCCTGGACGCGCACCCGGCTCCAGGTCCGGCGTCGCGCGCGTTCCGCCGCGTCATCGCAGGTCCCACCCTGGGATTCGATCGCGTCCTGGTTGGCATGAAAAATCTCGCGCGTCGCAGCGCGCTCGCCCGCGCCGCCGCGCGGCGCCTGGGCTACGGCGCCGCGTGACGACCGCGCTGAATTCGCCAGCCACGCCGCGTGTGCTGATGGTCGTCGGCGCGTACTATCCCGAGCTCGCGGGCGGCAGCTTGCAGTGCCGCTCGCTGATTCTGGCGCTGCGCGATCGTGTGCGTTTTTCAGTGCTGACCACGACTGGCGATCGGCACCTCCCGTCGAGCGCAGAAGTCGACGGCATCGCCGTGCACCGGATCTTTGTCGATCCGAAGCAGCCGGCGACGAAACTCATGGCGCTCCCGCGCTTGCTCGGCCGCGCATCGGCGCTGGCCGCCGGCCACGACATCTTTCACTTTCACGGGTTCACCGAGAAGATGCTCGTCCTGTTCGCCATCGCCCGACTGTCCGGCCGGCGCATCGTCGAGAAGGTCACGTCGGTCGGGTGGGACGATCCGATCGGCATACGGTCGCGCCCGTTCGGCAGCCTGCTCGCCGCCGGCCTCGCGCGCGCCGATCGGCTGGTCGCCGTGAGCCCCGCGGTGGAGGAGCGCTGCCGCCGTGCGGGCCTGCGTACCGATCGCATCCGATCGATTCCAAACGGCGTCGACGTCGAGCGCTTCGCTCCGGCCGATGACCGCGCGCGCGCGTCGCTTCGCGAACGGCTCGGACTGCCGCGCGCGAAATGCCTGGTCACGTGGATCGGGTTCTGGTCGCGCGAAAAAGGTCCGCACGTGCTGTTCGACGCGTGGCGGCAAGCGCGCGCGCGGACCGGTGTCCCGACGGCGCTGCTCTACATCGGGTCGACGGATCCGGCGCACGCCGAAGTGGATGCGTCGCTGGTGTCCGAAGTGAAGGCGCGCATCGCCGCCGAACGGTTCGGTGACGATGTCATCTGGGTGGAGCGCACGGACGAAATCGAGGCGTATCTTCAGGCGTCCGACATCTTCGCGCTGCCATCGTCGCGCGAGGGGATGTCGAACGCGCTGCTCGAAGCGATGGCGACCGGGCTGCCGTGCGTCGCGGCAGCCGTCCCCGGCGTTACTGACGCGATGATCCGGTCGGGCCATGATGGAGGCATCGTGCCTCCCGAGGACGCCGACGCGTTGGCGGCGACGCTGACCGAGTGGCTGTCGAGCGCCGCGCGTCGGGCCGAGGTCGGGCGTCAGGCACGAGACACGGTGATGAAGAAGTTCTCGATGGCGACGGTCGCGACTCAGTACTTGTCTCTGTACAACGAACTGCTGGCTCCCACACCGTGATTTCACGACGATCAACGCAGAACTCGCTGAACCCGCTGAAAACGATGCCGTCACCAACTATCTCTGCGTGCCCTGCGGTTTCTGCGTTGTACATCATCAGTTAGTCCATGCTGACAGGCCGCGACATCCTCTGCATCTCGTCGGTGGATTGGGATTTCCACTGGCAGATTCACCACGAGCTGATGAGCACACTCGCCGCGCAGGGCAACCGCGTGCTGTTCGTCGAGAACACCGGCGTCCGCGCGCCTGGCGTCGGCGACATGACGCGCGTCCGCCAGCGCATCCGGAACTGGTGGCGCAGCACGAAAGGCTTCCGCCTCGAACGCGAGAACCTGTTCGTGTACTCGCCGCTCTTCCTGCCGTTCCCGTACCTGTGGCTCGCGCGGTGGCTCAATCGTCACGTGTTCTTCCGTCCGCTGCGGCGATGGATGGCGGCGACGGGCTTCCGACAGCCGATCGTCTGGACGTTCCTGCCGACGCCGACGGCGCGCGATCTGATCCGGGAAGTCGATCCGAGCCTGACGATTTACTACTGCGCGGACGATTTCTCCGCCAGCTCGCACGCGGCGCGCCGCATCAAGCAGAGCGAGGCGCGGCTGCTCGCCGAGGCGGATCTCGTGTTCGCCACCTCGCAGCGCCTCCTCGAGCGCGCGCAGCAGCACACCGACCGCGCGCAGCGGTTCCCGGCCGGCGTGAACTACGACCAGTTCGCCGCCGTCGCCGCGGGCCCCGATGGCGTACCCGACGATCTCCGGGCGCTCCGCCGGCCGATTGCCGGTTACATCGGCGCGCTGCACGTGTGGCTCGATCAGGCGCTGATCGCCGATCTCGCCCGGCGGATGCCCGACGTGACGTTCGCGCTCGTGGGCCCGACGCACAGCGACACGTCGCAGCTCGCGGCGTGTCCAAACGTGCATTTGCTCGGCGGCCGTCCGCACGAGGAGGTGCCGCACTACATCAAGGGCTTCGACGTCGGCCTCGTCCCGTACCGCGTGAGCGAGTACACCGCGAGCGTCTACCCGGTGAAGCTCAACGAATATCTCGCGATGGGCCTGCCCGTCGTCGCGACCGACCTGCCGGAGATTCGCCGGTTCAACGACGAACACGGCGGCGTGCTGGCGATTGCCGCTGACGCGGCGCAGTTCGAGCGGGCCCTGCGATCGGCGTTGACGCCTTCCGCGCCAGCCGAGCTCGAACGGCGGCGGCGCGTCGCACAGGAGAACAGCTGGACGAGACGCATCGAGGCGATGTCGGCCCTCGTCCTGAGCGCCCTGGCCGAGCGCGATCGCACGCGCGAGCGGTGGGACGAGCGGCTGCGGCGCGCCTACCGTCGTGCGCGCCGGCGCGCGGCCGAAGGGGTGCTCGCGCTGGTGCTCGTCTACGGCGTGCTCTTCGAAACATCCGCGGTCTGGATGCTGGCCGCGCCGCTCAAGATCGAAGCGCCGCCGCAGCGGGCCGATGCCATCGTCGTGTTTGGCGGCGGCGTCGGCGAGTCCGGTCAGGCGGGCGGCGGCTACCAGGAGCGCGTCAAGCAGGCCGTCGATCTCTACCGTCAGGGGTTCGCGCCGCGCGTCGTCATTTCGTCGGGCTTCCGGTTCGCGTTCAAGGAAGCGGACGTGATGCGCTCGCTCGCGGTGGCCAACGGCGTTCCCGAGTCGGCCATCATGCTCGAACTCGAGGCGGCGAACACGCGCCAGAACGTGACGTTCACCAACGCGATTCTCGAGAAGAACGGCTGGCGGCGCATCCTGCTCGTGAGTTCGCCGTACCACATGCGCCGCGCGCTGCTGACGTGGAAGAAGGCGGCGCCGCAGATCGAGGTCGTGCCCGAGCCGGTCCCCACGAGCCAGTTCTACACGCACGACCGCGGCGCCAGCTTCGCGCAGATCCGCGGGCTGCTGCAGGAATGCGTCGCGCTCGCGTACTACTGGTGGGAAGGCTGGATCTAGATCGCGGGGCTGAAAGTCTCGCGCGACGGTCAGCAATCCTGAAATCCCGCAATCCTCACATCCTCAAATTACGGTGATCGCCCATGTGTGGCATTTGCGGTGAACTGAGATTCGACGGGGCTCCGGCGGACCGCGCCGAGATCCTCGCGATGCGCGATCAGCTGCTCCATCGCGGCCCGGACAGTGATGGCCTCTACCTCTCGCCCCGCGGCCGCGCCGGCCTCGGCTACCGCCGGCTGCGCATCATCGATCTGTCGGCCAATGCCAGCCAGCCGTTGCCGAACGAAGACGGGTCTGTGCAGATGATCTTCAACGGCGAGATCTACAACTACCGCGAGCTGCGCCGGGGTCTCGTCGCGCGCGGGCATCGGTTCCGGTCGCAGAGCGACTCGGAGACCATCGTCCATCTGTACGAAGAGAAGGGCGCCGAGTGCATCGCCGATCTCGAGGGCATGTTCGCGATCGCGATCTGGGACGAGCACGCCCAGCGGCTGACGCTGGCGCGCGATCGCGCGGGCAAGAAGCCGCTGTTCGTGTATCGCAGCGATCGCCTGATCGCCTTCGCCTCGGAAATGAAGTCGTTCTTCGTCCATCCCAACATCGCGATCGAGCCCGATCCGGATGCCGTGCCGTATTACTTCATCTACGGCTACGTGCCGGCGCCGGCGACGTTCTACAAGAACGTCGCGCAGCTGGAGCCGGGCGCGCTGATGACGGTCGAGGCCGATGGCCGCACGGCGACGCGGCGGTACTGGCAGCTGCAATACCCGGCGGCGGGTGAGGTGCGCAGGATCGATCGACGTGAGGCGGCCGCCGGCGTGCGCGAGCGCGTGGAGCGCGCCGTCGAGCGGCGGCTCATGAGCGACGTCCCGCTCGGTGCCTTCCTCAGCGGCGGCGTCGACTCCACGATCGTCGTCGGCATCATGAGCCGGCTGATGGCCGAGCCGGTCAAAACGTTCAGCATCGGCTTCGAGGGCGATCCGGATTACGACGAGACGTCCTACGCGCGCATGGTCGCGGAGAAGTTCAAGACCGATCACACCGAATTTCGCGTCTCGCCGTCGGCCATCGATCTGGTCGAGAAGCTGGTCTGGCATCACGACGGCCCGTTCGGCGACTCCTCGGCGGTGCCGACCTACATCGTCTCGAAGCTGACGCGCGAGAAGGTGACCGTCGTGCTGACCGGCGACGGCGGCGACGAGTTGTTCGCGGGCTACCTGCGGTTTTACGCGGCGGTGCTCTCGGAGCAGATTCCGCCGGTGGTCGGACGCGCGGCTCACGCGGTGTTGTCGCGGCTGCCGGTGCCGGCCAACGACCGCGCGCTGCTCGCGCGCGTCCAGCGGTTCTTCAAATCGACCAGCCTGCCGCTGTACGACCGCATGACGCGCTGGAACGCGTTCTTCTTCGAGGACCTCGAGGCGCTGCTGCGGCCGGAGTTCGTCGCGTCGCTGGCACCGATCGATCGGTTGCGCTATATCGCGGGCGAGACCGCGCTGATGGACGGCCGCTCGACGCTCAGCAAGGTCCTGCACGCGAACTTCAAGTCTTACCTGCCAGACGATCTGCTGGTGAAAGCCGACCGCTGCACGATGGCGAACTCCCTCGAAGCGCGTTCGCCTTTCCTCGACCGCGAGCTCGTCGAATACGTCGCCGCGCTGCCCGACGATCTGAAGCTGCGCGGGCGGCGCACGAAGGTGATCCTGCGCGAAGCCTTCGCGGATCTGCTCCCGCCGGCGATTCAGCGCCGCGGCAAGATGGGCTTCGGCGTACCGCTCGGCACGTGGTTCCGCGGCGACCTCAAAGACTACATGCGCGACCTGCTGCTCGCCCCCGACGCGCGCTATCGCGACATGCTCTCGGCGCCGTTCGTCGAAACGCTCGTGTCCCGCCATCTCTCCGGCGCGGCCAACTACGGCCACCAGTTGTGGAGCCTGCTCTGCTTCGAGGAGTGGCTCCGCCTGCTGCCCGCCTGGACCCGCCGCGCCCCGCAGCCCGCTTCCGCGGTAAAATAAGCGGGAATTGCCCCACCTCAGCCTGGCTCTGAACGCCGCGACCTGGCCGTTTCTGTTCGCCTTTGCGCTCTCGCTGGCGCTCGTTCCCGTGGCGAGGATGCTCGCGGTCCGCTTCGGCGCGGTGGCGCAGCCGCGTGAAGATCGCTGGCACAGGAAGCCGATCGCGCTCTTCGGCGGCGTCGCCATCGGCCTGACCGTCATCGGCGGTCTCCTCGCGTTCCGTGTCGTCCACGACATCAGCCTGCTGCTGGCGTGTTGCGGCCTGATGTTCGCGGTCGGGCTCGCCGACGACCTCGTGTCGCTCAAGCCGTCGACGAAGCTCGTGATCGAAATCGCCGTCGCGTCGGTCCTCATTTATTCGCGGTACCGCCTCAACTGGACCTCGTCGCTCACGCTCGACATGATGCTGACCTACGTATGGGTCGTGGGCATGACGAACGCGTTCAACCTGCTCGACAACATGGACGGCCTCTGCGCGGGCACCGCGCTCATCGTCGGCTGCGCGCTGCTCGTCGATCTGATGCCGGCGCAGGCGGGGACGGCGGCGTTCTTCCAGGTGCGGTACCTCGCGCTGCTGCTCGGCGCCACGGCCGGCTTCCTGGTCTACAACTACCACCCGGCGTCGATCTTCATGGGCGACAGCGGCAGCCTGCTCCTGGGGCTGAGCTTCGCGACGCTCACGCTGAGCGACTCGCAGGCGGTCAGCGCGAAGTCCAACCCGCTGTCGATTGTCGCCGCGCCGCTCCTCGTGCTGCTGATTCCGATCCTCGATACGACGCTCGTCACCGCGTCGCGCATCCTCTCGGGACGCGCGCCGTCGGAAGGCGGCCGCGATCATTCGTCGCACCGGCTCGTGGCGATCGGCCTGTCGGAGCGCGCGGCGGTCGCCGTGCTGTGGCTGCTGGCGGCGATCGGCGGCGGCCTCGGCATCGCCGTGGATTTCTTTCACCCGAGCTGGTCCGGGCTGGCCGCCGCGCTCTTCTTCGTCGCGATGATCATCTTCGGCGTCTACCTGTCGCGCGTGCGCGTCTACGAGGAGCCCGAGGCCGCCGCGCTCGATCGCACGAAGCTGACGCCGCTCGTTGCCGACTTCGTCTACAAGCGGCGCATCGCCGAAGTCGTGCTGGACCTGTTCCTCATCACGATCGCGTACTACGCCGCCTACCGGCTCCGCTTCGAAGGGAACGACTTCAGCCAGAATTTCTCCGCGTTCTACCAATCGCTCCCGATCGTGCTGGGCGCGCAGATGCTCGCGTTCTTCGCGGTCGGCATCTACCGCGGCGTGTGGCGCTACTTCGGCCTGATGGACGCGCTGGTCGTGGCGAAGGGCATGTTCTTCGGCACGGCGACGTCGCTGCTCGTGATCCTCCTCGTCCTGCGGTTCGACGGCTACTCCCGCACCGTCTTCGGGATCTACGCCGTGTTGCTCTCGATTCTGATCATGGCGTCACGCGCGTCGTTCCGCCTCATCGGCGAGCTGCTGTACCGCAACCGCAAGACCGCGGCGCGCGTGGTGATCTACGGCGCGGGCGACGGCGGGGCGCTCGCCGTCGGCGAGCTGCGGAAGGCCCACCTTGGCGATTTCAAGATCCTGGGCTTCGTCGACGATGACGCGCGGAAGCAGCGGATGCGGGTGCAGGGCTATCCGGTGATCGGCGGCTATCCCGCGCTCGTCGCGCTGCTCGAGGCCGATAGTGTGGATTCGGTCGTGATCAGCGCGCGGATCATCGAAGTCGACCGGCTGCACGAGCTCGAAGCGCTCTGTACCAGACACGGCGTCGGCCTGTCGCGCCTGCGCGTCGGCCTCGAGCCGCTCGTCGCCGGTGATCCCGGTCCGCGGCGCGCGGACGTGGAGCCCAGCCGCCAGAAGAACGTCAGTTAGCCGAATTTGGACATCGAGTCATCCGGTCAATGAGTCATTTGGCGGCCCAGACACGCACCCTGTAGTCCATCTCCCGCATCCTCAGCCGATCCTCAGGTCCTAGTCCCTCGAAGCCGTAGGCGGGCAGCGTCATGAAATGCGGCCCGTCGAACAGCAGTTTTACGTTTTCTGTTTTCAGTTTCAGGTTTTCTCTTCCCGCCAGGCCCTGGCAGAAATTCTCGAGGAAGTAGTTCGTTGCCGTCGTGTAGGGGGCGCCTGTCGCGCGGTTGAGCGGCGGCGGCGACGCGTAGGTCGAAACGCGGCGGAGCTCGCAGCGCATCGCGTCAGGCGGCAGGCGCGCGGTGTCGATTCCCATCGCGTAGAGCACATCGGCAGGGTAGGCGAGGCGGTAGTACTGATTCGCGAAGACGATCCATGACACACACGCCGCCGTGATCGCCAGCCCTCCGAGCGTGTAACGAACGCCCCGGCGTGGCGACCACGCGATCGCATCCGCCGTCGCCCATACGAGAAACGGAAACCACGGATGCAGCAGCCGGCCGTAGAGCACCGTCGAGTGCAGCGTGGCTGACGAGAACGCCTGCCACATCCACGCCGCCGTCGCGGCGAGCACGAGATAGTGGATGCGGCGCAGCCGGCCGCGCGCGACCTCCGCGACCGTCCGCGTCACCCAGACGGCGAAGCCGGCGAGCAGCGCGACGCCGCCAAACCGTTCCACGTCGATCAAATAGCGGGGAAAGAACGACCAGCCTTCGGCGAACGATCCCTGCGTCTGCGCGCCCATCAACTGGCGCACGTGGTCGACGTAGCTGAGCCCGCCGATCCGGCAGACAATGTCCAGGCTGCCGGCGACCACCGCCACGCCTGCCAGAAATCCCGCCGCAAGCTGCCACCGGGCAGCGCGTTCATCGCTCCCGCGATCGCCGATCAACACGAGCCCCACGACGCCGATCAGCGGGAAGTATCCCGGATAGACGGCGCCCACGCCCGCCATCAGCGCGCCGATCCCGCACGCGCGCGTGAACGTCTTCGGCCCCGACAGCATCACCCACAGCGCGAGCAGAAACAGGCAGAGCGACCAGTCGTACCCGAGCGTATGGCGGACGTAGACGTTCGTGTTGGCGAGCAGGCTGTACATCGCCGCGGCGCCGAGCGCGATCGCCGTGTTGCCCTCGAAGAGGAGGAGCGTCAGGCGATAGAACAGCGTGAGGTTGATCAACGTGATGACGACGTTGCACGCAGTCGGAATCAGCAGCGACACAGGATTCGAGGCGGCGACGCCGAACGCGAACGGAATCGCCTGCAGCGCGCCGGGAACCGTCATGACGAGCGGCAAGCCCGGCCGCGCGAAGCTGAACGTGAGGTGCGAGCACGCCTCGATCACGTGTCCGTGCGCGAGCGACTGGAGGAACAGGACCGACTGGAAGTACCACTGCTCGTCGGCGAACGCCTGCGCGCCACGGCCGAGCAGCGACAGCCGGTACAGAGCGACGAGCGCCAGCAGCCACAGAAACGGGCGGCGCATCACGGGCGCGTCACCCGCTCGTAGACGCTGACGCGATAGCCGGGCGTCTGCAGCGCATGCCGGTCCTCCTCGTTAAATCCCTCATAGGTGTACGCGGGGAATGACAGAAAATGCGGGCCGTCGTACTTCAGCGTGCTGTCAGTGTTCAGTTTTCTGTTTTCAGTGTTCTCTTTTTCTCCAGGAAAGCCCTGACAGAAATTCAGCAACACGTATCTGTCGGCGTCGGTCTTCGGATATCCGCGCGCGCGGTCGCGCGGCGGCGGCGAGTCGTACGTCGCGTTGACCGGATCCATCTCGCAGATCTTCTGGCGCGGCGGCACCTGCGCGCTGTCGATGCCGAGCGTGTAGAGCACATCGCGCGGATACGCGAGGCCGGCGTACGGCGTGGCGAAGCCCGCCCACGACACCAGCGCGACCGTGGTCGCCACGCCGCACACCACGCGGCGTGCCACGCCGTCTGGCGCCCAGCCGATCGCGTCGCCGAGCGCCCACGTCATGAAGAGAAACCCCGGATGGATCACGCGTGATGAGAAGAGATACTGGCGTCCGGCGACTGACGCGATCGCCTGCGCCGCCCAGACGATCGCCGCCGTCAGGATGATCCAGTGCAGCGGCCGACGCCGGCGATCCGCACTGGACCGCGCGATCAGCCGCGTGCTGTACGCGGCCAGGCCGGCGATCAGCAGGAATCCCGCGTACCGCTCCACGTCGATCAGATAGCGCGGCAGGAAGATCCAGCCTTCGTACGCGCCGCGCGTGAAGCCACCCTGCTCGTGACTGAGCCGGCTCATGATGGTGAAGTAGCTGTCGTCCCCGAGGCGGCTGAGCAGATCGAAGACGCCGATGGAGACGATCGCGCCGCCCGCCATCGATGCGAGGGTCTTCCACCAGTCGCGGCGGCCGTCCGCCGTGTCGCGCGCGACGAGCGCCGCCGCGAGGACGCCGGCGAGCGGGTAGTAGCCGGGGTAAATCAACCCGACGCCTGCGCCGAGCGCACCGATCGTCCATGACAACGCCGGCCGGCGCGGTCGCGTCAACGCGATCCACAGCGCGCAGACGAAGAGGCACACCGCCCAGTCGTAGGGCAGCGTGTGACGTACATAGATGTTGGTGTTGACGAGCAGGCTGTAGACTGCCGACGCGGTGACGGAGACCCAGACGTCGCCGTCGAAGAAAATCAGGCAGAGGCGATAGAAGAAGACGAGCGTGACGAGCGTGACCGCGACATTGAACGAGGTGTGAATGAGCAGCGAGATCGGATTCGACGGCGCGATCCCGAACGCGTAGGGAATCGTCTGGAGCGCCGCGGGCACGAGACGGACGACGAGATCGCCGGGACGGCCGAAGTTGTTGAGGTTCGTGAAGGCGTTGTGGAGTTGTCCGCGGCTGAGCGCCTGGAGGAAGAGCCCGGCCTTGTAGTGCCACGCCTCGTCGACGAACGCCATGGCGCCGCGTCCGAGCAGCGACAGACGATACGCGGCGGCCAGCGCCAGCAGCCCATGCAGAGGCGAGACGCGCCGCATCGCGGGAATATAACATGTGGCCAGTGGTCGGCCTGTTCAAGGACACGCTCCGCCTCACCGCGGCGTCGTTCATCGTCATCGTCTTCGGGTTTGGAGTCGCGCTGCTCTACGGCCGGCGCACGGCCGCGTGGGGCCGCCGCTGGCTGACCGGATGGGTTCTGGCGTACTGGATCCTCGCGCTGCCGATCGGCGCGTGGATGCTCTCGCAGCCCGCCGCTCGGTACTACCATCGGATCGAGACGCGCGCCGAGGCGCGCGGCGCGGAAACGATCGTCATGCTGGGCGGCGGGATCGTCAGCCGTACCGCGGACGGTATGGCGATCGACGATCTGGGCCCGACCGCGATGCGCCTGATCGAAACCGCACGGGTCTATAGACTGCTCGGCGATCCGCTCGTCATTGTGTCGGGTGGCCCCACGCAGCAGGATCTCGATCCGCCGCGCCCCGAAGCCGCGGCGTACAAGGTCGCGATGGTCAGCCTCGGCGTGCCCGCGTCGCGCGTGCTGGTCGAAGATCAGTCGATGACGACGCGTGAGGAGGCCATCGTCCTGAAGCCGATGCTGGCCGCGCGCGGCATCACGCGGTTCGTGCTTGTCACGTCGCCGACGCACATGGGTCGATCGCTGGCGACGTTCCGCGCCGTCGGGCTCGATCCCGTGCCGTCGACGTCGCAAGTCTTCAGCAGCGAGACCAAGTGGTGGACGATCGCGCCGACGCGCGGGGCGCTGACGATCTCCGACACCGCCGTCTACGACTACATGGCGATGGTGTACTACTGGCTGCGCGGCTGGTTGTAAGGCGCCGTCTTCGCGGCGATGCCCGTGTAGACCAGCCAGCGCTCGAGGAAACTGGCCTTGGGCGCGCGGTGTTTACGGTAAGAACCACATCGCGCGGCGCCACTCGATCGTCGCGGAGTATTTGGCGAGCTGGTCGTTGACCCAATACGATCAGAACCGCAGGGTGAACGCGAGCTGCCAGCCCGCCCAGAACGCGACCAGATCGAGCGCGACGAGCGCGACCGTCCGGATCGACATCTGCGAGCGGGGCGTGCGAGGCGTCGGAATCATGAGAGGGCGGGTGAGGTGGGTAGGGCAGGTAGGGCGGGTGGGGGAACAGGAGCCGGTCGCGCCGGCGGATGACATGCGGCTTGCCACGCATCCGCCGAGACGCGCGTGCCGGCCGCGATCACCATCCAGAACATGCCCATGATTTTGTACGAGACGAACACGTCGACGAGCACGGCGCTGGCCGACATGGCCACCACGGCGAGCGCCGCTCCATACACGAGAGCACGCGGCAACGGCCCCGCACTGTGAGGAGTGGGTCGCGCCGCGCGGACGAGCATCCACAGGAGCGCCGTCATGAGGACGGCGAAGGCGACGAACCCGGCAACGCCCGTGTCGGCCAGCACGCGCACGTACCACCCGTCCGGCGACGCGGGCAGATCGTACTGGCGGACGTACGCGAGGTAGCCGCCGAGACCGTCGCCGAGGAGGGGGCGCGCCAGCCAGTGCTCGAACGCGAGCCGCCAGTTCTTCGCGCGCAGCGCCAGGCTCGGGTCGGTCGCAATCGCCTGCCGGATGACGTTGCCGTTCAATGTCGTGGCGAACGACGTGACGCCGTGCACGAGCGTCAGCATCTTGTTTGACGCGATCACGTACGGCGCCGCCACCGCGGCGACGCCCATCGCCAACAGCGATCGCCACCGCGCGTGCCAGACGAGATCGATCGCGACGATCAGCGCCAGGCCGAGCAGCGACGCGCGCGATTCGGAATTCGCGGTCACGATCGCCCCGGTCACCAGCGCGAGGGTCGTCAGGAGACTGCGGCTGCCGCCGGCGCTCCACAGCGCGTACAACAGGATCGTCGCGAGCATCATGTAGCCGCCGAAGTCGTACGACGCCGAGAACGTCGGATAAAGCGTCGCCCACGGCGTCGGCGGCCCCGCAGCGGGCGCGTGCGTCCAGTGCTGCACGATCCAGATCGCGCACAGCAGGAGCACGGCGGTGCGCGCGACTTCGACGAGGCGGCCGAACTCGTCCGGCGCGATGGCGCTATAGAAGAAATAGTAGAGCAGGCCGTACTGCACGAGGCGCCCGGCATGCAGCACGCCCGTGAGCGGCTCGGTGGTCAGTGCCGCCATGCCGATCAACGTGCACGCGATCGCGATGCCCCAGTAGAGGAGCAGGAAGAACGTGGCGGGCGACGGCGGCGAATCCGTGGCGTCCGGCTTCAGCCCGACTCCGTCCGCCGGGCTCGTGGCGTCCGCCTTCAGGCGGACCCGGAACAACGTCCGCGCCCACCAGATCAGCACGATCGCCAGCACGACGTCGTCGATCCGAATCGGCGTCGTGTTGCCCAACACGGCCGCGAGCGGCACCTTTGGCATCAGCGCGATGAACAGGACGAGAAATGCCCAGACGCGCGGCACACGCCAGAGCTGCCAAGCCGAGACTGCCACGCAGGCGGCGGTGATGAGTAGATGAGACATGGGAATTAGGAACTAAGACTTAATTGCTTGTCGCGCTGCGACAAACGCGGCAGCCAGCAACACGCCGATCCCGAATCCTGCGGCGAGATTCACATCGCGCCGTGGAAACGACGGCGAGGCCGGAAGCGTGGGCAGATCGACAACGACCAGCCGTCGATGGACCTCCGGCGCAATGAGCTCGGCTTCGTCACGACGGTTCGCCTCGAGGCCGCGCGCGACGATCGCCTCGGCGAGTTTCTGCGCGGCGGCCGGCGACGGTTGCCACACCGTGAGGCGCACCAGGTCCGCGCCGTCGACCGCCTCAGCCGTCACCCACGCGGCGGCCTGCGTGTCGTCGAGCGATTGGCCGGCCGAAAGCAGTCCGGCGTCGCGCGCCGCGAGGGTCACGAGGCCTGGCGCGGTGAGCCGCGGCGCCCAGCGGCCGGGTCCGCTTTGCCGCAGCGGATCGTTCTCGTCGTACAGGCGCCCATCCGCGCCGATCTTTGGACGGTGCGTGCGCAGGAACTCGGCAACGACGTCCGGCGGCGGCCTGACGCTCATCAGCGTGCGCGAGGCGTAGAGCGGCGTCTGCAGGGCCGTGATGACCGCCGCCCCGCCGACGCACGCCGCGACGATGATCAGAAACGGCAGGCGCGCATTCCAGAGGATGCGGAGGTACCACGCGGCCGGAGAAGTGGGCACCGGCGCGATCATAAACCCTCGCGCCCGCCGCGCGACTGGATTCGACGACTGGCGCGGACGAGAAGCGGCAGCACCAGGACGCCGACCGCGACCAGCGAGACGTGAGGCGATCGTGACCGCGTCCGCGAAATAGCTGAAGGCGTACGCATTGATCGCGATGAACTCCGCGACGCACGCGATCGACACGCCGGCCGCCACGCCGACCAGGCCGTAGCCGGCGCCCACGTATGCCGCGCCGAGCGCCAGCAGCATGGCGGCACGTCGACGAACCGCCGCAGCGACTGGGCGCTGTCGCTGATTGCGAACCGCTAATGGAATCTCGGGTACATCACCGTCGACAGCACGTTCGGGATGTAGAAGATGCCGGAGCAGATGATGGACGTGACGTTGCTGCCGCCCTGGCGCGCGCTCAGTTCGCCGAAGCGCTTGCGCGCCCGGTAGAGCACGACGTAGTACGTCGCCGCGAGCTGCGCCCAGAGAATCGGCGCGTAGAGCAGCAGCCCGGCGAACGTCTGTTCAGTGATGCGCGATCGAAGTGCGAGCGCGACGACCGCCAGCCCGAGCGCGAGAAGGACGCCGACGCCGTGCACGAACCAGAACAGCGTGTCCCGAAGCGAATCGAAATCGTCCGCACGCCGCGCGCCGAGCAGGTACGGCAGCTCGCGCTCCGCGGCGGTGAGCGCGCCGAAGTGCCCGTACGTGCCGACGTAGGTCGGCAGGAGCTCGCGCCGTCCAGCTGCCGGTGAGGTACGGACCGAGATACCGCCGGAGCACAATCGCGGTGCTGAGCAGCAGGACGAGCGAGACGTTGTTGAGGCCGGAGTACGTGAAGTCGCGCGCGACCGACATGTGCTCGTGGTGACGCACGCCGAACCGCGCGAGGAGGCGATTCACCTGATAAACTGTACCGTCCCTTGCCTGAGGATCTGAAAACCGCACAGCTCGCCCTCTACGGCGGCTCGCCCGTCCGCTCCGAGCTTCTCCCGTACGGCCGGCACCACATCGACGACGACGACGTCGCGGCCGTCACCCGCGTGCTGCGATCGGACTGGCTGACGGGCGGCCCGATGGTCGGCGAATTCGAGACCGCGTTCGCGCGCGCGGTCGGCGCGGCCGAAGCCGTGGCGGTCAGCAACGGCACTGCCGCGCTGCACGCGGCGATGTTCGCCATCGGCGTCGGGCCCGGCGACGAGGTCATCGTGCCGCCGATGACGTTCGCGGCGTCCGCCAACGCGGCCGTCTACCAGGGCGGGACTCCGGTTTTTGCGGACGTCGATCCGGGCACGCTGCTGATCGATCCGGCTCAGGTCGCCGCGAAGATCACCCCTCGGACCAAGGCCATCGTCGCCGTGGACTACGCGGGCCAGCCCTGCGACTACGACGCGCTCCGCCGCGTCCTTGCGGGCCGCGGCGAGATCAAGATCGTCGCCGACGCGTGCCACGCGCTGGGCGCGCGCGAGCGCGATCGGCCGGTCGGCACGCTCGCCGATCTGAACGTGTTCAGCCTTCACCCGGTGAAGCACGTGACGACGGGCGAGGGCGGCGTCATCACCACCGAAGATCCGGCGCTCGCCACGCGGATGCGCATGTTCCGCAACCACGGCATCACGGTCGACGATCGGCAGCGCGGGGCGAAGGCCTCGTGGATCTACGAGATCGTCGAGCTCGGGTACAACTACCGGCTCACCGACGTCCAGTGCGCGCTCGGGATCAGCCAGCTGGGCAAGCTGGCCGGCAGCATCGCGCGTCGCCGGGCGATTGCCGACGAGTACGGCCGCGCGTTCGCGTCGATACCCGAGGTGCGGCCGCTCGCCGTCCGGCCCGGGGCGACGCACGCGTACCACTTGTACGTCGTGCGCCTCGATCTCCCGCGGCTGTCGGCGGATCGCGCGACGCTGTTCGCCGCGTTGCGGCGCGAGAACATCGGCGTCAACGTGCACTACATCCCGGTGCATTACCATCCGTTCTATCGGCGGCGCTTCGGGTTCGGGCCCGGTCTCTGTCCGGTGGCGGAGGCCGCCTACGAGCAGATCCTCACGCTGCCGATGTTCCCGACGATGACCGGCCGCGACGTGCAGGACGTCGTCGACGCCCTAGCCAAGGTCGTCGAGGCGTTCAGACACGAGGACGGGGCCGCGCGGCGTCGATGATGACGAAGTTCGTCGCGGAGGTGTCCCGCAATCACCACCGCGATCTCAATCGCGCCGTCACGTTCGTCGAAACCGCACCCGCCTCGGCTGCGCGGCCGTCAAGTTTCAGTTGTTCAAGATCGACGAGCTCTTCGCGCCCGAGATCCTCGAGAAGAGCCCGAAGCACCGCGCGCGGGCGCAGTGGGAACTGCCCGAGTCGTTCCTCCCGGCGCTGGCGGCGCGCAGCCGGGACCTCGGTATTCAGTTCGCCTGCACGCCGTTCTCGTTGCGCGCCGTCGATGTCCTGGGAGCGCGGCTATGCCAGTTCACACCGTCGTTCGCGCATCAGCCGGCGCACGTCGACGCGTACATGTGACGCCCTAAGAGCTCTCGACACCAAGGACACGAAGGACACAAAGGGAATGTTGGAAACAGGTTCAACCCCGCGCTCACGTGTCATCACCTTTGCGTCCTTTGTGTCCTTGGTGTCGAATCGGCCGTGAATTACCGCGCTCTAGGCCGTTCCGGCCTGACTATCTCGGCACTCTCCCTCGGCACCGTCTCTCTGGGCGTCGACTACGGCATCGAAGCACCGGGAGAATTCGGCCGGCCAGACGATGCTGACGCCATTCGCCTGCTGCGCGCCGCTGTCGACCGCGGGATCACGTTGATCGATACGGCGCCCGCGTACGGCGAAAGCGAACGGCTGGTCGGCCTTGCCGTCGGCGGTGACGCGCGCGTCGTCATCGCGACCAAGGTCAATGCGATGGGCGTGGCGTCCGGCTTCAGCCGGACCGTTGCTGCGTCCATCGAATCCTCGCTCAAGACGCTCAAGCGCGACGTCCTCGACATCGTTCAGATTCACAACGCGACTGCCGCGCTCATCGCCGATGGATCGGTGACCGACGCGCTGCTCGATGCGCAGCGCCGCGGCCTAGTGCGCGCGATCGGCGCGTCGGTGTACGGGGAAGAGGCGGCGCTCGCCGTCATTCGCGCGGGGCATTTCACCGTGCTGCAGGTGGCGTTCAGCGTGCTCGATCAGCGGATGGCGCGCGCGGTGCTGCCGGCGGCGGAGACCGCGGGCGTCGGCGTGATCGTCCGGTCCGCGTTTCTCAAGGGTGCGCTGACACCGAAGGCACAATGGCTGCCCGCGTCGCTCGCGCCGCTGCGCGAGGCCGCGACGCGCGCGTGCGATGCGCTTGCAGGCGGCGTCTGGGAGCGGCTGCCCGAGGCGGCGATGCGTTTCTGCTTGTCGGCCCCTCGCGTGGCGTCCGTGCTGACCGGCGCGCGCACGGTCGCCGAGCTCGAGGCGGCCGTTGCCGCGGAGACCGCCGGGCCGCTCGATCCGTCCGCGCTGGCAGAGGCCGCGCGACTCGGGCTGACCGACGAGCGGCTGTTGAATCCATCACAGTGGGACATCCCGTAGGGCTGAGGGCTGAGGGCTAAGGGCAGAGGGCTGATGCGATCGATTGTCATTCGCTGCGACGGCGGCGCCGCCAACGGCCTTGGGCCACGTGGTTCGATCGCTGGCGCGCGCGGCTGAATTGCGAGACGCGCACCGCTGCACCATCGCGTTTGCGATGCGCGAGCCTTCCGGCACGGGCGCAGCCGCCGTGCGCGCGGCCGGCTACGCCATCGACTTCGTCAACGCGGCCGAGAGCCTCGACTATCCGGATGCGCTCGACGGTCTTCGCCGGACCAGCGCGCGCCCTGTCAGGATCGTCACGATCGACGACATTTCCGAACGGCGGCTCGCCGCGGACCTCGCGTTTTTTCCGCCGGTGCCGCAAGTCGAGACGAGCGACTGGACCGGATTCACAGGTCGCGCTGGTGAAGCGGTCGCCAACCACGATCAGCGCGCGTGCGCCCGGCGACGACGGCGCGCCGCGCGTGAGCCGGCGCCAGAGCCCCTTGAAGTGCATCAGCCAAATGAAGCCTGGCTCGAGCCGAGCGCGTCGGCGTATTTTCCAGCGGCGTTCGTCACGCCGTCGAGCACCACCCAAGTAACTGGTCTGCGATACGGCGAGAGTACCCGACATCGTGTAACCTTTTATCGATGCCCAAACGCAAGGCGTGGCAGGGTCACGCCGGAGAGGCGCTGGACACCGTCGACCATTTCACCGTCATCGATTGCGCCGCGTGCCGCTTCAAGCACATCGTTCCAATTCCCACGCCGGACGAGCTCGCGCACACGTACGGGCACGAGTACTACTCGACGACCAAGCCGCTGTACATCGAGCGCGACCTCGAAGATTCCGAGTGGCTGAATCTCGTGTACTCGGAGCGGTACGACGCGTTCGAGCGGCTGCTTGGACTGAAGCGGCGCCGGCTGCTCGATGTGGGTTCCGGCCCCGGCCTGTTTCTGCGCCACGGCGTCGAGCGCGGCGGGTGGATGGTGAAGGGTCTCGAGCCGTCGACGCAGGCGGTGGCGCATAGCCACACGCTCGGGCTCGACGTCACGCAGGGGTTCCTGAACGAAGAGACGGCCACCACGCTGGGACGCTTCGACGTCGTGCACCTGAGCGAGGTCCTCGAGCACGTGCCCGATCCGCGCGGTGTCGTGGCCCTCGCGCACGGCCTCCTCGATCCGGGCGGACTGCTGGCCGTGATGGTGCCGAACGACTACAGTCCCATTCAATCGGCGCTGCGCGACGCGTGCGGATTCAGCCCCTGGTGGGTCGCGCCGCCGCATCACGTGAACTACTTCGACGTGCAATCGATCCAGGCCCTGCTGCAGCCGCGCTTCGACATCGTCTCCGTCGACACGTCGTTTCCCATCGACCTGTTCCTGCTCATGGGCGACAACTACGTCGGCAATGACGCGCTCGGGCGTGCGTGCCACCTGAAGCGCAAGACGATGGAAATGAACCTCGCGCGGGCGGGACGATCCGGGTTGAAGCAGGCGATGTACGGGGAACTCGCCAAACTCGGCGTCGGCCGCGACGTGTTCGTGATCGCGCGCAAACGTGATCGCCTTCGACAACAATCCCCGCGCTGAAGGCAGCACGCGCTGCGACGAATTCCTGCCGGTCGATGTGCGGAATCCCCCGACGCGCCTGCGCATCGGGGTGGACAAGAGCGTGGCGGCGCTCGTCGGCTTGATGACGCCCATGCGGACCGGCCGAAGTATTCTGCAGGCCGTCATTCTCGGCGACGGAAGTCGACGAGACCCGCCGCGCCGTAGCGCTCGATCCCGCGCATCCGCCGGTGATTCGCCTCTCGATATCGGCGGCGCGCCCTTCACTCTCTGAATTCTGAACTCTGAAGTCTCAGGGGCCCGTGACCGGATTGGTCACCTGGACTCCGAGGATTCTCACGTCACTCTTCGGTTCGCCTGGCATCGCCGCAGGAGACCACGTCGGGGACGTGATGAGGTCGATCCGCTGGAAGCCGTCGTCTTCAGGCAGGAGCGGTAGGCGCAGCGACACCGGGACCCACTCGTCACGATCCAGGACGACGCGATCGAGCGTCCGGCCGCCGATCGCGATCGTCACTTCCGTGGGTGCCGTGTTCGTGCCCATGTGAACCGCCCGCAGCGTCAGATGCAGCGCGCGCGCGTTCAGCGGCAGGAAGAACGTCGCGCGCCTCGCGGTCCAGCGAAACAGCACGCCGCTGCTGTCCTGCTGCCACGGGTAGAAGCCGAACGTCTGTTGCGTCAGATCGAGCTTGGCGATCTCGCGCTGCGCCCTCGCCGGTATCGACGCCGCGAGCGCGGCGACGATGGCGGCGACGGCTATCGTGGCGGGCCTCGCGAGCCTTGCGGCGACGCGCCCTGTCACACGTCCGGCGAGCGCCGGCGCGAGCGGCGGCTGCGCGTTGCCGTCGGCGCGCGCTAGCGCGACGCCGAGCAGAATCCAGAACGGGTACGCGGCCTCCGCGACGAGAAGCGGATGGCTCAACATCCATGTCCCGATGAAAGCGGCGCCGCCGGCGACGGCGCCGAGTAGCAGCACGTCGCGTGGATCCGCCCGAACCCCGCGAACGAGCCGGACCCCGGCCGCGCCGATCAGCCAGACGAACGCCGCCAGGCCGATCAGGCCGAGCTCTGCACCGATTTGTAGAAAATTGTTGTGCGCGTTCTCGTGGAAATAGGACCAGTAGATCGTCGGCATGAACTCGGCGGACCGCTCGTAGTAGCGGCCGATGCCGACGCCGAAAACCGGCGCGCTCCGCATCATGCGCAGCCCCGTGATTATGAAGTCACGACGCATCGCGATCGTGCTAGCCGCCGCCCGCCCGGCCGTGGGCCGCGGATCCAGGCCAAGCGCCAGGACGGCGAGCGCGCCCGCGGCCGCGATCGCGACCGCGGCGGTCGCCCAGGTCGGCCACCGCGCCGAACGCAGCGGCCCGATCGCCGCCGCCACGATCCCGGCGCCGATGGCGGAGACGAGCGCCATACGCGACCCGGTCAGCCACAATCCGAGGATCAACAACGAGGAGATGATGCCCCAGCCGGCCCGCGGGAGCCGAGGCCAGCGGGGGATGCGGTTCCATCGCGCGTTCACCGCCAGCCCGAGCGCGATCAGCGCGGCCATGGCGAAATACGAGCCCGCGGCGTTGAGGTCGACGACGTGGACGCTCGCGCGGCTCAAGAGCAGCCGATGGAGCGACCGAAAGTGAACGGCGACATCGCGAATCGCGAGGAGCGCCGCGCCGGCGCCCGCCACGGCGGTCGCGGCGAGAAGCTGCGGCGGCCGCAGCACGCCGTCGCGCGCGTGACGGGCCACGAGCCACGCGAGCGCCACGCCCTCCAGCAGCAACGCGCCGTCCACCACGCCGGTGTACGACGCGCCAGGCGTCTGGATGAGGTAGTCGCGGGTCAGGAACATCAGGAAGTCCCGTGCGAACGGCCACGGCGAATGCGTGCCGATCTGCGGCACGCGAAGCGCGACGGCGATCGACGCGAGGACGATGGCCACGAACACCGCGCCGGGCGCGGCCAGGCCGGGACGCTGACCGCAGAGCGGCGTCTTGCGCGATCGCCCGGCCGCGACGGCGAGGCCGGACAGCGTGGCGAGGACGAGCGCTTCGGCGAGCCGCAGCCGCGTCGTGTCGGTCACGGTCAGCAGCCACGACGAAAATGGCACGGTCACCGTCAGCACGGCGATCGCCCAGTGAGGCCGGATGACGGCGAGGACCCACAAGGCGGCCAGCAGAATCCGGAGGTCGAGGGGAACGGCGGGGGAGGTCAGTGCGGACAGGAGCGGGACGAGGAGCGCCGCCCCGCACAGCGTCGTCATCAGCGGTCGAGCGTCTTTTGCAGGTCGAGCACCTGCTGCTGGAGCGCAGCGAGCCGGGCTTCGAGATCGGCCACGCGCATCTCGTGCCGGCGGTCGCGCGCCAGCATCGCGTCCGATTTCTTCAGCAGTTCGTCGGCGACGGTGTTGATGGCGCCCGCGAGGCCGCGGGCGATGTCGCGGAGCGCGATCAGCTCCGCCAGCAGGTCACGCGAGGCCGCGACGGTGCGGCGTGTGTCGTGGGCGACGGCTATTTGACGGTTGAGATGATCGACGACGGCCGAATTGAAGACTTCCTGCCGGCGGAACAACGGCGCAACCAGGCGTCCCGCCACGTTGCCCAGCCAGCCGCGTATCCCGCCCGTGGTCGCCGGGCGGTTGATCCTCCAGAGCTCGTTGAGCGCGGCGACCTGATGCTCGTCAGGCTCGGGCGGCGGCGGCGGAAGATTGACGCGAAGGGCCAGGAGCGCACGATCGAACTGCGCCAGAGTCTCGATGACTGCGTCGCGTTCCACCCTGCGCGCGGCGAGATCGTCGGCTTTTGGCATCGACGTCAGCGACCGACCAACCCCTCGACCGGGCTGCTGGCGTTGGCGTACATCTTCCTCGGAATGCGTCCGGCGCGGTACGCGAGCCGACCCGCGCGCACGGCGAGGTTCATCGCTTCGGCCATCGCCACGGGGTCCTGCGCGCCCGCGATCGCCGTGTTCATGAGCACGGCGTCCGCGCCGAGCTCCATGGCGAGCGCGGCATCCGACGCCGTGCCGACGCCGGCGTCGACGATGAGCGGCACGCGCGCGAATTCACGGATGATGCGCAGATTGTTGACGTTCTGGATGCCGAGGCCCGATCCGATGGGCGCGCCGAGCGGCATGATTGCGGCGGCGCCCGCGTCCTCGAGCTTGCGGCAGACGATCGGATCGTCGCTCGTGTAGGGCAGGACGACGAAGCCCTCGCGCACGAGCGCGTGCGTCGCCTCGAGCAGCGCGGCATTGTCCGGAAAGAGCGTCTTTTCGTCCCCGATGACTTCGAGCTTGACCCAGTTCGACAGCCCCGCCTCGCGCCCGAGCCGCGCGGTCCGGATCGCCTCGTCGGCCGTATAGCAGCCCGCGGTGTTGGGCAGCAGGACGTACTTGGACGTATCGATGTAGTCGAGGAGAGATTCCTTGGTGCGATCGGAAATATTCACGCGCCGCACGGCGACCGTGATCATCTCGGCGCCGGAGGCCTCGTGCGCCTTCACCATGACGGCGTTCGATGAGTACTTGCCGGTGCCGACAATCAGACGCGAGGTGAACGTCTTGTCCGCAATCTTGAAAGAATCCATCTGAGTTTAAGTTTTCTCTTTTCAGTTTTAAGTTTCTCTTCCCCCACCAACGAAGTTGACGATTTCCACCGCATCGCCCTCGTGAATCACCGTGCTGGTGAACGCGTCCCGCTTGAGGACCACGAGGTTGAGCTCGACGGCCACGCGTCGCGCGTCGATCTGCAGGCTCGCCAGCAAATCGTTCACCGTCAGGTGCACCGTCGCCCCGGAGGGACCGGCGATCTCGTGACGATCGCCGTTCAGCGTAATCCACACGATCCAGGGGACATTCTAGCGCGAGGGCGCACATTGACTCGCCTGAGAAATCCGACGTACCTTCATTCGATCTCATCCCTCGTTCATAGCAGCCGATTCCGTCCATATGCCGTCGCGTCCGACCACTGAGACCACGCCCGAAACCGCATTGGGCGTGTCGGGTTACACGTTCGCCGATTTACACGATCCGCCGCGGCTGGCGTCACTCTACGAGCGCTTTTGCGAGGAGGTGGCCGCCGCCGATCCGGCGTTCTGGCGCGAATGGGACGCGTATCGGCAGGTGCCCGACGCACCGCGCGCGCCGCTCGCGGTGTCGAATCTGCTCATCGCCATGGCGCCGCACGTCAGCCGGTTTCTCACGCGGCTGTTTCAGGTGGAGCCGGACGCGCGCGCGATTGGCAACGCGACTCGCGCGCAGGACGATCTGTTTCGCTTCAAGGTGGACTTCGTACGCCGCCGCGCGTTGCCGCTGCTGAAAGGCGGCGCGCACGTCGCGTCGACGCCGGAAGACGATGCGCTGGTCGAGCAACTGATCGCCCGATCGCCAGGCATCGATCGTGAGTTGGCGATTGCGCGGGCAGGATGCGCGCTCCTGGACGCGGAGAAGTCTTCTGCTTCCAGCCCTCAGCCCTCAGCCCTCAGCCCTCAGATCGAAGGGCTCAGACGTTGGTGCGCGTCGCGCCTGCACGACCGCGCCTACCGCGACTGGGTGGTCTTCCGCTTCCCTGAAACACTCGACTACTGGAAGCTCGTCGAGGTCGAACGGCCAGATCCGCACCGGCCGGAGTCGATGCTCGGACCAGACTGGCGGCGTCGCCGCCGTGACGGTTTCCTGCTCACTGACGCGCGTATGAAGCCGCGCGAGACGATGAGCGAGATCCACTATTGCGTGCTGTGTCACGAGCGCGACAAGGACTCGTGCTCGAAGGGACTGTTCGCACCCGGGGATAGGGGCCCCGGGAGCGAAGACGTCAAGAACGTCGTCGTCAATCCGCTCGGCATCCCGCTCGACGGCTGTCCGCTCGACGAGAAGGTCTCCGAGATGCACACGCTGCGCAAGGCCGGCGACGCCGTCGGCGCGCTCGCGCTCGTCGTCGTCGACAACCCGATGTGCCCGGGCACCGGCCACCGCATCTGCAACGACTGCATGAAGTCGTGCATTTATCAGAAGCAGGAGCCGGTCAACATCCCGCAGATCGAAACGGGCGTGCTGACCGACGTGCTGCAGCTGCCGTGGGGCGTGGAGATCTTCGGACTGCTGACGCGATGGAATCCGCTCAACGTGCGACGGCCGTACGCGCTGCCGTACAACGGCAAGAACGTGCTCGTCGTCGGACTGGGTCCCGCGGGCTACACGCTGGCGCACTATCTGGTGAACGAAGGCTTCGGCGTCGTCGGCGTCGACGGACTCAAGATCGAGCCGCTGCCGCGCGACCTCGTCGGCAGCGACGCTGAAGATGTCCCGCCGCGGCCGATTCGCGACTGGAACGAGATCTATCGCCGGCTCGACGACCGCGTCCTCGAAGGATTCGGCGGCGTGTCCGAGTACGGCATCACGGTCCGGTGGGACAAGAACTTTCTCACGCTGCTGCATCTGACGCTCGCGCGGCGGCGGGGCCTGCGGATGTACGGCGGCGTTCGCTTCGGCGGCACGCTGCCCATCGAAGATGCGTGGACGTACGGCTTCGATCACGTGGCGATCGCCGCCGGCGCCGGACGGCCTACCGTCATCGACATGAAGAACAACCTCATCCGCGGGATCAGGAAGGCGAGCGATTTCCTGATGGCGCTGCAGCTGACAGGGGCGTTCAAGCGCGAGGCGCTTCCCAATCTGCAGGCGCGGCTGCCGGCGGTCGTCATCGGTGGCGGGCTCACGGCGATCGATACGGCGACGGAGCTGATGGCGTACTACCCGCTGCAGGCGGAGAAGACCCTGCGGCGGTACGAGACGCTCGTGGCTGAGCTCGGCGAGGCGCGGGTCCGTGGCGCGTACGACGCCGAGGAACTGGAGATCCTCGACGAATCGCTCGCGCATGGACGCGAGGTGCGGGCCGAACGGGCACGCGCCGCGGCCGCCGGAGAGGCGCCGGACTTCGCGCGGCTCGTGCGATCCTGGGGCGGGGTGACGATCGCGTACCGCAAGCGCATGGTCGATTCGCCCGCATACCGGCTGAATCACGAGGAAGTGATCAAAGCGCTCGAGGAAGGAATCGTCTTCTCGGAGTTGCTCAACCCAGTCGAGGCGGTGCCGGACGAGAGAGGCGCGTTGAAGGAAGTGATCTTCGGGCGCGAAGGGCAGGTAGGCCAGGGAGGGCAGGTGGGGAAAGACGTAGGCCGGGTCCTTTCGGACCCGGCGCGGATCACCCTCCCTGCGCGCACGCTGCTCGTCGCTGCAGGCACGACGCCCAACATCACGTGCGAAAAGGAAGCGCCGGGTCACTTCCAGCTCGATGCGAAGAAGAAGTTCTTCCAGCCCCATGGCGTCACTCGCAACGGCGACGGCCGGTTCCATCTGACGCCGGATCCGAACGGCTTCTTCACGTCCTATGACTCCGACGGCCGGTTCGTCACGTACTACGGCGACAACCATCCGCGCTATGCAGGCAACGTCGTCAAGGCGATGGCCTCGGCCAAACACGGCTTTCCGCAGGTGACGCGGCTCTTTGCCGGGGAACTGGCCTCGCTCGATCCGGCGCGGCAGCCCGCCCGCGATCGCGCCTGGAGGGCGCTCGGACAGCGGCTCGACACCGATCTGCTCGCGCGCGTCGAGGACGTCGTGCGCCTGACGCCGACGATCGTCGAAGTCATCGTGAAGGCGCCGGCGGCGGCGCGGCATTTCCATCCGGGCCAGTTCTACCGCCTGCAGAACTTCGAATCCGTCGCGCGGCGCGCGGGCACGACGCCGCTGCTGATGGAAGGCATCGCGCTCACCGGCGCGTGGGTGGACAAAGAGCGCGGGCTGCTGTCGCTCATTGCGCTCGAGCTCGGCGTGTCGAGCCGGCTCGTCGCGTACCTCCAGAAGGGCGAGCCGGTCGTCGTCATGGGACCGACGGGCGCGCCGACGGAAATCCCCGAGGGCCAGAACGTGCTGCTGCTCGGCGGCGGTCTCGGCAACGCGGTGCTGTTCTCGATCGCGAAGGCGATGCGCGACCGCGGCAACAAGGTCATCTACTTCGCCGGCTATAAGAAAGGCGAGGACCTGTTCAAGCGCGAGGACATCGAGGCGGCCACCAATCAGGTCATCTGGAGCACGGATACGGGCGCCGCGATTCCCACCGGGCGCCCTCAGGACGCGCACTTCCGCGGCAACATCGTCCAGGCGATGCTCGCGTATCAGAAGGGCGAGCTGGGCGATCGCCTCGTGCCGCTCGACTCGGTCGATCGGATCATCGCGATCGGATCCGATCGCATGATGGCGGCGGTGAAGGCGGCGCGCTATGGCGCGCTGGCGCCCTATCTGAAGAAAGACCACGTGGGCATCGCCAGCATCAACTCGCCGATGCAATGCATGATGAAGGAAGTCTGCGCGCAGTGCCTGCAGAAGCACGTCGATCCCTCGACGGGGAAGGAAACGATCATCTTCTCGTGCTTCAACCAGGATCAGGAGATAGACCGCGTCGACTTCCCGAACCTTGCGGCGCGGCTGCGGCAGAATACGGTGCAGGAAAAGCTGTCGAACCTGTGGCTCGACCACTTATTGGAGAGCGTGTCGCTGCCGCGCGTCTAGAGGGTCCGGCTTCAGCCGGACCTTATGCGACGATCCAGCCGTCGCCGCGCAGCGTGTTCATGATCTGCACGGAACGCTCGATGAGTTCGGTCGGCTCATCGACTTCTTCCACCGACTCGGTCCCGTCCGGATGCGTGATGACGACGCGGTAACGGCCGTCGCCGCGATCGCGCGTGATTTCGTAGCGGAGCTTCTCGCCGTTGCGATCGAAAAACCAGATCATTGAGCTTTCAAGAATATTCAACAGCGCAAGCTCGGCGCAATCAGAAGTTATCAGACCTATTTGTAATCCCGTCATCATTGTTCACTCACTGACGTTCGTGTCAGGTAGCTGAACAAAAATTCGTATAAGTCAGCCTGCTCGTCGATCTGTTTCTTGATCGGCTTGCCCGCGCCGTGCCCGGCGCGCGTTTCGACGCGCAGCAGGATCGGTCCGGCGTCCATCGCGGACACCGCGTCCTGCAGCCGCGCGGCGAACTTCTTCGCCATGCCCGGCGCGACGCGATCGTCTGTGTCGGCCGTCATCACGAGAGTCGGCGGATACGCCACGCCATCCTTCACTTGGTGATACGGCGAATAGCGGTGCAGGTACGGGAAGTCGTCTGCGACATCCGCGCAGCCGTACTCCGGGATCCAGAAACGGCCGACGGTGAAGAGGTGATAGCGCAGCATGTCGGCGACCGGCACGCGGCAGACGACGGCGCCGAAGAGATCGGGCCGCTGCACCACGCAGGCGCCCACCAGCAGTCCGCCGTTGCTGCCGCCTTCGATCGCAATCCGGCCCGGCGCCGCGCGACCACTCGTCTTCAGCCATTCCGCGGCCGCGATGAAGTCGTCGAACACGTTCTGCTTGCGCTCGCGCATGCCCGCCTTGTGCCACGCGTCGCCGTATTCGCCGCCGCCCCGCAGGTTGGCGACGGCCATCGCGCGGCCGGCGTCGAGCCAGAGAAAGTCGGACGGATCGAATGCCGGCGTAAGGCTGATGTTGAATCCGCCGTAGCCGGTCAGCAGGAAAGGGACGGGGCGCCTCGCCGCTTGGCCTGATTCCTGTCCCTTCTTTTCAATCAGAAACAGGGAGATCGCGGTGCCGTCCTTCGACGGATACCAGACCTGTTCGGTGACGTACTGTTCCGGATCGAAGGGCAGGGAGATGCGCTCGATCGGCGCGGCGCGATCGTTGTCGATCGCCAGGATCGCAGGCGGAGTCGTGAACGACGTGAAGGTGATGAACGCACGTTCGCGTCCGGCTTCGCCAGCCAGCCCCACGATCGTGCCCAGGCCCGGCAGCGCGATCTCGCGCGGTTCGCCGCCGTCGAGCGATCGCCGCTCGAGCCGGCTGCTCGCGTTCCGCAGCGAGCTGATGATCAGCTGTCCGCCGGCAATCACGGCGTCGACGATGGTGTCGCGGGACTCCGCGACGATCACGGCCGGCGTCTCCGACGGCCGACTCAGATCGATGAGCACGATTCTGCCGAACGGTGCGCCGGCGTCCGTGTGGAAGTACAACCGGCCGCCATCGCCGCCGACGAAGTGCCAGCCGCTCGTGAAGCCGGTGACGATTGGGATCGCTTCGGTCCGGCTAACGTCGGACGCCACGTCCGAGGACGCCGAGACGTCAGCACTGTTCGTGCACGTGGTGTCCGGCTTCAGCCGGACTACATGCACTTCGGCATCGTCGCTGGCGCCGCGTCGGCTCGTGATCACGAGATGCAAGCCGTCCGGAGTGACGTCGACGTCGAAGACGATCTCGGGCGCATCCGCGCGGCGATACACGAGTCGATCGGCGGCCTGCGGATCGCCGACGCGATGGAACCACACCTGACAGAAATACTGTTCGTGTTCCGGCGGTACGCTGCCGGGTTGCGGGTAGCGCGTGTAGAAGAAGCCGTCGCGCCACCAGGCGATCGAGGCGAACTTCACCCACTGCAGGCGATCAGGGAGCGTCGAGCCGAGACCGACGTCGTGGATCAGCAGCTCCTGGATGTCACTCCCGTGCAGGGAGAGGCCGTACACGATGCGGTCGCCAGTATCGTCCGGTTCGAAGACCGTGATTGCGGTTGTGCCCTGAGCGTCGAGCAGATTCGGATCAACGAGTATTCGGCGGCTCCGTGTTTCTCCAGCCACCAGCCCCGAGCCACCAGCCTCCTGAACGTACAGGACCGCTTGATTCCAGGTTCCGTCGTTCTCGGTGAAGAACAGCCGGTCGCCGCGCACGGCGGGCACCGAGGCGCGCGGCACGCGGTGCAGCTCAGCGAGCCGCGCGACCAGTTGCTCCCGATGCGGCGTGTCGAGAAGCTGACGCGTCAGCGCGTTCTCGGCGTCCACCCACGTCCGCGTGGCCGGATCGTCCGCATTTTCGAGTGTGCGAAATGGATCAGGGACCGGAACGCCGTGCAAGGTTTCGACGAACGCGGTGTTCGGAGCGCGCGGGTATTTCACGTGGGCTTCTGTGTGTCCTTTGTGTTCTTGGTGTCGAGTCAGCCTCGGCTACCGAAGACGGCCGCCCCGAGGAGCCCGGCGTGGTCGTTCAGGATCACGTGCACGGGCATCGACGCCAGCAGATGCTCGAGCGGCGACTTGGCGCGGAACGCGCGCATGAACGCGCCGGACGTCAGCGCCGGCAGGATTTTCGGCGCGATGCCGCCGCCGACGAAGACGCCGCCGGTCGCCACGCTGCGCAGCGCGAGATTGCCGGCCTGCGCGCCGTACGCCTCGACGAACAGGTCGAGCGCCTCGACGCATCCGGGACAGCGCCGATCGAACGCCGCCGCCGTGATGGCCGCCGCCGCATGCGGGCCGTCGAGGTCGACGGCGGCCGCGCAGCCGCTGGTGTGCGTGACGCGATGAATGTTGATCAGCCCGCGTCCGGACACGGCGTGTTCGACGTCCGCGCGGCCGTACCGTTTCGTGAGCTCGCGGACGACCGCGATTTCGCGCTCGGTGCGCGCGGCAAAGTCCGCGTGTCCGCCCTCCGATGCCGCCGGCACGTAGCGGCCGTCGACGCAGTGGAGTAGCGCCTCGCCGAGCCCGGTTCCCGCAGCGATGAGCGCCATATTGCCGCCGGCGATCGGTGTCCCCCGCTGCAGGACGTGCAGTTCCGATTCCTGAAGAACCGGCACGGCATGGGCCATCGCCTGCAGATCGTTCAGCACAACGACGTGCGCGGTCCCGGTCGCCCCACGGATGCGCGTGCCATCAACGCGCCACGGCACGGCCGTCAGTTCGGCGGCGTTGTCGATCACGGGGCCGGCGGCGCCGATGCACGTCACGCCGATCGTCGCCGTGTCCGTCGCCGCGTCAGCCAGAAACGTCGCCATCATCGCTTCGAGAGTGTCGAAGTCGAGCGTCGCGAACGACCGCACGACGATCGGACGCGGCCGTGCCGGGTCCGACTCGAAGAGTCCGAGCAGCGTCTTCGTCCCGCCGACGTCACCAGCCAGGATCCGCATGTAAATTTGCGTTGACTTCGCCTTCATTCTCCTTCATCTTTGGTTCGGTTTCGTCTCCACGCGTTTCAGCGGAGAGGCGTTTGAACTCATCCTCGCCTGACGTGCCGGGTTGTCCGCCGCTCGAGGGGCAGCTCGTCGTTTTCACCGGCAAACTCAGTTCGCTCGGCCGTCGCGACGCGCGCGCGCTCGTGGCGCGGCTCGGCGGGACGACGGCCGACGACGTCAACGCCCGGACCACGATGCTCGTCATCGGCGCGGAGGGCTTCGGTCAGACCGGCAAGAGCAACAAGCTGAAGCGCGCCGAAGAACTGAACGCGCAGCCCGACAGCGTCGCGATCCGGATTCTCACCGAAGAGGAGTTCTGCCGGTTGACGGGCGTGCCGACGCCCGACGCGCTGAAGCGCCAGTACCACGCGCTGCGCGACCTGCTGGCGCGGTACCGCGCGCTGCGCGAGGATCACGTGCGGTATCTCGTGAAGTGCGGCGTGCTGCGCCCGATGCTGCGCACCAACGCGGACACCTTCTTCGCGTTCCCCGACGTCGCCGTGATCAAGCAGGCGAACGAGGGCCTCGACCAGGGCGCGTCATTCCGGAGCATCGTGCGCACGCTGCTCGCGTCGCGCGTGGGCCAGCTGGAGTTCGACTTCCGTCTTGACGCGGCGCCGGCGAAGATCATCTCGCTGCGCCGTCTGGCGGGCGCCAAGCCGGCGCCGCCGCCGCCCTCGGAGCAGCCGAACGCGCTGGCGATCCGCGACACGGCGCTCGCCGAGGAGTACTTCCGCGCCGCGTCGGCGCTCGACGACGGCGAGGCGACGCACGAGGAAGCCGCGGCCGCGTACCGGAAGGCGCTCGAGCTCGATCCGTATCTCGTCGCTGCGCTCATCAATCTGGCGAACATTCATTACAGTCTCGACGAGCTGGCCGAGGCGCAGGCGCTCTACGAGCGCGCGATCGGACTCGAATCCGATTTCTTCGAGGCGCACTTCAATCTCGGCAACATCTATCACGACCTCAGCCGCTTCCCCGAGGCGCAGGCCTGCTACCGCGAGGCGCTGCGGCTCAATCCCTTCTACGCCGACGCGCACTTCTATCTCGCCGTGACGTTCGAGAAGATGGGCCTCTCGCAGGACGCGCGGCCGCACTGGCGCGCGTACCAGCAGCTCGCGCCGCAGGGCGAGTGGGTGGAGTTGGCCAAAGAGTTCTCTGAATAGGGCTAAGGGCAGAGGGCAGAGGGCAGAAAACCTGGCAACCTGAGCGCCGGGCTTTTCTTTCTGCCCTTTGCCCTTTGCCCTCTGCCCTTCAGTACCGATACTCGTCTGGACTTCTCTTCTTCGGCGTTCGCCGAAGCTTGTAGAACGTGCAGTCGGGACACCAGGCTTCAGGGTTGAAGTTGATGCCCGCGATCGGCAGGACGTCGCGGTGGCCGCAGCATTCCGGCCCGTCTTCGGGCGGACGCCGCCAGCGGCACGACTTGAAGCGCGCGACCGCGGGCGACACTTCGACATTCGTCGCGCCGGGCGTCGCGCCGGCGGGTGTCGCCGGCGGGTCCGGCGCCGGATTCGACGTGCCGAATGGATCGGACATCGAACTCATTCTAGACGAACGCCGACGGACTTGGAAAGAAACGCGAGCGCGCGCCGCTCTTCCGGCGCGACGAGCGTGATCGCCTGTCCGACTTGATCCGCCCGGCCGGTGCGGCCGACGCGATGCACGTACGCGTCTGGCGAGTCCGGCACTTCATAATTGATCACCGTGTGGATGGCGTCGATGTCCAGCCCGCGCGCGGCAATGTCGGTCGCGACGAGCACTTTGTATTTGCCGCTCTTGAACCCTTCGACGGCGATGCGCCGCTGATCCTGACTACGATCGGCGTGGAGCGCCGTGCATTTGACGCCCGCGGCGGCGAGGCGGCGC
>Ga0326726_10000569_pt1 | contig 34194 bp, 29 predicted proteins | sample MHFenrmetagenome_2_FD_207603 | JGI IMG/M metagenome (GOLD analysis project Ga0326726, IMG submission 207603) | Lab enriched peat soil microbial communities from Michigan Hollow, Ithaca, NY, United States - MHF15MN | ecosystem: Environmental > Terrestrial > Soil > Wetlands > Peat | place: USA...
CTCGAGCGCGCGCTCGACCAGGCGAGGCGGGAACCGGACGCGGTTTCCCTCGGAGACCGGGGCCCCGGCGCGCCGCGCGAGCTCCACCGCCTCCGGCTCGAAGAGGCGCACACCGGTCCGCTCCAGGATCTCGAGGCTCGCCGCGTGCAGCGCCCCGCACTGCGCGGGCGTGATCCGCGCAAACGCCGCCCCGGCCTGACCGGGAGTCAGACTCTCAATCACCCTGCGTGCAGTGTCGTTGAAGCCGGGAGGCCGGGAATGGTGCGTTTTCATCATGCGGGGTCCGCGGGGAACCGGTTGATACGATCCGGCGAGCTTTCCGGGAGGCTCCGATGCGCATCGATCGTTTTCAGATGGAGCGGACGCAGTGCCTCTACGAGAACGAGGTCGAGTGGAACCTCTCGGAGAGCGGCGTGCAGCCGCTGCGCGTCGAGGAGCTTCTGGACGGCGAGCTTGCCCGGGACGGTTTTCTCGCGCAGGCGCTCAAGTACCCGGAGTCCAACGGTTCGCCGCTGCTGCGCGAGCGCATCGCCCTCTTCTACCCGGGCGCGACCGCGGAGAACGTGCTGGTCACGACTGGCTGCTCGGAGGCCAATTACACGACTCTCTGGGGGCTCCTCGAAAAAGGCGACCGGATGGCCGTCATGCTGCCGAATTACATGCAGTCCTGGGGCCTCGCGCGCGCGTACGCCGGCCGCGCCGACGCGTATCGCCTCGTCGAAAAGCGGCGGGGGTTGCAGAGCCGCTGGAGCCTCGACGTGGGAAGCCTCGAGCGGGCGGTGTCGAAGAAGACGAAGGCCATCATGGTGACCAATCCGAACAATCCGACGGGCGCCGTTTTGACGGAAGAAGAGATGGACGAGATCGTTCGAGTCGCCCAAAAGGTCGGAGCCTGGATCGTCTCGGACGAGGTCTATCGGGGCGCCGAGGTCGCAAGCGACACGGCTTCACCGACCTTCTGGGGCCGGTACCCGAAGGTGATCGTGACGGCCGGTCTCTCGAAGGCCTTCGGCCTGCCGGGGCTGCGCATCGGGTGGATCGTCGCGCCGGCGAGGACGGTGGCGTCTCTCTGGGCCTACCAGGACTACACGACCCTGACTCCCACGATGCTGTCCGACCGCCTGGCGCGCGTGGCCCTGGAACCGCGCCGCCGGGAGGAGATCCTGGCGCGAACGCGGGCGATCATCCGCCTTCACCTGCCCCGGGTGGAGGCCTGGATCCGAGGCCACGGAGAGCTCTTCGACTACATCCCGCCGGTTGCCGGCGCGATCGTCCTCGTCAAGTACCGCCTGCCGATCGGCTCGGCGGCGCTCTTCGACCGGCTGCGGCTCGAGAAATCGGTGCTCATCACGCCGGGCGCGCACTTCGGAATCGGCCGCTACATCCGGATAGGGTACGGGTACGACATCGCGAAAACGCTCGAAGGGTTGCGCCGGTTGGACGCCTTTCTGGCGGGTTTGCGGGAAGGGCGCAGCCGCTCCGAAAAAAGATCTGTCGCCGCGTCCTGAACTTCGACGGAATGGGGGCGAACGCGGACCGGCCCTCTGGCATCGTGTTGACAGACCCGGACTTAGACCCGACCGGCCGATTGTGACGAGGCGCACGGCGCGCCCGTAAATTGCTGAAATAGCATAACTTCTCGGCTCGGAAAGTGGCCTGGAGGTTTGAATTCTCACCCCCTTTTCCCTATAATCCGCGGCTCCCGGATCAGGCTCTTTTTGACTTTCTTTGAGGAGGATCGAGTGGGATTTAAGGTGGGAGAGAAGGTCGTCTACCCGAACCACGGGGTTTCCGTGGTCGAGAAGATCGGCGAGGGATTTCAGACCGAGCCGGTCGCTCCGCGGAGCTTTTATCATCTCCGTCTCCTGTCCAACAATTCCCGGGTGATGGTGCCTGTCGGGAACACGGGCTTGATCGGCCTGCGCCGCCTGACCCAGCGCAAGGACATCACGGGCCTGATGAAGACGCTCGGGGACGGGCGCTTCTCGGCCACGGGCGACTGGAAGGGCCGCTACAAGCAGAACCTGGACAAGATGAAGAGCGGCCAGTTGAACGCCATCGCCGATGTGCTCAAAACGCTCAACTTCATCTCCTCGCGCAAGACTCTGTCCTTCCGCGAGAAGAAGATGTACGAGCGGGCCAAGTACCTCATCGTCTCCGAGATCGCCGTGATCAACGGGCTCGACGAGAAAGAAGTCGAAAAGCAGGTTGATCGCGCCCTGGCGCGCTCGGCCGGGAGCCGCGCGACCGCGCACTGAGCTCTCGACCGGATCGATTGGACCCTCGACGGGGCGGCGCAGGCCGCCCCGTTTTCTTTCTGGGTCTCCGACTTAGAATGCGGGGATGGACACGAACAAGAAGGCTTCCGTTGCCCAGTCCGTCGTCATGCTGCTCGTCGGAGCCCTCGTGGGCTTTGGAGCCGGGTACTTCGCGGGAGGCGGCGGGCGCCCCGGCGGCGCGGCTGCCGGCCCGGCCGGCGCCCAGGGCGACCGGATCGCCGAGATGACCCGCTCGCTCGAGCGCGACCCCGAGAACCCCGAGATCCTCATGGACCTCGGAAACGCGTACTACGACCGGGAAGACTGGGACCGGGCCATCGAGACCTACGAGAAGGCGCGGCGCAAGGCTCCGAAGAACCCGAACCTGCTCTCGGACCTCGGAGCGGCGCATCGCAACCGCGGCGAATTCGAGCTCGCCGTCGCCTTCTTCCAGAAGGCGCGCGAGGCCAATCCCGAGCACTGGCAGTCGCTGCTGAACTGGCTTCTCGTCGAGGCGTACGATCGCCGCGACGCCCGGGCCGCGCAGCGGCTCTTCGACGAGGTCAAGCAGAGGTATCCCGAAATCCCACAGCTCGACAAGATCCAGGAGCAGATTACGACCATGCGCCCGGCGGCATGATGCTGCGCCTGGTTCTCTTCGTCTTCGTCCTCTTCATGCTCCTCACGGTGCTGAGGGGGCTGAGGATTTTCCTGCAGGCGTTCCGGAGCGCGTCCTCCCGGCCGGGGCCGGTGCGTTCCGGGGGGACCCGCGAGGCCGAGATGGTGCGGGACCCCGTCTGCGGTACCTGGATCGACCGGGGGATCGCCGTAACCGGACGCCGGGGCGGCGAGGATGTGTCGGTGTGCTCGGAGGAGTGCCGCAAGGCGCTCGAGCGCGCGGGATGACGGGCGGCCTCTTCGAAGACGAGCCCAAGCCCGCGTCGGAGGGCGAGGCCTTCGCGCCGGCCACGCCGCTCGCCGACCGGATGCGGCCCCGCTCGCTCGACGAGGTCGAGGGTCCCGAGGCGGTCGTCGGCGCCAACGGCTTCCTGCGCCGCTCGATCGCGGAGGACCGGGTTCCGTCCCTCATCCTCTGGGGGCCGCCCGGCGTCGGGAAGACGACCCTCGCCCGCCTGATCGCCTCGCAGACGTCCTCGCTCTTCCTCGCGTACTCGGCCGTGGCGACGGGCGTCAAGGAAATGCGCGAGGTTCTCGAGGAGGCCAAGCGCCTGCGCGCCCGGCAGGGCAAGCGCACCATCCTTTTTCTCGACGAGATCCACCGTTTCAACCGGTCGCAGCAGGACGTCTTCCTGCCGTACGTCGAGGCGGGCGACATCGTCCTCGTCGGGGCGACGACGGAGAACCCGTCCTTCGAGTTGAACGGCGCCCTCCTTTCGCGGTGCAAGGTCGTCGTCCTCGAGCCTCTCTCGCCCGAGGCCGTCGCCCGCATCGTCGAACGGGCCCTGAGGGACCTTTCGCGCGGCCTCGGGGCGCGCGACTTCGCGCTCGACGACGACGCCCTCGCGTTCATCGCCCAGGCCTCGGGCGGGGACGCCCGGCGCGCCCTGAACCTGCTGGAAGCGGCGGCCGAGGACGCCGAAGCCTCCCGCGCGCGGACGATCGAGGTCGGCCGCCTGCGCGACCTGCTCCAGCGCAAGATGCTGCTCTACGACAAGGCCGGCGAGGAGCACTACAACCTCATCTCCGCCCTGCACAAGTCCATGCGCGAGTCGGACCCCGACGCCACGCTCTACTGGCTCGTCCGGATGCTCGAGGCGGGGGAGGACCCGCTCTACGTGGCGCGGCGGATCGTGCGCTTCGCGTCCGAGGACGTCGGGCTCGCCGACCCGCGGGCGCTGCGGATCGCGCTCGACGGCAAGGAGGCCTTCGAGTTCCTGGGGATGCCGGAAGGATCGCTCGCTCTCGTCGAGGCCGCGGTCTACTGCGCGCTCGCCCCGAAGTCGACCGCGCTGTACGAGGCCGAGACCGAGGCCAAGCGCGACGTCGCCGAGAAGCCGGCCGAGCCGGTCCCCGAAGTCATCCGCAACGCCGTCACGAAGCTGATGAAGGACGTCGGTTACGGCCGCGGGTACAGGTACGCGCCCGCGGAGCCCGAGGGCGTCGGGGGCATCGAGTGCCTCCCCGACAGCCTGCGGGGCCAGCGCTACTACCGCCCGCGCGCCTCCGGCGAGGAAGCGGAGCTCGCCCGGCGCCTCGAGGCGGTGCTCAAGCTCCGCCAGGAAAAGTGGGCGAGAGAAGCGGCCGACGAGAGCGAAAAGCGCCGCAAGAAGAAGCCGTAGGGGCTACTCTTCCCGACGGTAGTTCGGGGCTTCCTTCGTGATGATGACGTCATGGGCGTGGGACTCCCGGAGTCCCGCCGACGTGATGCGGATCAGTTTCGACTTCGTGCGCAGTTCGTCGATCGTGCGGCAGCCGGACAGGCCCATGCCGCTGCGCACGCCGCCCGTCAGCTGCGCCACGAGGGCCTCGACGCTGCCCTTGTAGGGCACCATGCCTTCGATCCCTTCCGGCACGAGCTTGGAGAGCGAGTTGCCGTTGGTGGACGCCTCGCCGTCCATGGACTCCTGGAAGTAGCGGTCGGACGAGCCGGCCTTCATGGCCCCGAGCGAGCCCATGCCCCGGTAGGCCTTGAAGGTGCGCCCCTGGTACAGGATCGTCTCGCCGGGCGCCTCCTCGGTGCCGGCCAGGAGCGAGCCGATCATCACGAGGTGGGCGCCGGCCGCGAGCGCCTTGGTGACGTCGCCCGAGAACTTGATCCCGCCGTCGGCGATGAGCGGGACCTTCGTGCCCCGCGTGGCCTTCGCGCACTCGCGAATCGCGTGAATCTGGGGCACGCCCGCGCCCGTGACGACGCGCGTCGTGCAGATCGAGCCGGGACCGATGCCGACCTTGACGGCGTCGGCGCCGCGCTTGATCAGGTCGCGGGCGCCCTCCTCGGTGGCGACGTTGCCGGCGATGATGGCGGTCGAGGGGAAGCGCTTGCGGACGAGCTTCAGGGCGTCGAGCACCCCCTGGCTGTGGCCGTGGGACGAATCGAGGACCAGGACGTCGACCTTGGCGCGAACCAGCTCCCGGGCCCGGTCGAGGACGTCCCGGGTGACGCCGATCGCGCCGCCGACCCGCAGCCGGCCGAAAGCGTCCTTGGCCGCGTTGGGATACTTGATCGCCTTCTGAATGTCCTTGACGGTGATCAGGCCCTTCAGGTTTCCCCCGCGGTCCACGACGAGGAGCTTCTCGATCCGGTACTTGTGAAGGAGCTCCTTGGCCTGCTCGAGCGTCGTGCCGACGGGAGTGGTGATGAGGTTCTTCTTCGTCATCCGCGCCGAGATGGGCCGGTCGGTGCGGGTTTCGAAGCGCAGGTCCCGGTTCGTGAGAATTCCGACGAGCTTCCCGCGGTCGTCGACGACCGGCACGCCCGAGATCTTGTAACGGGCCATGACCTCGAGGGCCTCGGCGATGCTCTGCTCCGGGCGGCACGTGACCGGGTCGACGATCATGCCGGACTCGGACCGCTTGACCTTGTCGACCTCGGCGCCCTGGGCCTCGATCGACAGGTTCTTGTGGATGATCCCGAGACCGCCCTGCTGTGCCATGGCGATGGCAAGGCGCGACTCGGTCACGGTGTCCATCGCGGCCGAGATGAGGGGAATGTTGAGACCGATCTGGGCGGTCAGGCTTGTGCGCAGGTCCACGTCGCGGGGGTGAACCTCGGAGTGGGCCGGCAGCAGGAGGACGTCGTCGAACGTCAGGGCGAGCGGGACGTCGTCGTGGGAACGCGAGCGCTTGGTGTGTTCCGGCATCAGGCCCCCGCCGCGGTCTGGTTGGCTCCGTGGCATTTCTTGTACTTCTTGCCCGAGCCGCAGGGGCACGGGTCGTTGCGCCCGACCTTGGGCGCGTTGCGCTGGATGGTCTCGACCTTTGCGTCCTGGCCGCCCGAGGCCGCGGCCCCGTAGGAGTAGTTGACGTTGGACGGGGCCCGGCGGGCGGGCATCGGGACGGGAGCACGGCGCTCGGTCGCCCGCGCGTTGACGTCCTCGCTCGCTTCTTCCCGGGCGACCGGCTGCAGCTTGAAGAGGTACTGGACGATCTGGTCCTCGATACGCTCCTTCATCAGCGTGAAGAGCTCGAAGGACTCCTTCTTGTACTCGATGAGCGGGTCGCGCTGTCCGTACCCGCGCAGGCCGATGCCTTCCTTCAGGTGGTCGATCGCGAGGAGATGGTCCTTCCACTGCTGGTCGACGACCTGGAGCATCACGAACTTCTCGTGGGTCCGCATCATGTCGGCGCCGAGGATCTGCTCCTTGCGGTCGTAGATCGCCAGCAGCGCCGTCCACAGTTCTTCGCGGATCTGCTCGTGACCCTTGCCGGGGTACTCGAAGGAGCCGGGCTTGACGCCGAAGTACTCACCGAGGTCGATGTCGCAGGCGGCGAGGTTCCACTCCTGGGGGTCCTTCTCCGCGTTCAGGTGCCGGCCGAGGATGTAGTCGAGGATGGTTTCGCCGAGGCCGAGGATGTGGTCCCGGGCGGTCTCGCCGCGGAGGATCCCGCGGCGCATCCCGTAGATCTCCTCGCGCTGCCGGTTCATGACGTCGTCGTACTCGAGCAGGTGCTTGCGGCTCTCGAAGTTGCGGGCCTCGACCTGCTTCTGGGCGCGCTCGATCGAGCGGGAGACCATCCCGTGCTCGATCGGGACGCCTTCCTCCATGCCGAGGCGCCGCATGATGTTCTGAAGACGGTCGGAGCCGAAAATGCGCATCAGGTCGTCCTCGAGCGACAGGTAGAAGCGCGAGGAGCCCGGGTCGCCCTGGCGGCCCGACCGGCCGCGCAGCTGATTGTCGACGCGCCGCGACTCGTGGCGCTCGGTGCCGACGATGTGCAGGCCGCCGGCCGCGAGCACCTTCGACTTGTCGGCCGCGCAGCTCTCGCGCAGCTTCTGGAGCCGCCGCTCGAACTCCTCGCGGTCCTCGATGTCCTTCAGCTCGTGGGAGGCGACCGCCTCGGCGTTGCCGCCGAGCACGATGTCCGTGCCTCGGCCGGCCATGTTCGTCGCGATCGTGACCGCCCCGGAGCGCCCGGCCTGGGCCACGATCTCGGCTTCCTTCTCGTGGAACTTGGCGTTCAGGACCACGTGAGGCACGCGGCGCTGCTTCAGGAGCTCGGAGAGGCGCTCGGACTTCTCGATGGACACCGTTCCCACGAGGACCGGCTGGCCCTTCTCGCGCAGCTGGACGATCTCGTCGGCGACGGCTTCGTACTTTTCGCGCTCGGAGGCGTAGACGACGTCCTGGTGGTCGTTTCGGATCATCGGCTGGTTCGTCGGGACGACCACGACCTCGAGCTTGTAGATCTGGTGGAACTCGGACGCCTCGGTGTCGGCCGTGCCGGTCATGCCCGCCAGTTTCTCGTAGAGGCGGAAGTAATTCTGCAGGGTGATCGTCGCGAGCGTCTGGTTCTCGCGCTCGATCTTGACGTTCTCCTTGGCCTCGACCGCCTGGTGCAGGCCGTCGGACCAGCGCCGGCCCGGGAGGACGCGGCCGGTGAACTCGTCGACGATGAGGACCTGGCCGTCCTTGATCATGTAGTCCACGTCGCGCTTGTAGAGGGTGTGAGCCCGGAGGGCCTGCTCGACGCCGTGGAGCAGGTCGATGTTCGTCAGCTCGTACATGTTGTCGATGCCGAGGGCCTTCTCCGCCTTGGCGACGCCTTCTTCGGTGAGGACCGCGGTGCGCGACTTCTCGTCGACGAGGTAGTCGCCGGTCGTCGACTTGTTGCCGTACTTGTCCTTCTGCTCCTCGCCCTTGACGAGGTGAGGGATGACCCGGTTGCAGCGGTAGTAGACGTCGGTGTTTTCCTCGGACGGGCCCGAGATGATCAGGGGAGTCCGGGCCTCGTCGATCAGGATCGAGTCGACCTCGTCCACGATCGCGAACACGTGGCCGCGCTGGACCATGTTCTCGAGCTCGAACTTCATGTTGTCGCGCAGGTAGTCGAAGCCGAACTCGTTGTTCGTCCCGTAGGTGACGTCGCTCGCGTAGGCCGCCTTGCGGTCGTCGTCGAGAAGGTTGTTCTGGATACAGCCGACGGTCAGCCCGAGGAACCTGTAGATGCGGCCCATCCACTCGGCGTCGCGGCGGGCCAGATAGTCGTTGACGGTCACGACGTGCACGCCGCGGCCGGTCAGCGCGTTCAGGTAGACGGGCATCGTCGCGACGAGCGTCTTCCCCTCGCCCGTCTTCATCTCGGAGATCTTCCCCGAGTGGAGGACCATGCCGCCGATCAGCTGCACGTCGAAGGGACGCAGGCCGAGCGCGCGGACCGACGCCTCGCGGGCGACTGCGAACGCCTCTTCGAGAATCTCGTCGAGAACGGCGTCGCGGGCCGCCTTCTGGTCCTCCGGGTGGACTCCCTCGAGAGCCTTCGCGATGCGGGCACGGAACTCGGCCGTCTTGCCCCGGAGCGCGTCGTCCGACAGCGCCTTCACGCCCGCTTCGAGCGCGTTGATGCGCTCCACGCGCGGCAACATCTTCTTGATGTCGCGCTCGTGCTGGGTGCCGAAGACCTTGGCGAGGAGGCGGTCGATCATGATTAGGCGGCTAACACTTGAGGGGCGGGAGTTTATTCCGAATCCTCGAGCCGGGGAAGGGCTCCGGGGAGCAGCCGTCGGCCGACGGCCGAAAGCCGGGAGCTAACGACTCTCGAGGATGTATTCGAGCGGATTGACCGCGTGCCCGTCCACGTGCACCTCGTAGTGCAGGTGGGGCGCGGTCGAGCGGCCGGTCGAGCCGACGAGGCCGACGCGATCGCCGCGGTGGACTTTCTGTCCCTCGGTCACCAGGGTTTCCTCGAGGTGCCCGTAGAGCGTCTCGTAGCGGTCCCCGTGAGCGATCGCGATGGCTTTGCCGTACTCACCCGCCCACCCGCTGCGGAGCACGATCCCGTCCGCCGTAGCGAGGACCGGCTCGCTGCGCGGCGTCGAAATGTCGACGCCCTCGTGATAGGCGGGCAGGCCCGTGAAGGGGTCCGGCCTCACGCCGAAGCCCGAGTTGACCGCGCCATGAACGGGCCAGACCGTGGGCGTCGACGCGATGAGCTCCGAGCGGCGCGAGAACTGGTTCTCGAGCAGCGAGAGCTGCGAGGAAAGCTGGGCGCTCTGGCCGGAGAAGTCCGCGGTCCGTTCGCCGGGCGTCGACGGGCCGCCGAGTCCCGCCCGCACCGAATCGGAGAGGCCGGCGACGATCGCCAGGCGCCGGGTGCGGGCCTCGAAGTCCGAGAGCTGCTTCGCGACGCCGTCGAGCCGCTTGTGGAGGACCGAGGTCGCCGAGCGCAGGCGCTCGTTTTCGGCCAGCGCCAGGCGGTACTGCCGGTCCTGCCGCGCCGTCGAGAAGAAGGCCCACCCGAAGCCGATTGCTGCGACGAGCAGCAGGGCGCCCGCGCCGACCGCGACGCCGAGGAACCGATTGGAGATGGTGAGTTGCCGAAAACGCGCCCGCGCATGCGGGACGAAAATGATCGTGTTGTATTTCTTCACTTCCCCGGCTCTCCTTGTTCGACGCGTTCGAGCGGGCGGACCCATTCCTGGTACCCCGCCAAACCGTTGAGAGAGTCACAGAACGAAGGCTCGCAAGCCCTCGAAGTGTTCGGATCCTATGGTCGGCCCCACCGGGTGTCAACCTGCTCGTTCGGGCAGGACGATGCGAGGGCGCTCGCGCGAAACGAGAGCGCTTCGGCCAGGTCTGCCGCGTTAACCCGTTCCCGCTGCGCGAGATCGGCGATCGTGCGCGCGACGCGCAATCCGCGATGGACCGCGCGAACGGACAGGCCGACGCGCGCCACGGCATTTTCGAGCAGGCGCGTCCCGGCGTGATCGAGCGCACAGTGCTGCACAAGTTCCTGTGCGGTGAGATCGCCGTTGCGGAATCCCGGAGCGCCGGGCCGCCGCTCGGCCGCGCGCTCGCGGGCGGCGAGGACGCGGGCTCGGATGGCGTCGGAACCTTCCGAGGGCGCGGCCTCGCGCAGGTCGTTCCACCCGACGCCGGCGACGGTGACGTGGAGGTCGATCCGGTCGAGCAGCGGACCCGACAGCTTGCGCGCGTACCTCAGGCGCTCGCGCGGCTGGCACGCGCAGGGATGGCGCGGGTCTCCGAGGAACCCGCAGGGGCAGGGGTTCATGGCGGCCACGAGCAGGACGTCGCACGGAAAGGCGACCGCGCCGCGCGCGCGCACGACCGAGAGGCGGCGCTCCTCGAGCGGCTGACGCAGCGCCTCGAGAACGTCGCGGCGAAATTCCGGCAGCTCGTCGAGAAAGAGGACCCCTCGGTGAGCGAGCGAGGCTTCGCCCGGCGCGGGTCGAGGGCCGCCGCCGACCAGGCCGGCGCTCGAGATCCCGTGGTGCGGCGCGCGGAAGGGCGGCGTGACGATCAGGCCCGCGCCCGGGGACAGCGCCCCGGCGACCGAGTGGACCTTCGTGACGTCGATCGCTTCGGACACCGACAGGCGAGGGAGAATGCCGGGAAGCCGCCGCGCCAGCATGGTCTTGCCGGCCCCCGGAGGTCCGGAGAGCAGCAGATGGTGGCCGCCCGCGGCGCAGATCTCGGCGGCGCGGCGGGCGACGGCCTGACCCCGGATGTCCGAGAAATCCGGCTGCGCGCGAAGCTCGAGCCCATCGAGCGGGGCGAGGGCCGGCGGGATCGGCCGGGCGCCGAGAACGTGGGCGACGGCCTCGGACAGATGCGCGACCGGAATGACGCGGACACCGGCGACGGCCGCGGCCTCCGCGGCGTTTTCCGCGGGCAGGACGATCTCGGCGAAGCCAGCGTCGCGCGCGGCCAGCGCGAGGCACAGGGCGCCGCGCACCGGGCGGACCTCGCCTCCCAGCCCGAGCTCCCCGACGAAGATGCGCGGCGGCCCCCCGGGAGCGCGAACGCCGCAGTGCCAGAGGAGGCCGAGCGCCACCGGCAGGTCGAGCGCAGCGCCGCACTTTCGGAAGTCGGCGGGGGCGAGATTGACGGTGACCGTCCCGTCCGGAAGGGGAAAGCCGCCGTTCTTGAGGGCCGAGCGGACCCTCTCCCGGGCCTCGCGCACGGTGGCGTCGGGAAGTCCGACGATCGTGAATCGGGGCAGTCCGTACGCGGCATCGACTTCGACGTCGAGAACTCGGGCCTCGAGTCCCAGGGTGGCGGCGGAGTGAATACGGGCGAGCATCTGGCCTCCTCGGAGCCGAGGAGTGCCTGATCGTCGGATGAGGACGGAGGGATCTTAGCAGGATGCGGGATGCGGGATGCAGGGAGTTCCGCCGAGGCTGTTGATGGCAATGATCTCCGCGACGGAAACCCCGTGGCGAAGGGCGATGCGATAGAGCGTGTCGCCGGACTTGACGCGATAGCTCTTCGCCACCGGGCTCGGCGCGGCGGCGAGCTTCGTCGCCGCCTTTTTCGCCTTCGCGGCCTTGCCGGAAGAGGGCGAGGCCGCGACCTTCTGCGGAATCAGGATTTCCTGGCCGCGGGCGACCTTCGTGCGGGGCGACAGCGAGTTTGCGGACGCCAGGGCCGAAATCGAGACGCCGTAGTTTTTGGCGATGCGCGGAAGGGTCTCACCCTTGCGCGCGGTGTGGGTCTTGAACGAGGGCGGAACGGCGGTTGGCGCGGCCGCGAACGCGAGCAGGACGGTCTCCCGCGAACCGGGCGGGACCCTCAGGTCGTAACCGTCGGGCTCGCGCGGCGTGACGGGCGAGCGCAGTTCAGGATTCAGGGCCTGGAGGTCCTCGACGGGCAGGTCCATTCCCTTCGCCAGGGTCCGCAGGTCCACGGGACGGTCGAGCCGCACGGTCTCGAATTCGAGCGAGGGTTCGAGCACGACGTCGAAGCCATAGTGGGTCGGGTCCTTGGAGATGAGCAGGGAGGCGAGAAAAGCAGGCACGTAGTTCTGCGTTTGCCGGCGGATCGCGGACGTTGCGGCGAGCTGCCAGAAGTCGCGGGCGCCGGTCTTCCCCATGGCGCGCAGGATCTTGCCCTCGCCGGCGTTGTAGGCCGCCATGACGAGGTACCAGTCGCCGAAGATCTCGTGGAGGTACGTGAGGTACCGGGCCGCCGCGCGGGTGGCCTTCTCCGGGTCGCTGCGCTCGTCCACCACGCCGTTGGACTTCAGGCCGTACTGGCGTCCGGTGCGCGGCATGAACTGCCAGACGCCCTGGGCCGACCGGGGAGAGCGCGCGTGCGGCAGGAACGACGACTCGATGAAGGCGATCCAGGCGAGGTCCTGCGGAAGCCCCTCCTCGGCGAAGATCCGCTCGATCATCGGGACGTAGCGCCCCGAACGCGAGAGCCCGGCGGCGATCTTGTCGTGGAGCGCCGGGCCCTGAAAGGCGGCCACGACGCGGAGAACGGCGTCGTTGACGACGAGCGGCACGTCCGACGACACGGTCGGGATTGCGGACGCCACTTCGTCTCGTGCCGTCGAGATTTCCTCGGGCGTCGCTTCGGAGCTTTCGATCGCCTCGAGCTCCGGCGAGACCTGCCCGTGCGACGTGCCCGCTTCCTCGGTTGCTCCGGCCAGCGCCTCGTACCGCTGGATGCCGTCCCAGAGCTCGTACGAGAATGCGAGCCGGCTCTCGGAAACGGGGCCCTCGCCGGCCGGCCGGACGTCGGCGATGCTCTCGTCGAAGTAGTAACGGGCGCATTCGAAGTTGCCCGTCAGGGCCGCTTCGCGCCCGAGGTCGAAGGCTTCCGTCGCGCGGAAGACGGCCGGGTCGGCCGGCGGGGTCGCGGCGCTCGTCTTCGGCACGCCGCCCTGCGGAGCGGAGGCGCAGCCGCCGGCGATCAACGCCGAGGCAAACGAGGCAATGCTCCACCTCCTGAGCCGGGATCCCGAGCGCATGAGAAAGGGTAAACCGGCTTGCCCGGAAATTACAAAGTCTTTTACGGTCAGTGTCTTTCGGGGAGGACAGTGCGGGCGGTCACGAGGGCGATAAAGAGCTATTACCGGGACTGGAAAGGGATCCCTCGCCGCTCGTAATGCGATCGAGCTTTAGCGGGGACTTGAAAGGGATCCCTCGCCGCTCACGCGGCTCGGCATGACGGCGCGCGTCTAGCGCGCCGTCACTTCCCGAGGATGTGGAACTTCAACGACAAAAGCAGCTTCTGGATGTCGCTGCGGGACTGGAGCTCGACGGCGAAGCTCTGGCCCTCGCCGATCTCGTTGCCCTGCTGGTCCTCGAAGCGCAGGCCGACCTTGACCTGGTGCCCCTGGGCAAGCTGACGGCGGGGGACCTGCACCTCGAAGACCTTGCTGACCTCCTTGCGGTGGTTGAGGCTCGAGGCCAGCAGGTCGTCCACCGAAAGGCCGGCGGGAGGGCGGCGCGGTTTTTCCTCGGCGGCCTCTCCGGTGGCGGTGGTTGTCTTTCGCAGTTTTTCGAGCTCGGCGAGGATGTCGATGTTGGAGCCGACCCGGACGTGGCGGACTTCCTCGGTGACCGCCTTCTCGGGCTCCGGCTCGGCGGCCTCCGCGAAGGTGACCTCGGCGATCTCCGGCTCTCCGGCGGCCGCCGCGGCGGGCGCGGGCGGCTGCTCGGGCAACGGCGCGTCGAGCGAGTCGAGGGCCTCTTCGAATTCCTGGACCGTCGACGAATCCGCGGCGTCGAAGGCGGACGGCGGCTGATTCAGCTCGTGCGCGAGAGTCGGACCGGCGGGCTTGTCCGAAAACGTTCCCGGCTCGAAGTCGAGCCGTTCCTCGACCTCGACGGCCGGCTCGGGGACGACCGGGCGGGCGGGCGGCGGCGGTGGCGCGTGCGGCTTTGGAGCCGGGGCCGCCGGCGCAGCCGGAGCGGCGGCGGCTGCCGCGGCGGGCTTGGCCGCCGGCTTTTCCTCGCCGAGCATGCGCTTCTTCAACGAGCGCAGCGTCAGGCGCGACACGGCCTTCAAGGTTTCGAAGACGCCCTGCCCGAGGACGGCGCAGGCCTCGTAGCTCTCGTTGGACCGCTGCGCGTTGAGGCTTTCGTCGAGCTCGCCGACCGACAGGATGTTGGCGAGGTCGCGCTTGTTGTACTGCAACACGAGCGGAATCTCGTCGAGCTTGATCCCGATCTCCGCGAGGTTGGTCTTCAGGTTCGCGAGCGACTCGACGTTGGCGTCCTTCATCGCTCGCTGAGAGTCGGCGACGAAGACGATTCCGTCGACGCCCTTCAGGACCAGCTTGCGGGTGGTGTTGTAGAAGACCTGGCCGGGAACGGTGTAGAGCTGGATGCGGGTCTTGAACCCGCCGATCACGCCGACGTCCAGGGGCAGCAGGTCGAAGAAGAGGGTCCGGTCCGTCTCGGTCTCGAGCGAGACCATCTCTCCCCTCGAGCCGGGAGCCGTCCGCCCGTAAATGTGGTGCAGATTGGTGGTCTTCCCGCACAGACCCGGGCCGTAGTACACGACCTTGGCCGCCATCTGCATCGTGGCGTAGTTGAAGAAAACCATGCTTTCCTGTTTGCCGCCGCGCGGGCGAGCGGCTCGTCGAAATTGTAACACCCGGAAGGGGTTACGACGAGCGCGATGCTCGCCTACGGCCCGAGTTTTTCAGAGTGGAGGATCTGCCGGATCTCCTCTTCCCGTCCGGAGCCCGGCGTGCGGCGCAGGATTTCCTCCGCGAGAGCGCGGTACACGGCCAGGGCCTCGGCATGGCTGCCGAGCGCGGCGACGTGACTGCGCACTGTGCCCGCGTCGCGTCGCGCGACGGCGCCCGTGAACGCCGCGGCGAAGGGGCGCTCGGCGACGGCGGCCGCGGCCCGGGAGGCGAGGGCGGCGAGCGTTTCGCGAGCGATGTCCTCCGGAATGCCGGCGGCCACCCAGCCGCGAACGCCGATCGAAACGACCGCGGCGGTGCCGCCCGCGGCGAGCGTCGCCGACGCGTGGTACAGGCTGCGATCGGTCGCGGTGAGGCGGTGCGGCCGGGCGCCCACGGCCGTCGCCAGGCGCTCTCCGGCCTCGGCCGCGGGCTCGTCCCCTTCGACGGCGACGAAGGCGCCGCGCCAGTCGTCGGTGTCGGCGCCGGCGAAAGGACGAACCGGATGGAGCGAGCCCACGGCGGAGCCGGAATGGCGAAGACTCCGAATCGCGTCGCTTCCGAGGGCGCCCGCGAGATGGAAGGCATACCGACACGTGAGCCGGCCCGCCAGCGACTCCGCGACCGGTGTGACCGCGTCGTCCGGGACGGCGAGGACGGCGATGTCGCACGGAGGCAGCGGCCCGGCTTCGGGGGAGACCACGGTGTCGGCTCCAATCCCGGCGCCCTTCTCGGGATCGCGCGCGAGCACCCAGGCGAGGCGTCCGCCGGCGTTTTTCCAGGAGCGCGCGAACGCGCGGCCCGCCCGGCCCGGCCCGACGAGCCCGACGGAGCTTGAGAGAATGCCGGTCGAATCCACGGCGGTCAAGTCTAGTCCGGGAGGGCGTACGCCCGGTTCCAGGCCGCTGTCTGCTATCATTAGCACTCTCAGCGGGAGACTGCTAATGGCCGGGTTGGACATCCGAAGCCGCTCGATTCTGAAGGAGATCATCCGCGTCCACGTGGACACGGGACGGCCGGTCTCCTCGCGGACGCTTTTCAAGTCGGACCGCTTCGGCTTGTCTCCCGCCTCGATCCGCAACATCATGGCCGACCTGACCGACGGCGGATACCTCGCGCAGCCGCACACCTCGGCCGGCCGCGTCCCGACCGACCGCGCGTACCGGATCTACATCGACGAGCTGATGCGCCAGCGGCGGGTCGCCGACGACGTCCGGGAGCAGGTCGATTCGGACCTCGACCTGGCCGGCGGCGACGTCAGCCGGCTCTTCACGGCCGCGTCCCGCTTGCTCTCGCAGCTCTCGGGCGAGGTCGGATTCGTGGTCGCGCCCGACGCGCTGCACACGCAGGTCAAGAGCCTTCGTTTCCTCGCGGTCGCTCCCGGAAAGGTCCTGGTCGTCCAGGTCAACGAGCCGGACGTGGTCATCTCGCGGGTTCTCGAAACCGACGTCGCATACTCCCAGGCCGAGCTCGACACCCTCTCCGAGCGCCTGACGCGCGAGTACGGAGGGCTGACCCTGCACGAGGTGCGCCGGCGCCTGCTGGCCGCGATGGCCCGCGAGCGCGAGGAGGCCGGCCGGTTCATGGACCGCGCCGCCGAGTTGACTCGCCGAGCCTTCGAGAAGAAAGACACCGAGGAGGGCCTCTTCTTCGACGGCACCGCCCGCCTCCTCGAGAAGCCGGAGTTTGCCGACGTCCTCTCGTTGAAGCGGATCCTCCAGGCGTTCGACGAGAAAGCCCGGGTGCTCGACCTGGTCTCCCGGTATCTCGATTCGCGGGGGACCAGCGTCATTTTGGGCTCCGAGGACGATCATGTCGTGGACCCGAGGCTCTCGGCCGTCTTGACCTCTTACGGCACGGGAGAGACACTGACGGGAATGTTGGGTGTCATCGGGCCGGCGCGGCGGGAGTACACCCGCGTGATCCCGGTCGTGGAGTTGCTGGCGCGAGCGGTTTCGGACCGCCTCGACCGCCGCGAGGGTGAGCGGCCGCACGGGCCCGGGGAGGCAGAGTGAGCGACCGCGACCGGCGCGATCCGCGGCCGGTGTCCGACGAGGAGCTGATCGAGCTGAACGACGCGGGGGATTCGCTCGACGCGGCGCTCGCCCAGGAAGAGGCGGCCGCTCTGGCGGCGGCCCAGGAAAAAGTGCTGTCGATCCAGAAGGACCTCGAGGAGTTGAAGGACCGGCACCTGCGAAAGCTCGCCGAGTTCGAGAACCACAAGAAGCGCAGCGAGCGCGAGCGGCAGGAGTACTTCAAGATCGCTCTGGCCGGCTTCGTCCACGACTTCCTGCCCGTCATGGACAATTTCGAGCGGGCGCTCGAGCACGCCCGCCCCGCCGACCTCGAGAGCGACTTCGGCCAGGGCATCGTCATCATCCGCAAGCAGCTCGGGGAGCTCTGGAAGCGCTACGGGCTGATCCCGATCGACACGTCGGGAGCGTTCGACCCGAACCTCCACGAGGCGGTCGCGACGGAGGCGACCGACACGGTGCCGCCGAACACGATCCTGGCGGAGCTGCAGAAGGGGTACTTCCTGAACGACCGCCTCATCCGGCCGTCGTTCGTCCGGGTGTCCGTGCGCAAGTCCGACGAGAACGGGTAAGGAGGCATCGTGGGCAAGATCCTCGGCATCGACCTCGGCACGACGAACTGTTGCGTCTCCGTGGTCGAGGGCGCCACCCCGCAGGTCCTCACCAACCGCGAAGGAAGCCGCACGACACCCTCGATCGTGGGCTTCACGGAGGACGGCGAGAGGCTGGTGGGCCAGATCGCCAAGCGCCAGGCCATCACGAACCCGATGAACACGGTCTTCGCGGTCAAGCGCCTGGTCGGCCGCAAGTACGAAGCCGAGGAGACGCAGCACGCCCGCGAGGTCCTTCCCTACGAGATCGTTCGCGCCGTCAACGGCGACGTCAAGATCCGGGCGCGCGCCCGCGAGTACAGCCCCGAAGAGATCTCGGCGTTCATCCTGCGCGAGATCAAGGAGTTCTCGGAGGAGGCGCTCGGGGAGGAGATCACCGAGGCCATCATCACGGTGCCGGCCTATTTCGACGACGCGCAGCGGCAGGCCACGCGCGACGCGGGGCGGATCGCGGGCCTCGAGGTCATGCGCATCATCAACGAGCCGACGGCCGCGTCCCTCGCCTACGGCCTCGATCGCAAGGGCAGCGAGACCGTGGCGGTGTACGACCTCGGCGGCGGCACGTTCGATATCTCGATCCTGCAGCTGGGCGACGGGATCTACGAGGTCAAGGCCACGGCCGGCGACACGTACCTGGGCGGCGAGGACTTCGACAAGAAGATCATGGACTGGCTGCTCGACGACTTCCGCAAGTCGACGGGCATCGACCTGCGCCAGGATCGCATGGCCCTCCAGCGTCTCAAGGAGGCTGCCGAGAAGGCCAAGTGCGAGCTCTCGACGGCGACGGAAACGACTCTGACGCTGCCGTTCATCTCCGCCGACGCCTCCGGCCCCAAGCACATCAACCGGACGCTGACCCGCGAGCGCTTCGAGTCGCTCGTGGCCGACCTGATCGACCGGACCGCGGCGCCCTGCCTCGACGCCCTGGCCGCCGCGAACCTGAAGCCCTCGGACGTCGACCAGGTGATCCTCGTCGGCGGCCAGACGCGCACGCCCAAGGTCCAGCGGATGGTCGCCGAACTCTTCGGCCGCGAGCCCAATCGGGACATCAACCCCGACGAGGTGGTCGCGATCGGCGCCGCGATCCAGGGCGGCGTGTTGAAGGGCGAGATCAAGGACGTCGTGCTCCTCGACGTGACGCCCCTCTCTCTCGGCATCGAAATGCACGGCGGTGTTTTCGAGAAGCTGATCGAGCGCAACTCGACGATCCCGACCAAGAACACCAAGGTCTTCACGACGGTCGCCGACAACCAGTCGGTGGTCGAGATCCACGTGCTGCAGGGCGAGCGGGAGATCGCCAAGGACAACAAATCGCTCGGCCGCTTCGAGCTCGTCGGCATCCCGTCGGCGCCCCGCGGCGTTCCGCAGATCGAGGTCACCTTCGCGATCGATTCGAACGGCATCGTCAACGTGTCGGCGCGCGACCTCGCGACCGGCAAGGCCCAGGGCATGCAGATCAACCCGGCGGGCGGCCTGTCGCAGAACGAGATCGACAAGATCATCAAGGAGGCCTCGGCGTTCGCGGAGGCCGACCACGAGCGGCGCGAGATCGCCGCGGTCCGCAACCGGCTCGAGGGAATGATCGCCTCCAACGAACGCGTGCTCGCCGAGTTCGGCAGCGCGCTGGCCGACGACGAGCGAGGGCGCATCGAGGAGACGTTGAAGCGCTCGCGCGAGATCGCGGGCGGCGAATCCCGCGAAGCCTTCAACGAAGCCATCTTCGACATGCAGGGCGTCTCGAAGGTGCTCACGCGCGTGATGCTGCAACGAGCGGGCGCCGGCGGCGCGGCCGCCAGCTGACGCTCATCCCGCATCGCGCATCCCGTACCCCGCATCCGTGACCCCATGAGCCAGCGCGACTACTACGAAGTCCTGGGTGTCGAGCGCGACGCCGACGAGGCGACGTTGAAGAGCGCCTACCGCAAGCTCGCGCTCATGCACCACCCGGACCGCAACCCCAACAATCCCGACGCCGCCGAGAAGTTCAAGGAGGCCTCGGAGGCATACGCCGTCCTCTCGGACGGGGAGAAGCGGGCCCGGTACGACCGGTTCGGCCCCGCGGGGGTCGGCGGCGCCGGCGCGGGAGGATTTCCGGGGTTCGACGCCTCCGGCTTCGGGGACCTGTCGGAGCTCTTCGGCGGCCTCTTCGGCTTCGCGTCGGGCGGAGGGTTCGGCGGTGGGCCTGCTGGCCCGATGGCCGGCAGCGACCTCGTGTACCGGATGCAGATCGCCTTTCGCGACGCGGCCTTCGGCGTCGAGGCCCCGGTCGCGATCTCGCGGCTCGAACGGTGCGACGACTGCGGCGGCACCGGCGCCGAGCCGGGCACGAAGCCGCGGACCTGCCCGGCGTGCAGCGGGCGCGGGCGGCAACGGACCTCGCAGGGCTTTCTGACGGTGACGCGCCCGTGCCCGAACTGCGCGGGCGAGGGCCAGGTCATCGACAAGCCGTGCGCGCCCTGCGGCGGCGAGGGGCGGCGCCGGGTCAAGAAGGACATGACGATCCGGATTCCCGCGGGAGTCGAATCCAACGCGCGCCTGCGGCTGACGGGGGAAGGGGATGCCGGGCCCAACGGCGGTCCGGCCGGAGATCTGTACGTCGTCCTGACCGTTTCCGACGACGAAGTCTTCGGGCGCGAGGACGACGACATCGTTCTCACGCTCGATCTTCCTTTTCCCACGCTCGTGCTCGGCGGCGAAGTGCCCGTCCCGACCCTCGACGGCGAGGAGACGATGACGGTGCCGCCCGGGACCGCCGTCGGCGCGGAGTTGCGGCTGAAGGGGCGGGGGATGGGGCGGCTCGGGCGTGGCGGGCGGGGCGACCTCATCGCGCGGGTCAGCGTCAGGGTTCCGCGGTCCCCGTCGAAGGAAGAGAAGGAAGCCCTGCGCAGGTACGCGGAGCTCACGGGCGCTCCGGTCGGGAAGGGCAGAGGAGTTCTGGGGAAGGCGAAGAAGATTTTTTCTTAGTTTTCGAATTTCGGAATTTCGGAATTTCGAAATTGAGGACCTATGCCTCGCCCCTGCTATAGCCGCCTGCTCGTCCCGAGGAAGTCCGGGGACGAGGCCGTGCTCGGCCTGCTCCTCCTCCATGACCCTCTCGGTTTCGAGTCGAACGGCGGCGACCTCGTGGCTTTCTTCCGCGAAGCGAGCGCCGCGCGCCGCGCCGGCGCGACGCTGCGGTCCCGCCGGGTCCGGCACACGCTGACGACCGACATCCCCGAGGGCGATCCCCTCGAGGCCTACCGCGCGGCCTCGCGCCCGTTTCCCGTCGGCCGGCGTTTCTGGATCGACCCGGGCGAATCCGACGGCGCCGCGCCGCCCGAAGGCCGCATCGCGCTCCGCGTGCCGGCCTCGCGCGCGTTCGGCACGGGAACTCATGCGTCGACCCGTCTTGCCCTGGTCGCCCTCGAGGAAGAGGATCTGGAAGGCCGTTTCCTTCTCGACGTCGGAACGGGCTCGGGCGTCCTGGCCCTCGCGGCGGCCGGCCTCGGCGCGCGACGGGCCGTCGGCCTCGACACCGACGCCGACGCGGTGTTCGTGGCCCGCGAGAACGCGATGCGGCATTCCTTCGGCGACCGCGTGCGCCTGTACGCCGGGCCGCTCGACGCGTGCGCCGGGAAGTTCGACGTCGTCGTCGCCAACATGCTCGCCGACGAGATTCTGCCGGAGGCTCGCCGCCTGCAGGCCCGAGCCGCGAGGCGGGGGCGCGTGCTCCTGTCGGGCGTGACGCGCGAGCGCGAGGGCGCGGTGCTCGCGAAAATGCGGAGAGGCCGGTGGAAGCTCGCCGGCCGCCGCACGGAGGACGAATGGATCAGCCTGTGTCTCGAGCGCGCCTCCTAGTCGAAGCGCTCCCCGCGGCCGGGGAGGAGTGCCGCATCGAGGGCGAAGAGGCGGCGCACGCACGCGCCCGAAGGCTCGCGGCCGGAGATCCGGTGATCCTGGTCGACGGAAGCGGCCGCGAGGGGCACGGGAAAGTCGAGCGGGTCACGCGGACGTCGCTCGAGGTGTCGGTCGAGAGCGTGGTCCGCGTGCCCGCCGACCCGCACGGGCCGATTCACCTGCTCGTTGCCGCCGTCCGATCCGAGCGGCTGGCCTGGATCGCCGAGAAGGCGACGGAGCTCGGCGCCGCGCGGCTGACTCTGGTCGCGAGCCAACGCACGCAGCGCTTCCGCGCGAGCGAGGCGCTCGGCCCGAGGCTCGAGCGCGTCGTGCGGGAGGCGGCCAAGCAGGCCGACCGCGCGAGCTGGCCGTCGATCGCCGGCCCGATCCCGCTCGCGGACGTCCTCCGGGGCGAGAGGGCGCCGGCGCGCCTGATCCTGGACCCGAGCGGCGAGCCCTTTGCCTCGACGCTGCCCGTCGGTGCGACGGCTCTGCTCGTCGGGCCCGAGGGCGGCTGGACGGAGGCCGAGCTCGACGCCGCGCTCGCGGCGGGATGGGTCACGGCATCGCTCGCGGCGGGCAAGCTGCGAGCCGAGACCGCCGCCGTCGCCGCCCTGACGCTCGCGCGGGCGGCGCTCGCGCGCGGCGGTCGTTGACACCCCCAACTCTCCGGACAATACTCACGGTCACCTTCAAAAGGGAGCGTTGAATGTCCTACGAGGACGTCAAGAAAGTCTGGATGAACGGCCGGCTCGTGGACTTCGCGGACGCGAAGATCCACGCCTTCTCGCACGTCTTTCACTACGGGTCCGGAATGTTCGAGGGCGCCCGGCTCTACAAGACGAAGCACGGTTCGGCCGTCTTCCGCATGGACGAGCACGTCAAGCGGCTCTACGACTCCTGCAAGGTGTACCGGATGGAAATTCCGTACACGCCCAGGGAGTTTCGCGACGGAATCTTCGACGCGATCCGGGCCAACGGGTTCGACGAGTGCTACATCCGGCCGGTCGTCTACCGCGGCCTCGGCGCGCTCGGGGTCAATCCCTTCAACAGTCCGGTGGACGTCATGATCGCGGTGTGGCGGTGGGGCAAGTACCTCGGAGACGAGGCCCTCGAGGGCGGCGTCGACGTCTGCGTGTCCTCGTGGAACCGGATGGCCCCGAACACGTTCCCGGCGATGGCCAAGGCCACGGGCAACTACCTGAACTCGGCCCTGATCAAGATGGAGGCCATCACCAACGGCTTTACGGAGGGGATCGCGCTCGACAATGCCGGTCGCATCTCGGAGGGCAGCGGCGAGAACATCTTCCTCGTCTACGGCGGGCGGATCCTGACGCCTCCCCTGGCAGGCACGATCCTGCCCGGCATCACGCGGGACTCGATCATGCGCCTGGCCCGCGACGCCGGGTACACGGTCGTCGAGCAGCAGATCGCCCGCGAGATGCTCTACATCGCCGACGAGATCTTCTTCACCGGGACGGCGGCGGAGATCACTCCGATCCGGTCCGTGGACCGGATCGTGGTCGGAGCGGGTCGGCGAGGCCCCATCACGGAGCGGCTCCAGAAGGAGTTCTTCGCGCTGGTCAAAGGCGACGCCGAGGACCGGTACGGCTGGCTCACGCCGATGCCCGTCCTGGCGACGGCGAGGTAGCCGTCGGCGATCGGCCCTCAGCTATCAGCTGTCAGTTCAATACGTTAGGGCTCGGTCAGTCCGAACGTCGGTGCCCGGCTGACGGCCGAGAGTCGGCAGCTGACGGCTTTCCTTCCACGGGCAACCGGCGTACTCTAGTTCCCAACCGGGGGACAACAAAACCATGCATATCAACGATCTGCTGAAGATTGCGGTCGAGCGCAAGGCGTCCGACTTGCACCTGAAAGTGGGCGCTTTTCCGGTCATTCGCATCGACGGCGCGCTGATCCCGCTCGCGGACATGCGCCGCCTGATGCAGGAAGACACGATCGCGATGGCCTTCTCCATCATGTCGGCCCGGCAGAAGGAGAAGTTCAAGAACAACTTCGAGATCGACATCTCCTACAACGTCCCCAACCTCGGCCGCTTCCGGTGCAACATCTTCCAGCAGAGGGGGACGGTGGGTCTCGTGCTGCGCGTCATCCCGGCCCGCATCCTCTCGATCAAGGACCTCCTGCTGCCGCCCGTCCTCGAGAAGATCTGCATGGAGCAGCGCGGCCTGGTGCTCTGCACCGGGACGACCGGCTCGGGCAAGTCCACGACGCTGGCGGCGATGATCGATCACATCAACTCGACGCGCGACGAGCACATCATGACGGTCGAGGATCCGATCGAGTTCCTCCACCGCGACAAGAAGTCGCTCGTGAACCAGCGCGAGGTGGACGTCGACACGAAGGGTTTCTCGGTCGCGCTGCGCAGCGCCCTGCGCCAGGACCCGGACGTCATCCTCGTCGGCGAAATGCGCGACTACGAAACGATCGAGACGGCCCTGACGGCCTCGGAAACGGGCCACCTCGTGTTTTCGACCCTGCACACCCTCGACGCCACCGAGACGATCAACCGCATCATCGCCGTGTTCCCGCCGCACCAGCAGAAGCAGATCCGCCTGCAGCTCGGCGCGGTCCTCAAGGCGGTCATCTCGCTGCGCCTCATGCCGCGCGCCGACGGGCTCGGCCGCGTTCCCGCCGCCGAGATCCTGATCCGAACCAACTACGTGCGCGAGTGCATCGAGAACAAGGAAAAGACCAAGTACATCAAGGACGCGATCCAGCAGGGCACCTCGCAGTACGGCATGCAGACGTTCGACCAATCGCTCTACAGCCTGTACAAGTCGGGCCTGATCACGCTCGAGGAGGCCCTGAAGCGCTCGACCAACCCGAACGAGTTCAAGCTCCGAATCCAGGGCATCCAGTCCACCTCCGACGTCGCCCGGGAGGAGATGGACGCCGCGCTCGAGGCGCCCTCGGACTTCAACCCGCTCCAGGAGGAGTCGCCCTTCGACTTCTCCAACCAGCCGCCCGCGGGACGCAGCTAAACGCGGCAGCGCGGCAACCCCCCGGCAGGGCCCGAGTCCGCGGCCGCGGCCTTCGAGCGGGCCCTGCGCCTGCTCGGAGTGCGCCCGCGCGGGACGAAGGAGCTCGAGGAGGGTCTGCTCGACCGGGGATTCGCCCCGGGCGCGGTGGCCGAGGCCCTCGAGCGCCTCTCGGGGCAGGGACTCCTCGACGATCTCGGCGCCGCGCGGTCGGCCGTTCGCCTGCGGGGCGCCCGCTACGGAAGGGCCCGGGTCGAGCGGGAGCTCAAGGCTCGCGGCTTCCCGAAGGAGACCATCGCGGCCGCTTTCGAGGCCGAGGGCGGCGCCGACCGCGAACACGAGGCGCTCCGGCGCGCGTTCGAGAGGCTGTGGAAGGCCCGGGGCAACCTGGAGCCGTCCCTGCGCCGCCGGCGCGTCTTCGACGCCCTGACCCGGCGCGGTTTTCCGACGGCGAGGATTTCTGAGATCATCCGGGGCTGGTATGAAATCGACTGACGTCCGCGAGCGATTCCTGAGCTACTTCGCCGAGCGGCAGCACCGGCGCGTGCCCTCGTCCTCCCTGATCCCGGCCGAGGATCCGACGCTGCTCTTCACCAACGCCGGGATGAATCAGTTCAAGGACGTCTTCACCGGCCGGGAGAAGCGGGACTACGCCCGCGCAACCACGTCCCAGAAGTGCGTGAGGGCCGGCGGCAAGCACAACGACCTCGACAACGTCGGGTACACGGGGCGCCACCAGACCTTCTTCGAGATGCTCGGGAACTTCTCCTTCGGCGACTACTTCAAGGACGAGGCGATCGCCTTCGCCTGGGAGCTCGTCACGGACCGCGACAAGGGCTACGGGCTCGATGCGGCGAGGCTCTGGGCCACCGTCTACACGGACGACGACGAGGCGGCCCGGCTCTGGGAGCGTTACCTGCCCGGGGCGAGGGTCCTGCGCTTCGGCGAGAAGGAAAACTTCTGGGCGATGGGAGAGACGGGCCCGTGCGGGCCCTGCTCGGAGCTCCACTACTACCGGGGCGCCGATCCCACGGGCAACGTGGCGTCGCTCGTGAACGGGCCGGGCGACGACACGCTCGAAATCTGGAACCTCGTCTTCATGCAGTACGAGCGGGGCGCGGGAGGCAAGCTCACGCCCCTGCCGCGGCCGTCGGTCGACACGGGCGCGGGACTCGAGCGCCTCGCCGCGATCCTGCAGGGCGTCAACAATAACTTCGACACGGACCTCTTCGCGCGCGTTCTGGCCCGCATCGAAGAGCTCTCGGCGCAGGACTACCGGGGCGGAATGGCCCCCGAGGACGCGCCGTTCCGCGTGATCGCCGATCACGTGCGGGCGGCCACGATGCTCATCGCCGACGGGGCCCTCCCGTCGCACGAGGGACGCGGGTACGTCCTGCGGCGGATCCTGCGCCGCGCGATGCGCTACGGCCGGCGCCTCGGCCTCGACAAGCCGTTCCTCCACGAGCTCGCTCCGACGGTCGTCGAAGGGTTCGCCGGCGTGTACTTCGAGCCGGGGCAGATGGCCGCGGTCGAGCGGTCGGTCGCCGGCGTGCTCGCCCCCGAAGAGGAGCGGTTCGGGCGGACCCTGTCCGAGGGCGCGGACCGCGTCGGCGAGGCGATCGAGCGGCTGCGGCGCGAAGGCGCGACCGCCCTCTCGGGCGACACGGTGTTCCGCTTCTACGACACCTACGGGATTCCCCTCGACGTGATCGAGGAGATCGCGGGAGACGAGGGCGTGGCCGTGGACCGGGCCGGCTTCGAGGAGTCCATGCAGCGCCAGCGGGCCTCCTCGCGAGCCTCGGCGAAATTCACCGCAGCCGACGCGTCGGTCTACGAGCGGCTGGAGCTGCCGGGCGAGCACTCCGTCTTTCGCGGCTACCCGGAGCAGGACTTCGTCACGCTCTCGGGCGCTCGGGTGCTCGCCATCGTGAAGGACGGCAAGGAGGCCTCGCTTCTCTCGGAGGGGGAGTCCGGCGAGGCCATCGTGGACCGAACGGTCTTCTACCCCGAGGGGGGAGGCCAGGTCGCCGACACCGGGACCTGGATCTGGGAGGGCGGCCGGGCGGACGTGACGGACGTGCAGAAGCCGGTCCCGGGACTCATCGCGCACCGCGTTCGCGTGATCGCCGGGCGGCTCGAGCTCGGGATCGCCGTCGACATGGCGGTCCCCGAGTGGACCCGCCGGCGCACCCAGGCCAATCACACCGGCACGCACCTGCTCCACGCGGCGCTGCGCCGCGTGCTCGGGCCCTCGGCGCGACAGATGGGCTCTTACGTCGGCCCCGACAAGCTGCGGTTCGACTATGCGGCCGCCTCGGCGACGACGCCCGGGCAGCTCGCCGAGATCGAACGCCTCGTCAACGAGGAGGTCCTCCGAGACCAGGCCGTCTCCAAGGAAGTCATGCCGATGGACGACGCGCGCCGCCGCGGCGCGGACATGTTCTTCGGCGAGAAGTACGGCGAGCGCGTGCGCGTCGTCGAGGTACCCGGCTTCTCGACCGAGCTCTGCGGGGGCTGCCACGTGCCCCGCACGGGCGAGATCGGGGCGTTCAAGATCGTCTCGGACAGGGGGATCGCCCAGGGGCAGCGGCGCCTCGAGGCCGTCACGTCCCTCGGAGCGGTCGAGCTTCTCGGGGAGGACGAACAGATCCTGGCCGCGCTTTCCGGGGCCGCGCAGGTCCCGCGCGCCTCCCTGGTCACCCGCTGGGACGAGCGTGAGGAGCGAGTGAGGGCGCTCGAGCGCGAAATCGCTTCGCTCAAGTTGAAGCTCGCCTCGGGCGATTCGGGCGGCGGCGGAGAGCGGCTGGAGGTCGGCGGCGTGCCGATCGTGACCCGCATCGTCGAGGGCCTCTCGATTCCCGAGCTGCGCAACCTCTCCGACACGCTGCGCTCGAAGCTCAAGAGCGGCGTGGTGGTGGTCGGCACGGTCGGTGACGGGAAAACGTCGGTGATCATCGGCGTGACTCCGGACCTGACGAAGCGGCTGCCGGCGTCGCAGATCGCCGGCCGTGTCGGCAAGGCGCTCGGGGGCAGCGGCGGCGGCAAGCCGGACCTCGCCCAGGCGGGCGGAAAGAATGCCGCGCAGCTGCCGGCCGGTCTCAAGGCGGCGGCCGAAGCCGTTCGGGACCTTCTGACCGAGCCGGTCCCGGCGGGCTGAAAGCGCGTTAGGCGTGTGGCCTGCGTCACACGCCCAAACCCCCGCAAGGCACTGAACGGATGAGACTTGCGGGCGTGGCGCGGGGCGCTATAATGAGTCGCTCACTCCATGAAAGCCCGGATCACTCTGCTCGCGGGGATTCTCGTCGCCGCTGCCGCGGTGTCGTCGGCGCAGGTGCGCGTCGTGGTCAAGGACGGGCGGCACGTGATTTACAACGACGGGCCCGCCAACCTTGCGGCGAGCGAGTCGTGGCTGGCCGACCGGGTGCTCAGGGCTTGCGCCTATGACGAGCTGATCGCGTCCGCCGCCCGCGACAATTCGGTGGACCCGAAACTGGTCAAGTCGGTGATGCTCATCGAGTCCGGGTTCAACCCGGCTGCGATCTCGAAGAAGGGCGCCCGCGGGCTGATGCAGCTGATGCCCGAGGTCGCCGCCGAGCACGGCGTCAGCGACGTTCACGACCCCAAGCAGAACATCGCCGCCGGGACGCGGCAACTGTCGCGCCTCATGTCTTACTACGGCGGAGATCTCGTCAAGTCGCTCGCGGCGTACAACGCCGGAGAATCCGCGGTCGATCGGTACGCGGGCGTTCCGCCGTACGCCGAGACGCAGCTCTACGTGCGCAAGGCCCTGGCCGCCTATTACGGGAAGTCCACCCTCGGCGGCGGATTCGGGAAGCCCTCGGTCGAGACCTATCGGGGAATCGCCGCGAGCGAGGGGCGCCCCGTGCAGTGGGTGCGCGACGCCCGCACCAACCGCGTCACGCTCACGACGAAGGGTCGGACCGTGCCGCGGCGTCTCGGATAGCCGGTAGGGCCGTGTCGCGCGCCGCCGGCGATCCTCCCCCCGTCGACCAGGGGCTCTTCCTGCTGCACCTGAACCGCGCCCGGCGCAACGTGCGCGCGGGAAGCTTCGACGAAGCGTGGACCGAGCTCGAACAGGCGCGCTCGCTCCGGCCGCACGACGAGGATGTCCTGAACCTGGTGTCGCTGCTCGAGTTCAAGCGCGGGCGCTACGACGAGGCGGCCGCCGCCGCGCGGGCCCTGATCGCCGACAATTCCTCCTCGGAAGTCCTGCGGTCGAACCTCGGCCTCATCCTGTTCAAGTCGGGCCGGCTGGCCGAGGCGGAGAAGGAACTGCGGGCCGCCATCGAGCTGGCGCCCGGGCACCTGCGAAGCCACCTTTACCTCGGCCTGCTCTACCAGAACCGCGGCAAGCTCGGCCTCGCCCTCGAACACCTGCGGGTGGCGGGCGCCCGCAAGCGGGTCGCGGAGGTCGAAGAGGCCCTGCGGCGGTTCGGCCGCGAGACGGCGGCGGCCCGTCCGCCGGTCAATCTCTCCGACACCGCGCCGTCGCGCAAGGCCGCCGCGAGGGAATCGAATCCGCCCGCGCGCATCGATTTCGAGCCGGCCTTTCCGGAGGCGGCCGAGACGAGCGCTCCGCCGCCGGCGGCCCCGGCGCCGCCGGCCGCACCCGCGGCGCCCGACACGCGGCCGCTCTTCAAGGTTCGCCACGAAGGCGGCCTCGAGGTCGCCTCCCGGGGCACGGTGTTCGTGCGCAAGGGCTGTGTCGCCTGGTACAGCGGAAAGATCCGCTTCGCTCCGGAGCCGGCGTTTCGCGGCACGAGCCTCGAACGGCTGCTGCGCTGCATCGGCGTAGGCACCCTGCTCGTCAACGACCCCGGCCGCCGCGCGTACCGGCGCGACCTGAACGGCCAGACGCTCATCGTCGAGGGCAGCCGCCTGCTCGCTCTCGACCACGGCCTGACCTTTCGCCTCGACGCGATCCAGGACTTCCGCCGCAACCGGCGCGTGGACCTGCTGAAGGTGCACGGGCGGGGCAGCGTCGTTTTCTCGGTGGGCGGACCGGTGCTCTCGCACGAGGTCCTGCCGGCTTTCCCGCTCTCGATTTCGTCGCGCGACCTCGTCGCCTGGAGCGGCGAGCTCGTGGCTTCGGTCCTCGACGACCAGTTCCTCGAGGAGGTCATGCAGCCCGACATCGCGAGCCCGCCGAAGATCCGCTTCGAGGGCGAGGGCATCGTCCTGACCGAGCCTCCGCGGCCCCGGCGGCGGGCGTCGGACCAGGATCGGCCGGTGGACCAGCGGCGGTAGGCTGCCGCAGGCAGGCTACGAGCCCGCGACGAAGGCCTTCAGGCGCCCCTCGGCGCCGGCCAGGATCTCTTCGACCTTCCCCGGGCTCTCGTGCTCGCAGTAGAGCCGCACCATCGGCTCCGTCCCCGACAGGCGGTGCAGCAGCCAGCCTCGCTCGCCGAAAACGTACTTTACGCCGTCGCGGTCCTGGATCGAGGTCACGGCTTCGCCGGCGACCGACGCGGGCGGGTTGGCGCGCACGTCGTCGACGTAGCGGCGGATCGTCTCGACAGGAAGGGAGACGTCTTTGCGGCCGTAGGCGAAGCTGCCGAACTCCGAGGCCAGGTCGGCAAGAGCCTGGCCGAGGGTGCGTCCGGCCCTGGCCAGGCTCTCGACGAGCAGCAGCGCCGACAGCACGCCGTCCCGTTCAGGAAGGTGGAACGCGAACGCGTAGCCGCCGCTCTCCTCGCCGCCGACGACAGCCTGTCCGGCGTTCATCAGCTCGGCCACGTACTTGAATCCGATCCCCGTCTCGATGAGCGGCGCGCCGAGGGCCCGGGCGATGCGGTCCACCTGGAAGGAGGTCGAGAACGTCTTCGCGATTCCGCCCTTGAGCCCGCGGTTGCGAAAGACGTGGAGGAGCAGAAGGGCCAGGACCTGGTGCGGTGAGACGAACCGCCCTCTGCCGTCGAGGACTCCGAGCCGGTCGGCGTCGCCGTCCTGAGCGACGGCGAGGTCGAAGCCCTCGCGGCGCACGCGCTCGGCGGCGGCCACGAGGTTGGCGCCGATGGGCTCGGGATGGACGCCGCCGAAGAGGGGGTCGCGCTCGCCGTGGAACCCGACGGCCCGCAGGGCGCCGCCCGAGAGCATGTCCGGCAGCAACGTTCCGGCCGCGCCGTGCATGGCGTCGGCCAGAACGGAGAGGCGCGCGGCGCGGATCGCCGGCAGGTCGACGACGGAGGCGAGGCGATCGCGGTAGGACGCGGCGAGGTCCGCGACCTCGATGCGTCCGGCCGACGCGGAGCGCGGCAGCGGCCGGTCCGCCTCGGCCGCGATCGCGGCGTACGCCGCAGGGGGCGCGCTGCCGCCAAAATGCGCCTTGACCTTGAAGCCGTTGTACCGGCCCGGATTGTGGCTGGCCGTGATCGCTACGCCGCCCTTCAGGCCGAGGCGCTTGACGTGGAAGGACACCGCGGGCGTCGGGATGGGGCGGTCCGTGAGGAGGACGTCGATGCCCGCTTCGGCGAACACCTCGGCGGCGGCCCGGGCAAACTCCGGCGAGAGAAACCGCGGATCGTGGCCGACCACGATGCGCGTCCGGTCGCCGGGACCGGGGTCGGCGAGGTAGTACCGCGCGGTCGCCGCGGCGATGCGCCGGATCTCCGCGAACGTGCAATCGTCGGCGATGACCCCGCGCCAGCCGTCCGTCCCGAAGGCGATCGTCACCGCGTCAGGCCCGCCGCGGAAGGACCGCGGAAGGCGGCGAGCTTCGCGTCGTCGTAGCCCTGTCGGGACAGGAACTCGGAAGCCCGGGCGAAGCGGAATCCCCTCGCCTTCAGGCCGTCGAACAGGGCGCCGATCCGCGAGGCCACCGGCTCCTCGCGGTCGCTGCCGAGGTGCAGGAGCACGATCCCGCCGTTCTCGGCGTGCGCCACGAGGCGCGCGAGCAGACGATCGGCCGGCTGGTATGCGCGCGAGCGCGGGTCGGTGACCCAATCGAGGCCATCGAGGCCGGAGCGGCCGCCCGTCCAGCCGACGTGCCAGTAGCCCTGCTCGGCGGCCCAGCGCCGGATCTCGGCGTTGTGCTCGCCGAAGGGCGCGCGCCAGAGCGGTGCCATGGCGCGGCCGGTCGCCTCCCGGTAGAGCCGCGCCGTGCGCGCGAGCTCGCCCGCGACGAAGGCTCGGTCGACGCCCGAACGCGTGACCTGCCGGCCGTCCGAGGCGTAGGTCGTCAGGTGCGGGTGCGTGTCGGTGTGGTTGCCGACCTCGTGGCCGTCGGCGGCGACGCGGCGCGCGATGTCCGGATAGCGGCGGATGAATTCGCCGGTGAGGAAGATGGTCGTGCGGATCCCGCGAGCGGACAGCGCGTCGAGGATCGCCGTCGCGCCGCGGTCCGAGGAGCCGGCGTCGAACGAGACGAGGATGTCGGGCCGGTCGTCCGGCCCGCGGGTCAGGTCGGGAGCCAGGACGCCGCGGGACACGGGCGCAGGCGGGGGTGGTGCGGCGGCGAGGACCGGAGGCGCCGTCGGGTGGGCGACAGCCGGGGCCGGCGGCGCCAAGGTCGGCCGGAGGGCGGCGACCGGGCTCGGCGGGGGAGCGGGCGGCGCGTAAGCGAGGGGGGCGGAGAGGGGCATGGCGCCCACGCGAAACGGTCCTTTCTCCTTCACGCCGTCGAATTGGAAGCGGCCCTCTTCGACCGGACCCGCCGCCACGAAGCGCGAGCCCGAGAAGAGAAAGACCGCCGCGCCCGACGTCGATTGACCGGTGAGGCGAAAACCGGAAGGCGTCTCGACGACGGAGTCAATGCGAGCGGTCGGGGCATCGCGCCGGGGCCTGGCCAGCGGCGAAGAAACGTTCAACCCGTCGAGCTCCCGGACGGTGCGCAGCGCGAGCGAGACCGGCGCGGCGGCCGCGAGAAGGACTGCGGCCACGGCGAGTCGGGCCGGCACCCGCGTGGCAAGGACGTCGCGGACGCGGCGCCAGGCCGCGTGCCGGCCGGCGTCGCGGGCACATTTCTCGGAGCAATAGAGGTGTCCCCGCATCCGCACTTCGCACAGCCGGCAGATGGCCTTGCGGCAGAAGTGGCAGCTCTTGTGGGCGCGCCGGCCGGAGTGGGTCGGGCAGGGTACGTTCACCCGCCTATTATGAGGGATCGTCGCTCGCCACTGTGCTCGGGGTCTGCGGCCTTCGGCCGCACCGGGGTCCGGCTCGCCCGGATGCGGGCTCGACCGGACGCCTGACCCCTCGCTTCGCGCTCGCTCCCGCGGCGCGCGGCTCCTCCCTCGGTGACTTCGGGAGACTCCGCGCGCCGCGAGCTTGGGAAGCGGATTGGCTCGTCGAGCGTCGAGGCAGCGTAATCGGTATAGTTCAGGGGGACGACCTTGAAGATCAACCTCCCCAACGCCCTGACCCTGCTACGAATCTTTCTCGTCCCCTTTCTCGTCGTCGTGCTCCTGACGAAGTTCGACGGGCGCGAAACGGTGGGGCTCTTGATCTTCCTGACGGCCGTCACCACCGACTTCCTCGACGGGTGGCTGGCGAGGCGCCGCGGCGAGATCACGACGCTCGGCGCGCTGCTCGACCCGATTGCGGACAAGCTGCTGATCTCGGCCGCTTTCATCTCCCTGGTTGAGCTCGGCCTCGCGCCGGCCTGGATGGTGGTCGTGGTCATCGGCCGGGAATTCGCGGTCTCGGGCCTGCGCTCGATCGCCTACGGGCGCGGGATCCTGATCTCCGCCTCCGGGTGGGGCAAGGCGAAGATGCTCTCGCAGATCGCGGCCGTCTCGCTGCTCATCCTGGCCGAGCAGCATCCCGTCCTCGTCAGGCCCGGGCGCATCGCTCTGTGGGTCGTCGTGGCCGTCGCTCTCGCGTCGGGAACGGACTACTTCGTGCGCTTCCTGCGCCGGATCGTTCTTCTGCCGCCCTCGGCCGACGGAACCTAGCGTGCGCCGCGCTTGCGCAGGAGGAACCGCCAGATCGGCCGGCCCTGCCTGGCGTACTTGATCTCGTAGTTGGTGGGCGGCGGCAGGGGCAGGTGCTCCCAGGGGATGCGTTCGAAGTCTGCGACGGTCTCCACGAGCGTCTCGAGGTCCTGCCCGTAGTCGGCGTGGTCGGTGGCGATGCGGAGAAAGCCGCCGGCGCCGAGGCGCGAGGCCGCGAGCTCGAGGAAGACGCCGTCGAGCAGGCGTCGCTTCTTCTGTTTCTTCTTGGGCCAGGGATCGGGAAAGTAGACGTGAAGGGCATGGAGGCTTGCGGGCGCGAGCGCCATCTCGACGAAGAGGCGCCCGTCGGCGCGGATCATGGTGGCGTTGGCCAGCTCGGACCGCGCCACGCGGGTGCGGCAGAGGCGGTAGTAGGAGAGCGAGCGCTCGATGCCGAGATAGTCGTGGGCCGGGTTGGCGCGCGCGGCGTCGACGAGGAAGCGGGCCTTGCCGCTGCCGATCTCGACCTCGAGGGGGGCCCGGCGGCCGAACCGGTCCTGCGGCTCGAAGAGGCGGGCCGGCCAGAGCTCTTCGTCCGGCCCGCCCGGAAAGCGGCCGGGCGGATTCCCTGTGCTACCCTGATTTCGCAAGGCCGCGATTGTCATGCCCACGATCGTGTTCGTCAACGAGGGGAAAGCCGGCGTGGTCGCGGAAGGCACCACCGTCCTTCAGGCCGCGCTGGATCTGGGCGTGAAGATCAGCCACGTCTGCGGAGGCAACGGCACCTGCTCGACCTGTCGCGTCGAGATCGTCGTCGGTGCCGAGGGGCTGTCGCCGATGAACCAGCAGGAGAAGGCCTACGACATGGGAGACGGCCGGCGTCTGGGCTGCCAGGCCCGCGTGCAGGGCAACTGCGCCGTGCGGGCCCTGATGATCCCGAAGGTGGAGTTGTACTGACGCGGCCG